>Ga0307445_10000131_pt1 | contig 34776 bp, 31 predicted proteins | sample SalMarSW160330MG_FD_202147 | JGI IMG/M metagenome (GOLD analysis project Ga0307445, IMG submission 202147) | Salt marsh sediment microbial communities from the Plum Island Ecosystem LTER, Massachusetts, United States - SW1603-30 | ecosystem: Environmental > Aquatic > Marine > Intertidal zone >... | reverse complement strand
GGGTTCGGTTCCGTAAGTTATCCACGATCCATCCTCGGAAATCAATGGACCACGAATTTCTTTGAATTTCATGACATCTTGGAAGGTCAAGATTTTTTTCTGAGCCGATTGGGATGGGGATATGATCAAAAAGATGCCCAAGAACAAAAAAACAATGGTATGGAATTTTAAGAAAGATTTGTGCGACATGGTCGAATCTCCTTTTCTTTGACTTGAATAGAATATTTTGGCGTGATCAGGAAGTATATACACATGAAAGGAAGCTTATAGCAAAAATCCCGGACAGAGGCAAGTTTTGCGGACATCCGGATTTGCATGGCACAGAAGATTTGTATACCATAGTCACAAATCAGGTGAATTGACCGACAAAATGCAATAAAAAGGACAGCTGTGGAAAAAAGAAAATTTCAAAAAGACTTTTACGAAACACAAAAGCGCCAGTGGCAAAAAAGCCTTTTTGTGTTTACGACGGTGATCCTATTCTACCTGTTCGTCGTGGGATTTGCCGTTTTTTCCCTAGCGGCTTTCGTCGGCCTTTTTATGAATGAAAAGCCTCTCTCCTCCACAAATACAACATTGGCCCTCGCTTTTACCAGCGTTGTCATCGCTTTGATCATCGCCACGTTCCACTATTTCGACGCCAAAAACCACGGCGCCAAATTTATCCGCCGACGTTTGCAAGCCATGTCCCCCGATTTATCCGACCGCTACCACACACAATTTGCCAACACATTGGAAGAGATCCGGTTAGCGGCGGGATTACCCGAAGTCCATCCCTATATTCTTCCCACATTCGCAATCAATTCGATGGCCTTGATCGAACCGGACGGAACGCCGAGCGTGCTGGTGACAGAGGGTTTAGTCGCCGAATTCACCCGGGATGAACTCCAGGCCGTTATCGCTCACGAATTGGCGCATGTCGTCAGGGGCGATACCTATTATGTGACGCTGGTTTGCTCGCTGGTCAATTTTTTCGAACGGCTGAGGGATGCCTCTCAACCTAGAACCCAGCCCGAAGCAACCGCATATTCCGGGCAGTCCCGCATCAGCGGAGCTCCTTTGGTTTGGGTGGCGCTCACCATATCCACGATTATCATGCATCTTTTGAGCACCCTCATCAGCCGTCAGAGAGAGATCCTGGCCGATGCAGCAGCCGTGGAATTCAGCCGGAACCCTGCCCCCCTGGCCCGCGCCATCTATAAGGCCCACCTGAAAAATTCCTTCGTGGGGGATTTTAGTCTCGCTTACAGTCCGTTGCTGATCGTGCCTCCTCGATCCTCGGGAATTACAGACGGATTTTTCTCCCGGCTGTTCAACACCCATCCTCCTTTGATGAGAAGGATCCGGGCGTTGGCGGACATGGTGCCCACACGGCCCGCCAAGATCATCCAGGAGGTCTGGGAAATCCACAAGAGCAGGGAAAAAGCCCGGATGATCCTCCCCTCCAAGGAAGAGGTTCAAGCCAAAAAAGAAGGTAAACCTGAACCGAAGGATATCGATCCCCAAGAGGGAAAAATTTGGATGATCCAGAATCTGAAAGGTGACTGGGAGGGTCCCCACGCTTTGGCAGATCTTCTCCTCTCGGACCTTTTTGTCCCATCCCGATGGATCAGGAACAATCAGGAACAGATCGAGGCACCGGCCGTAGAATTTCCCCAGATCCAAAACGCCCTCCAAAAACAAGGAAAAAAACAAACCCCTAAGCTTCCCGGAGAAAATAACTGCCCGCGGTGCCACATCCCTCTTCGTGAGAATTTTTACGAAGGGGTTCCCCTAAAAATATGCCCCGACTGTACAGGCAAACTGATCGATGCGGCCCTGATGGAACGGATCATCGCCCGAAAAGAGGTTGCTTTCTCCGATCACTTGAAGGCCAAAGCCAAGGATTTCGAAGAAAACTTTTTATTCGATCCGGTTCTCCGGAAAAAGATCCATGCGGACAAATTGCCCAAAATCACCTGTCCCAGCTGTGGGGAAAAGATGAGGCCCCGGCCATACAATTACCAGTATGTGATCCCGGTGGACAAATGCCTGCACTGCCACAAGATCTGGTTCGATGCTGACGAGCTGGAGATCCTCCAAATCCTCATCGAACATTAGCTTAAATCATTTATAAAAATTGTCGATGCTGCCATTCCTGTTCAAGAATACAAATTTCAAAATCCATCAAAATTAAGCCTCGACAATTTTTACCCAAGGGGCGAATCAATCTCACAACATCGGCTGTGTTGTAGCCCATTCGCGGTATACCAATACAGCTTCATGGGCCACGGCCTTGCCGATGAAGCAATCTTGATCCGTAAATAATTCAAGCAGGTTAAGAGTCAAGGAAGGTGCGGGAGAGAATTTGCATGTAGTCTTCAGCCTTTGCCTCACGGGGATTGGAGGGATTGGAATTGTTGGCAAAGGATTTTTGGGCGATCTCCTGGAAATGGATTTCATCTAATCCTATCTCTTTTACGGAAGGAATCTGCAATTTCCGGGAAAGATTTTTGATCTTCTGGATAAGCATCCGAGCGGCCTCATAGTCATCTACTTCGTGGATCCCGGCCAGCCTCGAAATTTCGGCAAAACGCCTCGCTGAAACGGGAAGATTGAACTCCATCACATAAGGCAAAAAGATGGCGTTGGCCACACCATGGGCAGTATCCAGGAGAGATCCGACAGATTCTGCAATGCAATGCACAGCACCCACATCGCTGTTTCCGAAGGCAAATCCGGCCAGCATGCTGCCCAGCATGATCCTTTCTCGGGCTTTTTTGTTTCCTTGGATATCATCATAGGCCTCTTCGATGGACTGAAACACATACTTGAGAGAAGCCCGGGCAAATATATCCGTAATAGAGGTGGCAGGCTTTACGGTGTAGGCTTCGATAGCATGGGTAAGGGCATCCATTCCCGTGGATGCCACAAGAGAAGCGGGAAGGCTGGCGAGAAGATCCGGGTCCACAAGGGCCATGGCCGGGAACATAAGCGGGCCTTTTATGCTCATCTTGAATTTCCGCTCGGTGTGTGTGATCACAGCCACCCAGGTGACTTCGCTGGCCGTCCCGCAGGTCGTGGGGATGGCCAAAACAGGAAGAGGGGAGACCTTGTATTTGGCACGCCCTTCGTATTCTTCGATTTTTCCCGGGTTGGTAGCCAGCAAGGCGATAGCTTTGGCTGCATCGAGAGCACTCCCGCCACCCAAGCCGATGATCAGGTCGGGTTTGAGTTCTCTGGCTAATTCGCCTGCTCGATCGACGGTGGGGTGTTTGGGATTCTGCTCGATCTCGTCGAATACAGGCATTCCCGGAAACTGGGATGTCACCTTTTCGGCGATCCCGGATTCCCGGATTCCTTTATCCGTGACAAGAAACAGGTTTTTGGCCTGGAGCTCATCTTGGACGATATCTTTGATCTGGGTTATCGTTCCCGAACCAAAATTTATTTTGGTGGGAACCTGGAATCTCATCCCTTTCTCCTTTATTTTCGGAAATCGAGCGAATCCTGGTTGGCCATATCCAGTACAGCAAGAAACAGAAGTTGTGTCACATCCTCGAGGATTTCAGGTGTGATGGTATCGATGTTGTCGAGGGGATTGTGGTAATAGGAAGGAGAGCCGTATACGCTGAAGGAGATGGTGGGGACATCCTTCCACAGGAACCGTGCTGCATCCAACCGCGGGCGGGCGATGTTGGAAAAATAACTTGTGTTGATGATGCGATGGATGTATTTCTGGTTGGCATTATCGATGAATTTCCAGAATTCCGGGTAGTTCTCAGCAGCCGCGGCACTGATAATATCTCCACACCCCACACCATCCATGTTGATCAAGCCTCCGGTTTTTTCCAGCGGAAAGATCGGGTTTTCGCAATAATAGTCGGAACCGGCAACTCCCTGCTCTTCGGCGCCAAAACCCAAGAACAATACGGAGCGTCGGGGTTTGACCGGGCAGTTGTGGAAGGCTTTGGCCATTCCCATTATCACGGACACAGCCGAGGCATTGTCATTGGCGCCGGGCATGATGGTGTAGCACTTCCCGAGGTGGTCCAGGTGGCCCCCGATAATGATGATTTCATCCCTGAGCTCCGGGTCCGAACCGACCAGCAAACCGACAACATTGAGGCCGATGCCGTCCGGGTGGTGTTCTGTCGTGTTTTTGACGGTCATAACTTTGCCCGTAGCAAAAGACTGGGGCTTAAGATCTTTCCTTATCTGTCCCAGGACCTTGCTGTGTTCGTATCCTGTTCCGGCAAAAACATCCTCGACCACCACATCCCCCACATGGGAATAGATGAATCCCGCATCGTAGGCGTTGTTGGGATTGCCGATGGGGCCGTAATTGTAGATCATTCCTTTGGCCCCGTGTTTTACGGCATTTTCCAGTTTGTATTGATGGAACGAATAGGGCCGCCACTTTTTGAAAAGCCCTTCGTCTTTGTTGGGAGAAACAGGCACCTCTCTCTCCATCAGCACGATTTTCCCTTTGACATCCACACCTTCATAATCATCGTAGTCCAATTCAGGAGCGGTGGCGCCATAGCCAACATAAATCACTTCGGCTGTCACCTCGCCCGATCCTGAGGTGGAGCCCGGGATGAATTCATCGAAATAGTGGTAATATTTTTTGATGGTGCTGTCTTTTACCGGAATATGGAGGGAAACTTCGCAATCTGGGAAAATGAGAGTATAAGGATTAGGGAAGGCTTGAAAATAGGTATCGTTGTCTCCAACCGGTGTAACTCCCCATTTTTCAAAATGAGATGCCACCCACCTTGCGCTGGCATTGTACGTTTCGGTCCCGGTCAGCCGGCCTTCGTATTTGTCCGAAGCAAGTTCTTTAACATAGCTGAAAAGGTCATGGCTCGAAATGGAATGCATGGCCTGGAGGATTTTCTGTTCATCGCTCAGCTCTCTTTCCCGGCGCTGTCCGGTCAATAACGATGAAACAATAAGAAATGCACAGACAAAAATAACCCATAGAAATCTTTTGTTTTTCATGCGGCTCTCCTCTGGTTTTTTTCACTTCTATGTTAAGATAATCGATGGAAATGTAAAGGAAAATTTAAAATTATATGAAAAAATCCCTTGTGGCTTCCCTTCTGATCCTATGGGGATGGGCGGTAAGTTTTGCAGCTTTACCTCAACGTCCGGATACAAAAAACATAGAAGAGAGACTCCTGGAACTATTGAATAAGGAAAGAAGCGCACGCTTTCTAACCCCGCTAAGTTTTGCGCCGGATTTCAGGGCTGTGGCCATCGAGCACAGCAAAGACATGGCCTCCCATCAAAAATTGACCCATCTTTCCACCTCCGGGAAATCATACCTGGACCGGTTGGTTAAGGCAGGATTGTTTTTTGTCGAAATCGGAGAAAACGTGGCTGCCAGCGACACTTTCGATGCGGAATTCATCCATCAGGGATTCATGGAAAGCCCGGAACACAGGGATAATGTTCTCAATCCAAGGTATGACACAGTCGGGATCGGTGTCGTTATTTCCCAGGATCGAAAATATTATATCACCCAAGATTTTGCCCAATCGCTTAACAAGTTGGGAACGGACGAAGCGGAAATTGCCATTAAGGAAGAAATCAACACAATCCGGAAAAACAGCGCCCTTCCTCCATTATCTTTCCATAACATTGCCGATAGTTTCGCGAGGAGGCAGTCACGGAACAGAGCATCCGGGAAGCCGCTACAAAATATCGCCCTTTTTTTTGGCGAAACTCATATTCATTTCATCACGACACCTGTGCTGGCAATTCCGAAAAATATTTTCCAGGCAATTGCCAGCGATAGGTACGAGACCGCTGCGGTCGGGGCATGGTTCGGCCGGCTCGAAGATTATCCCGGAGGAACCTACCTGATCACGATTTTCCTTTTCCCAATCAGCCCGTATGAGGGTATGACAGAAGAGGACTATTCAAAGATAGCGCTGGACGCTATGAATTCCAAAAGAAAAAAAAAAGGTCTCGGTCTTCTAAAACTGGATGGGAGACAATCCAAAAATGCCAGCGACATATCTAAACAGCTTAAGGTTGGGCAAGGGAATTCTTATGCTATGCCGGGAAGATCGTTTGCCCGACAGATATTGTCCTATGTGACAGAAGATCCCCGTGTTTGGCCAGACAATCTTGATCCGGTCATTACGAAACCCAGTCTGAGGAGGATCGGCATCGGAATAAGCTCGGAAGAAAACGAAAAAACCCAAAGACGAACGTTCTGGATCACTTTAATATTTTAATTTAACAATTAGTTACCAACAATTAGGTACCTGGATACTTGATCACTCAATTGGGGTGTTCCTGGACCGATTCATTTGTGAAATGGATATTCAGCTATAGTGATTAGGTAATAAGATATCCCGGTACCTATTTATAGGCGGAGGGCGATGCCGCCGCGGATGATGAATCCATCCCAGATTCCGGCATCCACCATCAAGTGAATATTATCGTTGATCTTCCCCTTCAAGCCCAGGTTCAATTGGATAAAAGGCAAAAATGTAAGAGGGAAGTCTTCTCCCTCTTCCAGCTCGTCTTTGATCTCCTCGATGGTTTTAGATCCTGTCTCTAAATACGTTTCTGCCGGTTGCCCCATTATGTTCAATTCCCCCATCCAACTATAGGAAACAGTATCATCTTTGAAGGAAGAGAGAGCCGCTGCCCCCACACCCAATGTGATATAGGGATGGACAGGAGATCTAGGCAAAATGTCCCAGCGTAAACTCAGGAGAAATGTGAGAGGATTGAGTGCGATATTCCCATCGGCTAGACCCGAGAAGGTGGAACCATCCTGGAATGTCATGTCCATTGCCACTTCGGTCAACTCGACTTCCATCTTGGTCTTCTCGACTGATACACCCAAACTGAAGGATCCATCATGTCCCCCGGGATACCACCGGATCTCAAAGCCGTAATTATTGCCTCCGGAATCGAATTGCACACTTTGATCGTAAACAGGGTCCTGAAACTGCGGGTAATCTTCTTGAATTTCTTCCAAAATCGCATCTTTGAACGCACTTTCGAGAGCATCAGACAGTCCGTTTTCCACCAGACTTCCTAAAAGATTGAGGTTCCATGTCCCATAATGAAACCCAAGCTCGAAATGGCCATCGGCCGAGAGACCGGGGACTAAGACTAAAAAAACAAAAGTGAAAACAGCGATGATTTTATGGATGGTTCTGGTTTTCATGAGATCCTCCTTTTTCGCGATCTTTCTCTCCTGCCAATTTTTATTTATCACATAGCAAGGGCTTGCGCCATACCCTTTAGGGATGAATCGAGGGGTGAAATGAAGCTGTTGATTTGGGAGGGGGATTTTGATATCTTGATTTTTTGTATCCGAAACGAACCAGAGGAGGAATTCATGATTAAGAGTCTTATTTTAGGATTATCCTTGATGGGATTTTTGTTCCTTCTGGCGACATTCACGAACGCAGAAGCAGACAATCCCAAGGTTTTGATGAAGACGACAAAGGGCGACATCACGATCGAATTGTATCCGGACAAAGCCCCTATCTCAGTGGAAAATTTTCTTTCCTACGTGAACGAAAAATTCTACGACGGCACCATCTTCCACAGAGTGATCAAGGATTTTATGGTCCAGGGCGGTGGAATGAACACGGATTTTCAAGAGAAAACGACCAAAGCCCCCATCCAAAATGAAGCCAAAAACGGGCTGAAAAACAAAAGAGGAACGCTGGCTATGGCCCGAATGACAGAACCGCACACGGCTTCCAGCCAGTTTTTCATCAACCACGCGGACAATTCCTTCTTGGACTATGGGCAGGCGGCAGACGGATGGGGTTATTGTGTGTTCGGAAAAGTGATCGATGGCATGGATGTGGTGGATGCCATCGCCAACACACCGACCATGACCAAAAGCGGTATGACGGACGTCCCCCGTGAGACCATCCAAATCATCTCCATCACTGTAATCGAATAACGCAAATCCTGGCACTATAATTAGCGAGCCTGGCCAACCCACCTCACCCAACTTTATGGTCGGCGAGGAATTAGCTCATGATTGATTTGATATTCGCATTTTTCCACCTTTTCCTTCTCATAGGTCTTCTCGGTTATTCCTTCTACTCCCTAATCCAGGGCAACACCATCCGGTTTGCATCGATCATCGCCTGCTTGATAGGTTATTACTTTCTTGCCCTCCACAAAAATGTTAAAAACGAGATGAAGCGAAGGAAAAAAAGCAAAAAATAAATGGGTATTTTCGAACGGATCATCCGTTTTTTGGCCTCTGTCGTTTGGGGGCCCCAAACACTCGTCATTCTCCTCGGAGTCGGGCTTTTCTTGACCATCCGGCTCCGGTTCGTCCAGGTGCGGCGTTTTCGTCTCTCCCTCCGTCTTCTGTTGGGATCCAAAGATTTCGGCGAAAGCCAGAAAGAACGAAAGGGAGACATTTCTCCCTTCCAAGCTTTGATGACATCTCTGGCCGCTGTGATCGGTAATGGAAACATCGCCGGTGTGTGCACGGCCATCGCTATGGGTGGGCCCGGGTCGGTTTTCTGGATGTGGATGGGAGCGATCGTGGGCATGGCCACCAAACTTGTGGAGACCGTCCTGGGACAAAAATTCAAAAAAATCATGCCCGATGGGACAGTGGCCGGGGGCCCGATGTATTACATCAAATACGGACTGAGGCTGCCCTGGCTGGCCGGGATCTTCGCCTTTTTTATGGGGTGCAAGCCTCTATTTTCCACCTCATCCATTCAATCCAATTCCATCGCTTTAGTCCTTCGAACCGAATTGGGACTCGCTCCATGGATCTCGGGTTTGGGATTGGCCATCTTGACCTGGATGGTCATCATCGGTGGCATCAAATCCATCGCCAGGGTTGCAGAAATCCTCAGTCCGTTGATGGTTGTCCTGTACATTTTGGGGGCCTTGGTCACTATCGCCATTTTTGCTTCCAACATTCCCCATGCTTTTTCCCTGATTTTTGTCGGGGCTTTCAAACCGTCGGCCATAACGGGAGGCGTGGCCGGCATGACTGTGGCCCGAGCCATGCGTTACGGTCTCTCCCGTGGCGCTTACTCCAATGAAGCAGGCACGGGAACAGCAGCTGTCTTCCACGCATCGGCCAAAACCAGCGAGCCTGTCCGGCAGGGATTATTGGCGTCATTGGACGTGTTCGTTGACACCATCATCATATGCACCCTTACCGCACTGAGCGTGTTGATTACGGGGGTCTGGACACTCGGGACGAGCACTGAAATGACGGCTGCCGCATTCAACCTGGCTCTTCCAGGATTCGGAGGATATATCGTTGCTGCAAGCGCCCTTCTTTTCGGTTATTCCAGCTTGATCGCGGTTCCCTATTACGGGGAAGTTTCGTTCAGCTATTTGTTCGGCAGGCGGATCATCAAACCCTTCCGGTGGATGTTCTGTTGCTTCATCTTTGTCGGGGCAACTTTGAAAGTGGAGGAAGCCTGGTCCATCGGAGATCTGTTCAATGGGGGAATGGCATTCACCAACATGATAGGCGTTCTGGGCCTGTCAGCAATGGCTATCACGGCCATAAAAACTTATCTAAATGATATGGATAATCAAAAATTTGGAGGAAAGAATGAATCGATTTAGGTCCGTTTTCTGTCTTCTTTTCATTTCACTCATGGCATGCGGAGTTTTTTCGGAACAAGCCGATCCGAATGTTTCGCGAGGGTTGGATTCCATCAATCTTCACGATGTCTATGACTATTGCAAAACAATGACCCTGCCAAAATACGCCGGCCGGCTGACCGGACATGAGGGATATACAGCGGCGGCAAAATGGGCGGCAGCCAAGTTCGAACAATGGGGACTCGAATCCTTGAACCAAAAGGAGGGATATCTTCAAGCCTATCCTTCACCCCACACCATCATCGACGAAGCGAAGATGATTCTTTTCCATCCCCAAGAAGATAAAAAAACCGAACTCGCTCCAGAAAAGGATTTCCTTCCCTTGCTCTTCAGCGACAGCGGTGATAACAGGGCAGAAATGGTCTTTGCAGGTTGGGGAATCAGCGCGCCTGAACTGGGCTACGATGACTATGAAGGTGTGGATGTGCGAGGAAAATTTGTCCTGTGCTTCAGGGGCACACCGGATGGGACAGAATCCGGATTCCAGAAACATGACCATCACCGCTTCCGGATGAACACGGCGAAGGAAAAAAGGGCCTTGGGTTTGTTTTATATTTATCCTGCTCCTCTCGCCAATCCCAACGGGGATTGGATCGAGGGATTCACACCCGCCATCATCAGCGAAGAAGTGGCGAACAAGATTTTTGAAGAAAAAGGGATAAAATCCCAGGATCTAAAAAAAGAACTTCTGGCAAGCAAAAAACCCAAGTCCTTTCCTCTGAAATCCCAGATGGATTACCAGGTAAAGTCCACCCATTTTCCTGATTCACTAGGCTACAATGTCGTGGGATATGTCCGAGGCTCTGATCCTCACCTCAACAAAGAATGTTTGGTCATTGGCGGACACTTCGACCACTGCGGTGAACACATGGGCATGATCTTTCCCGGCGCAAACGACAATGCCAGCGGGAGTGCGGTGGTGATGGAGATAGCCGAGGCTTTTTCAAGTCTCAGCAAAAAACCGAAAAGATCCGTGGTCTTTGTGCTTTTCGGCGGCGAGGAGATGGGATTGCAAGGCTCAACCTATTTTGCCGATCACCTTCCCAGCCAATTCGATAGGGTGGATGGCATGTTCAATTTCGATATGGTCGGCGAGGGAGATGGGGCACACTGTGCTGTTGCCGGAAAACCCGATGAACTGAAGCGGGCCCTCCAGGAAGCAGACACATCCCTCGACATCCTTAAAGGTGTCTCGGTCGTGCGGAGTGTGGGCGTGCGTTCGTCCGACTATGCCCCGTTTTTCCAAAATGGAGCCGCTTGTATTTCATTTTTTTCTAACGGACCGCACCTTCATTATCATCTCACCGGCGACACAATCTACAGAATCAACCCGGATATCATGGCCGATATCGCCAAGCTCGCCTTCCTCAGCGGTTTCTCCTGGGCAAATCGAGGGGAATAAAAAAAAGGGACGGCCGATTTACGTCAGAACCGTCCCTTTGAAAATAGCTACTTCTTGACGACACCGGAAAGGATGAGGATCAAAGCCTTATCCCCTCCGTTTAACTTGGAAACTCCGACCACGCTCCGATCTCCGCTTTTGAGAGAAATCGTCGTTTCGATCAATGTAAGCGACAGAGGGCTTCCATCACTTTTAAACTGCCGGGTCGAAAGGCTAAGATCCACACGGATAGAATCTCCCTTATCCTCTTTGATGTAACGGGGCTGGAGGTCGAGCCTGAAACTCATCCCTTCTCCCCCCAGCATCTGCGTGGAACGGCCGTTGTCCTGGACATTGATCAAGGTCGAATCCAGCCTTTTGAAAACCTCGTACATCAATAATTTTCTCAGCTCCTTTATCAAAGGATCCGATTGGATTTTTTTGTCTGGGATTTGTGCGATTACACCGTGAGTTTCCGATGAACCGGATGACATGGATCCCATGATCAAGTCCACGGTAAACTGCAAATCGAGAGGTTTGATATCGATCTCTTTCAATATCGAAAGGATCTTTTCGACGATTTCTGGGATATCCTCGATGATCAGCATGTTGCTCTCACGCACCAATTGCAGCTTGCCATTGCGGCTCATGTAGGGCATGAGAATGCTGTAGGCCGAACGCGCGTCGATGTAATTGACTTTGGTTATCTCTTTTTTGAGCACAGGTCGTTCGGTGTTCTGCTGTCCATTCAGCATAGGGATGGCACCCATCAACAGAAAAATAACCGTAAAAAATATGGTCGCTTTTTTCATTCATTTTCCTCCAAATTGAAATTTTTGTTGAAGAACCAAACAATTTTCAGCCCGGTCTCCTCCGAAACCATGGTCATAGAAACAACCTCTTGTTCTTCCATCTCAGCCACGTCTGTGTATGTTGGCGTTAAACCGAGCTGTTTCACAAAAGGGGGTTGGACAATCAAGGTGGTGAGCACAAGCATCACCCCGGCCATAAGAGCATAGGCCCAAATTTTGGGAAAAGGCCAGGGAAGCAGCGCTGTTTTCCTCTGAGGGACATGCTTTGCGACCGAACGCACAGCCTGCTGCCATTCTTGTTCAGTCCATCCGACCTTATTTTCTGTGAACCAGTCTCTGGTTTGGCCGACGATAAACACGTATTTCTCGTACTCCTCCTGGCACCGTGAACATTTGTCCAGATGAGCCCGGACCGGAGGGATTTGGGATTCAGGAAGTTCAGACCCGGCCAACAGGGGAAGCAGACGTCCTATCTTGTGGCATTTCATGTTTTTTTCTCCCTGATGAAAGTCATGTGTTTTTTTTCGAAATGATTTTTGATCTTTTGCCGCGCGCGTGAGAGATGGGTCCTCACACTTATCTGGGAGCACCCCAGAACCAGGGAAGCCTCCTTGACCGAAAGACCCTCGCTATCTCGCAGCAGAAAAACGGCCTTTTCTTTAGGCGACAATATATCCAGCATACTCCGGATCTTTTGCTTCATTTGGTTTCTCCAAATTTTGTTTTCGATCTGGGATGATTCATAAACCGAGGCACTTTTCTGGCCATCGATCACCCTTTTGAATTTTTTCTTTTCTTTCAAAAAATCATAGGATGTGTTCATCAAAATTTTATAGGACCACGTCTTGAATGACCGGCCTTTCTTATAGGACTTCAAGTATTTGAAAATCTTGAGGAGCGCATCCTGGCATACCTCCATCGCTTCTTCTCTATCTCCTGTGATTCGGTAGGCCATGTTCAAAAATCCTTGCCTGTATGGTTGCAGCAATAGCTCGAAGGAAGAGTGATCGCCTTGAAGAATTTCTTCCACGAGCTTATCTTCATCTTTCATCCACATTAATATACCCTGTCTTCTGCCAAAATGTTAAGGGTATCAAGGAAGGTTTAAGTCAAGTCTCAGATATTGACTAAAAGTCCCAAATGAATTATTGTTTTTATCGAGAGACAGAAAGCCGAGCCGGGCCATGAAAGTAAATATCAAAATTCAAAAAAGAAAACGGGAGATAGCCGACCTTCCTCTTCTCATCTTCATCATCATCGCCTTCGCCATCTTTTTAATGCTGTGCTTTCTTCCCAAAAATAATGCACGAGCAGAAGAAAGGATCAAAGATATCCCTCCTGAGACAAAAATCGATCTATCTCTCCCTCCCCTGAATGAAACAAAAGAAACCATAAAAAAAGGAGAGACGCTGTCGGATATATTATCCAGATACGATTTTTCTCCCGGCGAAATCCACAAACTGAGAACAGAGGTCAAGCCTGTTTATGACTTGGCAAAGATCAAAGAAGGACGAGAACTCAGGATATACAGGCACCCAGACAGTTCAATTGCGGCCATCGAATATGATATCGACAGCGACAATTACCTCCATATCCAAAAGACAGAAGGAATATACACCGCTGCAGAAAAAAAATTCCCGTTTGAAACCGAAATTCACATGATCTGGGGAACGATCCAAGATAACTTGTCCAATGCTGTCGTCCAAGAAGGTGAAAAGGAAGCCCTCGCCTATGAGCTTTCGGAAATTTTTGCTTGGGATGTGGATTTCACCATCGATCTGCGGAAGGGCGATGCGTTCAAGATCCTTTTCGAAAAAAAATATTTGAAAGGTGAATTCGTTGGTTATGGCGCCGTACAAGCAGCGGAGTTCATCAATCAAGGCCAAACGTATAAGGCTTTCCGCTACACCTATCCGGATACCAAAGAAACAGATTATTTCAACGGGGATGGGGAATCCTTGCGGAGAGAATTCTTAAAATCCCCGTTTAAATACACGCCCCGCATCACATCACGCTTTTCATTAAGTCGCCTTCACCCTGTCAGAAAGGTGTACAGGCCTCATTATGGCGTGGATTACGCGGCCCGAGTCGGAACTCCTGTTCATGCCACAGCGGATGGCACGGTCCTGTTTGCAGGCTGGAACGGCACCTCAGGACGGATGGTCAAGATCCGGCACAGGAATAATTACGAGACCATGTATCTTCACCTCCGGAGATGTTACGTGAAAAAAGGGGATAAGGTGAAAGCAGAGGACAGAATCGGTGAGGTCGGGGCTTCAGGGGAAGTGAGCGGACCCCACCTGGACTACAGGATCAAACATGCAGGAAAATACATCAACCCTCTGGCTTACAGATTCAAGCCGGTTAAACCGCTCCGGCCAGAATTCTCGGAGGATTTCAAACTTTTAGCCGAAAACTACAACCTTTATTTCGATGCCCCGCTTATTATCCTCTCCTCTTTTTAGATTTACTTTTTTACAACCCCGCCTTTTCCGCTGGAACTCGAACCTTTTGATCCCGAGTTAGAGCCTGAAGAGTTCGAGGAACCGTTCTGTGAAGAGGATCCGGATGAGACACTACCCCCATAAAATACACCGCTTGAGCCAGAAGAGGTCACCGAACCTCTCGATGTGAGTTGAACCCGTGGTCCATCATATCCTCTGGAGCCGACAACATGCCGCGAAGATATGTTGAGTTCAGGACATCTCACCTCATTGGACCGGCTGGAGTACCGGATAGTAACCCCTGATCTCCGCGCAGCTTTGACGTCAGGATTCCAGTCGCGGAATCGGAGAGATGAGCGATCGGAACGGAGCCTCTCGGAATTCAAGCTTTTGAACCGCGGGGCACCTTTCTGCTCGCGACCGACAACAGGAGAACCTGGCTTTTCTTTCAAAGTTGTCTCTACCCTGAATCCCTCAGGCTGCAAAACATTTTCCGACATGTTTTTATCCTGCTTATTCAACGATTTTGGATCGGCGATCACACGGGTCAGCTGGAAATCTTGTGTTTCCAGGTCCTTCATACCTTTCAGGTCACTTATCAATTCCGTGACCTTCTCGCGGAGCGAGGCGATTTTTTCGTTCCTGTTGAAAGTCTGCTGGGCCTGTCGCTGCGGATCCTGCCGAGATTTCCAGGAAGAAAAATCTATTTTCATATTCCCGGAAAGCCTGGTGAGTCTCACGATCTTTTCATGGATCTTCGGAGAATTCAAATCCTCTTGGCTCACAACAAGTATGTGATTCGGTGTTTCCTTCAATGGAACCAGGATCCCATCCTCCCCTTTCTTCAAGCCCGTTACAACCCGCTTGTAGGTTTCTTTCAACTCATCGGGAATCGGGAAAGGAGCCGCTTTTTTGCTCTTCAATTGATCTTTGGTGAGAACTTTGCGCACCGTTTCAAGCCCCTGTCCCTGCGGCATATTGGCAAGAAACTGATCATCATCGGGATGGATCAAATGGGCAAAGTAGGGAAAGTAGCCATCGTTGTACACTCCATAAGCATACCAATCTGTGATCGACCAAGGACGCCAGCAAAAATTACTGCCAAAATAAGCCCAATCCACCCAGGCTGGGGCAAAGACCGACCCGGGGATCCAAATCCATCCCTTATTCTTGTTCCACATCCAGATCCCCAGATGAAAGGGAACCCAACCCCATCTCTCGGAAGGAACCCAAAAAAGCTGTCCCCCGACACTTGTCCATCGTCCATGGTGATAGGGCATCCACCGCATTCCACCAGGATACGTATTATCGTTTAAAAAGGGGCGCCAGACATACCCGAAATAACGGTCCCACAGCCACTCCCCATAAAGAGATCCGTATTTTTGCGCAAAATAAAATACTGCCCCGGGTAATTTTTGGATAGGCAAAGGCACGACCGCTTTTCCTTCGTGCAGATCCATGAATTCCTTGTTGATCTTTATGTTCCATTCTTCGAAATCATCGATATCCTCGTATGGGCTGTTGATCATTTCGTGTTTTTGTGTGATGGTGATCATCCGAGATTTTTTCACGAGATCCGCTTTGATGGCATTTTCATTCGGGCCATAAAGCATGTGCGCTTTGCCTTCTTTGATAAAAACATCCGTGCCGCCTTCAGGCTTGACCTGGATCATGGCCACTGATTTATGATCCAGTTTAACGGCAACATTCGGTGTGATGATCTGGAATAATTCTTTGCGGATATAATGCTTATACATGACATAGGCTTGACCCCGGTTGAGCAGCAGGTTGGTCAATCCACTCTTCGAACTGAGACTTGGGGCGAGGATGGTCTCGATCTTCAGTTCGCTATTCCGGTCGAGCCGGATGATCGTGCCGGTGTCGAATTGGATCTCGCATCTTCTCTCGCCTGTGATTATCCTGTCTCCAGGAGCGATGGGAAGGTTTAGATCGGCCACTTCTGGAGTGTTTCTGCCTTCGCGAAGCACAACCGCATCTTTGCCGTCATGTTTGGCTTCAGGATATATCACATACCCAAAGTAGACATCTGATTCCCAAGAATTGATGTATTTGTAGTGAGTATCACCCCATAAGCCAGCACAGATGAACAGACTGAGGATGAGAAGCGTGATTCCCTTTTTCATTTTCCCCCTCCTTTTTATCGGATATTCCGGTTCCAGCCGCTGACATCTCCTGCTGAAACCGGAGACTGGCTATTTCTTTTTCTTTACTGTCCTGGAAGAGGTTCTGGTGCGAGTGGACGTTGTCCTTGATCGTGTCGAAGAAGTGGTCGACCGTGTAGGCGATAGAGAGCGGGATTTAATTCCGGTTGTGGTCCGAGACCTGGTTGAGGATCCATTTGTCCTGACCGAAGGGCTCCGGGAGGTCCTTCCCCTGCTCAACTGGTCTTTTCGGATATAGGTTCTGTAATTAGAGCGGTAAGGAGAATAGCCGCTGCGTCCATACTGCCCATAATAGGGATAGTAGCCCCTGCCCCAATAATAGGGTGAGGATCCCCAATAATAGGGTGAATATCCCCAATAATAGGAGTTGAGGATCCCATAATACCAGAATGGATTCCAAAAACTGAATCCGATTCCAAAGGTGGGGCCATAAAAAGATGAGTAGTATGGGTCGTAATAATAATCGCCGGGATAATAACCCTGGGAACCGTAATCACTGTATTCATATTCGGCAGGGTCGACCGGGATGCGTTTTCCCGTGTACCTTGTTTCGATCGTTGCGCAACTGGAAAGAAATACGGCAATGATAATGACCAGAGAAAAGATAATGGCTAGCTTTTTCATTTTATTTCTCCTTCCCATGTTTTCAATTATACACAATTGCAAATAATGTGCCAACAGAAACTAGGGGAAAAGCCCTTTTTCCTCGAGAATTTTGTCCTATAATTCGGACAATTATCTAAAAATGGGGACGTTACTTATGTTGACATGAAACAAAAAAAACCATTAGAATGTGTGACGCCCTAGTGATAGGGAGGTTATAGAATGAAAGTTACAATAAGTATTCTTAAGGCCGATATCGGCAGTATCGGTGGCCACATTATCCCAAGCCAGGCTCTACTGGATGAGGTCAAGAGAAAAGTCCAAGAGATGGGCAAAGATATGATCATCGATTCTTACATCAGCCATACGGGTGACGATGTGGCCATTCTGTGCACCCACGATCGAGGAGTTGGAGACGGAAAAATACACAAACTGGCATGGGATGCTTTCCTGGCAGGAACAGAGGTGGCTAAAAAACAAGGGCTTTATGGGGCGGGTCAGGACCTGTTGAAGGATGCATTCAGCGGAAATATCAAGGGCATGGGGCCAGCTGTGGCAGAAATGGAATTCGAAGAAAGACCGAACGAACCCTTTGTCTTTTTCGCCGCTGATAAAACAGATCCAGGAGCCTACAACCTACCCTTTTATCTTGGTTTCGCTGATCCGATGTACTGCGCGGGTCTTATTCTCAGCCCCAAGATGGCGACTGGGTTCACTTTCCGGATCATCGATGTAGTGCACACCGAAAAGGATAAAATAATCGATCTCCAGTCTCCTGAAGAAATCTATGATATTGCGGCACTTCTCAGGGATAATGAAAGATATGTGATCGAGAGCATCTATTCACGAGAGACAGGAAACCAAGCCCTTTCCATATCGACAACCCGTCTTCACAATATCGCGGGAAAATACACAGGCAAGGATGATCCCATCGCCCTGGTAAGGGTTCAGGGAGAATTTCCTGCAACCGGGGAGGTGCTGGCTCCTTTCGAAATAGGCCATTTGGTTGCAGGTTTTATGAGGGGCAGTCACAACGGCCCCCTGATGCCATGCAAACTGAATACTTCCATCTCCTACTTTGACGGCCCTCCGGTCGTGACTGCAGCAGCATTTTGCGTCAAAGAGGGGAAGCTCACCGAACCAGCCGACGCCTTCGATCATCCCTTTTGGGATCATGTCCGCATGCAGATCTCCGAAAAAGCATCATCCATCCGCCGACAGGGATTTTCTGGACCGGCCATGCTTCCCTACAGCGAGCTGGAATATGGGGGGATTGTTGAACGGCTCAAAAAGTTAGAAAAAAAATTCAGGTTCGTCAAGCATTGAAAAAATACAAAAATCCATCACCGACCGTCGATATCATCATTGAAATGGACACGAAAAACGGTCGAAAAGGAATCGTCCTTATCAAACGAAAAAATTTTCCCTTCGGATGGGCACTTCCTGGAGGGTTTGTCGATTATGGAGAAAGCCTGGAGCAAGCCGCTGTCCGTGAAGCCAAGGAAGAGACTTCTCTGGATATTCAACTCGAATGTCAGATGCACACCTATTCGGACCCGAAAAGGGATCCGCGCAAACACACCATCTCGACCGTTTTTATCGCTAGGGCTGAAGGAAATCCGGTTGCCCAGGATGACGCTCAGGAGATCCAGGTGTTCCCTTTGGACGATCTGAAAATACAGCTGGCCTTTGACCATGATAAGATCCTGGCCGATTATTTCGAAAGAAGATCCAAAAAAGACAAAACGTAAAATAAAACGAACTGGATTATATACGGATCAAGGTTGTGGGTGTTAGCCACCTGGCTGGGCTGCAATTTTGATATATAATCCAGGTAAAAGGAGGAGATAATGAGCGGCAATACCAATGAACCCTTCGATAAGCTCTCAAAAAAAACTTTGGAATTGCATCGAGCGTTGCATTCTCTTGTCGAGGAACTGGAGGCTATAGACTGGTATCAGCAACGAGTGGATGTCACGGAAGATGAAGAGTTGAAAGACATTCTGGCTCACAATCGAGACGAAGAAAAAGAACACGCAGCCATGATCCTCGAATGGATCCGGCGAAACGACGAATCCATGGCTGAAGAGCTCAAGACATACCTGTTCACAGAGGGGAAAATCACCGAGATCGAGGAAAAGGAAGAGGATTGAACCTTGTCTTTTTTAATAGGCGGGTGAGGACCCCATGACTGACGAGGACAGAAGTAAAAAGAAACAGGACAGGGAATCTGATTTCCAGGAAGTCTACAAGGCATGGGGATCTGCCGAAGCTGAAGTCATAAAAAGTTTCCTGAAAAGTCATGACATCCCTTGCCTGTTCACAGGTCTTGTGGTTCAATCCGTTCATCCGTTTTCCATGGACGGCTTGGGTGAGATTAAAATCCTCGTCCCCAAAAAAGACTACTCTCTGGCGAAAAAGCTTCTCGAATCCCATCAAGTAGAATAGTCCCTCGATTCTCGCAATCCTGGATTCAGCACTCCCATATCTTTGCATTATTTTGTTTATTTCGCTTTACTCCTAGAACATCTATATTTGGTGTATTCATCCCATTCCCCCCAATATATGGAAAATCATAGAAAATAACCAATTTATGTGGCATATTTTTTAATTTTTTCCTTGACATACAGTCATATAACAAATATATTTTACTAGAAATGGGACAAAACGGGATAAAATGGGAAACACGCTGATCGGAAGCTACACCGCCCGATTCGACAATAGCGGTCGAATAAAGATACCAGAACGCTTTCGGGCCGCCATCGAAGAAGAATACGGCAAAGAGATCTTTATCACTTCCCTCACGGATGAAGCCGTTCAAATCTATCCCCTTCCCGTCTGGAACAGTTTGACAGGAATCGCAGGAGAAGGCGCCTATCATTTCAAACCTGCTATCAGAAGGCTGCTGATCCGGGTCAACTCAAAAGGCACAAAATATCGTATAGACTCGAAAGGCCGTATCTTGATCAACCAACCATTGAGAGAGAAGGCACAACTCGAGGAAGAAGTGGAGGTCATCGGCCTATCCAACCATCTTGAAATCTGGAACAAGGCTTTACTCGAAGAAACTCTCGGGGAAAGGCCTCTCACCGATGAGGATTTCGAAAACATCGCGGAGCTTATGTCCCAAAACAAGAAGGCATGATCGGAAGCTCCCACATTCCTGTCCTTTTGGAAGAAGTAATGGAATATTTGAATATCGAACGCAAAGGAGTGTATGTCGATTGCACCATCGGCCTGGGGGGACATGCGCAAGAAATCTTGAAAAGAAATCCTGAAGCAGAGGTCATCGGATTAGATATCGACGAAAAGTCTCTCCTAGAAGCCAGGGACCGACTTCAACCTTTTGCAGAAAGAGTCCAACTCTTCCATTCGGACCTGCGATATCTACCAGAACTGGATACGAATTTTTCCCAGGTGAAAGGGATTTTTCTCGATCTGGGATTCTCTTCCTTCCAACTCGATACGCCAGAAAGGGGATTCAGTTTCACCCTGGAAGGACCTCTTGACATGAGGATGGACCAACGCAACAAAACAACAGCACATAAGATACTCCACAATTATTCTGAGCACCGACTCACAGAAATCTTTTGGCAATATGGAGAACTTCGTCAGGCAAGACTTCTCGCCAGAGAGATCGTATCCCGGAGAAAAATCAAAAACCTGGAGACAACGACAGATCTTCGTAGGCTGGTAGAGCAAGTCTGCCGGTGGAGGCCTCAAAGAGGAAAAATCCATCCTGCCGCGAAGGTGTTCCAGGCCATCCGGATCGAGGTCAATCAAGAACTGAAAGGCCTGGCTGACTTTATCGAAAAAATCGTGAATAAAATATCCAAAGGCTGCCGAATTGTCGCGATCTCATTTCACTCTCTCGAGGACAGGATTATCAAAAAGACCTTTTTTCGCCTTGCGCAATCGAATGATAACGATGCCCTAATGAAAATCCTGACCAAAAAACCGGTCACTCCGACAGAGAAAGAAATCGCCGAAAATTCAAGAGCTCGGTCAGCTAAACTGAGAGCAGGAGAGCGGCTCTGATGGTCAGAAAAAAATTAGGCAAAAAAGAAATCATCTTGGGGATCACCTGCACTCTATTCGCCCTTCTCATTCTCAGTTTCTATGTCTGGCATCAAACTGAATCGGTCAGTCTAGGTTATGATTCAGCTGAGCTCGAACAACGTGTTATCCAGCTCGAAAAAGAAGTGGAAAAATTGGAAACGATCAAATCCAACCTGCTGGCGTTGGACCGAGTCGAAAAGATCGCCAGGGAGAGGCTGAAACTTACGGAACCAAAAGATGGCCAGATCATCTATCAGGACATCGACAAAGAGCACTAAATAACAGAAAAAATGAAAAGCTATCACCAAAAGAAAGTCAAAAAGCGAATGTACTTTCTCGCTTTTTTCTTCATCTTTTGGATGAGCGTCCTCGTGCTCCGTCTTGTCCAACTCCAGGTGATCGATCATGTGAAGTTGAAAACAGAAGCCATCCACCAAAGCCAAAATATAAAAAAGATCGAACCCAAAAGAGGTTCGATCTACGATCGAAACATGACTATCCTGGCAAGGAGTGTTCCCCGGGATTCTGTCTATTTCCATCCTTTAGAAGGGGAATCTCACTCTGAACAGTGGACCAGAGCTAAAAAAATCGGACAGATTTTACAGCTTTCCTCGAGCAAACTCAGAACGATCAAGACGCAGATCGACAAGGATACCAATTTCATTTGGCTCGCCCGGAAAATCGAAGAACAAAAAGCCTATCAGGTTAAAAACATGAATCTCAACGGGATATTCCTGAGGGAAGAGAATAAAAGATATTATCCTCATGGAAATTGTGCTGCTCACGTTATCGGCAGAGTCGATATCGATGAAATAGGCGTCAGCGGGATCGAATATAAATATAACACCCTCCTCCAAGGAGTAAAGGGAGAAGGGCTCATCATGCGGGATGCCAAGAGGCGGAGATACCGTTTCGAAACCCTGAAACCTCCTGTGAACGGAAAAGACCTGATCTTGACTCTCGATGAAACCATTCAATATATCGCCGAAAAAGAACTCAAAAATGCCGTGGTGCAGAGCCAGGCCGAATGGGGGACCGTCATCATCACCGAGCCCTCATCAGGAGAAATCCTGGCGATGGCCAACTATCCTACCTATGACCTCAATCACCTTCCTGATCCCCCCACAAAACTCGATAGGAACAAAGCCGTTCACCAAACCTATGATCCCGGATCGACGTTCAAAATTGTCACGCTATCAGCCGCTTTAGAGAACAAAAGCGTCGGTTACGAGGAAAAATTCGACTGCACTCCAGGATATGTCGTCTATGCGGGAAACACTTTTTGGGATCACGAACGTCTCGGCGTTCTAACCTTTCCCGAAGTGTTCATTCATTCTTCGAACGTCGGGGCCATCTTCATCGGACAACGCGTGGGGGAGGAAAACCTTTTCCAGGCTATCGAACATTTTGGTTTCGGACAACGAACAGGCGTCGATCTGCCGGCAGAAGAAAGAGGCCTGCTCAACTCTTTAGAGAAATGGACAAAGATCTCCGTCGCCTCCCACTCGATCGGGTATGAAATCTCCGTGACTCCTATCCAAATGCTCCAGGCCCTCAACGTGATCGCCAATCGAGGCATCATAGTTCCTCCAAGGACAGTCAAACAAATTCATGCAGAGGACATGCAGGATCTTTCTCCTCTTCCTTACAAAAGAGCGATTTCAGAGGAAACGGCAGCAGCCGTGAGGAATATTCTGCTGGATGTGGTCTCTTCAGGAACCGGAATAACCGCACAAATTCCGGGTTATTCAGTGTACGGGAAAACAGGGACAGCACAAAAATACGATCGGATCGCAAAACGATATCTGTCTTCGGCCCACATCGCTTCCTTTGTCGGGGTTGTCGAAAACGAAAGGCCCCTTTTTTCCATGATCGTGGTCATCGACGATCCAAAAGGGCATTATTATGGAAGCCAGGTGACTGCTCCTGTTTTTCGGGAAACCGCGAAAAAAATCTTGCGCTACCTATGCATTCCTCCCTCAAAAAGATCTCTCGACACCCTGATCGCTTCCAAAGCAGGGAGGCAGATCAGCGAATGAAGATCAAAAATCTGCTCCAGGATGTTCCCATAGTGCAATTTCACGGGGAGAAGAAGGAGGAAGTCAGCGGCATTTCCTATTCTTCTCGATCTGTCAATGCTGGGCACCTATTTGCCGCTTTGAGGGGAGAAAAAAAGGATGGTTTTCACTTTATCCCCGAAGCCATCTCCAAAGGTGCCAGGGCTATTCTTTCCGAAAGGACCAAGCCCTCTGAATTCGACATCAACTGGATCCAAGTGCAGGAAGCCCGCAAGTCGCTGGCCCTCTGCTCGGCCAATTTTTTTCATCACCCATCCCGCCATCTCAAGGTTGTCGGGATCACCGGGACCAAAGGGAAAACGACCATCACCTACATCATCGAATCCATTCTCAAAACCGCCGATTTTTCCCCAGGAGTACTGGGAACGATCTCCTACAGAGGACCGGGATTGAGCATGACAGCCGAAAGGACGACACCCGAAGCTCCCGATCTGCAGAGGTTGATGCAAAATATGGTCGAACATGGGGCCACACATTGTGTTATGGAGGTCTCCTCTCACTCTCTCGAATTGGACAGAGTCACAGGAATCGATTTCGATGTTGCCGTTTTCACCAACCTGAGCGGCGAACATCTCGACTACCATCAAACCATGGAAAGATACTTCGAGGCGAAAAAAAAGCTCTTTTTTCTCCCTGCTGAAAAAAAGACCATGGCTGTGATCAACACAGATGATGTGTGGGGAAAAAAATTGATCGAAGAGCTCCATATGGGAGCCATCACCTATGGTTTAGAGGCGGGCGCTCTGGTCCAGGCCGAAGAATCTTCCCTTTCGGAAAAAGGGATTGAAATGGTGGTGAAATATCCGGCCGGAAAAATGAGAATTTCTTCCCCCCTTCTCGGCCGACCGAATTTGTATAACATTCTTGCTGCGGTTGCATCGGCTTTGATCCTGAAAGTGCCCGAGACCGAAATCGCCGAAGGGGTTGCCTCCCTCCAGGGAATACCTGGCAGGTTCGAAAAAATCAAAAATTCCTTCGGCATGCATCTCATGGTGGACTACGCACACAATGATGATGCTTTGCGTCAACTTCTGGAAACCGCCAAAGAACTTGCCCAGAAAAAAACAATCGTGGTCTTCGGAGCAGGAGGTGACAGGGACAAATCCAAAAGGTCGAGAATGGGCGAAGCCGCCGGCAGATTGGCCGATTATTCTATCATCACATCGGACAATCCTCGATCAGAGGATCCCCTGGCCATTATCGCAGAAATCGAGAGGGGCATGAAAAAAACCGGGAGCAAACAGTATGAGGTCATCCCCGACCGGAGAAAAGCCATTGCCCGCGCTCTCGATATCGGCCAACAGGGAGACTATATCCTGGTAGCCGGGAAGGGACACGAAAACTATCAGATCATCGAGGACAAGGTTATCCATTTCAGCGATGCGGAAGTCATCCTGGAATTGCTGGAAAAAAAGGAGAAAAACTCAGATTGGTCCAACTAAACTTGAGCGAGATCGCGAAGAACACGGGAGGAGAGATACTTCAAGGTTCGCTTTCGGTCGCGTTCCGCACGTTCAACATCGATTCTCGAATGAGCCAGCCAGGCGAGCTCTTTTTTGCGCTAAAAGCCGAAAGAGATGGTCATGCTTACATAACGGATGCCACAAACAAAGGAGCCGCTGGAGCCGTTATCTCGCAGCCAGTCCCCTCTCCCAGCCCGAACATCGCATTGGTCCGCGTGAAAGACACCCTTCTCGCCCTTCAGAATCTCGCCACAAAAGTCCTCGACACCCACCCAGCGAGGGTCGTGGGGATCACAGGGAGTATCGGAAAAACAACCACGAAGGAGTTCACGGCTACGCTTCTTGACCGAAGCTACGATGTTCTCAAATCAGAAGGGAACTACAACAATCACATCGGAGTTCCCCTCTCTATCCTGAAAATCCAAGACAAAAATGAGGTCATCGTTTTGGAATTGGGCATGAGTGCGCCGGGAGAGATAAGACGTCTCACACAAATCGCCCCGCCGGATGTTGCCGTGATAACCAACATTCATCCGGTGCACCTGGAGTTTTTTAATAACGTCGAGGAGATCGCTCTTGCGAAAAAGGAGATACTGGACGGCATGAATCCAAGAGGAACGGCCGTGCTCAACGGAGACGACCCCGCCATTCAGAGAATCTCCAAGGACTGGAAGGGAGCGAAAATCCTTTTTGGCTTTTCCGATCGCAATGATATCCGAGCTGAAAACATTCAAAGAATCGGATACCAGGGCATCTCTTTTGATCTCGTCTACGGCAAGGCAAAAAAAAGAACGGTTATACCCTTTGTCTACAAGAGCTTTCTGTATAATTATCTGGCTGGGGCAGCGGTTGCCCATGTTCTGGCCACACCTTTGGCTAACATTCTGGAAAGCACAAAAGACCTGAAACCCTTCCCGATGCGAGGGGAGATCCATCCTCTTCCAAACGATGTCCTCTTGATCGACGACTCCTACAATTCGAATCCCGCCGCACTGGAGTCTGCGCTCAAGGATCTATCCGAACAGGAATCCCGAAGAAAGGTGGCCGTTTTGGGAGATATGCTTGAACTGGGCAAAACAGAAATATCCTTTCATCTAAAAGCAGGTGAACAGGTGAAACAATACGCATGGGATGTACTCATTACGGTCGGTCCCCTCAGCCGACACATGGCAGAAGGCGCCCAAAAGCAAGGGTTGAAGGCCGCACAGATTGTCTCATTCGAGACTTCCGATGAAGCCGCAGATCATGTGGCATCTTTGCTCGAACCGGGAGATTTGGTGTTCGTCAAGGGATCAAGGGGAATAAAGATGGATAAAATCGTGGAATCGTTGAAAAAGAGAGGAACCTGACATGTTGTACTGGCTATTGGCACCTCTCAAGCAATACTCCATCCTCTTCAACCCTTTCGGGTACTATACAGTGAGAATAGCCTTGGCGGGAATGACGGCCATGCTGATATCCTTTCTTCTGGGGCCATGGGTGATCAAGATGCTGGAGAAACACAAACTGGGAGAAGAGATCAGCCCCTATGGTCCTGAAAGCCATCAAACCAAAAGAGGCACGCCTTCGATGGGTGGCTTCCTGATTATCGCATCCACTCTGATCCCGACTCTTCTATGGGCAGATCTGAGCAATACCCATGTTTTGATAGCCATGAGCACGATGTTTCTGTTCGGAATTCTCGGATTCTGGGATGATTACCTGAAGATCAAAAAACACAAATCGCGGGGATTGATCATCCGACACAAGTTTATCTTCCAGATCCTGTTAGCGGGCATTCTCGGATTCGTCCTCGTTTATCTCGGATTTCAAGGCAAGTTCGATCTTCACTTGAGCCTTCCTTTCTTTAAAAAATGGGTTCCTTACCTGGGATGGATCTACCTCCCCTGGATCATGCTGATCCTCGTCAGTTCCTCCAATTCCGTCAATCTAGCAGACGGGCTGGACGGACTGGCGATCGGTCTGACCTTAATAAGCGCCAGTGCCTTCACAGGTTTATGCTACCTGGCAGGACGCCAGGACTTTTCGGGATATCTCAACATTTTCTATGTTCCTCAGGCGCCGGAACTCACCATCTTCGTCGGTGCCATGACAGGCGCTTGTTTGGGCTTTTTATGGTTCAACAGCCATCCCGCTCAAGTTTTTATGGGAGATGCAGGCGCTTTATCTTTAGGGGGCAGTATCGGTGTCATCGCCATCCTGATCAAACAGGAGTTCCTGCTTTTCATGGTGGCAGGAGTGTTTATTCTGGAGGCTATCTCCGTGCTTCTTCAAGTTTCTTACTTTCGTTTCACAGGAGGAAAGAGGATATTTAAGATGGCTCCTCTCCATCATCACTTCGAACTTTTAGGATGGTCTGAAGAAAAAATCGTGGTCCGATTCTGGATATTGGGTATCATCTTCGCCCTGTTCAGTCTGGCCACATTAAAACTGAGATAAAATGAAATTACAAGGAACCAAAGCGCTGGTCGTAGGTCTGGGCCGTACAGGAGATGCTGTGTGTGATTTTCTCATGCGGAAGGGCGCTGAAGTCAAGATCAGTGAAAGATCACGCCCAGAAGATTTGGGAAAAAAGATAGAATTCTGGGCAAAAAAGGGCATCGAGGTGGAAGCGGGAGGCCACAGGCTCCAATCCTTCCTGGATGCTGATTTGATCATCCCCAGTCCAGGCGTCCCGTATATCCCAGAACTGGACGAAGCCAGAAAAAGAGGGCGCAAGATCATTTCGGAAATCGAACTGGCTTACAGGTTTTTAAACGGGAGGATCGTGGGAATAACGGGAACAAACGGAAAATCCACGACCGCCACGCTTTCTCACAAAATCCTGTACGAGGGAGGATTGAAAAGCCACTTGGCAGGAAACATCGGAACACCTCTGATCCAATTCGTGGAAAAAAGCCGACCCGATGACGTATATGTGACAGAACTCTCCAGCTTTCAACTGAGATACATTAATAAATTCAAAGCCTCCGTTTCCTTGCTCCTGAATATCTCGGCAGATCATCTAGATTGGCACACAGATTTCGATGATTACTACCGGGCAAAAAAGAATCTTTTTATCAATCAGGATGAGGGAGATAGGGCGATCCTGAACAGGGATTATCCAAGCGTATGGGCTTTGAGGAAACTGGGGAAGTTCAAGGTCTATGCCTTCAGTCAAAAAGGGAAGGTTTCCAGAGGATGTTGGATCCAAGAAAACTGGATATTCCTGCAAAACGATATCCAGGAAAGACTGATGCAGACGACGGAAACCTCTCTGTTTGGAATTCACAACCGTGAAAACATCATGGCAGCGGCCTTGGTCGGTCATGTTTTAGGAATCCCCACTTCCTCGATCAGAAAAACCATCATCGGTTTCAAAGGTCTCGAACACCGTTTGGAAAAAGTTGGCATACTCGGCCAGGTGGAATTTTATAACGATTCCAAGGCGACCAATGTCGATGCCACTCTCAAATCCATACAAAGTTTCTCCTCTCCCATCTCTCTTATTCTCGGAGGAAGAGATAAAGGAGGAAATTTCCTGCAGCTAAGGAAGCCCATTCAAAATAACGTGAAGTCGATCGTCCTGATCGGGGAGGCTTCAGATAAGATACAAAAATCTTTGAACGGCACTGTCCCGATGGAAAAAGCCTCTGACCTGAGAGAGGCTGTGCGTTTGGCTTATTCGGCCGCATCCCCCAAGGGGATTGTCTTGCTAGCGCCCGGATGCACAAGCTTTGACTGGTTCCAAAACTTCGAGGAACGGGGGAAAGCCTTCAAAAAGGAAGTTGCGGCCCTCAAAGAAAGAGTGGGCCGGGGAAAAGAGTAGAAAAAATGGAAATATTCAGACCTTTTGGATTCGACAAACCTCTTTTCTTCACCACCTTGGCGCTTATTTTGATCGGGCTTATCATGGTATTCAGCTCATCAGGCGTCATGTCCAGCGATAGATATGACCAGCCCTTCCACTTTTTCATGCATCAAATCATCGGCGCGGTTTTGGGTCTCATTCTTGTCGTGGGCATATTATGGGTAAGAAAACCTTTTTATCAAAACGCAAACATCATCTATGCCCTGCTTTTCCTGACCCTTTTTCTCCTCGCGTTCAGCCTCATCATGCCTGCTGTGGGAAAAACCAACCGTTGGCTCCTGCTCGCGGGGCTGCGATTTCAACCCTCTGAGTTGGCGAAGATCAGCCTCATCTTGTTTTTCGCTTATTATCTCGACCGGAAAAAAGACAAGTTAGATGAGCTTCGCACACTGGTATTTCCTCTGGCCATATTGCTCCTATTTCTCCTGTTGATCATCAAAGAACCGGATTACGGCACGGCCATGCTCCTATTCTTCATCGCCGCTATCATGCTTTTTCTAGCTGGTGTAAGGCTCAAATATTTTCTTGTCCTCGGGATCGCGTCTCTCGGTTTTTTTACTTTTTACCTATTTCAGGCCAGCTATCGACTTGAAAGGGTGCGCGCCATTCTTTCTCCGACACATGATCCGCAGGGCGCAAGTTTTCAGATCATCCAATCCAAACTGGCCGTGGGGTCAGGAGGGCTGTTTGGCGTGAATATCGGACAGAGCTCACAGAAGCTCTTTTTCCTCCCTTGTGCTCACACAGACTACATCTACGCTATCGTGGGTGAGGAACTTGGCCTGATGGGAACGATGGTGATCCTTCTCTTATTTCTCGTCATCCTGTGGAGAGGGTTGCTCATTTCTTGGAAAGCTCCCAACCTCTTTAGTCAGATGGCAGCAGCTGGCATAACTTTAGCCATTTTTCTCCAGGCCATGCTGAACATAAGCATCGTGCTCGGACTGGGGCCGCCGACAGGGTTTCCCCTACCTTTAATCAGCTACGGGAGATCATCCCTTATCACCACATTGTTCGGCCTCGGGATCCTGCTCCATATTTCCCAGAGAAAAGAATCAACGAGAAGAAATAAATGAACGCGTTACAGAAAAACATCATCATCAGCGGTGGCGGAACAGCCGGACATATTCATCCTGCTCTCGCTGTAGGTAAGAAGCTGAAACAGAAGGATCCAAACTGCAATATAACATTCGTGGGAAGTACTCGGAATTTGGAAAAGCAAATTATGGAAGACTATAAAGCCCATTTTATCCCATTAAATATCGAGGGGATCAAGGGGAGGGGAATCAAGGTTTTCAAATCACTCCTACTCCTCCCCTTATCTTTCCTCAAATCTCTGATGATCCTGATCCGCGGAAAACCGAATCTGGTCATTGGGGTGGGGGGCTACAGTTCTGGACCGATCGTCCTCCTCGCCTCATGGCTTAGGATTCCTACATTGATCATGGAACAGAATATTCAACCGGGTCTCACCAACCGGCTTCTCCGCCGATGGGTAAGAAGGGCCGTGGTTTCTTTCGAGGGATCACTCCCCCACTTCAAAGGTAAGGGAATTTTTATCGGGAATCCAGTCAGGGAAGAATTTTATTCCCTCGCACCCAAGGAGAGAAACGGCTGGCTCACACTTTTGATTTTTGGCGGAAGCCAAGGATCTCATTTCCTCAATGAGGGAGTCGTCCGGACCCTTCCTCTTTTGAAGGAGGAAAAGGAACGCTTAAAGATTTTTCATCAAACAGGCGAAAAGGATTGGGAATGGGTCCAAGAGAGTTACAAACAAAAAGGATTTTCTGGGGTAACCGTTGCCCCTTATTTTAAGAAAATGGCCGACTACTTTCAGAAATCGGATTTGATCATCAGCCGAGCCGGTGCATCCACCATCGCAGAGCTTATCGCTTCGCAAAAAGCATCGCTGCTGATCCCCTTTTCTCAAGCAGCGGATGACCACCAGCAACTGAATGCCAAGGAATTGGAAAAGGTCAACGGAGCCGAGGTCATCACAGAGTCGGACTTCAGTCCTGACGTTTTATCAAAAAAAATTCGTTCGTACGTCACAAATAAACAGAAGATTACCGAAATGGAAAAAAATCTTGCTCCACTCAAGGTAATAGATGTGGCGGATCGGATAGCGGATCTGTGTTTTGAACTGATGGAAAAGGGAGTATAGGAGGCAATGTAGTGGTCAAGCCTAACAGCAAGCTGAGAAACATCCACATGATCGGTATCGGCGGAACCGGCATGAACGGGATTGCCGAAGTGCTCCTGAATTTGGGATACACCGTCACGGGAACGGATTTGGGCAAAAACGAAGCCACTCAAAGACTCAAAAGTCTCGGGGCTACGATCTCCTACGGGCACAAGGCAGACAAGGTCCATGGTGCCGATGTTGTCGTGATATCTTCGGCCATCAAAGGGGACAATGTCGAGGTGGAAGAGGCCAGACGCCTCAAAATCCCGGTTATTCCCCGGGCCGAAATGCTGGCAGAGTTGATGAGGCTAAAAAACGGCGTGGCTGTGGCAGGATCCCACGGCAAAACTTCCACGACGTCTATGATCGCCCAAATATTGGAGGATGCTGGGAAAGATCCCACGATCATCGTGGGAGGACGTTTGAACACCATCGGAGCCCACGCCAAGTTGGGAGAGGGTGAATATATCGTGGCTGAAGCAGATGAAAGTGACAGATCGTTCCTGTATCTCTCGCCTTTTATCGCCGTGCTCACCAATCTGGATGAGGAGCATCTGGATCAGTATGAAACAATCGAGGAAATTAAAAAAACGTTCGTCAATTTCGCCAACAAAGTCCCTTTTTACTGTCCTGTTATCCTCTGCCTCGACGATCCAAACCTTCAGAGCTTGATTCCTCAACTGGACAGAAAAATCATCACATACGGTTTTTCCACCCAAGCCGATGTCTTCTCCAGAGATATCCGCTTCGACAAATTCACCAGCACGTCTACCTTGTATTGGAAAGGAAAAGAGACAGGAACGATGCGCCTGAATGTTCCAGGGATTCACAACATTCTCAATGCGATGGCCTCTTTCGCCGTGGGGCTCTATCTGGACATCCCGGCAGCCACGATACTGGAAGCTCTGGAAAAATACACCGGTATCGGACGTCGATTCGAACTCAAAAAAAAGGTGAATAATATTTCCATCATCGAAGATTATGCCCATCACCCGACAGAGATAAAGGCGACTCTGGACGCAGCCAAGAAGGGATGGACATGCCGAACGATCGTCCTTTTCCAACCTCATCGTTATTCTCGTCTTTCCAGACTGATGGATGAATTCGCCACCGCTTTCAATCAAGCAGATATCTTATTGCTGACGGACATCTATCCCGCAGGAGAAAAGCCGATCAAAGGGGTAACTGGAAAAGCTTTGTATGAAGCGATTCAAGAATTCGGTCACAAAAATGTCTATTTTGAAAAGGATCTGAAAAAAATTCCCGATCTGGTCGAAAAATTGGCAAAACCTGAGGACATGATATTTGTACTGGGAGCAGGAAATATCAACAAAACCATACCCGAGATCATCAAACGTTTGGAAAGGAGAAAATAAACTTGGCTGTCAACGTCCAAGCCACTTTTAAGCCCAAAGGGGGTTCTCTCCTTTCCCAGCAAACAGCTTACAGAAGAAAACGTGGGAAGATCGAAACAAAAAAGATCCATCGGAAAATAAAACTGAGAATGAGACACATTCTGATCTCTTTTTTGTTGCTAATCGGATTTTTTTACGGATTCTCGAAGGTTTATCTTTTTTTGATAACTTGGGAAAAACTCGATATCGATGCAGTGGAAATCATTTGCCAAAAGGAAGAAATCCGCCGGGATCTCCAGGGCTATCTGGCAAGTAAATATCTGGGAAATTTATTGCTTTTGAACATCGATAATCTCCAACAGCGACTGGCGGCTCACCCGTGGATCAAAGAAATATATATCCGGAAGATCTTTCCCGCCACGATACGGATTGAAACCAAAGAACGGATCCCGATCGCCCTATTGGAAAAGGATGGTTATTATTTGATCGACAAAGAGGGCATCCTTCTCCAAAAGATATCGCTGCGTGAACGGCCCGATCTGCCTATACTCATCGATACCAACAAATTCCAGAGAGATTACGAAGGGAAGCTAGCGCTGGCCTGGGCATGCTTGGAAAGCCTGGAAGATTCAATGAGGAAACAAATCGATGTGATGGATCTGTCCGAATATGAAAATGTCTCATTAAGATTTAGAAACACCGACACTTGGTTGAAGATGGGAAATAGCCGTTTCGATGAAAAATTCAGCTCGTTTTCAGAACACTTGGCCCTGTTCGAAACCTATGGGCCTTTGGAATATATCGACTTCAGATTTGAGAGTCGATTAATTTTGCAGCCCTTGCCACAAAATAAGAAGAACAAAGCACTCGACTCTGAGAAGGAGGCTTTTTAATGCCTAAAAACAACTATGTCGTTGGATTGGATATCGGTACAAAAAAAGTCGCTGCTATCATCGGTGAGATCACCGAAGAAAAGAAGGTAGAAATCATCGGTATAGGGACAGCCGAATCCAGAGGCCTGAGAAAAGGGATCGTCGTGAATTTGGATTCCACTGTGGCCGCCATTAAAAAAGCGCAAGAAGAAGCGGAACTCATGGCGGGAGTGGAAATAGATGCGGCATTCATCGGCATCTCGGGAGCCCATATCAAAAGTTTCAACAGCAGGGGTGTCATCGCTGTTTCCGGAAAAAACAGAGAGATCAGTCGTGAAGATATAAAACGCGTTATCGAGCAGTCAAAAGCTGTCTCCATTCCTCCGGATCGGGAGATCATACACATCATTCCGCAGGAGTTCGTCGTCGATGACCAGGATGGGATCAAAGACCCTCTTGGCATGAGCGGGATCAAGCTGGAGGTCAACGTCCACATCATAACTGGCGCCATAACGTCCGTGCAGAATCTGAGGACCTGTGTGGCTCGTGCAGGGATCGAAATCGAGCAAGTTGTCTTAAATCAAATTGCGACCAGTTCTTCTATCCTGACTCACGATGAAATGGAATTGGGAGTGGGACTGATCGACATCGGGGGAGGCACAACGGAGGTGGCTATTTTCGAAAGGGGAAGCCTCTGGTACACATCCGTGATCCCGATCGGAGGGGATAACTTTACAAACGACATCGCCGTGGGATTGCGCACTCCGATTCCTGACGCAGACAAGATCAAGAAAAAATTCGGCTGCGTATTCCATCCCCTTGTGGATGAACTAGAAACCATCGAGGTACCGACCGTAGGACGGGGGAAAAAGCCTCGTGTACTCTCCAGGCAACTCTTGGCCGACATCATTCACCCAAGGGCAGAGGAGATTTTTAGACTTGTCGATAACGATATCAAAAGAATGGGGTATGAAAAATCCTTGAACTCTGGAATCGTGATTACAGGAGGCACAGCCCTGTTGGACGGGCTCGAGGAAGTGGCGGAAGAAATTTTCGATCTTCCGGTTAGACGAGGAGATCCAAGCGGAGTAGGAGGTCTTGTGGATCGTGTGGGCACACCAGATTTTGCGACCACAGTGGGCCTTATCCAATACGGATTTAATCTTTATAAAGAAAGAGGTCTCCCAAGAGACCGAAAAAAAGGCTTTTGGTCAAAATTCAAAGATTGGCTAAAAGAGGCATAGGAGGCAAAATGAGTGATCCATTGAAAGGCAAGCTCAAATTTCACCTGGTGGAAGAGCGTTTCGGCGCGAACATCAAGGTCATCGGGATCGGCGGAGGAGGCGGAAACGCCGTGAACCGGATGATCGAAGCTGGTATCGAAGGGGTGGAGTTCATCGCGGTGAACACCGACCTCCAAGCACTCTCCAGCAGCAAGGCGGGTTTAAAAACCCAGATCGGGAGCCAGCTAACCAAAGGGCTGGGCAGCGGAGGCAGGCCGGACGTCGGAAAACAGGCGGCCATGGAGGACACAGAAAGACTGATCGAGATCATCGAAGGGGCAGACATGGTCTTTCTGACCACTGGTCTCGGTGGCGGGACAGGGACCGGAGCAACACCGATTCTGGCCAATCTGGCATCCGAAATGGATATTTTGGCCATCGCCATCGTTACGTTTCCCTTCGAATTCGAAGGAAGGATCCGTTCACAACAAGCACAAGAAGGATTGGAAGAACTCAAATCAGCTGTGGACACCGTCATTTCCATACCGAACGAAAGGTTGCTTGAAACCGTCAACCTGGATACATCTATCCAGGATGCATTCAAGATGGCAGACGATATCCTCCGCCAGGCTGTTCAAGGAATTTCTGAT
>Ga0307445_10000130_pt1 | contig 34874 bp, 34 predicted proteins | sample SalMarSW160330MG_FD_202147 | JGI IMG/M metagenome (GOLD analysis project Ga0307445, IMG submission 202147) | Salt marsh sediment microbial communities from the Plum Island Ecosystem LTER, Massachusetts, United States - SW1603-30 | ecosystem: Environmental > Aquatic > Marine > Intertidal zone >... | reverse complement strand
CCCCGGGTAGATTTGTCTTCATCCAAGTAAGACTTTCTTCCCAATCATGAAATTGTCCACCTGGTGATAGCTGACTAAAAGCCAGGTCATTTGTTGCTACATTTGCAGCATGAGAAACTTGAGCAAATAACATTAATCCCACAATAAAATAAACTAATCCAATTTCAAATTTGCCAACTGTTGTTTTTAGTTGTCTTTTTCTTTTGCGACTAAGCACTCGCTTTTCATCAAAAAAGCTTCCGAATATTTTCAAAACATTGCTTAATCCATATGCCGCCACTAATGAAGCTACAGGGGCAAATAAGAGTATAATTCGAATCATGCTTCCAGTAAAGTAAAATATCGTTAAAAGGAATACAATTAAAAAGATATCTGCAAAATTTGATCTCTTGAAAGCAAAGAAAACGCCTAAAGGGAGAAGCATCAATGGTATTAAAGTATTGTAATAGAAGACACTCCACGCACTTGGTGCGTGTTCAGCAACGGATGCAATTATATGAATTTGATCTCGAATTAAGGGACTTAAGATACTTATTAACCTCTGACTTATTCCAAGTGGTATTAAATCTGGGGCAATCCATATAATTACGGCAAATATGACAATTCCAGGAATGATTATCGATTTAATAGTTGTTAAAATTTTGCTGTAAAGTTGGGGTTTTTCATTTTTACTCATATATATTAGATGAAATATTATAAGAAGCAATGTGAAGAAGAAGACGCCACCGATATCCAAGCTCGTTAATAATTCACCAAAGTTAAATTTAACGAACAATGAAAATATGAGTATGCCTGTACCTATAGTTCCACCATATGCAATTAATACCTTAGGATTGTATTTACCAGCCAATATGATAATTCCAGTAATCATAGGAAGTATGTAAAAAACAAAATTGTATCCGCCCCAACTAAGAGACAAATAACCTAAGAATATCCCTGCAAAGATGGAATCAGTAATTTTTCCCGTTCGCATCGTTTTAATAAAGAAATAGAAAGTCATCAGAGTACCAAACACTCCAATGGTCTCATTATCAAAAAATCCAGCGGTAGTTCTTTGCATGAACCCTACATTAAATGTCATGAAGAAGGCAAATAATAAGCCACATTTCTTATCCAATACTTCATTACCTAACAAGTAACAGGCTAAAACAGTGATTCCACCCATTACTGCAGGAAAATAAAAACAGACATCATAAAGAGAAATTGGTATGCCAATGGCATTAAAAAAGTTATAAACAGCAACTACTGTGAAAGTGAGACCTGGTCTTAAATTTGCTCTATAATAACCAGAAGGAAACCAACTCTTAAAATCGTACCAATTAAAGTATTCGTAAATAGTATGAGTTGATAGATAGTCAGAATTGTAATATTGGATCCACGGGTCAAAAGCTTTAATAAGGTAATTGTTGACCACAATTGGAGATATTCTAATAGCGATTGCAAGGATGAAAACGATCACTAATGCAATTAATAACAGAAGGTTTTGTCGTTTAATTGTCAAGCCAGATCTAATACGATCTCTGAAATTTCGAATTGAATTACCGAATTTACTCATGAAATCTTATCCTTATTGTTTAATTTTAAATATTTAATAAAATACAAACTAAAGTTTAGATTATAAAAAACTCCTTTTCATTAAAAGATTATTTTTTAATAAATGAAAACGTCTTGATATCATAACAAATATAGAATGAAAGAAAAGAATTTCTTTAATGAATGGAAATAGATATTTGTGTAAGTTTTTTTATATTGGAGCGAATTATCATGGTTCACAAAGACAATTAAATCATATTTCTATTGAAGAATGCATAATTAATGCATTAGTGAAAAAAAAATATATGAATGATGTCATAAGTTCTAGATTTGAAGTTGCTAGTCGAACAGATAGGCGAGTATCGGCAAGAGGGAGCGCATTTTCTTTCATTGCAAAAAAACCACCCATTTTAATGGAAATTAATTCGGCATTACCTAAGGATATAGGTATATGGGCAAAAGTTATTGTTCCGCAAGATTTCTTATCTCGTTATAATGCAGAGTATCGTCATTATAAATACATTTTTCCATTATATTTTAATGATTCAGCCATGGATTTAGACTTGATGAAGGAAGCGTGTAAAGAGCTGGGTGGAAGGCATAATTTCACAAATTTCTCTAAAAGAGATAAAGAAGAAGTAAATACATTAAGGGATTTAATCGTTGCTCGATTTGAAAAGCAGGATCGCTTTTTAATATTCGATTTTAAAAGCAGGGCATTTTTAAGACAACAGATTAGGAGGATGATGACAAAAATCATTGAAGTAGGAAGAAATCAAATCTCTTATGATAATTTTCTTCAACTTTTTGATCCATCTAATGAATTTTCATATAAACCTGCTGATGCGAATGGTTTAATATTATGGGATGTAAATTTTGGACAAAAAGTGAGATTTGAAATTGATACCAAGTCTGTAGAACGAATGAAAAGATTTTTATTAAAACGTTTTGAAGAATTTGATTTAAAATCGCGATTATTTCATATCATGGAGCAAGACGATTTTAGCTAATAATGCTTTTAATTGGATCTCTTCTGTTGCTCCTTGACTCAACCGGTATTCGAATTCTGCTAGAATTTTTGAAAGTTCTATCTTATCATCTTCAGAAATTTCAAGATCAAACAATTCGCGATAAAAATTTTTAATAATATTGATTCCAGAAAGCCCATATTCATTCATTATATCATCCAAGAGTTTTATGGATAATTGTAATTGCCCTTGTAAAGCTGCTTTAAGTATATTAGTAGTTTTATCGGATGGGACTTCTCCTGCTATTTTAAATACCGTTTCTTGATCAATTTCTTTTGAAATTGTACTGCAAGACTGCAGATAATTAATTGCTCGTCTACAGTCTCCATGAGATACTTGAACTAATGAATATAATCCATCTGGGGTTAGTGATAATTTCTCTTGCGATGCGACATATTTTATTCTTTCTTTAATGTCTTCTTGGTTTAAGGAAGAAAATCGAAAAACAACACAACGAGATTGAATGGGAGGGATGATTTTATTTGAGTAATTGCATATTAAAATCATGCGACAATTTTTTGTATACTTTTCCATAGTTCTTCTTAAAGCTTGTTGTGCACTAGATGTCATGTTATCCGCTTCATCTAGTATGAGGATCTTAAAAGGAATGTCTGAGGGTGGTTTTGATTTCGCAAAATCCTTAATAAACGTCCTAATGACATTTATTCCCCTTGCATCACTCGCATTTAACTCTAAATAAGTAATATTTATAGCCATTTTCTTTCTGTATATTTCTCTAACCATGGCTAATGCAGAAGTGGTCTTGCCCGTCCCTGCAGGACCTGCAAATATGAGATGAGGCATTGATTTATCCTTAACAAATTGTTTTAATCTTCCTATTATCCCCGTTTGATTGGTTACTTGATTTAGTGTTCGGGGTCGATATTTTTCGACCCAGGGTCTGTTTTTATAATGTGACATTATTTTAATTGTGTTATAACTAAATAGAATTGAAGATTTATTATATTATATAAATAATTCTCTTAAGAAATAAAATTTCTTTATTTTTCAAATTTCAAAAACGGATTATTTGGAGATTAACATGACAGATTTTAAAATTACAAAAATGAAATCTCGATGGATATTAGATTCACGAGGAAATCCAACCGTAGAAACGGATGTTTTTGCGGGGGATATTTTCATGCGTGCCGCTGTACCATCTGGAGCATCTACAGGGGCTTTAGAAGCATTAGAATTGAGGGATGGAGGAAAAGCTTTTTTAGGAAAGCATGTCACTAAAGCTGTAGCAAATGTAAATGAGATCTTGGCAAAAAAATTGATAGGATTTGATGTACGTGAGCAAGAGAAGATTGATTTGGAAATGATTAAGATTGATGGGACGGATAACAAGAGTAAGTTGGGAGCAAACGCGATCTTATCCGTTTCACTAGCAGCATCAAAATTGGCAGCCCGATTGTCAAATAAACCCTTGTTTCAATATCTATATGAATTAAGCCATAATAAATCAAGAGATGATTATCTATTACCCATACCCTGTTGTAATATAATAAATGGTGGAGAACATGCTGGGAATAATTTAGCGATACAAGAATTTATGATCTTGCCCATTGGTGCAACATCATTTTCTCAAGCCATAGAAAATGTTGCTGAAGTGTATCAAAATCTCAAAATTATTCTAAGGGACAAATATGGAAAAACAGCAATCAATGTTGGTGATGAGGGAGGATTTGCACCCGATATCTCAAATACAACAGAAGCAATTGAGGTTATTGTTGATGCAATTGAAAGTTCAGGATTTTTCATGAATACTGATTTTGTATTGGGAATGGATGCAGCTGCAAGTGAATTTTTTGATGGCGATATCTATGAAATAGATGGTAAAAGATTGAGCGAAATCGAACTATTACAATATTACTTGGATATGTTCGATGATTTTCCTTACATTAAATCTATAGAAGATCCATTCGATCAACAAGCATTCCGTGGATTCGCTAAGTTAACCGCAAAGACAGATAAATCGATTCAGATTGTTGATGATGATTTGACAGTCACGAATATAAAGTTACTTCAAAGAGCGATCGAAGAAAATGCCGGAAATGCGCTTTTGCTAAAAGTTAATCAAATTGGAAGCTTAACTGAAGCTATAAAAGCGTGTAAAATGGCTTTTAACAAAAAATTTAATGTAATGGTTTCTCATCGTTCTGGAGAAACAGAAGATACGTTCATAGCAGATTTGGTTGTGGGATTATGTACTGGTCAGATCAAAAGTGGAGCACCTTGTAGGAGTGAAAGAAATTCTAAATACAATCAATTATTACGAATAGAAGAACTTTTAGGGGATAAAGCAAAATACACGGGATCCTTCGATTCATGGAAAAATTATCAATGAATTAATTTTATATTTTTATTTTTTAATTATTCGATATATTTTAACGTTTATATCCTTCTTTTTTTGACTATGAAATGGGAATGTTTTCTCTAATTCCATTTTGAAGGGAAACGTGTAATTAATCTTCCAACCGTTTTTAGTTATGAATTTTGAGAGGAATTCATATACTTTATCATTATGGAGGTGAATCGTGTAAATCGTATCTGAAAAATTAAAAGCTTTCAACAAGAACGCCCTATCAGCCGTCTTTTTTTGTACTCCGAAGGGAGGATTCATTATCGTGGTGATTTTAAGAGAATCATGTAGAACATTCCTACTAATTTCAAAATTGGAGACGGTTGTACATATCGGACTAATTAGATGATTCAAGTCAAGATCATTGATATTCTGTTTAAAAAGCTTGATCGCGGACCAATCAAAATCAATTCCAATTACTTGACTTGCTCTGAGATAGGCACTAGCAATCGATAACCTTCCCGTTCCTGAACCTAAATCGATAATTAAATTATTTTCAATGTCATTAAATTCTAATCCAGCAAAATAGATAATATCAGCCGCACTCACTGCATCAATGCTATATTGCTCAAATTCGACTTTTGGCTTTAAAAATGGCGCTGTCGATTGAATTATCGAAATTAATTCTTTTTTATTAATACTAATCTCCTAATTTACTCGCTCTGGTTTAATCTCATGAAACATAATGAATAAATTTATTTGTTTTTATAAATATAATAATAGTGAGATAAATAGAAAAAAAGTACTTATTATCATGAAAGAATCAATTAAAACGAATGAAATTGTGTTTGCTGGTCAGTACTTAGGAGTGGTAGAAGAGTATCTACCAGATAAAAATTCGACTTATACCAAAGATGGAAACATCTATGCAACGAAATCTGGAATTGTCTCAATTGATAAAAATAAAAGAGAACTTGAGATAAGGAGCCATCAAGATCAGGATAGAAAAGTTATCAAGATGGGAGATATAGTCATTGGAACCATAGTTTTCTTAAGACAATATTCAGTAGGTATTGATTTTCAAGCAATAAATCAAAAACTTCATTTTAATAGTTCATATTTTGGAAATATTCATGTTTCTCAAATTTCGAACAAGTTTGTTGAAAAAATAGCGGATGCTTTTCAAATTACAGATATTGTACGGGCGAAAGTCATTGAAAAAGACCAAAATGAGTATAATTTAACTACATCTGAGAATAACTTAGGTGTTATTCATGCTGATTGCATTATTTGCGGGACACCATTGGAAAAGATAGGATTTAACAAGCTAAGATGTACCCGATGCGGTAATATAGAATCTAGAAAAATAGCTTCGGATTATCGGAATGTCTCTGAAAAGCTCAGATATTAATTTTTTTTGGTTCCATTCCATTCAAAATAATATTAAAATTTGAGATGACTAAATATGGCAAGAAAGGGTGGGCGAAAAGTCATTCATTTCTATAATTCAAGCGATAATATAGAAAATATCATCCAATTTCTCGAAGAAATTCAAAAAAAAATTAATTACCTTTCTTTGAACTGCTCAATTGAGGGAAGGTCCGTCAAAATCACGATATTTGGACCACGTGATCTTCAATATCTTGCTACCGAACGATTAAGAGAATTGGCGAATCGTTATCTTTCTTCTTGAAGGATTCAAACCCATTCAGAGGATTACAAACCATAAAACATTTATTTTAAATAATATTAGATTTAGTATCTCTCAATATTAGGTGCATTGTAAATGGCAAAAAAACCTCCTAAAGAAGAAAATCTTGAAAATAAAAGTGCTGTAGATTTATTTGATGATGATGAAGAGTATTCAGAAGAAGATGAAGACTTCGAAGAAGAAATAATTGAGAAAAAGAATTATAAATACCTGGATCTTGAACTCACAAAGGGTCTAAACGAAAACGATCACGTTTTATTATTAGAAGGGCAATCTCATGGTTTTTGCAATGCTTTTGTAAAACAACTACTTCCATTAAAAGGCGTGATTTCGGCAGCATATAGAATCACTACAATAAAACCCGCAGAAATTTTCATTCGATTGGAGGATGGATATAAAATAATGGATATTTTATTCGAGGCAATTGAGTCGCTTAGAGCCGAAGGTCAAGAAGTAAAAGAACTTTTTAAAAAATTAATGTGATTTACTTATATTTTTCATTCATATAGAAATAACTGATTTTAATGGCATACCACTTCCTCCTCAATGATCTGCATAAAAATTTATCCCAAAAAACAATTGGAACAGATAAAGGCTTGGCAAAGTTAGGAGATGGGATCGTTAACCTCTCATATTCCATGGCAAAATCCATTTATTTAACGCGCAATAATCCAACGAATAGAACTATTCGAACGGGTAATAAAGTGAGTAAAAAAATCCTGGCAGAAGCGTTAAAAAACGCAGATTTAAAACCGTTTTCAAAAAATAGAGGGGATGCCCATGACATGGCTGATACTGTTGAAGCAATCGTCGCCTATGTCTGGTTGAGTAATAAGATGACTCTAAATGAGATGATAGACATATTGTGGAAAGCTTTATCTGGAGATATTTCCATTAGAAATCTTGAAATTGAAACCGCGAGGAATGCATTTACAGTTCTTTTAAATACGATGAAGGAATTCCTACCTACTCATTAAATGCATATTTAATATAATATTAAATTGAGTTGTACAAATTGGTGAAGTGGTCGTAGGTTTTAATTTATTGCAGTCTCGTATTCTAAAATCTCTTTCATTCTTTGTCTTAATTCAGGACGAATGGCTGACATTCCGTACGTTTTCAGACCCCCCAATTTTCTCTGAACTTCTTTGGCAGTGAGAGCGCCGGGGAGATCTTGCTTGTTCGCAATAGCAATGATCTTTGTGCCAATATTTCTAACAAACCTGTCATAAATTTCTTTCGTCTTTTCCAAATTTTTATCGGTAGAATCACACACTAAAACCGCTAATCCCGCGCCCCGCAAAAAATCTTGCCACATGAATTTGAATCGTTGCTGTCCCGCTAAATCCCAAATCGAGCAGTTCACCCCATTTAAAGTGGAATCTTCAACCTCTAAACCTACCGTAGGAACCCGTTTTTCCATGACATCCCTTCCTTGAAGGAGAGATAGTAGAGATGTCTTTCCTACACCTCCTTCACCAATCAAACAAATCTTCGACTTTGTTGTGAGAACTTTGACCAACCCTTCCAAGGTAAAAATGGCGTTAAATAAAAAAGGAAGGTCACCCTACTAAAATTGAAATAATATGGACATGTCACGAGGATGTTACGATTCCTTCATCAGTAGTATCTCATCTAAAGATGAATGGAACGATAATATTAAAAATTGAAAATAGATTTTATAAAAAAAGTGAAATAAAAAAGTATTACAAAAAAATTAATTTATTTATTTAACGTTTTACGCCCCTGTCTCTAGGTCTTTTACAATGCCAACGCAGACCGTTCTACCCATATCTCGCACGGCAAATCGTCCCATTTCTGGAAAATCTTCATATTTTTCAATGCAGAGTTTCTTTATGGGTTGTAATTTAACGATAGCAGATTCGTTTCGTTTTATGAATTTGGGTGAATCTTCAATGACAGCACCAGTTTTTTGATCAAGTTTCTTAATTAGTTCTACGAACTTTGCTGCTACTTGAGCGGTATGAGTGTGGATGACGGGAGTATACCCTTGAGCGAGGGCTGTTGGATGCCAAATGACGATTACTTGTCCAATCCAAAAGCCTTTTGGGGTGACAACAGTTGGTGGATCCTTCGGATGACCCATGCAATCTCCCCTAGAAACATCCTTTAGTTCAATCCCTCTAATACTGAATCCAATATTGTCTCCTGGTACCGCTTCTTGAATTTCCTCGTGATGCATCTCTATGCTTCGGATTTCCCCTTGGAATCCAGTTGGTTGAATGATGACCTTATCACCTTTTTTCAATATTCCAGTTTCTACCTTTCCAACAGGCACTACACCAGTCCCCTTGATTCGATAGGCATCTTGAATAGGAACGCGCAATGCTTTACCCGTAGGTTTTTCTGGAATTACGAAGCTATCAATAGCTTCAATTAGAGTAGGACCCTTGTACCAAGGCATGTTAGGTGAAGGTTCGGTAAGGTTTTCAGCTTTAAGTCCGCTTACTGGAACGAAGTGGATTTTTTTTACGGGAAAACCAATGTTTCGAAGCAATTCAGAGACTGCAGCGACGCATTCGTTGTATCGTTCTTCTTTGTATTCATAACTGTCTGCTTTATTTATGGCAACAACTAGTTGCTTTATGCCCAAAGTTTGAGCCAAGTAAGCATGCTCTCTGGTTTGACCGTTAGCTGCAATGCCCACTTCCATATCTCCTTTCTTTCCAGAAACGACAAGAACTGCGGCATCAGCTTGAGAGGCACCAGTGATCATGTTCTTTACGAAGTCAGCATGACCTGGAGCATCAATGATGGTGAAGTATTTAGAATTGGTTTCAAACTTTCGGAATGCTAAATCAATTGTAATACCTCTTTGACGTTCTTCTTTAAGGCGATCAAAGACATAGGCATATGACCAAGATTCACGATCGTATTCCTTTGCTAGCTTTTCAAGCTCACGGGCTTCTCTATCTGAGATAGCTCCCGTTTTAATGAGCAGTGCGCCCATCATCGTTGATTTACCGTGATCTATGTGACCAATTATTACGAGATTTAAGTGCGGCTTATCTTTTCCTGACATTTTCAATCAATTTCCTTATTTTAATTTCAAAACAATATTTAAGAGTACTTTAAAAATAATTCTGAAATACAGTTTGAATAAGCAATTTAATGATATAAAATATATATTTTTTACGATAATTTTTAGCATGTTTTTGATAAAATCATGAGGGATAAATGAAGTATGGTTCTTTTTCATTTTTCCCAGCGCGATCCTCCAATTGTTTATTTGATTTTTTTCATGGAAAAGGGTAAATTTTATGAAAATTGGAAGGTTCGAAAGCTAAAGCAGATCTTCGATTAATTCCAATTGATGTTCTTTAAATAATGCAAATATTTCATTTAATTCATCCATGAAATTGATGCAATTGCCATTTTCATCCATAATCTCTGATTGCACTTTGTTGTTCAAAAATTTTGCAAACACGAGATCTAAATCATTTAGATTTAATCGTGTTTCTTTAAAAAAATCTAAGAGGTGATGAATATAAAAAGCTTTAACGTACATTTTCTCCTTGCTATATTGTTTTTCTAGATCTTTTTGATAAAAGAACTTTAATTGCCGTGATGCGTTGGTCTCTTCTTCATCAATATTGCTTCGGGCTTCATTAGAAAATGCCCATTCTGTTCCATAATCTATATTTTGATTGACATAATTTGCAATCAAACGATCGATTTTTGCTTTATCTGTCCATTTACCATGTATGACCCAATTTGGCATTTTTTTCATGAGAATTTATAAAAGTGCTGTGATAAAAAATAGAGATAAAATAATAAATTTTAAGGCATGAAAGCCAAAAATAAAAAACAATAACTGCTTACTGATCTTAAATTGCATGATATGCAATAATTTTAATATTAAAGTTATACTTCTGTTGATTCCCCATGGTTAGAAATAAAACACAATTCCCAAAAGAAGGAGATTTTGTCATCGGTCGCGCAGTGAACATTCAAGATCAATATATTTATGTGGATTTAACGGACTATGAAGGATTGCCTTCAGAAGAATTTGCTCAAGGGATGATTCACATAAGTGAAATTTCTAGTCGTTGGATAAAAAACATTAGAAATTATGTTAGGATCGGACAAGTTATTGTATGCCGAGTCTTAAAGGTAGATCCTTCAAAAGGACACATCGATCTTTCACTACGAAGAGTAAACTCAGCGCAAAAAAAGAAAGTCGCCAAAGAAAGGAAATATGCCGTAAAATTTGACAACATCCTGCAGTTCTTAACTGAAACTGAAGGAGTAAACATGACATTAGATGAAGCGTGGGAGAAAATCGGGTGGCCTTTATTGGATAATTTAAAATTTTATCAAGAAACTATTGAAACCCTGAAAGAAAATGGTGATGAAATCGTTTCAGAGCTAACAGATATTCCCGATGATATCAAGAAGAAATTCCTTCAAGTTGTAAACGAGAATGTGGAAATCACCACGGTAAGGATATCTGGGAAGATCAAACTTATTAACAGGAAAGGCGATGGAATCGATCGAATCAAGGATACCCTGAAAAGCGTTATCGAAGTCGTAAAAAATCCTCGAGAAACGCGAAAACTCGATATCACGTATCTTGGAGCACCATACTATAGAATGGAAGTGATATCTAAGGATTATCTTGATGCGGAAGGCATTATTTCTGATGCAATAGATGTCTTAGATACTAAGATGGTGGAACATGAGGGGATATTTGAATTCGTAAGAGATTAAAACAAGAAGAAGGAATCATCATGGTAAAATATCTCTTAAAATGTAAGGAATGCAAGCAATATGGTCTCAATAATCCAGAAAATACCGCAAAATGCTCGCATTGTGGAGGTCAACTGCTAAATCCGAGACCGTCAAAATATTCACCTATCGATAAGTATGGAAAATATCGGCGGGAATATTTCAAAGAAGATTTTAAAAAGAGATTTGAGAAAGATTAAGGTAAATCTATTTTTTCAGCGAACTTTTCATTTATTAATATGATTGCGTTTTTGTAAGGCATGTTAATGACATCCTCCTTTTCAAAAGGACCATAATTTTTCATATCAACACCGACCAATGGAGGAGAATTCTTCACCATCCGGATGAGAGTATACTGATAATCAGTTTCCTCTTGAAAGGAGTCAGACTTTATAGGTTCTATTTTCACAGGAACTTCCAAATTATCCTTCTCTAACGACAATGTGGAAGATTCTTCAGAGATTGATTTCTCTATTGGTCTTTCTGGGAGAGGTGCAATATTGATTTTATCATAAGTTTTAAAGGAACCCACGAGATTTTGATAAAATTTTTTTTCATGTTCGATCAGATGGTTAAGATTAATTTCTTCCAAATTCATAGCTGAATTAATTATCTTTATCTTCCTGACATGCAAAAAATCATCAAAAAGATAATTAAAATTTTTTCTAAATTCTTTTATGAGTCGGATTTTTATTGGATCATTGTCATTTAGATTAAAATCGTTGATTTTAGACTTAATTTCTTGATATCTAAGAAAAGTTTCTTCAGCTAAATCAATGAGATTCACTTGTTCTATTTCATTTTTCCATTGATTATATAGATCCTCATAATCTTTTTTGAAGTTCATCTAAATCTCATTTGATATGATATATAAAACAAGTTTACATACAATTAATTTTTAACTCATATAATTTTTGCTACACCTTTACACAACAGAAATACGGCTATGTGATGGGGAACTTCAATTTTCTCACCCCGTTCATATTCTCCATATGTTTCTCCTTTAATTTTTGTTAAGGGCACTTTTAATGAGGTGATTTCCAATTTCTGAGTGACATTTTTCTTACTTTTAAATACAATCGGGTCAATAAGTTCATTACTCTCATCTAATGGGTTAAATTCATCAAGTTGGGCATACTTAAGTTCCTGAACCTTAAACCCTGTTTTTCCATGTAAGGTTCCCGGATATCTGATGAGTCGGTGGATATCAATTGATACCGGTTCATCGATCTCAGCACCAACCTTCTTTATTACCGCTCTAAGTACTTTTTTCCACGTGGGCAAGCCAAACCCTTCTATTGCCCATATATTTCGCTGGTTATTATTGATAGTCTCTAAAAAATCTTCTCGATATTTCAATAAACTGTTAATTTGAGCGGAATTTAAACCACCAAAATGAGGATCACGCAAGAAATGATCTATTTCAAGGGCATTCAATCGTAAAATCTCCTCAAGTTTCGTCATTATCTTGTTTGACCAGCCTTGGTTTTCTTTTAAAAGCCCAATTATACCAGAGGATTTTTCACGTAACCCTAAAATTTCTAATGATAAGTTTTCCCCGGTCAGGTAATCAACTATTTCTCTTCGCTGTTCACTAGTTAACGTCCTGATTCTTGGATCTTCGATCTTTAAATGATATCCCCGGTGGCCTGAGAATGCTATTTTGATTTGTTCAACATTTAGCGCAAAATCAGGTACCAGATAATTATCTATTAATTTTAGGATTTCCTTCTTGGTAAAATCTAAGCACTTATCACATATCCACGCAACACGTGTAATCCTTGATTTTTCACAGTTAGGACATTTTTCAGTCATACCCGTGCCATTCTTTCCACAATCATTACAATACCAAAGATCGTGATCGTTTTTACAATCGGTATAAAAATGATCCACATCAATATCTATTACAAAATCACAACCAAGATACCCCTTATCATCCATATCTTTTTTATCCGGGTGAGCATAAAGAGTTCCGCTTGAATAGGCGTGCTTTGGACTTTTTTGAATTAGAAATTGCCTTAACCCATCAATTCTTTTAAATCCTTCATGTCTTTGCATGTGTTGATAATCCCATAGAAGAAATCCAAATTCTCTTTGATCCAGCAAGCTTACTTCTGGAATAATATTCTTGGGTTCTTGATAATAGGCTTGGAACAAATTCCGAAGAAAAATTTCATCACTCAATTTTCTTTTTTGGTTTAACCTCCTCTTTAGGTCCATGTTTTCGATATTGTTTTAATTGCACGTAAAATAAGGGGTGTTGGATCTTTTTCTGAGAATTATTTTTTTTAGAAAAATACCCTTCCAAGCATAACTCATCATTATATTGCTTTGCCATGCAGAGGCTATATGATTTTAATGTAGAACAAGAGTGGGGTGAATATTCCTTCTTTTTGGCAAATTGCACCTGATATTCCGTTTTCTTTCTATCAAAATCGGGTAATTGTGCAAACAAGTTTACAATCTCATCAATTGGAATTTCTAAAGAATGTAAAAAGAAAACAAGAAATAATCTTTCAATATGAGTTATATTTTGTCCTTGATCAATCTTTAAAAGGATTTCGGCAACGCAAGGAGGAAAACTTTCTTCTACTTTTTCTCCTTTTTTATACTTAATTTCAAATGAAAATTCAAATTCTTCCTTCTTTAACTCCCATTCACCCAGAATTCTCTCGTTGAGTTCTCTGATTTCTTCGACTTGTAAAGCTCTTTTCGTAAAAGCTTCTAAACTGGCAAGATCTTTCTCTTGTTGAATTATTATCTTTTTTCTTATGACCTCTTGTAATAGACGAATTAAATCTTTTTTTTCAATCAGCACATATCCTTCAACTAAAGGGTTATGAACGAGCTTTCGATAATCATCTCTTAAATTAGATGCAAGCCGAAGGTAATCAATATAATGAATGCTGAATTGTGTTTGAAGCACTTGCTTTCCATTCTTATCTAAAATTAATCCAAAAGGAACTGGTTTATCGTAATATTTAATATCTAATTCCAAATCTTTACAAATAGAAAATAAATCGGAATCATTATTTTCTTTGATCATTTTATGATACATGTGTTTAGAATATAGGTTAGCAACTCTATTTGCAATTGGTATGCTATTATTCAGGTAAAGTAGAATTTTTAAAATGGTATAAAGAGAGACGTTCAGCTCGTCTGCTTTATAATTTTTTATTTCTTCTAGGTTTTCAAAAGCGGTTTTAAATATACTAAAAATTCGATCCACTAATTCCCCATCGGGGTATTCTGCTATTTTTTCCTTGATAAATTCCACAGGATCTTTTTCAGTCATCTCCGAATAATAAATATTCTTAGAAGGTAACCAAGGATAGTGTTTTATTAACTCGTATGAGATGTCCAAATCAACATCGACTCCTTTTGAATTGTTCCTTCATCATGGTATGAAAAAATAAAGCAGATAAATAAGTAAATACTGAATAAAATTTCTAAATAAATGTGTAATTACGATAAATAAATTAAAAAAATGTCTTGGAAATTTCAACGTACAACGCATTCTTTGATAGTCTTTTATTTTTTTACGATAATTAAATTAAAAAATGAATGTTAAAATAAATGTAAAAAGTTTTCTACTGAGATTATCAAATAGAAAATAATAAATAACTAAAATAGTAAAATGAGATATAAAACAGAAATTTCCTTATCTCTTAAAATGAATAAAAAACAGTAAATATTTGAAAACCATAAGAAAAAATACCAGATTTTTTCTTAAGTAGAGAATAAAAAGTAATACTCATTCAGCGTCTCTCTTGGAAATTTTTATATACGTAATTATTCTAGTAGTACTTAACCAAAATCAAAATCAATTTTATTGATAAAAATGAAAGAAGATATCAAATACTTATTACTTTCAGTTTTAATCTTTCCTATACTATTAATCATTGGGTTGAGTGTCTCATTTATGATATCGAGATTCATGCCTGGAGATCCAGTTTTAGCATATCTTCCGGAGGGAACATTCACCATGACACAGTATCTACAAATGAAAGAAATCTTGGGGCTCAATGATCCCCTTATAATACAATTTATTAGATATTCACTAAACATGCTTTCTGGTAACTGGGGACTATCACTATCAATTGCACACTCTACACCAGTATTAGAATTAGTTTCACAAACGTTTCCTCGCACTTTAGATCTTTTATTTCTCCCATTATTAGTAAGCTTAGTGATAGGATATTATATTGGCAAGATCTCATTAAAAAGAACCGAATTAACAAATAGAGTGATTCAAATTGTTTCACTCCTGATTCTTGCTATACCAATAATGATAATCGGGATTGGATTTCAATTCTTTTTAGGTGGTATGTTTCCAATTTCTGGATACAAAACTGTAGGGTCGGATGATCCCCCTTTTGTTTCTGGATTCCGTATAATTGACTCGATGTTATCAGGACAGTCGTACATTATCTCTGATTATTTATATCATTTGATTTTACCTTGGATTACGTTAACGATTGTATTAGTTCCGCTCATAATTTTTCTCACTAGATCATATTTTTTAAACAGAAGATCTGAGCCCAGTTTACATCTTAAGTACCCCGTCGCCTCAATCTTGGCCACTGTCGCATTAGGTTATGGAATGGTAATGTCATTCACATTTTTGGTTGAAGGGATTTTTGGATTAAATGGATTTGGTCAATTATTAATCGCCGCAATTCATAACTCTGATAATTGGGTACTTAATATATTTGGGTTCATTTTTCCTCTAATTTTCACTTTCTTAATATCCGGAAGCATGCTCCTGCTCACATTATACAGTTATATCAAGGGTGATCGTACAAATAATTTTAAATCAAATGAAATGGAAAGGAAAGAAAAAGATATAACAGTTAAAAACGATAAACTCCGAAGTTTATATTTCCAGAACTTTAAAACTGATATACATGACCTTGGAAAAGACTTACTCGTAAAATTGAAATTGCCTTATACAATTATTGGGCTAGGAATAACAATTTTCGCAGTTATATTATATTTTATATTTGCATTACCAATCTCACTCATTTCGGTCTTTGTCTTTATTAGCGTAAGCTATGGTTTAATTGGAGGTTTAATTATTGGTTCTTTATTTAATCTGGTGAGAAATCGATATAAACGATCATTAGATGGCATGTTGATTCCGTTTTTCATGTATCCCATAATATTTACTGGATTTTTTAGTAGTTTAATCTTTATTCCATTTTTAGACATGGGAATGCAATATTTATTTATGGAATCAATCTATGGGATGATGCTAATACCAATCTTTGCGTTAATCATTACAAAAGCTAAATTTAATTTCGTAGCGATTTTGAAACAATTAATACCTTACATTCCGCTCATGATGGGATTCGTTTTAACAATAGATACGTATTTAGGATTTTTAGTATATTCTAGCACTATTCTTGGGGGTGATTTTTATATAGCACTTTTCATATTACTGTTGGGTTTTTACCTTCTTTATGTGGGATTAAGTCAGATTCCAAGAGAAATTCAAGAAATTAAGAGCGACATTTAAATTATTTTTTTTTTACTTTTTTGAAAAAGGATCTTTTATGATTCAGTATCACACGTAACTTATATAAGAACGAGAAATTCTGCTATAGCTTCGATTGAAACTAGGAATACCGAATGAGGTAAAATCACCCCAAATAAAAATGATGGATATATAGAATATGAGATTTTAAGGGGGTGGCTTCTAATCATTCTATTTTTTCTAAATTTTCAAAAAAAATGTGATGGTCTATATCATAAAGAACTTATAGGATAGAAAAAAAGGGATCTTAAAATTTCTAAATAAATGATTTTGGCTAAAAATCATCCACGTCCTCATTGTCATCTTCATCTTCTTCATGTTCGACTCTTGGTGCCAGAAATAGTGATAATTCACAATCGTTTTCCAATTTAAAAATGATTTTTAGAGGGTAATCCGATTTTAAGCCCATTTCTAAATTCATGGTGATTGATGATATTTTCAGGATGGCTTTTAAGAACTCGAGATTATAGGAGCCAATGCAAGTCTCATTAATATTGTTAGAAGGTATGTGAGAGAAGTAAGATTTTAGCTTTATTAAAATTTAGACTGATTCAAATTTGTAATTAAATCGGACCTTTTTAAAGCTTTCATAATAATCTGGGACTAAACTCATAAAAAATTGGAAGATAATATCCTTTTTTCAGATTATTTTAGATGAAAGTGATTTCACTTCATTTAAGTATTTTTGTCAATCTTAAGAGATATTCACCGTGAGAGATTTGTTTGGATTTTAATTCTTCAGAGAGTTCCTTCAATTGTGTTAAATTTTCCATTAGATCCTCTCTAAATTCCACGGATTCAAATAATTCTCCAATGATTGATTTCACATTTTCTCTTTCAGCATCAATTTTTCTCTCCTCTACATTCAGTAAGTCAAAATCTCGCTTATATTGTTTAATGTACTCATAAAGATTTAGGCAAAAAGCGTCCATTTTTTCAGTTTCACCGTCAAATTCAAAGCCGAGCTTATCACTTAAATCAAAATAACTGTATCCTCCCCCATTCAAGTCGATTTGTTTTAAATCTTCAAATCCAATGTCAGTTCCTTTTATTGGAATGATCTTAATACCATTGGTCAAGGCTAAAACGAGCTCATGCCGACTCTGAATATCAGTAATCGAACTATTAGTAGCAATGAATAATAATAGATGGCTATCAGAAACGTCATTCTCTCCGCTACTATACACGTCAAGAATCTCTTCTTGTTCTTTTAATCTTTTCTTGAGGCCATTCACATTATATTTATTTTTATCATCTTTCGAATGGCTGATAAAAATTATAATAGGCGTTTTTCCTCTGCAAAACTTTAGGATTGCGGGAGTATCTAAATTTGTTATATCCTTCCATTCATCATCCCACGGGTTGCCATACAAATGAGTATAATTTAGATTCTTACATCTCCCAAAGGAAAGCGGGAGAGATGACAACTGATTATAACCTATACTTAGTCTTTGGAGAAAGGAGAGGTCACCTATCGACTCCGGAAGAAATGTTAAATTATTCTTACTCAAATGAAGTATTTTAAGTGATTTTACGAGACCTATCGCCTCGGGGAGAGTCTTTAAATTGTTATTTTCCATTTCTATGCTTTCGAGAGCTTTTAGCTTTGTTATTGACTCCGGAAGAGAAGTGAATTGATTATTCTCTAAATCAAGTTTCTTAAGCGAGGAGAGGTTCCCTATAGAATCCGGTAGAGTTTTTAACTTATTATTCTTCAAATTAAGTTCCTTAAGCGAGGAGAGGTTCCCTATGGAATTCGGGAGAATAGTCAACTGGTTATCATATAAATATAGATCCTGTAGCAATTTTAAATCCTCTATTGATTCTTGGATATTTCTTAAATAATTACCACTCACCAATAACCGCTCAAGTGATGTTAGCTTTTTTATTGATTCTGGGAGATTTGTTAGCTTATTGTTACTCAAACCAAGATATTGAAGAGAAGTAAGATTACCTATTGACTCGGAGAGAGTTACTAACTGATTATCAAGAAGTACTAAACTTTCTAGTGATTTCAGGTCCCATAATGACTCCGGGAGAGTAAGAAAATTATTTTTCCTTAAACCAAGATATGTGAGGTTGGAGAGATTACTTATCGATTCGGGGAGAGTCCTCAATCCTTGATTGAAGAGGAATAATCCAACAATGTTATCTCCTTCAACTTTATACCCAAAAATGTCCCATTTAATCTCTTCTATTTGTGGAATGGGTTTACCTATTATCTTTTCCAATTCTATCAAACATTTCGCTTGTTCGCGCTTTACATTGGATTTTGTTGTCATTGATTTTCTCTGCTCCTGAATTTCTTTTTCATTAAAAAGCTCTTTCTCGAGACTTAAATGGTGTTTTTAAGAATTTTAATGTTATAATTTTTCTTTAAAATTTAAGGTTATGGATCTTAAATCCTGAATAGCAGAAATTTTCGGTAATGCTTAAAATTAGCTTCTGGAAACAGATACGCCTTCTCATTAGATAAAACCAAAATTTTTAAAGTGTTTCTGTTTTTTTATTATTTCATGCCGGAAAGAAAAAAACAAATTCCTCAAAATTATCATATAAAATCTGAAAAAGCTCAAGCTTTTGAGGATTTAAGCAAACTTATAGGTAAACCCATTCCACAAATAGAAGAGATTAAATGGAACACATTCGGAATTAAATATGAAGGAGGTAATTTAGTTGGATTAAATTTATATAATCAAGGATTGACGACTCTCCCCGAGTCAATAGGCAATCTTACTTCTCTGACACATCTTAGATTGAATAATAATCAGTTAACAAATCTCCCCGAGTCAATAGGCAACTTAAAATCACTAGAAATTCTTGATTTAAGTACTAATAAATTCACAACATTTCCGGAGGTTGTGTTGAATCTTAAATTTCTTAAACAATTAAGTTTACAGAATAATAGATTAACGACGCTCCCGGAATCCATTGGGAATCTCACATCACTTAGATACTTAATGGTACATGGAAATGAGTTAATAACTCTCCCTGAGTCGATAGGCAATCTTTCCTCTCTCGTTATCCTACATATATATATGAATAAATTAAGGAATTTACCTGAATCCTTTTCTCAATTGAAAAACTTGGAGGCTGCTTCTTTAGCAAAAAATGATTGGAAGGGAGAATGGCAAGAATTATCATCAAATGACGTTCCAAAAATTTTGAAGCTCTGTCGAAAATTACACGGGATTGATATTTTTATCAGTCACGCTATGATAGATCAAGAAGAGTATCCAATCATTGAGCTCAATAAAAATTTGGAGAAATGTGAAGAAGTCCATAACGTGCATCTCTGTGAGGAAGATTTAAGAGATAGCATAAAAGCTTTTATGGATAATAACGTTCCTAAAAGCCAATTATTGATATTCATTGGTACGAAGAATTCCCTCAATTCTAAAGATTGTCTATACGAACTCTCATTAGCAAAAAAATTCAGCATTAAGATTTTACCTATCAGAGGAAATGACATATCTGTGGAAGATTTAAAGCAAATTGATTTGAGAGAGCACGAGCAAGATTTTTTAGATTTAAGTATATTGAATGTTTTTGAATTCAATACTGAAGTTTTCGATAAGCTCCATGAGTATATTTCGAGCCATCAATCTGAATTGAAAATGTTTAAAAAAGAACAAGAAAAACTTGAAGATGAGAAATCAAATATGTGGAAAAATCTCATGGATTTCGCAGATTCTAATGAATTTACGGAACAATTAAAAGATAATTTCGAAGAATTCCAAAAGATTTTTCAAGATGTAAGGAACGATCGAATTACTAATTTAGAATATATTTTGAAATTAGGACAAATTATTAGTAAAAACAATTGATTCTAAATCCTCCAAATCTCAAAAACAAAAAAAAATGAAGCTAGGAATGAAAACTATATCAAATTTATTAATTTAAAAATCATCCATGTCCTCATTGTCATCTTCGTCTTCTTCATGTTCGACTCTTGGTGCCAGAAATAGTGATAATTCACAATCGTTTTCCAATTTAAAAATGATTTTTAGAGGGTAATCCGATTTTAAGCCCATTTCTAAATTCATGGTGATTGATGATATTTTCAGGATGGCTTTTAAGAAATCGAGACTGTAGGAGCCCATGCAGGTTTCATTAATATTGCTAGAACGTAAATCTTCAAGATCGAGAAAATACTCCATTTCACCTATCGTTCCTATTGAGGAGAACAAGAGTCCTTCTCCTTCAGTAGCCTTTAAACTTAGCACTTCTGAGTAAATCTCCGCGTCTTTTATCGCTTCTACTAAAAATGCAGGTTCTATTTCCCAGTTAGTATTATATTCTATTTCATATAATCTATCCAAGTGAAGATTTTCAATTTCGTTTTCTGAAAGTGCTAAACTAAAAGTACGCGTCAATTTTTTCTCTTCATCGGTTGTGCGTTGCAATTTTATTTTTATTTTGTTATCTGCTTCCTTGAATGCTATTTCAAGCGAATCATTTAAAGTACTCCTCTTGAGGATCTTATCCAAATCATCTATATTTAGATCGATATCCAATTTCTTATCGCAAGAAAATTCATCGAAATCTTCCCCCTTGATCTTAAGCTGTAACAAACAAATACGACTATCGTCAAACGCAAGTATCGTTAATCCCTTAGGGGTGATCTTGAACTTAGCCTCAGTGACAATACTCGCGAGAGTTTCGATAATGACTCTTAAGACCCGACTTTTATCTAATTTTAACGAAAATGACATAATTTAAACGTTCCTTTACTTTTTTCTTCGTGTTAAATATGTTTTAATGACAATATATATAAAATTCGGTATTAGACCTTTAATAAATACTTAGTATTTATTTCTGGAATAATTATTTATAGTCACCTCAAAATTATAAAATTTTACCACAATTCGAGAAGGTATTAGAAATGGAAGAAAATAAAGATAAATTAAAGACCTCCGCTAAACGCGTAATGATAAAAGATCTCGAACAAGTTGAGATCGGTTCATCAATTCAAATTATGGGATTTGTAAAAGGAAATATCGAAGGTCAAAAAATTATCCTCGATGATAAAACTGGAGAAATTACGATTCATATCAAAAAACTCAAATTTCCATTCAAGACGGGGGACATTGTGAATGTTTTTGCAAATGTCAAACCCACGATGGAGGGTGAAAAAAAATTGGAGGCTCTTTTTTTCCAAGACATGACTGGCCTCAATTTTGAGCATTACCAGACACTCTATGAAATGAAAAAAGAATTGATTAAATGATTTTAATTTTTGAAAGAATAATTCTCAACCTTAACCCCTTTTTGAAGGAAAACTTTTTTAGAGATCCAACTTTTGTTAATATAATCTACTTAATTTTAAAAAACTCTTTAAAATGGTTTGTTTTTGCCCCGAATGTTCTAGTCTTTTACGCGAAAAAAATGTAAATGGAACGTATATACTAGCTTGTCGTTGTGGATATGAAGAAGTAAATGCTTCTCACGAAGCTGATCTGAAAAAAAAAATCGAAAAAAAGAAAAACGCAATAAGAAAGAATTTAGTCGTGATTAAAGAGGAAGATAAAATAATAGTCCACCCTTTAGTCTCTAAATATTGCCCTAAATGTAACCATAAGGAAGCAGAGGCTTGGCAAGAGCAGACCAGAAGTGCAGATGAACCAAGTACCTCGTTTTTTAAATGTACCAAGTGCAAGCATACTTGGCGCGAGTATTAAAAGAATATTCTCTTTTTCCAGGTATCACTCCTAGATACATGATTCTTCGTGAAAGGAATCTTTCACGAAAAAAGGAAATTTTTTTCTAAAATTAAACGAATATGATCTATTTTTATAATGAATGAGAACCAAGCTGATCTTAGCGCTTATTTTTCAAAATTTTTAATATGTGAGTTACTTTAATACCACTTGATTGAATAAATCCCAAGGATTCATAAAAGGAACCAGCATTTGGAATATCCGTGTATAATCGTAGCATTTCAAAATTCTCCACTGCCATATTAATAATTCTTCTAAGCAATACTGTAGCAAATCCTTTTCTACGATGTTTTTGTGATATATATACATGTCGAATTCGTCCTATACCAGGATCTTCGATATATGGATCAATATTCAATCCACCAATACCTATACATGAATTAGATAAAAAGATTCCGAGTAAAATCTCACCCTCCTTAGAAAAATCATTTATTCCGCTCTTCCAGTCGTCAATTGCTCTCCTTACGAAACTATAACCTTCAGAATACGCTTCAATAGCTAAATTTTTTAGTAATCCAAAAGATGAATCAGTAATTTGCTTGATTTCTACTTTCATCGTGAAATCCAGCGATTGTTAGTATTAAAATTAGGAGATATTAGGATAAAACTTCTAAAATCTTAGTTAAAACTCGTGCCTTGCCTCCAGTGGATTGTAACAGTACTTTCCCACATACAAGGCATTCGACATCCGTAGCAGAACATCCAAAAACAATCTGTTGATTTCCGCAATTCAAACATTTAACTCTTAAAAACCTGCTATTCGGTTGCGGGATCAAATCTTTTTCTTTTTTCTTCTTAGGCATGATTAAATAACAACTCTATACTTCTTGTAATTCAAATTTTTTAACTCGATACGACTTTGCATATTGCTTCTTACCGCATTCTCCACACTCTAATATGGGTAAAGTTCGTTTGTTTAACTTGGCGTTTTTATGAAAGATCTCCTTTGGAAATGAGCCGTAACCTCTCTTTTTTCTTTCAACTCTTCTTCTTCCCTGATTTAGCATACGCTCTTTCCCTTTTTTATATACCGATACATTATGCTGTGTATGTGTTTTACACTTAGGACAATAACGGTTAACTGTTCTTGGATAACGAATATGAATCCACTCGAGCTTTTGATGACAATCGATTAAAATGATATATTGTAATCTAATTAAGCAATAATTATAAATTTTATTATTTCCTTAGCCTAAGCTCTTAAATTATGAATTATTAGTCACGATTAATAGATAACATTTAAAATCATAGATTCATAATTTTAATAAATTTTTAGATTGGGATTGCGATGTTTAAAGAAAAATTTAAAGAGGGAATTATAACCGCAAAAGATTTCACTAGGGATGATATTGAATATATACTGAAGAAAGCACGAGAAATGACCCGTAATGATATAAATTCGCAACTTTTAAGCAATAAAATTTTAGCTACGTTATTTTTTGAACCCTCTACACGAACCAGGTTAAGTTTTGAATCTGCAATGCATAGATTGGGTGGAAGTGTAATTGGTTTTCATAAGGGAGATGTTTCATCGGTCACAAAAGGAGAAACGCTTGCAGATACGATCAGAACAGTAGAGAATTATAGCGATTGTATTGTAATTCGTCATAATTTGGAGGGAGCAGCAAAATTAGCGTCGAAGTTTTCGAAAATTCCTATTATAAATGCGGGTTCGGGTAGTGGTGAACATCCTACTCAAGCATTATTGGATCTATTGGCCATAACTGAAGAAGGACAAAAGTTGGACGGTATGAATATCGGAATCATGGGTGACCTCAAGTATGGGAGAACTGTTCATTCTTTAACGATTCTTTTGTCTAATTATGATGCGAATATCTATTTAATAAGTCCAACTGAACTGATGTTAAGAAATCGAGATAAGGATTTCCTACAAAGAAGGCAAGTGAAATATAAAGAAATCACCCAGTATCGTAGGATTTTAGATGTGCTTGATGTGTTATACATGACACGAATCCAAAAAGAAAGGTTTCCAGATCAAGAGGAATATGATCGAGTGAAGAATTTTTATGTATTTAGAACAGAAGATCTTGAGGATACAAAAGAAAATTTCAAACTCATGCATCCCTTACCGAGAATTACAGAGATCTCTCCAGAAGTAGATAGTTCCCCCAAGGCTATTTATTTCAAGCAAACTCACTATGGTATTCCAATGAGAAAAGCAATATTAGCAGAATTATTATCTGATTAAATTTTGCCTTATTTTATGAATAACGCATTCATTTTGGATGTTTTTAATAAATTCAATAAGTTCAACCGACTTGCATCATCATCAATGTCTTGAAAATAAAAAAAGTTCCCCCCATCAAGTATTGATTGGAATTTTTTAAACAATTCAAGCTGTTTATCGATTGGTAGAGTCGTTTCTTGTCTAATAATGGAACTAGAATAATATTTTGACTTTAATGAAGGATCAATAGGATTGTTATTGGAAAAATTTATCAAATGATGGGGTTGAGTTAAGACATAATTTTCTTCTAATCTTTTATTTTTTTTGATGATCCTTTGCTTTATTTTCCCCAATACTTTCAAGGAAAAATTCTCACTAACTTCAATTCGATCCAACTCAATTCCACAATGATGTTCTATTGCCTCGTTTAATCCTATAAAGCTTACTGCTTTTGTTGAATATTTTATGAGATTTTCTGGCGTGTCATTAAAATATGTCTCACATGCATTAATCCAACGCTTTTGAGAATTCAATTTCTGGTTAACTAACTCTTTTTTAATTTCAAAAAACTTGAATACGTTAGAAACTTGCTCGTGCAGATTTTCTTCAAAAATATCATCATCTCCATTTGAATTTATTGCGATTTTATGCAAGTTTATCAAAATCTTGTCGAGGATTATATGATTAGCATTGAGCGGTTCTTGGAGAGGACGTGCTTTTTTTATACTAATCGCAGTTGAATTTAATGCTCCAGTCATTTCTTTGCTATAAAAAAGAACATTATTTTCAAGTTGTGTAAGGATTTGATGGTAATCTAAAAGATCCATGCCCACATATTCAAATAAAATAAGTGGAAGAACGTTTACCAAATTTGATGTGCATCCCTTAATCATGCAATCGAAAAATGATCCAACTTCAGTTTTGCATTCTTTCTTGTTAAATGAAAAATCTAAAGATATTGCTGGTCCAGCATTGAGAAAAGCATTATTGTGGTTGTTTAATTTAAGCAATTCCAGTACTAAAAATGTAAATGTTGACTCATCATGTCCTTTCAAGTAAGGTAATAGGGCACTATCGAAATTACCCAGAACTATATCTTCAGATAAATATGGATGAATACTTGAAACGCTCGTCATGAATGAGTGAATCAAGCGGAAAATCTTTCGAGGATCATTCGAATTATTTTGCATGTCAAGATTTTCTTTGTCAATTCCATCCAAAAATGTATTGGTATTTATATAAGCACCAAGTGGCCGTAAACTCCAATAATTCAAGTTTAAAAGAATGATATCTCCAGAAAGATATGAATCGGCAAGATCTCTCGGCAGTAAATTCAGAAGTATAAATTGTTCTGAGACGTCAGATCCAAGTTCATGGATAAACTGTTCCGGATTAAGGTGAAGGTTGTTAAATAATTTCTTAACTTCAAAAGGAGGAGTCCCTAAACGTGTTAATCTATGTCTCACGTGTTCTAATCCATTTTCTAATAAAATTCCATTTATATATTCACGCATTAGGGGAGTGGTTAAATATTCTACTTGAGTTCGAGATAATCTATTGCTGACTTCATTTGCAATTTGCTTAGCTTGAAATAGTTCCATTCCCCCCTCTCTTACTAAATATTCCTCAATATTTCCAATATTAAAGGGTTCTGTCGAATATCTTGAAGTACGGATCATTATGGATTTATCTTGATCGGCAAGAATCTGTTCCATTGAAACCATATTTCCTAAAATTTTCTTGCCCAATGAAGTTAGGAGGTAACCTTCATCAGATGTTTCTATCAAATCGTTTGTTTTTAGTACTTTAAGATGAAAGGAAAAATTTACTGAATTGGGATTTGATCCTAAGACTTGTTTTTGAAGCAAGGAATAACTGATAGGAATCGAGCTTTTATCCAGGTTCTTTAAAATATCTATTCTAATCTTTTGACCTAATATTTTTAATTGATGTTCTAACAAGTCACTGTTTTTGTCGGAATGCACTTTACTTATCCTGTTATTTACTATCTCAAATCCTCGTTATCTAATTATTGCACGTGACCGTATTTAAAATTTAGGACGAAATTGATTTTACACTAATTTTTCATAATACATGGGTGATATATCTGCCAATTTCACAAAATAATGCATCTACAAATATTATTAATGCAAAATGATAGGGTAATGAAACAATAGTAGAATAATATTCAATAATATGGTTTCTTTTTACCGCGATAATTTATGATTATCATCGAGTTTAATATGATGATTAAAAAGCAAGTGTATAAATTTAAGGTTAAAAATGTAATTTTTAACGCGCAGACACGGCAATTCGTTCAATTTCATCCTTTTTTTTCACGGCACGCGATTCTTGACTGTTTTCCGCTGCAAGCATTAATTCTTGTGCCAAGTTTGCTGCGAAATCTCTCTCATTTGAATGAGTTCTTGCACTGATTGCTTGAACTATGTATTTTATGCCAAGATCTACGCGTCGTTGGGGAGAAATATCAACTGCAGATGCGTAACTGATTCCCCCCATCGCGATTCTCGTAGTTTCTTCTCTAGGCGAAGAGTTACATATTGCATCAACGATTACCTGAATAGGATTTTGACCAGTATTCAATTCAATCAATGTAAATGCGTTTATCACCATTTTAATTAACTTATTCTTTTTCCCCGAATTATAAGAGCTTTTTCTACCTTTTATTTTAGAGTCAATAAAACCCGGGGATAATAACCTATTGATAAAACGCTCAATGATTGATACGCGTGTGGTTTTCCAAAACCTTCGATGCTCATGTCTTCCACAACTTTGAGGAATGATTATAGGTTTTAAATTAATATATGACTCCAGCGTCCAATCAGAAATTTCTATTTCATCAAAAGACCATTTATCAAATAATTTTATTTCAGTATCAGTTTTACTCATGATTATTTCCTCTTTAACGTAGGGGTTTTTCTCTTTTTCCAGAAACTAATGCTTCCAAAGACACGCCATTTACTTTTACAACTCTCCATCTGACACCGGGAAGGTCTCCAATTGAACGACCCTTTGCACCACCAATCCCTTCAACGGTAACTCGATCGTGTTCTTCAATGAAGTTTAAACTACCATCTCCTGGAAGGAAGGCTGTAATGGATTTTCCATTTTTCTTAAGTTGTACGCGTACGCATTTACGAATTGCGGAGTTGGGCTGTTTACTCTCCCGTCCTACCTTTTGTAGCACAATCCCAAGAGCCTGAGGTGCTCCTTCGAGCGGATCTGAATGTTTTTTTAATTTCAATTTTGTTCGTTTATAATTTGTTTTCGACCAGCGGAATTTTTTACGGTTTGTTCGCAATTGTCGAGCAGCATATAAACCTTTTGGTTTTGACATTTTCTTTTCCTATATCGAGTAAGTTAATTAGATGATATTAGATAATATGGGTATTATTTCCTTAAACTTAAAATTTATGAAATTAGATAAGTATTGATTTAATTTTTTGTATTGATAATCACGTTATCCACTTCAAAATGGCGAGTAACTAGCAGTTTAATCTTTCGAATCATTGATCCTTCTTTGCCGATGGCTTTTCCTCTATCTTGGGGTTTTACTGAAATTATGACGGTTTTTTTCTCATTTTTATTTTCTTTAATTTCAATCTCTTGAACAGTAATGGAATTTTTAGAGGTATTTAGAATGAATTGAATGAATTGTTCAAGTTTTTCTGAATATGGAATTACATCTATTTTCTTTTGAAGCTTGTTCATTAAATCCTTGACATGTTCTCCTGACTTACCAATTGCTTTTCCAACATCTTCTTTTTTAACCAGGAAAATAATAATTTCGGAATTATTTTCTGGAGATTCAAACGTTAAGCAATCTTTTATGATCGCTCCTGAAAGGTTGTTAAATAACGAGATGAGTTCCATGGATTTTCTATCGAATTTGATATTTTTTCTTATCATGTTAGCTTGGACTCTTAAGTATAAATATTAAATCACTTAGTTTTTAAGGTTATTAACGCACTATCACCGAATTCATTGATTCCTATAACCGAGATCATGTATGGCTTTCCCATGGCTAATCCAAGTTCCCAAGAAGATCCTTTATACTTGTAAATAAACATACTATTTTTCATAAGGCTATTATAGTAGTTTATTTGATTTTCAAATTCGGTAGGACAATTTTGCGCGATGATCATCATTTTAAATGGTTTTTGCCTTAATTGCCGTAAGACTTGACTTTTACCAAAAATTATTTTTCCCGTTTTATATGCTACCTTGATATTTGTTTCGACGTCAAGTTCCTTCTTCTTCTTGCGTGATAGGTCGATTGAATCACCAATGTTTTTGCTTTTCTTTGCCATCGTCTTAAAAACCATTTAGAATTTATCATACAATAATTAAGTAATAAAAGAAATACATGATGATTTAAATTTTTAATGCTAGTTTATGCCAAATTTCATGTTCAAATTTGAGGTTTTAGTCTTTTTTCTGTAATATTGTTAAATTTTTTTATTCTGTTCCAATATTTCCAGATTACGATCTAGGTCAAACATGACTGAAACTCTCCCACTACCTATTGGACAGACTTGACCGACTATAACGTTTTCAGGAATTCCAAGTAAGCGTTCTTCTTCACCATAAAGCCCCGCATCAAGTAATTGATTTACAGTCACTTCGAATGCAGCCCTAGCAAAAACGCTGGATTTTGATCCCGATATACCATGTCTTCCAATTGATTGAATTGCGCCATCCACTGTCATTAAATCAGATAAAATAAGTAAATGCCTAAGGTCTACATCCAATCCTTGTTGTTCAAGTACTTTTCTAGCTTCCTTAATAATCAATCCGCGAGCAGCTTCAATGCCATATAGTTTTTCAATTTCATGAATGTGATTTGAAACAGTTCTTGAAGCATCTACGCCTTCAATTTGCACTACGCTTGGTAGATTCGTACCTTCAGTTTTAATGATCCATTCCTTATTATCATCCGTAGGGGTAATGAGTCCTCTTTTTATTCCTCTAATTCCTTTGACGACTTTCTTGAGAATTTTTTCTCTTAATTTTTGAAGGCTTTGCAAATCTTCTATTCCAGGATCTATGATTATTGAATTACCTTCCCGTACGATCGTACCTTTTTTCTTATATCGCTTTAGAATTTCCGGAATTTTATCAATTTCAATGCTCTTTTTCTCGCAAATATCCGGTATGAGATGGATTACAATTTTCCAATCAATGAAATCAAGATCCACATCAGAAGCAATTTGTTCAATTCGGATTTGTTCAATACGATTATGAACTTCAATTGCTTTAGCTTCACTCTCGTTGTAGGGCTTTTCCAAGTATATCTCCATCATGGGAGTTGATGGAAAACGGCGGGCATCAACAATTTCGATAAGTCTGGGAAGACCTTGAGTTACTGAAAATTCTTCTACTCCTGCATAGTGAAAGGTTCGGAGCGTCATTTGGGTACCTGGTTCTCCGATTGATTGGGCTGCAACGGTACCAACAGGTTCAGAGGTTTCTACGCCTGCATTATTAAAGTTGATATAAATCTTATTCAGCAAGTATTCCAATTGTTCTTCTTCTAATTCCTCATTTAGAAGCTTATTTCTTATTTTATCGATTAGATCTTGCGGAATATCGTCTTCAATTAAATGAATTAATTTTTCTTCTAAATATTTTTTTGTTATTTTTACCATTAAATCACCTATATACTATATCTCTCTTTCTTCCAATCTAGATATCCTTTGGTTAATTTACCTCTCCATTCAGCATTTTTACCTGTTTCTTCTTCATAATTTTTTCTCATTGCATCTTCATCGGGGACGGAGTCCTTTGTTTTGACTTCCTTCTCTATTTTCTTAGGTTTCTCAACGGTTTTCTTAGGGCTTTGTCTTTTCGGTTGAGCGCTTGATTTTAGTTCATCACGGATTTCATTAATATCTAGCGCTTTAGCCTTGAGCAATAATACATCAAGATTAACCGCATCGCTATGATCGGTATGCATAGGATCAATTCCATCATCACCATAGTAAAATTGAATTATGTTCTTATCAGAGTTTCTTACGGTGTGATCGTTCTCTACCACCATATCTTGCAATGCGTTTACAAGTCTTCTCTGCATATATCCAGAAGTGCTTGTTCTTACTGCAGTATCTACTAAGCCCTCACGACCACCCATCGCGTGAAAAAAGAATTCTTCGGGATTGAGCCCATTTCTATAAGAAGACTCGACAAATCCCCTCGATCTTGGAGTAAGGTCATTTATTCTAAAGTGTGGTAGTGTTCTTTGACTGTATCCTCTGTTAATTCTTTCGCCTCTAATAGCTTGTTGTCCAACAACCGCAGACATCTGTCCTAAGTTTAATATATTTCCTCTTGCTCCAGATTTGGTCATAATAACAGAATGAGCTTCATCACCAATAAAATCAGCGGCAATTTCTTCGGCTTGTTTACGCGCTTCTGCTAATAATTGTCGAATTCGCAATTCTAAAGTTTCTTTTAAAGATCGTCCAGGAGCACGTTTCAAAATGGTCGTATCTTCTTCATAAAATGCGTTAATTAACTTATCAGCTTCTTCATCCGCGCCTTTCAATACTTTTTGTATTGCTTCATACGCATGACCATGAACATAAACTTCATCTAACCCAATTGTCATTCCATTTTGTCTGATTACATATAATAGCATTTTAGTTGCATTATCTAAGAATTCTCTTCCTCGAGCATTTCCATGATCTTTTATAATTCTTTGTAGAATGCTATTAGATTGCATTGGACCAAAAGAATTCTCATCTATTGTCCCTGTAACTAATTCACCGTTTTTTATAACGACGTAAGCATCATATTTACAATTTTCTTTCTCGCAGACGTCGCATTTTTTACAGAATTTGGATTTAACTTTAATATTTAAATCATCTGGAAAGAGTGAACTAAAAATTTGCTTGCCAGAATATAAGTTCTCAGGATCAGTCTGAGCAGGTACTAGGTTTTCTAGCTTAAAATCGGGATTTGAATCAAATACGCCCCCCATATAAAGCAAGTTTAAGGTATCTTTTTTATTATAAAGGGAGTTCAAACTAGTAAATTGAAAAACTGATGAAATAAAATCTTGAATCCCCCCTAAAATTGGTCCACCGAATCGAGGAGATAGAATATGTTCTTGAACTTTAAGTAATAATTCTGCTTCCGTTCGTGCTTCCTCGCTTTGCGGAACATGAAGGTTCATCTCATCCCCATCAAAGTCAGCATTATATGGCGGACATACAGTAAGATTAAGTCTAAATGTTCTTCCATCCATAATTCTAACTTCATGAGCCATGATAGACATTCTATGAAGAGAAGGTTGCCGATTAAATAGAACTAAATCACCATCACTGAGATGGCGTTCTACTGTAAATCCAGGAGCTAATGTGTCAGCGATAATTTTACGATTCTTCACGTATCTGAGATCGATTCTTCTTCTGTCGTTTCTGATAATATAATTTGCACCAGGATGTCTAAAAGGTCCATTGATGACCATCTGCTTCATTTCTTCAATGTTCCAATCGTTAACGTTCGTAGGGATTGTTAAAATTTTAGCGATTTCAATAGGAACGCCCACTTCATTAATGCTAATATAAGGATTAGGTGATATGACACTTCTTGCTGAAAAATCTACTCGCTTTCCACTTAAATTACTCCTGAATCTTCCTTCTTTTCCCTTTAATCTCTGAGTCAACGTTCTTAAAGCTCTACCAGATCTATGGCGAGCAGGAGGAATTCCTGAAACTTGATTGTCAAAATAAGTGGTTATGTGATATTGTAATAATTCCCACAAGTCCTCTACGATTAAATGCGGCGCTCCAGCGTCTATATTTTCTCTTAATCTCTGATTGATACGAATTACATCAACTAGTTTATGGGTTAAATCATCTTCTGATCGTATCCCACTGTCTAAAGTGATACTCGGTCGTGCACAAACAGGAGGGATCGGTAGAACTGTAAAAATGACCCATTCTAAACGCGCATTTTCAGGAGAAATGCCAAGAATTCTCAAATCATTGTCAGTCATTTTTTTCAAGCGCTCTAAGATCTCTATTGGGGTTAGTCTTCGAGATCCTTTACTCTCTTCTTCTTCATAATAGGTTGTGGGTTTTTCAATAATGATCTTCTTCTTTTTTGCTCCACAGTAAGGACACACTTTACTTTTTCTTGCCCTCTTGAAGACTATTTTTGAAGCATCCTCATCCCCCTCAAAAAAAATTGTTCTATGTTGTTGCTGTTCTGAATGGAACTTTTCCTTTTCTTCCTCTGTAAGCATCAATCGAGAACATTCGGGGCAAATCGATCTTAACACTTTCAGCACTTTTTTTGAGTATCCAACATGAATAACTGGTCGGGCCAATTCGATTTAGACGTTTTGAACGAAGAGTTCAGAAACAATGTCCAAAATGACCCATACAATTACTAACCAGATTTCCACATGTTTGACATCGCTGTCCCGGCTCAATAGTGCCTAATCTTTGGTCCATTAATCCACTTGGAATTGGAAGCCCGTCTTCATCATAAGTATCCGCAGTAATAATTCGAGCGGCACTCATCTTACGAATTTCATCCGGAGATAAAAGACCAAACTTAATCTTATCAATTAACTTGGTACGTGAATATGTATAACTCATATTATAATAACATCCTCTAATTTTTGAATAAAATGAATGATCGTTATAGAATAAGTGAACAAATACTGCACTGTAAGAAAGAGAAGTAAGCAAATATTAAAAATTTTACTATTTCACCATCATTCATTATTATTTCCTCATGTTTTTTTTTGAAGAAATTTTATTTTATTGCAATATTTTAACCTATTTGATAATGAAGATTAAAACTATATTTAAAACCAAGATCGTTCTTATTATTATTCAGTTTTTGATATTAACTCTAGTGATTTATAGTTTTAATCATTTTTATCAAATAACCTTTGAAAGCGAAACGACCATAGAGCAACGAGCTATCATCCAATTTCTTGCGAATTATGTTACATTTGATGATATTAATAGCATGATATTCATGTATGTACTTTGGATGATTGTCTCACTCATTCCAATCACTATCTATTTTGATCTTAAAAAAGCTTATTCCACCAACTTGAGTACATTCTTTTTACTTAACTTTTTCTTCTATGTGTTTTTATATTGGCATTCACGTAATTTCTTTGACAGCCATTTCCCTTTTTTTATTATAAAAACTCTCTTACTTGGTTCTACCATAGTTGTATTTTCAATTGGATTATCGATAGGTTTAAATCAATTAAAAAAACATAGGAAAAAACAGAAACAAGAACAATCAACTCCGACAGGAGAAAAATCATTGATGATTTGTCCCAAATGTGGTACTGAATTTCAATCAATTCCCATGTTTTGCTTTAATTGTAATACTAAACTCACAAATGGAGAGGATCTGAACTCTGAAATCTGAAAGTTCACGGAATTATTTTGATGTTCTGTTTAATCCTATAAACATCATGATATATGAAGCAAACCCAAAAATTTCATTTTTTGTGAACGGATTCATTCGACAAAATTTCGATTTAAACAATTTATTCCTAATTTCATCCAATTTCGATTCTATTCTTGATGTAAAATGTTTCAAATCAATAGAGGAAGTTCCAGCGGAAATTATCGATTTAGTTATTCTCTCTGTCAGACGGAGCATTTTAATCGAAACTTTAGAGAACATTTTATCAAAAAAAAAAATTAAATTCTTCCATATTTTTACAGCAGGGACGGGAGAATCGGATGATGTCGGAGTTGAGATTGAGAAAAAAATAAAAAAGATTTTAAATCAATTTAGTGAAACTAGAGCAATAGGTCCGAATTGTATGGGATTGTATTGTCCTAAAGGTAAAATTGCATATTACTCTTCATTTCCAATTGAATCAGGAAATATTGGGTTGATTTTTCAGTCTGGAGATTTACATTCAAAAATGATAAAGTTTGGATCAAATCGATATGGTTTAAGGTTTTCTAAAGGAGTGAGTGTTGGAAACTGTGTGGACATTCAAATTTCTGAACTTTTAAGCTATTTTAATAAAGATGTTGATACTGATATAATCTGCGTGTATCAAGAGGGTTTTTCTCCATTTTCTAAAGAAGAAGG
>Ga0307445_10000129_pt1 | contig 34892 bp, 30 predicted proteins | sample SalMarSW160330MG_FD_202147 | JGI IMG/M metagenome (GOLD analysis project Ga0307445, IMG submission 202147) | Salt marsh sediment microbial communities from the Plum Island Ecosystem LTER, Massachusetts, United States - SW1603-30 | ecosystem: Environmental > Aquatic > Marine > Intertidal zone >... | reverse complement strand
ATGTTCCTGTCACCAACCCACTTAGGGGCTTTCTCTTGTGCAATCGACCGAATCCAATCATGAGTTTTTCTTGAAATGAAAAGGAATCCTTGAAGAATCCGAAGGGAGTGATAGCCAGTACTTTTTCATTTTTAGTGATAGAAATCTGCTTGTTTACTGCTTCAGGACGGAAATACCCTCCCACCCAACACGTGCCGAGGCCCAAGGCAGTAGCTTCAAGTATGATTCCTTCTCCGGTATAGCCCACAGCTTCTTGAACCCGATGCGAATCCATATTCCCGATAAAAGCGATATAGCCAGGCGCGTCTTCGATCTTTCCGTAAGAACCGATGAAACCCCGATAAACCTGATCACTCGGTTCCATTACCATAACAGCTCTGGCCTCGGGAAAAGGATGGAAGTTCTGGCAGACTGCAGCAAGACGTTTGAATTTATCCGGAGGGACTCTGATTTCTTTATAAATCCTCCGAGACCTTCGAGTGAAGATAGCCTTGTACCAGGATTCAACAGGAATTTCCATATATGGCCTCCGGAAGCGACCACTCCATCAAGTACCGGATTTGCTGAATTCTGTCAAGCCGACATGTCATTTTAGGAGAAGTCTATTATCAGTTTTTTATGTTCAATTCGATCCCATTTATGCTAGAATCCTGCTCTAGAGGAAAACGATGTGGAGGAGAAAAATGAGCAAATATGTCAAAATATGTGTTTTGTTAATAGTCCTATCCCTTGGCTTGATGTATTGCACTTCTAAGGAAGACCGTTCGGATGAACAAATCATCTCCAAAGAAATGGGATGGCTGAATATAGAAGGAGCTGACCTCCGGGGACACCAGGTTTTGGATGCAGAATCTGGAAAAGAGGTCGGATTCATCAGTAACCTCAACAGCACCATTGAACTTCCTGCCGGAGTCTATACGGTAACCGCGGGAAGTAGAGCCTGGGAAGATGTCGAGATCAAGCCAGGCGAGACAACTTTATTGCAACCGGGAAGATTGGAAGTCATAAATGCTTCTTTCCGTGGTCATACGGTGTTGGATAGCAATACAGGGAAGGAGCAAGGTCAAATATCCAATGCGGCTCAATCTATGACTTTAATCCCCGGGAACTATAAAGTGACATTCGGAAGTATCGCATGGGAAGCAACGGTTAAGGCAGGTGAAACCACGACGTTGAAGGCGGGCGTTGTCACCGTCGAAGGTGCCGGCGTTCAAGGAAACACCATAAGAACGACAGATGGCCAAGAGGTGGGATATGTCAGCAATACGGCCAGCTCCTTCACTCTTCCTCCCGGTGAATACACTATAGAGATCGATGGAAAACAGGTGAGTTTTTCCATTCAAGAAGGACAGACGCAGACTATTGAAAATAAATAAATAAAATTTGGGGTGATGAAATGAAAAAAAGATCGATTTTGGTTGTATGGCTGGTTTGTACGGTTTTTTTTACATCGGTTCTCGCTTTTCCTGTTCAACAAGAAAAACCGCTCACTACAGCGGAATCCAGCGAGTACAAGGCAACCTCTCTGTATGCGGATGTTATGGGATTTATCCAAAAGCTTCAAATGCACAGTTTGCGCATGAGAGTGGAAACCCTAGGTGTCAGTGCCGAGGGCCGCAAGATCCCGCTTCTTGTGTTGGGAAATCCAGTCCCTACATCGCCACAGGATCTGGTTTATGATGATCGCATGGTTGTTTACATCCAAGCGAATATCCATGCCGGGGAAGTGGAAGGGAAAGAAGCCGCACTAATGCTGGCCCGGGACCTGGCATTGGCCGATAACCCCTCCTACTTGGATGAACTCGTCGTTCTGATCGCCCCGATTTTCAATCCTGATGGGAATGAAAAGATCAGTCCGGACAACCGGAGAAACCAGGATGGACCGGAGCAGGGAGTGGGTGTCAGAACCAATGGTTTGGGGCTCGACCTGAACAGAGACGGGATGAAGCTGGAAAGTCCTGAAGTTCTGGGATTGGTTCAAAATGTCATTTCGCGTTGGGACCCTGCCGTGCTTTTGGACAGCCACACCCATAACGGATCTTACCATGAGGAGGTTGTCACTTGGGTGTGGGCTCTGAATCCCAATGGAGACACTTCCCTGATCCGATACATGAGTGACCGAGTTCGACCCGAAATCAACAAGATACTGAAAGAGAAATACGATACTCTATGCATTCCTCATGGGGATTTTATGGACTTTCGCGAACCAGAAAAGGGTTGGAGACCTCTGGACCCACAACCACGCTATCTCAGCAATTATTTTGGCCTAAGGAATCGGCTGGGCATACTGAACGAGAATTATCCTTATGCGGACTTTAAGAGCCGTGTTATGGGAGCTTATCACCTCTTCCATGCTCTCCTGGAATTTTGCCAAGGCCAGAAGGGCGAGATAACAGGTTTGATCCACGAAGCGGATCGAAACACCGTACAGAGAGGTATGGCACCCACAGATGAAGACCTTTTCGGCGTCGAGTACGATGTCCGGCCCATCAAGGATAAGATCACAATCCATGGGTATGTTATGGAACAATACGAGACCGAAAGCGGACGGAGGCGTGTCCGTAAAACAGAAAAAACGCAAATGTACACCATGCCCTTTTTTGCTGAATTTTTTGCCAAAAGATCGGTCAAGCTTCCCTTCGGATACCTCATTCCCATCCCAGTTCCAGAAGTAGAAGCCAAGCTCCGTCAACATGGAATAGCCATAGAAAAGCTTACACAGCCGGTGAAATTGATGGTCGAATCCTTCAAAGTGACAGAACTCAAAGGACAAGAACGGCCATACCAGGGCCACCGTCTCAACAGTATCAAGGGAGAATACGTGGAGGAGGAGGTTGAGTTCCCGGCTGGAACCCTTTTTATCCCGATGGCCCAACCCCTCGGAAAAGTGGCAGCCTACTTGCTCGAACCTGAGAGTGACGACGGTTTTTTGGTGTGGAACTTTTTCGACCGAAATCTTGTCCCTCAGTGGGGAGGAGGACAACAGGCATATCCTGTATACAAACTTTATCAGCCCGCTCCTCTGGTCAAAGAGGTCGTGGGAGAAAATTAGGAGGGTCAAAAAATGAAAAAAAATGTAATCCTATTGATTTGTGTTCTTCTCGCATTCTGTTCTGTCGACCTGGCTATGGCCGGAGAAGGAACATTTACTCTCAAGCAAGTTCTCAGCCCGCCTTATCCCTGGAACCTGGTATCGGCCAAGGATGCTGACCGCATCGCTTGGGTTTTTAACTCGAAAGGGGAGAGGAACATCTGGACAGCGGCAGCCCCTGATTTTAAGCCCGTTAACCTGACGGGATATGCACGTGATGAAGTTTTTGAGATTCCTGACGTATATATCACCGACGACGGAAAAACTGTGGTGTTCGTAAAAGGAGGGCAACCCAATAGCGCAGGGTGGGTCACCAATTCTCGCAGTGATCCCGATGGATTGGAGCAGGCCATCTGGGCAGTCCGGACAGACACAGGTCAACTTTGGAGAATTGCTGCAGGAAGCGATCCCGTTCTATCTCCCGACGGTCAATGGATACTGGTGGTGAAAGAAGGCTTGATCTACAGCGCTCCTTTGATTCCCCCATCAGTACCTTCAGCTATACCTGAACCGGAGCTTTTGTTCAGAGCCGCAGGACTGAATAGCTCTCCTTGTTGGTCTCCCGACAATTCCCGGATCGCTTTTGTCACTCGGAGAAACGATCACAGCTTCATCGGTGTGTTCGACACCGTAAAAAGAAAAATAACCTGGATCGCTCCCAGTGTAGAAAGGGATAGCGATCCAGCCTGGTCAGTGGATGGGAAAAAAATAGTGTTTCAGCGGAGACCTGGACTTCAGTACGGAGCCGCCCCCTTCAGAGGATATTGGAACCGTGGGCCGGTCACGAATGTCGCATTATGGTTGGCCGATGCAGAAACAGGCAAGGCAAAGGAAATCTGGAAGTTTCCAGAGGTTGAACCCAGATTTTATTCCTTAAGGAATTTTACACTAACGGATAACGACCGCATACTTTTTACAGCTGAACGCGAAAACTGGAACCATGTTTTTTCCATGCCCATCTCTGGCGGAGATCCGGTTGACCTGACTCTGGGTGAGGCTTTTGTGGAACATGTGGGCCTCTCCAGTGATGGGAAAACGCTATACTTCAGCAGCAATCTAGCTGACATCCATGGACGGCACATCTGGAAGGTCCCCACTGATGGCAGCGGCAAAGCAATTCAGCTGACCAAGGAAGCGACGATAGGAACGTATCCCGTCGCTTTGGCGTCTGGAAACACAGTCGCATTTCTCTATGCCACAGCCCTTCATCCTACCTCTATTGCCACAGTCCCAGCCGATGGAGGAGAGATCGATGTGATCGCGCCAGAAACACTTCCGGCAGAGTATCCGATGGATGAGCTAGTCACTCCTAAGCTCGTGGTTGTCAAGGCACCGGATGGTTTGGAAATTCCTTGCCAGCTGTTTTTGCCCAAAGACGCTAAACCGGGAGATAAACGCCCCGGCGTGGTTTACACACATGGAGGTCCCATACGCCAGATGCTCTTGGGCTGGCATTACATGGAATTTTATTCAGAAGCTTATGGGATCAATCAATATTTTGCCAATAAAGGCTATGTTGTAATTTCGATAAACTACCGCAGCGGTATCGGCTATGGCCGGTCATTCCGTAATGCTCCTAACACGGGAGCGCGGGGTGCAGAAGAATACCAGGATATTTTGGCAGGTGCCCAGTATCTCCAGAACCGTTCTGAGGTAGATCCGGACCGCATCGGTAAATGGGGGCTCTCGTATGGCGGCCTTTTGACAGCCATGGCCTTGGCCCGGAATTCCGACATATTCAAGGTGGGTGTGGACATGGCCGGCGTTCACGATTGGTCACAACGTGGTAGACTCGATGAGTCCCAACGTAAACTGGCCCGTGAATCTTCTCCGGTCGCTTTTCTCGATACCTGGACTTCTCCGGTGCTGTTTATCCATGGAGATGACGACCGCAATGTGGATTTCCAGCAAACCACGGATCTCGTCCAGAAATTGAGGAAAAAAGGGGATGTGCATATCGAGCTGATGATCGCTCCTGACGAACCTCATGAATTCATGCTGTTCAAAAACCGCATGGAGGCCTACAACCGTACGTTTGAGTTCATCGACCGCTTTATCGGCAAATAGTCTGCAGAAGTTGCTGAGAACTAAACCAGAATGTCCTTTTTTTTGTACCGGACAAAGGTTAAAACGATAAATACAAGGGACAATCCCAGAAAATAAAACACCCGCCAACCGACAAGCGCATAGTCAGGGCGAAGAACTCCTGTATCTATAAACTTGAAGGGACTTAGATAGCCGAATTTATCGGCAGACGGCGTCACTCTGGACAGTATATCGATGAAGTATGCCCCAACAATAATGCCGATCGAAAGGCTTATGATCGGGCGTCCTCTTTTGATCAAAAGAGAAAGAAAAAGACCTATAGCTCCGAATGTCAGCATAAGCAACAAGGCGTAAAACCAATGGATAAAAAAAGCTTTAAAACTGTAGCGGGAGTCTCCTTTGAATATTTCCAAACTTAATAATCCGATTGTGAAGATGACGATGTTCAGAAGGATCAAATTAGTGAGATAAACCGCCAATTTGCTCCGGACAACTTCTAGCCTTGTAACTGGCTTAGTGAGAAGAAATTCAGCAGTTTTTTCCTGTTCTTCGCGAGCCAGGATTTTGCCGGCAAGGAGGATGGAAAAAAAACTCCCGAGGAGCATGATAAACATCGCATTCCGGGTGGAGTAAAATCCTAGAACATTGGTCCACATATCCGCACTGGCGCCAAACGCCGTCATCATATTCTTCATGAAAGGATTTTCCAGGAACGCAGAGATTTGCTTGAACATGTCTTCTTGCATCAGGAGAGGATAAAAAGCCATCCCTAGAAGTATAAAAACTGCGACAGAAATACTCCAACCGATGAGGGAATTCCGGTAGCGCTTCAGCTCTTTGGTATATATGTTAGCGTTTATCATTTTCCTCTGAATAATAATGCATGAAGATTTCCTCCAGGGTTGGTTCTTCTATGATCAAGTCTTCGATATCTTTTCCATCCAAAGCATGGAGAAGGTCATTGATGGTTCCTGAAAACAAGAAGAAAAGATTATTTTTCTCCGGATTCGGATCGATTATGCCAGGGCAGTCGATTTCATCCGGTTCTGCCGGATGGTTGAATTCGATCTGGATTTTGCGGAGCTGCTTTTTCCTCAAGGTTTCGATATCCTCCACGGCAATGATTTTCCCATCCTTAATGATCCCAACCCGTCGGCACATTTTCTGGACTTCGCTCAGGGTGTGTGAGGAAAAAAAGATGGTTGTTCCCTTGCTGTTTTCTTCTTTAAGAATGTCGAAAAATTTCGCTTGCATCAGAGGGTCCAATCCGCTGGTGGGCTCATCCAGGATCAACAAGGGGGGCTGATGAATAAGACTTTGTAAGATCGAGACCTTTTTTTGATTTCCCCTTGAAAGATCGATAATCTTCCTGTCGAGGTCAAGGTCGAAAGTGCCGGCCAACTCAACGATCCTGGATTCACAGTCTGTTTCGTAAAAGTTGGCAGAATAGCTAAGAAGCTCATGCACATCCATTTTTTCATAATAATGGACCTCCGAAGGCATAAATCCGATCTGTTTTTTAATTTCTTTCGAATCTTTGACGATGTCCAAGCCGAATATCCTGCCCCTTCCAGAAGTGGGAAAAATCAATCCGAGCAATGTGCGAATGGTGGTCGATTTGCCTGCGCCATTCGGTCCGATAAATCCAAAAATCTCCCCAGGTTCGATCTGGAGATCGATGTTGATAATCCCCCGTGCTTTCCCGTAGTATTTTGTCAGGTTTTGGGTTTCGATCAAATACATTTTTCCCATCATAAAACATTTGATTCGTTCTCTACAATATATTTTTGGTAATAAACAATCAGAGAATTGACCTCAACTTTTTGGGTGTGATATTGTCATGTTTCAATATCTCTTCTCAAAGGAGAAATCGATGAAAAACAAAATGGCACGAATCTCGATTTTAATCTTGGTGGGAGATCTCATTTTGATCTGTTCTCTTATCTTCTTTTTTTCCTGCGATTCAAACAATTTTTCTGACGAGGATGTCAGTTCACCGATTCAGCTGGTCCCAGAGGATCAAGTGAGATTGTCCAATGATCCGGAAAAGACCGAAATTTTTCGAGATGCCGGATTGGGTCTATTTGTCCATTGGGGGCCCAACTCGCAAATAGGTTCAGAAATAAGCTGGCCATTGAACAATGCGAGTCGAGATTATATGGATAAATATTATTCCCTTGCAGAAACCTTTAATCCGACTGAATTCCTTGCTGATGAGTGGGCTACACTAGCTAAGTTGGCCGGAATGGAGTATGTGGTTTTTACCGCCAAACATCATGATGGCTTCTGCATGTTTGATACAGAATTCAGCGATTTCAAAATAACCAATACTCCATACACGAAGGACATCGTCGCCCAGGTGGCGGAAGCGTTTAGAAAAGAAGGCTTGCTTGTGGGTTTTTATTACTCGCCTGGAGATTTCCGTTATCACTTTGAAACAGGTGTGCCTCAAAATGGATTGATGACACCTGCGTTCGATAGCAAGACACCATTCGGGCCACAGCAAAAGGATTTTTTATCCTATGAACAGGGACATGTGGAAGAGTTGTTGACCAAATATGGAGACGTTTTTATGCTCTGGTTCGATGGAAACTGTGAGCCATTGAAAAAACACGCGTGGAGGATCAATCAGGAAGTGTTCATCGGAAGGGGAGAGATCCCGACGCCGGAACAACGAATACCGGGAGAAGTGGCAGATCATGCATGGGAAAGCTGCATGACGACAAGCTGGCAGTGGTCCTACCAGCCGCATCCAGATCTGCGAACGTCCAAGGAGGTCATCCACAATCTTGTCAAAATCCGGTCGCGCGGCGGGAATATGCTCCTCAATGTGGGACCAAAACCAAATGGGAAGATAGCCAGCCCTGATGAGGCCATTCTCCGTGACTTAGTATTGTGGATGATGATGTACGGAGAAGCTGTGCGTCAGGTCCGTCCTTGGATCGTGACGAACGAAGGCGATGTATGGCTGACTCACAAGAATAATGGAGAGACTTCTACGCTGTATGCCATAGCAGATTTTAGCTATGATGAGGTGGGGACATCGTGGCAGCAGTTCTCCGGACGTCGATTAAGCTTGAAATCGGTGGAAGCCACTGAGCAAACAAAGGTCTCCATACTGGGACAGAGTGGGGAGTGCCCATGGCATCAGGATGAAAGGGGACTGCACATAACGGCTTTCAACACACATACGGTTCAGATCATCGCTTATCCAGGGAACAATCCGGAATTTGTGCAAAGAGGACACAGCTGGGGTCCTGACTGGCCTGTTGCTATCAAAATAACCAATGTAAAGCCGGCAGAATCGGAGTGATCGCCAAGATCAACGGTTAAAAATATACTCAAGTCCTCTCGCTAAGCTGCTGGCAGGTACATGTCTCTCCCCATCGAGGATTTCCAGTTTGCTGATGAATCCCTTCGAGGCATGCGTGTTGATATAATTCTGAAAATCCGGCACAAAATCTGTGATCCGTCGGGAGTCTTCTGTTCCATAAATCATGAATAAGAGTAGGTCATTTACAATATCTTTTTTGATGAAGGATTCTGCCTTTTTCTGTATGTACTCCGGACAGTGCCCGATCATCGGGCTGCTGGCGATGACCGCATTAAACGTTTCAGGTTTTTCAAGAAGAGCATACACGGCAAAGAGAGCGGAGTTGGACATCCCGTATAGGACGGAATAATCCTTGGTTCGATAATTATTTTGGATATAAGGCATCAATTCGTTATGGATAAAACTCAAAAAATCTTTAGAGCCTCCCGAACCTGGACGGTGAGAGACAGCTTCTGGGATCATGTCACGGTTACGGTTCGTGTTCCATATGCCAACGACGATCATCTGGGGAGCCAATCCCTTTGCAATTAAGCCGTTAACGGTAGAAACGCATTTTGGAAAAGTCGCCTCCCCCTCAGCATCTAAGACGTAAAGAACAGGATATGCTTGTTCTGCTGTCTCATTTCCTTCAGGAAGGGAGACAGAGATGGTTCTTTCCTCCTCTAGGATTTTTGAGTAGACTTTGATGACCGTAGCTCTGTTTGACTCGTTGCCTGCTCGCGCAAGGGAAGGGAATGTTTGAAGCGATAAAGTCAATATGCATATGGAAACGATTGCTCTGAAAGACTTACGAAAATTCACTCTTTTATCCATATAGAATTATTCTGTTTTATTCCTGTATTTCATCATTTAATTTTTGCGGATAATAATTTAAAAGTCCACTTTTATTCGTATCGCAAAGAATCTGCCGGATTGGAAAGTGCGGCTTTCACTGTTTGGAAGATCACCGAGAGAAGGGCGACGGCTAGAGTCATCAACCCCGCTAAGATAAATGGCACAAGACCGATCGGGGTTCTAAAAGCAAAAGCTTGAAGCCATTTGCTGACCGCAAAATAAGCAGCTGGCCATGCCAAGATGTTGGCCACGATCACCCACCGGACATACTTATTTGTGAACATCAGGACGATACCGGAGACGCTCGAACCGAGGATCTTTCGAATCCCTATTTCTTTGGTTCTCTGTTCTGTGCTGTATGCGGCAAGGCCGAAGATGCCTAGACAGGCCACAAACACAGTCAACTGACAGAAGGAAATAAGCAATGATGCCAAACGTCTTTCCTCATCGTAGGCCCGGAGATGGAGATCATCCACATAAGCATAATCGAATATCTGTTCGGGAAAAAGCCCGAAAACGACCTCTCGAATCTGAGAAATGACTTCCTGGTTTCCTGCCGAAGGGAGACGGATGACAAGTTCACCTGCTGTCTCATCCACATGGAACAAAGCAGTCGGATAGATCCGCGAGTGTATAGAATTCGTGTTCCAATCCTCGAGTACCCCGATGATGCGATATGCTTTTTCTCCCCGGTATAGGAAGTGTCCCACAGGATCCCCTAAATCGAGACTCTGGGCAGCGGTCTCGTTGATGAGAATAGCCTCTTTATCTGTGGCCCTTCCATATTCAAAATTTCTCCCAGCTACAAGCCTAAGCTCCATGGTGGAGATGAAATCTTCATCGACCTCAATGGACTGGACGATCTTGCCTTGCTCCTCTTCTTGGCCCTCCAACCGAACGGTAGATATGCTGCGATTCTGGTCAGAGGGAAAACGATCCACAGATGAAACGGCCAAAGCTCCGGTCTGGTTAAGTATCTGTTCCTTCACGACAGGTGCATTTTTGAGACGAGTGGCATCTCGATTGTTCACAACGATCAGATTGTCCTTGTTAAATCCCAGGTCCTTGGTTTCAGAATACCGTACCTGTTTGAGGACAACGAGCGTGCAAACAATCAGAGCACCGGCAATGAAGAACTGAACACCGACCAGAACCTTCCGCAATCCTGATTTGGAAGGTCCTCTGGGAATCCCGGATCGGAAGATGACTGCCGCTTGGAACCGGGAGAGAAAAACAGCCGGATAAGATCCCGCGAGAAAACCCACCATGATGACCATGGCGCCGACAGCAGGAAGAATCCATGGCGTCGACAGAACTCCCAGGTTGAGAGTTTTGCCCAGATATACATCAAGACGGGGTTTGAAAAAAGAAAAAAGAAAAAGCCCCAGGCCCATGGCAATGGTTGTGAGGAGAAGGGATTCTATCAGGAATTGTTTTATCAAATGAGAACGCGTGGCTCCACAGGTCTTTCGTATGCCCACCTCTTTTAGTCTTCCGGCGATTTTTGCCGTGGATAGGTTGATAAAATTGATGGCGGCGATTATCAGGATCAGAAGTGCGACAGCGGAAAAGATATACAACCGTGTGATATTGCCCGAGTTGTCCAAATCGTTGTTCATGCCGTGGGTAGCATTATTTATATAGATCTTATCGAGCGGCTGCAGGTAGTAGGAAGCTTCCTTTTCGTCCTCATCGAGATGGAGTCGGGCAAGAGCTGTGATTTTTTCATCGACAGTTTTTGGATCAGAACCTCCCTGGAGACGGACAAAAGTCGTGATCATCCCCCAGCTCTGCCATTGATCGATCGCATCGCCGTGTGTTTGATGAAGTGTTGGAAAAGAAGCGATCATGGTTGTCCTTAGGGCAGTATTGGAAGGCATTCTCTTCATAACGCCTGTGACCTCAAATTCGAATGTCCTATTGAGAGTGAGACGCATAGTTTTTCCGATGGGATTCCCGTCGCCATAGTATTTCTGAGCAAGTGTTTCATCGATGAGAACGGTAAATGGTGCTTCGAGAGCAGTTTTGGGATTTCCTCGAACGAGAGGAATAGCAAAAACTTCCAGGATTTCCTGTTCGGCGAAAAACATCTTATTTTCTTTAAAATCTTGATTCTCGATACGCACCGGTACATTGTGTCTCCTCAAGATGCGGACACTTTCTTCGATCTCCGGGATAGATTCCTCAGCGGCTGGGCCGAATGGAGGAGCGACCACAGCGTTTAGCAGGACTTGGCCTCCCATCGGGATTCGCCCGTTTATTCTGAAAATACGATCCTTGTTTGGGTGCATGGTTTCAAAGCTGAGCTCATGAATGACATAGCTGGCCATAAGCAGGCATGCAGCCAGCCCCACAGCTAAGCCGATAATGTTAAGAAAAGCATACCTTTTATGCCTGAGGATATTCCTGTAGGCCAATTTTAGATAATTATTCAACATATCGGCACTCCCATAGATGAGATTTGTAAAAAACATCGGAAGAGATTTAAAAACCTGTGACCGATACCAGGAGCGGGCTGATCGGAGTCCATATGCGGTTGCCATCTCCTGAAATATTTCTTCATAATCCCCCGCAATGGATGATCCGGATAGCCGGCCAAGTAACCATGAAGCAAACGGAGGAGGTTTTATTTTGTTCATATTTTTCAAGCTAGATTCATTTATTGAATTCGGGGATAGCATTCCATAAATTGATCTGGTGCCGGCGCGCCAGTTCCAGAGCCTCTTTTCCTTCCAGCGTTAGCCTGTAATAGGACCGGCTTCTGCCGCCCCTTTTTGGCGTTGGATCTGCCGCTCGTTTTATCAGGAATTCTTTGCGGACGAGTTGATCCAGGGCAAAATAAAGCCCTCCCATGGTGTACGTTTTTCCGAAAATCTCGGAGACCTCGCGGTTGATAGGTACACCGTAAGCATTATCTTTTAGCTTAAGGACTGCGATAAGGATAGCTTCTTCCAGCCGGGTCAATAAATCCATCTTGCCTCCATTTCTATTTGATTCCAATATATAATACGTGGGGAACGGACAAAAGGTTGCCATGGCACGAAAACATATCTGTCCAGATGTGAACACTGGGTGTTCAAAATCGGATCAATATGGCTGGTGCGCTCTTTAATGCACCAGGAAAAATGACTGGCACATAATTTGCTTAGAAATATCGTGAATATGCAGTGAACATCACTCATTCGAGCAATAGGAGAGAAGCCATATGGAAAAAACAAAAGTATTCCAGTCCAGCCGTAGAGAATTTTTGTCGTGCATCCCTGCCGCGGCAGCTTTGTGTTTTGGATGCAGCCAGGGATGGAGACAAAACACTCACAAATTCCAACGTGAGATGCCTCCTGTAACTTACCTGCGATGGGCACAACAACGCAATATGAGATACATCGGTATCCTCAAGCATCTGGAGAAGGATATCGGGAAACAAAAACTCCTGGAATTGCTGAAAAAAGCGAGTTTTGCGGAAAATTTGGCTCTAGGGAAAAGGTTGTCACCTCGGATCAAATCAATGCATGCATTTGCGGGTCCGTTTCGGGAGGAGAAGAGCGGAGTGGGTCAGACCATTATCCGTGAGATCGTCGAGGACAATGAAACCGCATTCGAAATGAAGATTACGGAGTGCCTCACCGAGGTCGTCTTCCGCGAGGCCGATGCGTTGGATTTGGGGTACGCCTGCGTGTGCCATGCCGATTTTGGCCTTCCTGAAGGCCTGGATATCAACATCAAATTGATCAGATCCAAGACGCTGATGCAGGGGCACGAATGCTGCAATCACCGGTATGTTCTAGAATGAAAAGACTCAGGGAAATATTGTAAAACAAGAAATCAATAGGAGGTCAATGTGTATTATCTTCTCCTCTATGTCACAAACGGCCTTATCACAGACTGGAAAGTTCGTGAATGGACGGTTGTGATCGGAAGCGCCCTGTGAAAGCACAGCTAAAAAAAGCGTCAATAATTGTCTTTATCGTTATTTTTGGTGCGATCCTTTGTTTGGCTTTCATCGGCTCAGCCCAAAGTCGCAGGGATAAACGTGATCAACCCGAAAAGCTCATGGATATTGCCGGAGTGAAACCAGGGATGTCCATCGGAGAAGCCGGTGCCGGAAGAGGATATCTCACTTTCCATCTTTCCCGTCGGGTTGGAGAGATTGGGCAAATCTATGCCAACGATATAGATGAAAAATCTCTCCAATACATCACCGACCGCTGCGAGAGAGAGGGAGTGAAAAATATCGAGACTGTTCTCGGTGAAATTGCAGATCCCTACTTTCCAGTAACAGATCTAGATATGGTTGTCATGATCTATGCCTTTCATGATTTCACAAAGAAGGAAGCGTGGTTGAAAAATGTGAAAAAATACATGAAAATGGATGCCAGTCTTGTGATCTTTGACGGTTAGGATGCTCACACAGGCATGAATAAAGAATCGGTTGCAAAACTGGGGAAAAGTGCGGGATTCCAACTCATGCAGCACGATAAAATCCACAGCGGTTTGTGGGTATACATTTTACGTATTAAATGAAAGGAGAAATAGATGACCAAAAAGACATTCCTTTTAATCCTTGGGCTGGTTCTTGTTACGTGCTTATCGGCTGCGGATGAAGCCGCAGAAAAAGCCGCAGTCATCAAGGTCATCGACAATGCTTATTTAAACGGAATCTGTAATATGGGAGATGTGGAAGCTGTCAAGAAAGGTTTTCATGAAGATTTTAGCCTGAAAGGGATCAATAACGGAAAACTATCCGTGCTTCCCATATCACGATGGATTGAAATCATCGGCAAGCGCAAGGCAGAAGGACAATATCCTCCGAAAGAGAAAACCCGATTCGAATATCCGTTTATAGATATTACCGGAAATACAGCTATGGTTAAAATTCATTTCCTACGCGGAGATAAGCACATCTATACAGACTACCTTTTACTTCTCAGGTTTTCCGAAGGCTGGCGCATTACCGACAAAATCTATTTCAGTCACTAAAACAGAGTTGCTCATATTTCTGGACAGTAATGTTTGAAATGATACGCATATTAAAAGCTGCTCTAATCATGATCATAGTCCTCCATATCCTCTTGGTCTTTCCGGCCCTAGCAATCCATCGGGCAGGTGGAACGGAAAATAAAGACGTCAAGAAATTCCAGGCTCAGATCGAGGAGGCGTCCAGAGACTCAGGGATTCCCGGCCTGGTATTCGCCCTGAAGGAACAGGAAGGCCGCATCTTCACCGGCGCGGTCGGGAGCTCCGACATCGAAAAAGGAAAAGCCATGCGTACTGACAGCAGCTTCTACATCGGCTCGATTTCCCAATCGATGCTTGCAGCTGTGGTCTTTATGCTTGAAGAGGAGGGAAGACTCGAACTGGATGACACCATCTCTGATTTCGTGGAATTTCCCGGAGGAGAAGCAGTAAAGGTGGAAATGCTGCTGGACCATTCGTCAGGTTTCGCCGACTGGACAGGCCGGGACCTGACCTCAACAGACAACCCCAAACTTCCTGAATTGTTGAAAGCTCCACAAACTATCGACAGCTTGATTAAAATTGCCGCAGCAGGAAAACCGGCTTATCCCCCAGGCGAGAGGCAGGAAGCGTGCTACACCAATATGCTGTTGCTCACAAAACTCATAGAAAACATCGAGGATAAACCTGCATCGACTGTCCTCGAGGAGCGGATCTTCAAGCCGCTCGCCATGAGAGACACGCGCTATCTGAAAGCAGGAGAAAAATTGAAGTCTCTAGCTGATGGGTATCGTGCTGAGGAAGGCTGGGGCCAACCACTCGAGGGAGGCCTGACAGAGGTTGGATGGGTCGACGACAACCTCCGTGCATTGCCAGACCAGGGGATCGTCAGCACAGCTGGAGACGTGCTCAAGTACCATGTCGGGCTGCGAGAAGGAAAGTTGATCTCGCCGGAGTCTTGGGAAAGGATGCGAACCGTCCGCCCGGGGAAGATCAATGGCTTGGGCTACCTCGTCTTAAAAGGTGCGCACGGGACATGGGAGGGCAACACCGGGCATGCCGTTGGTCATCTCTGCATCAATCTCTTCCATGTGGACAAGGGATTTTACCTGGTTGTGATGGGCAACCTTGGGGACACGGGCTTGCCGGTTGCGAAGTTTTACAACATCAGGTATGGGAATTGAACCCCCGACAAAAAAAGGTTGACAATTTTAGTGATATGTTTTATTTTGTAAGGGATATAGGCAGATGAGACAAAAATGAAATTTTTATCCAGACCGGAGGAGATCATTCTTTTCACGATCTTGAAGCTAAAAGAAGACGCCTATTGTGTTCCGATTCGAGAAAAAGCTTCAGTAATATCAGGGAAGGAGTGGTCTTTTGGCGCCGTCTATGTGCCGCTCCACCGGCTGGAAAAAAAGGGGTTCGTGAAGTCCTCGTTCGATGATCCGACTCCCATTAGGGGAGGGAGAAGCAGGCGTATTTACAAAATCACAGCGGCTGGGATGAAAGCGCTGGCTGAAGTGAGGGAACTCCAAGAAAACATGTGGGCAGAAATCCCGGAATTTTCCCATGAATAAGACCATTCCTCCAAGCATACTCGAAAAGCTCCTCAACACCATCCTGCCTAAATATGTTGGCCATACAGCGTTGGGTGATTTTGCGGAGGAATACGATCGAATTTCCAGAAAACGGGGGAGCGGCCCTGCTAATATTTGGTATCTATTCCAAATCATGAAATCTTTTCCTGCCTTTATCAAAAATTCCATACGATGGGGGAGTGTTATGTTTCGAAACCACTTGAAAGTTACCCTCCGAACCATTCGCAGACACAAGGGTTTCTCGTTCATCAACATCGTCGGCCTGGCCGTGGGAATGGCCAGCGTGATGATCATCATGCTTTGGGTTCGGTACGAGATGAGTTTTGACACACATCATGAAAATGCAGAGAGAATCTTCAGGGTGGCGATTGGGAATGAACCTGAGGGTGAAACAGCCCAGACAAAGCTGGTAGTCACTCCACCGGCTATGTCTCCGGCTTTATTGGAAGACTTCCCAGAAATTAGTGCGTCCACGCGGCTTTCCCGAGGAGGCGGAGAAACGCTTCTTTCTTATGAGGATAAACATTTCTTGGAATCCTATTATGCCGTCGATCCTGGTTTTTTTGATATCTTCACATACGATTTTTTGAAGGGGGATGCAAATTCAGTCTTCAGAGATCCTTATTCCATAGTGTTATCGGAGACAAAAGCGAAGAAATTCTTTAGGAATAAAGATCCAATCGGTGAAATCATCCAGTTTGACCAGAAAGCTGATTTTACGGTAACAGGCATCATAGAGGATATCCCCTCCAATTCACATTTGCAGAGGGATATTTTCATCCCTTTTGAAACATGGGGAAAACTTTATGAGGAACCTTTAGAGGCTTGGAAGTACATGAGCTTTTACACCTATATTCTTCTGGATCCTGAAGTGAATCCCCTTGAAATGGAAGCGAAATTCCCTGCGTTTACAGCAAAATATGGGATTCCGGAAGCGAGCCTGTTCCTACAGCCTCTTCTCAGTATCCATCTCCACTCCCACTATATCGGAGAGATCGGTCAGAATACCCATATCTCGACTTTACTGTTGCTCGGATCTATCGCCTTGCTAATCCTACTTATCGCTTGTATCAATTACATGAATCTGACGACAGCCAGAGCGAGTGCCCGGATGAAGGAAATCGGCACTCGAAAAGTGATCGGCGCCCACAGAAGCCAGATTGCCCGGCAATTCCTGGGAGAATCCACCATCATGGCGCTGTTTTCTTTTTTATTCTCCCTCTTCCTGGCTTCCTTATTTCTTCCCTTTTTCAATACCCTGGCAGATCGACATTTAGTCCTGAATGGGAAAACTCTCGTTCAGATATTGCCCGGGATTTTTTTCCTGGTCTTGTTCGTGGGATTTTTCGCTGGTAGCTATCCGGCTATGATCTTGTCCACTTTGAAACCCATTTCTGTATTGAGAGGTGGAATGGGTAAAAGTTTTCAGAAGACACGGTTGCGGAATATCCTGGTCGTTGTCCAGTTTTCGGTCTCCCTCATCCTTATCATCGCAACCTTCCTGGTCAAAAACCAGCTCGATTTTGTGAGAGATAAAGAAATGGGATTCGACAGAGATCAAATCGTTATCGTTCCCTTACATGAGAATAAAATCCGTCAAAATGTCGGGCCTGTCCTCGAAGAATTGAAAAGGAGTCCACAGATCCTTTATGCAGCTTCTTCTATGCACTTGCCCAATGAAGTGGACGCCACTACGACGATCAAATGGCCTGGGAAACCGGACGAGCAGAAGATTTGGATCAAAGTATCCGAGGTCAGCTATGATTTCACAGAGCTCTACGGAATAGAAATAGTCAGAGGAAGAAGTTTTTCCCGCGATTTTCCTGCCGATGAAAACGGCGCTTTTCTCGTCAATGAGAGTGCTATGAAAATGATGGGCGACGATTTTCGTCTGGGCATAGGACTGAGCCATTGGGGAAGCCCGGAACCCTCAGGACAGATCGTTGGCGTCATGAAAGACTTCCACCTCAATTCCCTACATGAAGAGATCCGGCCGTTGTATTTCTACTTGAATCCCAAACGAGGTAATCAACTATCCATCAAGATTCAAGGGGGAAACATCCCTGAGACTATCGCATTTATAAGGAAGACCATGGAAAAATTCTCTCCTTATTATCCATTCGAGTATCACTTTTTCGATGATGTGTTCAATACAGCTTACATCAGTGAACAAAAATTGGAGAAAATTTTTACTCTGTTCGCCCTAATCGCTATTTTTATCGCCTGCATGGGAGTGTTCGGGCTCTCTGCGTTTTTAGCCGAACAGAAAAGAAAGGAAATCGGGATCCGCAAAGTGCTGGGGGCATCGGTGGCAAAGATCGTTTATCTGCTATCGAAAGATTTGTTATGGCTTGTGCTCATAGCCAATATCATAGCCTGGCCCGTCGCGTATTATGCCATGAACCGCTGGCTTCAAAATTTCGCTTACCGCACCCATATCGGTCTGGGGACTTTTCTCATATCCGCCTTTCTGACAGTAATAGTTTCCATCGGCACGCTTAGCTACCAATCTATCAAGGCTGCCCTGGCCAATCCTGTGGATTCTTTAAGATACGAATAGCCGTTACTTTATCTCTTCTTTTGGATTAGTCCATTTTCGGATCGTTTTTTTCATCTCCTCTATATTGTCATAGCTGGATTCTCTCCGTTGCCGGATTTCTTCGACATAGCGTTTCGCCTCTTGCGTTGTCATTCCAGTCAGGACATACCTCGAGGCGGCCACATCATCGAAGCCGTCTGCAAAGAGAGCAGAGATTCCATAAAGAAACTTATGCGCTTCCAGTGGTTCGTAGAATATGAATCCGGTAAACACATCCTGATAGGTGAGACCCTTTTCCCGGACCGGAAAAAAGTCGAATTCATCCTGTCCAAAAGGTGATAAATCAAGGTCGAAGGCAACGCTGGGATTGCCCACGGCGGCAAAGGCCGCATCCCATTTCCCGTCTTGAATCGGAGCCATAATGACGTCTTGATCAGTGCTGCCGAGCATGATCCGGACGGAATTGATCATCACATTCGCCGTTCTATCTGGAAATGCCTCAAAAATATATCTTCCGACATTATCGCCCTTCTCGCCTCCGGGCTTTTCGAAACGGTCGTTGAACGCATGGCGGTAGTTCATGATGACAAACGCCTTTTTTCTGGCTTGACCGGATGACTGGATTTCTGAAAACTTATGAATGATTTGATCAGCCATGATCCGGTCGCGGTCGGGAAGAGCGGCCTGAAACGCTTTATACTTTTCCTGAGTCATCCCTTTCCAGTCGAATGGCACATCCGAAAAATGAAGGTAAATCTGCCTTTCAACCGGCAAGGAGGTGTTTAAACGGCGAAGCTTCTTCAGAAATTCATAAGAATTGGAATTGCTCCACACCGGATGAAACATCACATTTCGGTAAATGTAAAGTAGTTCTCTCTCGGCCTCCTGTTCATCAAGATTCCTGGATTTTAAATAGCTGTCGATATTTTTCGACTGTGTGATGGTTCCCAATTCCGTGAAAACGTGTCCTACCTCATCGATGAACCTCGGATCGCTGACCAATTGGAAAATAAAATCATATTGAGTAGCCTCCGGGTGGGCCCTTTCACAGAGGATAACGATGTCATGCTTCTTGAAGAGATCCATAACATAATCCACGGGATCTTTTTGTTTATTTACCAGAAAATTAACGTAAGGAACGAGGGCCTTGTGATATGTGTTGGATGGAGCCTTGGGTTCATGTCGACAAAGGATCATCATCAGCAAGACAAGCGGAAAAATTGTGTATCGCAAGTTTTGTTTGAATTTCATAACAACAGAACTCCTTCTTTTTGGGACATCATACAAATACTACGATTGGGCTATAAAAAAAGCTGACCTCCACCTAATTTCCGGTATTTTATTCTCACATGATCTTGAGAGCCTTGAAAAAGTACGATTTCTTGAATACATTGATTCCTTGGTGAATGATACACCCTCGTATTATGCGAAAAATTCCACTGGAAAGTTCCTTAGTCGTATGATATCTAGTACTCTTTTTTTGATGTTAAAGCCCATCGGGCATCTCACGATACAAGAGGAACAATCAGTACAAGCGATCGGGTTATCCTTGATGGTACTTAGATTTCTCGTGGCAGCACGCAGGTCCCCGTAGCCGTAAGCATACATGTAGCTGCGCAATAGTGTCGGAACATCAGGCGCTGAAGGACATTGTGTCAAGCAAGTTCCGCATCCCTGGCAGAACAGGCTGTCTTTATGGTTGTTTCTCACTAAGGCAATATATTCTTCCTCTTCCTGTGTCAATTTTAGGTCTGCCATGAGAGACAGATCTGTTTCCAACTGGTCGAATGTGGAAATACCCGGTACAGCAGTGTGGATGTTTTCGTTTTGCAGAACCCATTTGAGTGCTGCTCCTGGATTGTTAACGGCTTCTTGTTTGCCGGCCATCCAGGACTCTCCGGTAATGGTCTTCATGGCGACCACTCCCATTCCTTTTTTTGCGGCGTAGGCTACAGCTTCTTTTCTATCTTCGATATCTTTGACCTGGAAGTTATATGCGAGCATGACCACATCATAAAAATCGCTGTCAGCTGCTGCTCGAACGGCCTCTGGAACGAAACTGTGCGAGGCCACACCCAGAAACCTGGCTTTTCCTGTCTTTTTGAACTTTTCCATCGCTTGCATCAGGGGTTCGAACATGACCGATTCTTTTTTTGCGGCAAAAGGGAGATAAAAAATATCCACATAGTCTACATCCATGCGTTTCAGACTGCCTTCGAAATCTTTTTCGAACTTTGTAACATTGGTATCTTTTGCATAAATTCCCGATTTATAGTCAATCGGTTGGGGAATCACACCCGTGGCAAGAATGATGTCCTCCCTTTTGTAGTTTTTAATAATTTTTCCCACGAATTCTTCCACACGACCATTCAGGTCGGAGGAGAGCATCCGATGTGGCATCCATAGTACCCATGCTTACGATCGGGAGTTTTATCCCCGTTTTGCCAAGAGTGCGGTAGACTATTTTGTATTTTTTGTCCTCTTTTGCCCTTTTGATGGGTGATCCATCGGCAATGAAATGAGGCAGCGTAACCGCACCCGCAATGCCCGCCATCCCTTTGGAAAGGAAAGCTCTTCGATTCATATGCTTTTTTGTTCTGGTCATGATTCCCTCTCTTTATTTTTTTTAATTTGAAAAAATTTAATTTGCATTAACTATATTTTCCTGTGCTTTTTCCAAAATCAATATAATTTACTTTTGGGCTTCAGGATATTTTTTCAGGATTGTTTTCTTCAGGTCTTCGATGATCTCCGTGCTGATCCAGTGAATACCTCTGTCTTTTCCTTGACGGCGCTTGAAAAAAAGGTATTTTCCGTCAGGGGATAGGGTAGGTGCGGATGATCCCTCTTTTGTGTTTACCGTTTCACCTAAGCTGACTGCCTTTGTCCATGTGTTGTCACCTGTTTGAAAGGACACATAAATCTGGGGTTGACCGCCATCCTCAGGTCTTATGGTATCGAATACTATGTAACTTTCATCTTGTGCGACAAAACAATCGCTATCCAAATATTCGGAATTCACCTCTGGGCCAAGGTTTGTAACATTCGTGAACTTTCCCTCGATCCATTCCGCTCTGTAAAGATCCTTATCCCCAAAACCTCCTGGCCTGTTCGAAGCAAAAAAAAGGGTTCCCTTGGCTGAAAGAACAGCATGCACCTCATTGTGAACCGTGTTGACCTCGGTGCCGGCATAAATGGGCTGCGACCACTCGTTTTCCTTTTTTTCTAAATAATAGATATCCATATCTGCGGATTTTGGATGTGGCCGATCGGATGTGAAAAAGAGCTTTTTTCCATCCGGAGAAAAAGTCACATCGACATCGGAATATTTACCGGAAAAGAAGGCAATCTCCGGTCCGTACCAGACGCCATCCACCTGTCTGAAATATCGGACTTCATATTCCGGATGGGGACGTTCTGGAGTCCCCTTATAGTGAGAAAAAAACAGCTCTTTCCCATCTGGAGAGAATGAAACATTGAAGCTGTTCTTATCACCGAACAACACTCCCTCGTTAAACTTTACCGCCTTAAGTCTGGGAGGTTTTTGTCCCAGATACTTCCCTTTGAATTTCGGAGCATTGTCTGTTTGCGAAACAAGCGGGTGGATCGAACATAATAAACAGAGAGTCATGGCTATCGAGAACAACACACGACAGTGTTTTTTCATGTTCTCTCCTGTTGTCGAATTCTCCCTTTGTAATACTAATACGTGATTTTGCCCCAAAAGTTATGAATGTTATCCAACCCGTTGACTTCGCTCTTTTTCGTGTGTTAGATTTAATTGAAAAACTAGCGAGGGAATCAGAATGAAAAAAGCAATAACCCACCTGGTTATCCCGGTTGTCTTATTGTGCCTGATTTGTTGCAGCCAGGATAAAGATAGCGTGATTTCCGGTGTCATGCGAAACCTCGATTCTGCATCTTTTGAGATAGATGAACAGACCATCGATCTGGATGATTCAGGACAGTTCCAATACGCGACTCGACTAACAAAACCTTCCTACATCAAGCTGGATTTTGGCAAAGAAATCTCTCTCTATCTCAAGCCCGGTAAAAGGATATCTGTCGACATTGATGCACAAGAAGCTTTGACATCCATAAAAGTAAGCGGTGATCAGAAGGAAATCAATGGATATTTGATTCACCAAGCTCATGAGTCACAAAAGGTTAATGAATACTTCAATAAGGACTTCCAAAATATCGTCAAGATGGAAGAGATGGACTATGTTGCCAAAATGGATGTTCTTTGGAAGCCATTCCATGATCGTTTGGAGTCTTTGATCGAAGAACAAAACATAAAGGATGAGTATCTCGTCAAAACACAGCGAGCGGCCATGCTTTATTCCCAGGCAAGCATTTTGCTCCAGTATCCGGATTGGCATCGTCAGGTAGGCGGGAATCCGGCCTACATGCCGTCCGAACGCTATTTTGATTTTGTGGATCGATTGGACTTGAACGATCCTGAATTGCTCGAAGTGGAAGAATACAAAAGTTTCCTCGATCAATATCTTGGCTTCAAAGCAGACGAATTGCTCAAGACTTCCCGCGCATTCGATAACAAAAATTACAAACGTTTCAGGGCCCAGATGAAAACAGCCCAGGATTTGTTTTCCGATCCTGTTATCCGTGATGAAATGCTCCATTCCTTCATGCACACTTTTATCAGGGACTATCATCATAAGGGCATCGATGATATTATCCAGGCCTTTGAACAGACTTGCACGAATCCTGAGGTGATCGAGGAGATCGCCAGACTTCAGCAACAAGACCAAGAGCTAAGAGACTCCTGCACCATCCGAGTGTATAAAACGATCGATGATGTGGAATTGGATGTATTCATTTATGAACCATCCGATCTTAAGAGGGGAGATCGAAGACCGGCCGTGGCCTTTTTTCACGGTGGGGGATGGGAGTGCGGTAAGCCGGAGTGGGGGCACATGCAGTGCGAACACTTTTCGTCATTGGGATTGGTCGGATTTTCTTTCGAATACAGATTATCCACACAGCATGATGCGACACCGATTGAAAGCCTCGAAGATACAAAATCTGCCGTTCGATGGATACGCAAACATGCAGAGGAATTCGGTATCGATCCAGATAAAATCATCGGATCTGGCTACTCAGCGGGCGGACATCTTGTCATGTGCACGGCCATGGTGGATGGTTACGATGAATCCTCGGATGACCTGTCTTTGAGCCCGGCCGTCAATGCTATGTTGCTTTGGGTTACACCCGCTGTCGTTTATCCCGGTTGGTTCACAAGTTTGCTTCGGGGGAGAGCCGAGTTGAGTGAATTCAATCCCGTAGAGCTTATCAAACCTGGGCTGCCCCCCGCCATTTTTTTCCAGGGGACAGCAGACGACACCGTGCCATACAATTCTGTCGTAGAGTATGTCTCAAAGTCGCGATCTGCTGGGAACCGAAACGATTTGGAAGTTTATCAAGGCCAAACCCATCTGAACTGGGGAGAAAACGCCAAGGATGTCCTGAAGAAGATGGATGAATTCTTGGTATCAATCGGTTACCTGAAAGATCAATGATCATTTCACATCGTCGGGCTTGAAGGTATCGATTATCTTAGCATCCACCCAGAATATATCGGCCTTGCCTCGTCTTCTGCTAGTGAAGAACAGATATTTTCCATCCAAAGAAACGCTCGGACAAATCTCTCCCGATGCGGAGTTGACACTCGGGCCCATATTCATTGCGACAGTCCAGTTTCCATCTTCTTTCCGGAAGGAGAGATAGAGGTCCTGACCCCCAAGAGTGTCCTCCCGTTCCTGGGAGCTGAAAATGAGATAGCTTTCATCTGGAGCGATAAAGGAATCCCAGTCGTTCCGGGTGCTGTTAATCGCATTCCCGAGGTTTTCTGGAGGGAGGTAACGCCCTTCAGTATATCGCGAGATATAAATGTCACATCCCCCGATACTATCCTCTCTAGCTGAGAAAAAATAAAGGTTGCCATTGCGAGCGACAGACGGATAGTTTTCACTAAGGTCCGAATTAACCGCCATCCCGATATTTTTCGGTTCCGACCATAGCATACCTCTTATCCGTTCGGACAAGTAAATGTCCAGAGCATCCAATGGTTTCTCGTTTTTCTCACGGGGGCGGTTCGATCCGAAATAGATTTTCTGTCCGTCTGGTGACATGGTAAAATCTCTATCCGTGTATCCTGACGTGAATGTCAGTGGTTTAGGTTTTGTCCATCGCCTGTTTATTTCTCTCGTTAGAAAGATCGACCAATGGCCTTCATGTTGGGCGTTGTAGTAGAACTCTTTTCCATCTGCCGTAAAAGACGCACACATCTCGGGCTTATCAAAGGTTGATATAATCTCGGATGCAAAGAGCTCGGCGGTCAACCCAGGCGGTTTTTGGCCCAGGTAGGGCCCTTTGAGTACAGGAAAATCATGATTCTGCATACCACTGATGAGTGAGATCCCTATGCACAGAATTACACCTATTTTCAAAGGCATTTTGTCTATTATCCAGCAAAAAACATACCAGCGCAATCATGACGTGAATGATTGCAATGCTATACCCGACAGTAAAATAATTTTACATTCTACCTGAAATGACAAAGGCTTTCTTCTGTTGAAACATTTGGCTAAAATTGATCAATTTCCGGAGTACGGAATGCGCTTAAAAAAATCATCCCGGTAGCTTTCTCCGATGGGAATCTTCTTGCCTCGTACCACGACCATAGATTTCTCGATGGTGTCGATTTTGTCGATCGCGACGACAAAAGAGCGATGGATGCGGATGAAATTATCAGAGCGAAGGTTGCTCATCAGATCATTCATGTTCATTCGCGATAAGAGCTCTCTCTTCAGCGAATGAAAAACGACGTAATGTCCTTTTTTTTCTATGTATAGCACATCGGAGGTGTCGACCTGATGTATGCGAGGGCCACTTTTTAAAAAGAGCATGTGGGCTGTTCCGCTTTTTTTATGTGTATCTCTCTGATCCAGCTTTTCCTCTTCTGAACGGGCTTTTAGGACTTTTTTAACGCCGCTGTGAAATCGCTCATATGAGATGGGTTTGAGCAGGTAATCGATCGCATCCTTCTCATAGCTTTCCACTGCGTATTCCGAATAGGCCGTGCAGAAAATCACTTGAGCGTTTCTGCCCCGAATTAATTCGGCAAGTTGCATTCCATCTAGGTTGGGCATATCGATATCCAGGAAAACAAGATCCACCTCGTTGGTGGCCAGAAAGGACAAAGCTTCTATGGAATCTCGGAATGATACAACTAGCTCGAGTTCAGGAGTATTATCGATATGTCGGGTAAGAATCTCGATGGCTCCGCCTTCATCGTCCACAATGATACAACGCAACATTTTTTACTCCTTTAATCGGATGGACAATCGGACCTTGAACTTTCCTTCTGCATCTGAAATTTCAAGCTGATGCCGTTCAGGATAAAGAATCTGGAGACGTTTTTTCACATTATCCAATCCAATCCCTGGATGTTTTTTTCGTGACTCTTCTTTTATGAGTATGGGATTTTCGATGAAGAAGCAAAGTTCTCCACCGCTCAATGAAAAACTCAAATGGATGTAACCATCTCCTTTGCTGCTCACTCCATGCTTGAATGCATTCTCGACAAAAGGGATAAGGAGCAGGGGGGAGATTCTATGATTTTCAAAATTGCCCTTTTTCTCAAATCGAATGTCCGCTGTGTCATTTTTGTCCAATTTAAGCCGGGCCACCTCGAGGTAATTTTCGATATGCTCCAATTCACTGGACAGACTGATCTCAGCTACATCGCTCTCATAAATCATGTACCTCATCAATCCAGACAGCTTCATTATCGCCTGTCCGGCTTCATTGTCCTGATTCCGTTGAGTGATGGCGTAGATGTTATTCAAGGCATTAAAAAAGAAATGGGGATTGATCTGTGAGCGGAGTAAGTCGATATCCGCCTTCATTTTCTCCTGGATCATTTTGTTTTCCTGGCGGTATTTCCTGATCCAATCCCGGCTGAGTCCATACAGGATTCCCAGGGTGTAGATCACTAGGTTGACCGGAAGAATCGGAAAATCATAGGATTTCCTGCGGTAGAACGTAATAATTTTATCGGAAATTTCGCCCGGTCCTGTAGGGAGGTTGAAAAGGCGCAGGATGACTTGGAAGAGCTGATATTGAAGGAGCGAGAGCAAAGTGATCAGGATGAGAGAAAGCACGAAAAACGGAATAATCCGGCGTTTTTCCAAAAATTTCGGAATGAAGTAAAAAACGACAGACATAAACAAGATCAAAGATATGCACACATCTACGAATCGTGAGGCATAGATACTCCCGTCGACTGTGTTGAAATCGTTGATAAAAACCGGAAGAGTGGGATGATATAGAATCCCGTAATAGGCGCCGAAAAAGACCACCGCAATGATCAGCTTTTCCAGCTTTGATGTCTCTCTCAAGCTCATAAGTAGATATCCCTCAGTATACACGAAATCTTTCGCTGAATCTTGCCTTTGGCTTGAAATTCCCAATACCATGGCATGAACAAGCCATTTCAAGACATGAACGGGATTTTTTATCATAAAATCCATCAAATTTGTCCACAAAAGCTGTTTTAATGCCATGATCATTGGCTTCCGTGCCATTGAGCTTTTCTATAGCCAGAATTCACGTATTATAAGGTATGGAGTCGAAAAAACTTTATGAATCTTCCCAGGAGAATGAAATGAAAAAGATACTCTGGCTTAGTTTATGTTTATTATTAGTTAACGGATTGGTAGTGTCGAACCCATTCCCCTCTCAAGAAAGGGAATCCCAAGAGGTTGGTAAGGAAAAACAAAAAACAGAAATCAAAGAATTGACGATCAGGAACTCGGGATTTCGATCCAGAGCGAACATCGTGATCCGATATCGGGATGATGATAAAAAGATCGTCGAAGTCATCGAGAATGGGAAAAAACTTCCTCCGTCGGAATTTTCACGCTATGAACCAGTCATGCGAAAAATATTGGAACTTCCACAGATAGATCAGCTCCTGCCTGAAATCGACAGAGCCAGACGACGGGCAGAGTCTCCAAGGATATCTGAAGAATCAAAAATCCGGGAGATGATAGCTTTAAGGGGAAGAATGGAAGGACTTGAGTCGGATATCGCTCGCCAGTATCAAGATCTAAATGAACTTCAACTCATGAACCAGTTGAATAGAATGACAGAAAAAATAAGTGAATCCAGCGAATTATCCCAAGAGGAAAAAATCGAACAGCTCAAGGCAGTCATCAAGAAGATAAACGCAGTGCAGTTGGCGAAAAAAGAGGAAGGTCGCCGCAGCACAATGTTGGAGGCAGCGGAATTTAGGGCCGTCAATGCCACACGGAGTCTGATTGCAGAAATCTACAAATCTGATGAGATGTCCTCTGAAGATAAGATCAAAGAGATCCAGGAGCTCCTCCAGCGTACTCGTGCAATGGAGAACCTGAGAGAGGAGGTGAGGCGGCGCAATTTGGTTGAATTCGAGGCCGCTAACACCATAAGAAAAATGCTGCAAGATATCGCTAAAAACAAGGATTTATCGGATCAAGAGAGAAAAAAAGAATTCGAGAGCATGCTTCAGGAAGCCAAAAAAATGAAATTGGAGAGTATGGAGCGTATGATTGGCATCGAAAAATTCAAATTCGAACTGCATCAGCTATTGAAAAACGAAGGATTACTTCCAAAGGGAAAGGCCAAGTTTAATTTGAGATCAAAAGAATGTCTGATCGATGGGAAAAAATTGCCCGATGAAATCCACAAAAAAATCCTGCAGCTTTGCGAAGAAACGCTTGGAAAAAAATTCGATAGGGATACAAAAATCATCCTGCAATTGAACGAGGAGCGTTGATTTCAGCATTCCTATTCCCCTAAGAAGAACCATTGACCTAACCGATCAGGTCATGTTACGCTCATCTTGGTCGTCAGCAGTGAGAAATAGCGGAAAAGGAGCTGTTTAAATGAGCAAAAAAACAACGATTTTCCTTGTATTAGTGATATTTACTGCCTCTTTTGTTTGGACGCAATATCAGGATCTCAACCAATACGAAAAACTCAAGAATCCACAAATCCGAAAGATGCCGGATAGGCAGAAAATGCTTGTCGTTGAAAAAAAAGGCGATCCGAATGTCACCGCTGGTGAGGGTTTTTCGAAACTCTATAGCACCTTTTTCAAAATACCAGGTGTCAAAATGGCCCCACCTCGTGCCCGATGGTTGAACACATTTACCGATCCCCGGAATGAATGGGTAGGACTCTATGCTCTTCCTCTGCCGGATTCAGTGGATTCACTCCCTCCTGGCGTGGAAGGTGCAAAGATCGATAATTGGGAATACGGAGAGGTCGCTGAAATCCTTCATGTCGGTGCCTATAGCGAAGAAACACCGACAATCGAAAAGCTCCTCGCTTTCATAGCAGATCAAGGTTATACGCTTGCAGGCCCCCATGAAGAGGAATACCTCAGAGGACCCGAATCAGGGCCTGATTCCTCCAAATATATGACGATTATCCGCTATCAAGTCAGACATAAATAATAGGAAAATTTTAGAGTTTATTCACAAACTCTTTGATGGTTTGCCCTGAAGTCGTTTGAAAATTCGGATTGATCTCGATCAATTCCTGCCAAGTTTGTACAGCTGCATCCCGGTTGCCCAGATCATAGAATTGAACGATTCCCTTGTTAAAGCGAGCGTGTTCATGTCGGGGGTCCAGTTCAATAGCTTTGTCGAATGAAGAAATTGCCTCAGAAGAATTACCACTGCGCCGGTACATGACTCCTAGGTCGGTCCAGACATTTGCGTTGTTCGGATTTAGGCTCAGGTATTTAGAATAGGCTTGGATGGCATCCTGAAATTTGCCTATGTCAAAATAAATATTACCCAGTTCCAGCCAAGCCGCCAGACTATTCGGATTTTTTTCAACCTCTCTTTCGAGAGCGAGCATCCGGCCTGATTGTTCCATGGATATACTCTGGCTTGGACTGTTTGGATTGAAGGATTTCCCCCCCATCGAACCGGACTTGTACAGACTGTACACGTTTCCGAGGATAAATCCCACGATTAAAGCCACAAGCCCGATGATTAGGGTTGTATTCAACGTGATGTATTTGACTTCAACCTCTTTGACTTTTTTCATGACATCTCCTTAATCTGGACTCTTCGTAAAGAATACCATTTTTTTATATTCATAAGATACCTCAATTGATTGACCTAACTATCGATACCGTGATAATCTCATTTCAGAATGGAGGCACATCATGGCATTGAAAAGACGGGATTTCCTAAAATATTCAGCTGGGACAGCTGGGTTGGTGCTGGCAACGGTTGCCTGTTCTCCTCAGGATAAAACTTCCGCTGTCGGGTCTTCGGAAAGATCTTTCAGCGAGCTTCGTCCCATGACAGGCGATGTTGTTCCGATTTTTGATGAAGAACGCTTGGAACGCATAGAAAAAGCCAAACGTTTAATGGTGGAAAACGGGATCAAAGCCATCTATTTGGAAGCCGGGACGAGCATGTTTTACTACACGGGAGTCCGGTGGTGGAATAGCGAGAGAATGTTCGGTCTCGTCATCCCTTCCAAAGGGGATATAGCCTGGAGCTGTCCTGCCTTCGAAGAGGATAGAGCCCGTGAATTGATCCGCTTCGGAGACGATATCCGCACATGGGAGGAGGATGAAAGCCCTTCCAGACGGATTGCAGAGATACTGAAGGATAGGGGAGTCCGGGACGGGAAGGTCGGAATGGAGGAAAGGGTTCGTTTTTTCCTGTACGATGGGATCAGAAAAGAAGCGCCGCACCTGGAGTATGTCAGTGCCGATCCTGTCATCATCGGATGCCGGGTAATCAAATCTCCGGCTGAAATTGCCCTGATGCAGAAGGCCAACGATATCACCATAGAGGCTTACAAGGCTTCGATCGCCCGTTTGGAAAGGGGGATGACCAAGGATGACTTCCAAGCCATTTCTTCCGCAGCTCACAGCGCATTAGGTGTCAGTGGAGGAATTGGAGCCCAGATCGCGGAGGCTTCCGCCAATCCTCATGGCAGCATCAAGCACATCGAACTAAAGGAGGGGGACATCGTCCTGATGGATGGCGGATGCAACGTCGATGGATACAGGTCGGATATCAGCCGGACCATCGTGTTCGGAGAACCGAATAAAAGACAAAGGGAAATGTGGGATCTGGCCAAAAAGGCCCAGGAAGCTGTGTTTGCCACAGCAGATGTGGGCGTTCCCTGCGAGGATGCGGATGCTGCTGCCCGTCAGGTTTACATCGATTATGGTTTTCCAGGAGGATATAAGCTTCCCGGGTGTCCCCATAGAGCAGGCCATGGAATCGGTCTTGACGGACACGAATGGACCTACCTTGTCAAAGGCAACAAAACACCGATGCAACCGGGGATGTGTTTTACCAATGAACCTATGCTGGTCATTCCAAACGAGTTCGGCGTGAGGTTGGAGGATGATTTCTTTATAACAGAAGACGGTCCTCGGTATTTCACGACTCCTAGCCCTTCGATCGGCGAACCTTTTGCTTAAATGATTATTTTTTTGACTTTCGATAGAGCTCATGCAACGATTTGACGTTTTCCATCGAGACGTGGTCATGATGCCTGAAACCTCCACCAAAATTTTTGGGGATGTGCATCAACTCATGGATAATCGTATCCTCTTGCTCTTTTTCGTCTAGCTTGTCGAAACGCTCGGATAAGAATTCCAAGACGTAAAAGGCTTTGATCCCCATCGCGATCTGCAGAACTTTGCTCATCCCGTGGCATCTGGCAATTACACGTCTTGCCGAGGAACCATAACTCCTGACACATACCACTTTGTCCAGATCGATATGATCGAGGTTCAATGTCCGAATGATATCCACGAAACGTTCTTGGATATCAGGGGCGATCTCATACCGTATGTTTTTTCGTTTTTTTTTCGGCATCCGATTTATGTCTTTTAAGCTCCCTATTGTGGATGTTCGTTCATACCTTGTCAATCCTTGACAACATTTTTTAGTTCCAACAAGCAGTTTTTTTTAAAAAAAGGCAACCATTTTATCGGTATTCCCGTATATTATAATATCGGTATTGCCGACAAAGAGGAAAATAACCATGAAAGAGCTGACAAAATTGGAGGAGCTGGTCATGATGGCCATCTGGCGGTTGAAAGACGAGGCTTATGGAGTGCATATCAAAAGCAAGATCAAGGAAATAGGAGGCAAGGAATATTTTTATAACACACTGTACACAACATTCGACCAATTGACTAGGAAAGGCTACCTCACCAAACATTTCGGGGAGCCATCCGCAGTTCGTGGCGGAAAAAGGAAGGTTTATTTTCACATTACGAAAGAGGGGAGAGGTGCGCTGGAAAATGCTTATAAACGCCACAGCCGCATTTGGGCCGGGATCGATGAGAAATCCTTCCGCCAAGACTATTCATGAAGAATATAAAGATTCCCAAAATTCCGTATTGGATTCTTAACCATATTTCTGCCTTCGATAGCAAAGATGCCTACTCCGGAGACATCGAAGAAGAGTTTGCCGAGATCCAAAAATGCCAGGGAAGAGCCAAAGCCAAACAATGGATCTGGTTCCATGCCATTGCTGCCATCCCTAGCTGGGGGCAACATTTTGTTTTATGGAGATTCATCATGTTTAAAAATTATTTCAAGATCGCGATAAGAAATTTTCTGAGACACAGAGGCTATACATTCATCAATGTAACAGGTTTGGCTATAGGCATAGCTTGCTGTATCCTGATCATGTTGTGGGTCCAGGACGAGTTGAGCTACGACCGATTTCATGAAAATGCCGATGATCTGTATGTCGCCACATTTAGCAACGGCAGCAAAGTCACGCCCACAGCTCTTTCAGACTATCTAAAAACAGAGTATCCGGAGATTATTTATACATCCCGTTTTTCGGGCCAGGGAAGGAATCTTCTTAAATTCAAAGAAACAGATATCTATCAAGAAGACGGTATCATGGTGGATCCGGATTTTCTAAAAATGTTCACGCTCCCCTTCATTAAAGGTGATCTTGAAACAGCCCTGGATGATCCCCACTCTATTCTATTATCGGAACAGGTCGCGCTCAAATTATTCGCCGAGTCAGATCCAATCGGCCAAACCTTGACTTATAACACAAGCCTGGATTTGAAAGTGACAGGCGTATTCGAAGACTATCCCTCCAATTCGCACATAAGTTTCCAGTACATTCTCCCAACAGCATTGGCGATGGCTTATAACAAAAACTACAACACATGGGATGTCAACAATTTGCGGACCTATGTGCAACTGCGCGAAAATACGCCTGTTGAATCTGTCGACGCAAAGATTACAGATGTTGTCGAAAAGCATCGACATCAGGATAAACGTGCCTTGTCCTTGCAGCCCATCACTCGGGTGCATCTCAATCCGTTCAACAACTCAGGGGGGACCATTTTGTATGTCTACCTGTTTTCAACCATGGCATTCTTTATCCTCCTCATTGCCAGCATCAACTTCATAAACCTCACAACCGCCAAATCCTCCAACAGGGCAAGGGAAGTGGGCATACGGAAAACTGTCGGCGCATGCCGATCTCATATAATCCGGCAGTTTTTCGGTGAATCCCTTTTCCTGACCTTGATCGCCTCTGGTTTAGCCATGGGTCTTGTTTTCCTGTTCCTCCCGATGTTTAACAACCTGACAGGCAAAACATTTACCCGGGAGCTATTGATCCAGCAGGCAGTGGTTCTGGGCATTTTGGGGATTATCTTCCTCACCGTGATTCTTGCGGGCAGTTACCCTTCCCTGTTCCTCTCCCGCTTTCAACCGGTAAAAGTGCTGAAGGGAAGACGGCTGACTGGAACGAAAGGATCGCTCTTCAGGAAGGTTCTGGTTGTGCTTCAATTTTCTCTATCCATATTTCTGATTCTGGGCACTTTGATGATTTTCAGGCAGGTCCATTACCTCAGAGCGCACGATGTGGGTTATAACCGGGAAAATATTGTCTATTTCGGTATCGGTACCCGATTCCGCAACAATTATGACACCATAAAAACAGAGCTGCTTGCCAATTCGAATATTCTGAACGTCACATTGACAGATATCGCTCCCTACAGGTGGCAGTCGAATGCGGGTGTCGGGGATGTCGAATGGGAAGGCAAAACCAATCAGCAGGTGAAGATGGTCATGACGAGTGTGGACTACGACTATCTGGATACCTTTGCCCTCAAAATGTCCCAAGGCCGTTTCTTTTCAAGGGAGTTTTCCACCGATGCATCCGATGCCTATGTGGTCAACCAGGCGGCCGTCAGGGCTATGGAGATGGACGATCCTATCGGTAAAGAACTCAAGGTCTGGGATTTAAGCAAGCGCGTTATCGGTGTTGTCCAGGATTACCATTTTGAATCCCTCCACAACGAGATTATCCCGATGGCCATGAGAATCGATCCCAACTGGCATAACCAGGCATGTGTACGGATTTCTCCCTATCGTATCCCCGATACTCTTGCATTCCTGGAGAGCAAATGGAAGGAGATCTACCCAGAGTATCCTTTTGAATACAGGTTCCTGGATGAGACTATTCAAAGCCAGTACCGTGCCGAACAGGCTATCGGAAAAATCGTCACCGTGTTCACCATTCTTGCTCTGTTTATTTCCTGTCTCGGCATATTTGGACTGTCTTCTTACACGGCTGAACAGCGTACAAAGGAAATCGGGATACGAAAGGTCCTAGGCGCGACCGTTTCGAGCATAGTCAAACATATATCCAAAGAATTCATTGTGCTTGTTGTGATCGCCAATGTTATTATCTGGCCTTTGGCCTATTTCGCATTGAACCGATGGCTGCAGACATTCGCTTATCGAATAAGCATCGGCTGGTGGACATTCGTGCTGACGGGATTTGCAGTCCTCATGGTTTCTCTATTGACAGTGAGCTGGCAAATCATTCGAGCGGCCACAGCGAATCCTGTCGACTCCCTGCGTTACGAATGATCGAATCAATATTTTTCGAGGTGTAGTTTTTTTCTTTTGTAATCAAAAATAACATTGAAATTCTGAAAGAATTTATTCCCCAGGATCCCCGCATATTTCGTTACGGCAAACAGACCTTTTTTCGATGTCGAGATGTATATTTTCATATCGGCACATTCGAAATTCCCAATACGGACGGATTCAGCCAAAGAAGCCGCGGCGGCTTGGACATCGGCTAGCGTTTTAAATTCCCCTTCAACAATTAATCCTCCCGGGAAACTTATTGTTAAAGGAACGCTTGAAACCAAAGAATTCACCTCGATTGCCACCTCATCGCCTTCTGGATAAGTAGCAAATTCCTCACTGTCAAAAAAGGAAAGTATCTTATTCTTGAAATCGATTTTTACTGAGTAATGGTAGAGAAGATCATTGCCGATCACTCCATCGATCTTCTGACCAAGCGCACTGGATAGGGTTGCTTCTGGATTTATATGATAATTGTCGATTATCTGTTTTTGTGGACCCAATAGTCATGGTTTGACAACCT
>Ga0307445_10000128_pt1 | contig 34961 bp, 36 predicted proteins | sample SalMarSW160330MG_FD_202147 | JGI IMG/M metagenome (GOLD analysis project Ga0307445, IMG submission 202147) | Salt marsh sediment microbial communities from the Plum Island Ecosystem LTER, Massachusetts, United States - SW1603-30 | ecosystem: Environmental > Aquatic > Marine > Intertidal zone >... | reverse complement strand
CACTACCACTTTTTTCCTTATTCTCTAATTATTATGAAATATTAAATAGTAAAAGATGAAATATGGTTATTATTAAATAGGAATAATGAATCTAATTTATTAAAATTGGATTTATAATATAAAAATAATGAGTATAGATTCAAATGGAAAACACTGTAGTGAGAGTTGTTTTATTATTTCTTATCGGATTTGTCATATTTTTTATTTTAGCATTTTCATATGTTACTTGAGTTCCGCCTAGATTTCGTCCAGAAATAAATTGGATAATTGTTGCAGTTTTTATAGTAGTGTTTGTCTTATTGAGTGGCAAATCTCCCCAGAAGGAATAGAATAAACCTGAAAAAATGATTCCAATAAAAGAATGGTAGTTATTGGATGATAATCCTTGCACAGGATTCGGATTTAAATTGTCCAAATAAAGCCAAAATGTATAAAAATAATCTTATAATTTTATATAGTGAAATTTACATAGTTTGGCGAAATGATTAGTAGGGAATCAAAATGAGTGATGTAAGTCTAGCAATGAATAAAATTGAAGAAGAACTTAAAAAGACATATCCCCAAAAGAAAAAGATTCTCAATTTTTTATATGATTTACAACTTTATGATTTTGAATTTCTCAATAGCATAGGTGAGACATATAAATTAAATCCTCTATTTTTTATGAATAAATTATATTCAAATATTTGGAAAAAAATGGGAAAACTGCTAGGAAAAGCGGGGAGAATTCGAGCAGAACGATATATTGTTGAAAATTTTTGCTTACATGGCGGAGAACAAATTCTGTATGAATGTGAGGGGTCGATTAAGAAAAAGAGACCACTAAAAGCACCGTCCATTAAAATCTCAGTAAGTTTGGGAGTAATTTTTATTACCAATCAAAGAATCATTGTACAGGGTAAACTTACTGTTCACGAACTTATACAAACCAAAACACTTGTAGATGTTTCTGATGATGGTTTACTTCTGACTGGACGCGATAGACATCAAGAAAATAAAAAAGAAAAAGAATTTTTATATGGGGCTTCAGAAAAATGTTTTGGATATATGTTTCCAGTAAAACAACTCTCTAATTTAAGAAGGAGTGGGCGAAAAATAAGTTATGAATTAGTTGATGGGAAGACGACTCTGACTGCTAATAAAGAACAAATAGATAAACTTTTTGATATATTAAATAAGCTTTAATAATACATTTAAGATAGTATTTCGTTTCTCCTCATTTATCTAATTTGTTTTTAGAGAAATTTAGGGTAAACAGATTTATCTACCCTTTTCTTATAGATGTTAATAAAATTAAATTACTAATATAAAAAGGATGTGATAAATATAAAAATCGAAATAATTTTCTTAGCCCGAATGGCTCAACAATTAGTCCATCATAGTTCAAGTGAGACAAAGATAACAAAAATAGATAAAAAGAATTTTTTTCAAGAAGCGTTGCACTATATTGAACAGTATGTAAATAAATCCGATTTTAAAATATTCAGTATAGACTCAGAACAGGGAGGAGTCTCATATTTTTTGATAAAAGAATAATAAATTCTTTATGTTTTTCCCATTATCTGCTTTTTTTTCTTTAAATAATCTGATTTGTATATCAAATTCAACAAAATTACCTAAAAAAGAGTTGATAGAAAAAAAGAATGGCAGATTTAGATCAAGTTAAAGGTATTAACTCACGCCAAATAAAACTACTGCAAGAGAATGGAATAAGCACTGCGGAAGCTTTAGCGATGAGTCCTCATTCAACCGTCGCCATAATTGACGGTTTAGGTGACAAGACCGCAAAAAAGCTTATTTGGAACGCAAGAAATGCGTTAGGAATGACCGATTTTACTCCAGCAGCCAAGATTGATGATAATATTGAATATTTTACGACCGGTTCTGCCGAATTAAATCGTATCTTAGGAGGAGGATTTCAAACTGGAAAATTAACTGAAGTCTATGGACCATTTAAATCTGGGAAAACAGCATTAGCTCATACTTTATCGGTAACAGTTCAATTACCTCAGAAGAAGGGTGGAATCGAGGGTGCGGTTGCTTATATTGATTCTGAAAATACATTTTCAAAAGAAAAGATTAAACGAATTGCTAAGCGATTTGAACTAAATCCAAAAGATGTACTTTCAAGAATATTTCATGCAAGGATTTACTCATCCGATCATCAAGCCCAAATGATCCAAAAAGCAGAATCTCTTTGTAAAACTCGTGGAGTTCGAATAATAATAATTGATAGCTTAATGGCATTATTGAGAGCAGAATACATCGGTATTGGAAAACTAGCCCCACGTCAAGCAGTTCTAAACAATATGATTCATGGATTATCACGAGTTGCTGAAACGTATAATTGTGCAGTTTTGCTTACGAATCAAGTAGCTACCAGAATGATGGGAATGTTCTCCGCAGATGATGCAATTGGTGGTAATATAGTGGCTCATGGTTGTCATTTTAGAGTCATGTTTAAGACGAAAGGCTTTTCATCAAACAACTCATTAAAGAGAAGAGCAGTTATAGTGGATGCTCCCGACTTACCCCCTGAAGAATGTGAGTTTTTCATAACTGGTACTGGAGTTGCAGATACAGATAAAACTGAGCTTCCAGAGGTTTCTGGGTTAGATTTTAGAGTTGAAACATTGTACGAAGATGATGATACCAACCAAGATCAAGAGATTGTTCAACAAGAGGAAGTTAATCTAATTCAAGTAAAAGGTATTGGCAAGGGGATTGTAGCAAGTTTAAATGCTCAAGGAATCAAAACAATTTCGGACTTATTAGCAGCAAATCCAGAAGAAATATCGGCTAGTATCTCAGGAGCTTCGGTAAAGACAGTAAATGATTGGCAAAATAATGCGAAAGCATTAATGAATTCTTAAATTCTATTTTTTTAATATTAATTATCTATTTTTCTAATGATTTTCTTTACATTTTATTTATATTATGTTTAAAAACAATGAAGAACTTGACGTAATTACAAATGGTAATTACTAAAATTGAAAAGATAATTGACGAATTGGTAGAACTTGAGTGGTATAAAGTAGCTGCTGTTACCGTTATTTCGAGTAAAGGAAAAATACTTTATCAAGTAGGCGCTAATTGGGATCTAACCAGCGAATCAAAGACTATCTTGGATGCTCTCAAGGGCACTCCATCCCTCAATTTAATGGGAGTGGAATTTACTATTGTTTATAATACTCCTGAAGTAATAATAGGAACAAACAATGCGGGGAATGGGCATGTTGCTTTAGCCCTATTTAAAGGAGGAATAATAGCATGTTATATCATGCCTAATGCAAATCCACACAATTCATTGATGAATATCCAGAATACTGCGTTGAAATTGAATGGGAAGGTTTAATTATCTAAGTTTGTCATTAACGTTCTAGATATTCGTGAATTACATCTGCTGAACTATTTTCAGCTCTGCTCTATAATCTAATAAAAAAAATTTTTAAATCTAATCTATTGTATAAACAATATATAAGAAAGTCTTGTCTTTATTTTTTAATATCAAAGATTCAGTTTAAAAAATCATAAAAAAGATTATATTCCTGTAGCATTTTTTCGCTTTCGATACGCAATAATAATTGTTGGTGCACTTACAACACATCCTATAAATACCAGTGTTCCTATCGTGAATTGAACAGGAATGGTAATTTCGATTCCACTTTTAGTATTATTTACGGCATCATCAGGTGGAGGATCTGGATCATTTGGATTAGTCCCATCTGCAATTTTACTTTCCTCGACTATCGCGTATGCAATATTTACGTACAATACTCGGCAATAAATTGTCATATTAATAATATACGTACCTTCCACGGAAGTTCCGAAATCGAAGAATTCTACTTGACAAACACCTGGTAATGTTTTATTAATATAGATTTTATATTGAATATTAATTGAGGAAGTTATATTGAAGTAGGTTCTTGTTTCACTCTGCGTTAGATCTGCTATAGGGGAATATCTTCCAAAATAAAACCTATAGAGAGTATCTGATTTAAGAGTTATATTATGTAGTGGATTATTCCCTTCATTTTTAAACTTATTTACTTGAAAAAAAATTTTATTGTTAAAAGCTAATGGTTCAATAACATCTTGAAGACATTGTAAATCACTATTTATAATTTTAATATGAATATTTAGATTTTCTGTTAAATAAGCCTGGAATTTTATAGTATAATTTCCAGTTAGTGCGACTCCGAAAGGGATCTCTTGATATTCGAACTGTGTTAGCAGAGTTGTATTCGGACGACTATCATAAATATCATATATATCACCTTCAGGATCCCACAAAGAGATATTCATATCACATTCATGAGGTGTTACGATTTGAAATGAGATATAATAAATATAGGGTTTAATGAAGTAGATATTGTTTGAGAAAATCACATAATCTCTGTCATTTGTAAAGTTAAAAACTTTATCCACTAAATTTTCACCGTTGTTCATACTTGGTTGTAGTTTCTCAACAGATTCTCTATTTTTAAGGCTAAGATCTCCAATATAATTAGTGAGAATTGTTAGCGATATGAAAGATATAATTAAAAATAGTATTATTACAATCTTAGAATTTTTTATAGACATGACCTTCTTAATAGCCATACACCTTTAATTCTTTAAATTCAGTAATTAATTCTTTCACATTTGCACATTTATCATATTTTACACAGTTGAAACATGGACCATCCGTCCAAAAATAAGCAGGTTGATTTTGTGCCTCAATAATGAGTATTGGAAATTTATTTTTTGAACATATTAACGCTGAATTTGAAATTGAACCTCTTTTTGGTAAAGCATAAGAAAGCCCACAGATTTCACATTTCGCAAATCGCTTATAATTTTGGGTTTTAAAACTTGAAATTGTGCAATCACAATTAGGGCAAATACCAATTTCATCTAGTTTTCTCATTTTTAATCGAATATTAGATTAATTTTCTGAATTCTTAGTATTTTATAACTATTTAAAGAAAAAAAATCAGCTATTTGTTTTTTTATTTATAAATATAGCGTCCTATTAAGTAGTATAATGATGTTTGATTATTTTGATCAGATAGGAGAAGCAATTAAATTTCTATTGGCATTAGGTTCAATAATCGGGCTACTTGGATTGATTATAGGGATTCTTGGATGGCTATTTTTAGGACAATTTCAGCGTCATAAAATGATAGGAGTTGTTGTTGTTTCAATTATTCTATTAACAGTCTGCGGGATTAATACAGGATTAAGATATTTTCGAATTTATTGACTTTAAAATTCTAAAAATTAGATAGAGCATAAATTCTTTTTTTAAGATTATAATAAGTAAAAACCACTTCCTCCTCCAGTATCACTAAAATCACCTGTAATAATTTTCCAGAAGTCAAATGCAATGCCTGTACACCAACAGCCAATCCATAGCAACACAATTGCTGCAAAAAACCATCCAACTCTAATTTTTTTTCCAAGAATAAGACTTGCTATACATAAAATTATTAAAAATGTTCCTCCAATCAAAGAATATCTCCCTATCGTCTCAAAAAGCTTTTTCAATACATATCCTAAATGAAATCTCAAGGTTAAACCGTAAAAGGGAAAAAATACTAAAACAAATATTGTGATCCCAAAAATGGTCATCATTAATGTTCGCGAAGTAGCCTTTTTATCATATAATACTTCAATAGAGTTATAATATCTTTTTTTAGAGATGGTGTTTCACCATTTTTATCTAAAATTTATATGAGATATTTTTTTCATACACTTTTAAAGAAAAAAGCCATCATCTCTAAATTCGATTTTTATTTAAAAAGATGAAATAATTCTAAAAATTAATCTGTTTTAGAAGGCGAGAAAAAATTCCCATCAAATTCCCCTTTTTAATCTTTATGATTGTTTGTGATGATAATTTTAAATTCTTAGTTATAATAATATTAGTAACTATCCAGTTTTGTATAATATTCATACTTAGAATGCCTTCAGAATATTACTGTCCAAATTGTAAATCGGAAGATGTCATCGTATATGATGATCATATTGAATGTAATCAATGTCACTTGAACTTTTTTATTGAAGATCTTGAGAGTGACATCGAGGATGAAAATATTCTAGCAGAGGAAGAATTAAGTGGCGTTGTGGATGCATTTGATGAGCTTAAAGATGAAGAAACACGAAAAAAATTTTTAAAATCACTCAAAGACGATATTAATAAATAACCTCTTTTAATAATCTCAATTTTTTATTTATATATTCTCATGCAATCTGTTGTTCACCTTTAAAAATATATAATAGGTGAACTATGAAACTGAAGAAGCTAAATATCTTTACAATCTTTTTTCGATTATATCATCTCATAAAGGGATGGTAATTTAATTTTAAAATTCTTTTTTTCTTTTTATATTTACACGAGGTAGACTTCTTAATCATGGGAGTTAAACTTCAAAACATTATAATTCGAAAGCAACTTGAATATCAAGATTTACAGTGTAAAATTATAGCGATTGATGCTCCGAATATTATAATGGGGTTGTTTAACTTTGTTCGCAAAGATTCAGATGGAACTGATGCGGGATTGATTTTAGACCGAACGCAGCGACCAATATCACACTTATATGGTTTACTGTATCGAGTAAATTTTTATTATAGTAAGAGTATATTTCCTATTTTTTGTTTTGATGGAAAAGTTTCTAAACTGAAAAAAGTGATTACAAAAGATCAGTTAAAAGATTTTCTTTTTATTCAAAAATGGTATAAGGAAGCTTTAAGACAGAGTAACAGAGATTTAGCAAGACAAATTGCCTTAAGTAAAGATTATATGTGGCAGAATATAATGGAAGAATCCAAACAACTTTTGGGGGCTTTGGGTATTCCTTATATAGATTCTCCCGCTTCGGCAGAATCTCAATGTGCATTCTTAGTAAAACAAAAAATCGCAAATTTCTCAAATTCCCAAGATTTCGATTCACTCTTATTTGGATGCCCTTATATTATTCAAAATCTCTCGAAATCATTAAAGAGGAAAATTCAGGGAAAATGGAAATACCAAAAGATACACCCAGTCTCAATTGATTTACAGAAGAATTTAAAGAATTTAGGGATTTCAATTTTTCAACTCATTGACATTGGGATATTAGTTGGTATCGATTATTTTTCAGGGATTGACGGTATTGGATCAAAAAAAGCATTACAATTTATTCGAAAATACAAATCCCTTGAGACTCTTATTCTAAAAGAATATAATAATTACGATTTTAGTGAGTTAAATCCTGATATAATAAAAAAAGTGAGAAAAATATTTTTATTTCCGGATATAAATGAACAAATTGACAATATCTTCTGGAATCCAGCTAATAAAACAAGAGTGTTATCTTTATTATGTGAAGAACATTATCTCAATAAAGACCGTGTTGAGAAAACCTTGGATATCTTTGAAAAAAATTATAATACTTCTAGAGAATTTTTTATCCATCAGAGACATAAACCGCAAACACTCCAAATTACATTAGATAATCTTCTCTAAATTTTTTCTTTTAATATGAAAAACCTTTAGCACTTACACTTTTTTTTGTTTAAATACACTTATTATAAACATGTATTAAGATTTAATTGAAACATTGAGGAAATCATGACTCAAACATTAAAAAAGGAAACCTTCGAAGTAGACAGCATTACTGATTATTATAATAAATACTATAAATCTCAGAATAAATTAAAGCCAATTATATTAAATTACTTATTCCGAAATATTTCTTTTTTAACTTTAAGAGAAAAATTAAGAGTAATTACAGCTTCCGAAAATATTCACATAAGTGAAGCCTTAACAATTCCAGTTAAACTTGTTCATAAAGTTATCAGTGATTTTTTAATTGGACTGCTAAATTTCAGAAAATTTATCAATAACAATCCTAAGGTACTTCATGTTAAAAACCAAAACCAAATTATTAACATAGTTTTACATAGATTTTATCGGCTAGCTCCAGTTTTCGATTACAAACGAGCAAAAGAAAATGCTCGAAGATTAAAAGACAAGTTAGATACCTTATTTTTTTGGCCGCAATTAATGACTCAATTAACAATTGTGATATTTATAACTGATTTACTTGACAAAAGCGAACCTCAAAAAATGATTCAGTCAAATTTAAGAGCGTTATGTAATTGTTCTGCCTACGCCTTCCACAGAACTCGTAACAAAATTGGTCTGACTTCTAAATTTATTAAAAGTTTATCAGATTAATTGATTTTTAGCTTTATATTTTTTCTTTATATAGCCTCCTTGTAATATTCTTCCAGAATAATTCTAAAATTAAAAAGAAGTGATGGAAAATTTCATTAGAAAATGAATTTGGAACTATAAATTCTTATGGAAGAAGGAAATTTACCGTCTGTATTCATCACTCTAATGAGTTCGGTGTAGTTTTTAATAATGATAGACATGTATATTCGTGGAATTGTACCATAAATTCTGATATTTATCATTTAAAATCTCTAGAACAGATTAGTTTATCAAATTTTAATGTGAATAATAGACAGAGTAATTTTCCTTTTATATATGAATAAAAAAGAATAGCGTGAATGAATACCGTGGAAAGAGCTGAAGAAATTTACCAGGCGTTGTTGGATGCTGGAATTAGTGAGGATGAACTTACGGCACAAGTTAAGGAAAAAGAAACTGAATTCCAAGGTTTCATGAACAAACAAGCAATCTTATATTTAATAGCAAAAGAGAATGGAGTCAATGTCGATTCTTCAGAAAATAATGAGATTTTAGATCACATAACAGAGGATGTTATAGATTATAATGATTTCGCAATACCAATCTCTAATATTACTGAAAATATGAGAAACATTGTCATAATGGGAAGGATAACTGAAATTCATGGAAAAAAAGATTTTGTAAGAAAAGATGGTACTCCAGGAACAGTTGGCTCATTTCAAATTTGTGATCAATCTGATTGTGTGAAGGTTGTATTGTGGAACGACCAGACAAGGATTATGGCTAATCGATTTTTTCAGACACGAGAGGTTATTCAAGTTATTGGTGCTTATTCTAAGAAAGGAATTAAGGATAATTTAGAAGTGCATTTAAGTAGGCATGGAAAGCTAATATTGGCCCCAAAGGGAATGATTTTAACCGAAGTTAATAATATGGATCACTCCAAATATATTGAGAAAAAGGGTTCTAAACCAATCCCCTCTAAATTCACCATTGAGGAATTATATAATAAGGAAGGTTTTATACGTTTTGTCAAGGGTATTGTTCAAATTCAAGAATTTAAAGAATTAACATTGAAGAATGGTGAGAAATCTTTTCTATTGAGGCTCATTTTAAGTGATGATACAAGCTCAATTAAAGTTAATATTTGGGGCTTGAAAGCTGTGGAATGCGTTAAAACGATCGAAGATGGAAATAGTATCAAATTATCCAATGTAATATTAAAAGAAGATACTTATTCTAATGAAAAACAGCTTAATTCTACGAAAAGAACAATATTAGAAGTTATCTAAAACTTGTAGCTAACAAATTTTTGTTTTAGAGAAGGGTGATTTAGATAGACAAAAATCTAAACTAAAAATAAACCATTATTATCTACAATATATTATTTATAACCAAAAATTATATGAAATTTTAAAATTTATTAATTAAATAATTCGATTTGAGATTTCTAAAAATAATTCATGTGAGAAATTATGGAAATGGATGAATTTATTCGTTGTTTAAACTGTGGTAAAACCTTAGGTCCTAAATCTACACATATTCAAACTCAATGTACTGAATGTCTATTAAATTTGCATTTTAAAACTGAAGATTTAGATAATAGAGAAATTGATAGAAATCTACAAAAAATTTTAGATTTTTTTATTTCAGATGTCAATGCTGCTTTCAATAAAGATCCCGCAGCAAATACTTTAATTGAAGTACTGGCTGGTTATCCCGGAGTAAAAGCAGTCCTTTTATATAGAATAGCTCATTTCTTTTGGAAATTGAGAATGCCTTTTATCCCTAGATATATTTCGGATATAGCAAGAGACTTAACTGCAATTGAAATACATCCTGGTGCTGACATTGGAGCAGAATTTTTTATCGATCATGGATCAGGTGTTGTAATTGGCGAAACAACAGAAATTGGTAATAATGTCACGTTATATTCAGGAGTGGTGCTGGGTGGAACCAGTTTAGAAAAAGTGAAAAGACATCCAACCATTGGTAATAATGTGGTAATAGGGGCGGGAGCAAAGATCTTAGGACCTATCAAGATCGGAGATAATGTTAGAGTCGGAGCTAATTCAGTTATTGTAGAAGATGTTCCCCCACATTGTGTAGTGGTTGGAGTACCCGGTAAAATTATTTCTAAAAGAGGAGAAGAAATCGAAAAAATTGACTTAAGACACGGAGATCTACCAGATCCAATCGCAATTGCAGTCTCTAGTCTAGATAAAAGAATAAAAGAATTAGAAATGAGAGTTTTAGATAAAACACAGAAAAAACAAGAGGAAATAGAAATTTATTATGGAAAACACGGGGGAGGGATTTAAAATGACAAATGTATATAACAGCATCCTTGAGACAATAGGTAAAACACCTCTAGTTAGGTTGAATAGAATCGTAGAGAATATAAATCCAAGACCGAACCTTTATGCTAAATTAGAATATTTTAATCCAGGAGGAAGTGTAAAGGATCGGATAGGAATTGCTATGATTCAAGCAGCAGAGGAAAAGGGGATAATAAATAACGAAACAATTATTGTGGAACCAACCTCTGGTAATACTGGTATTGGATTGGCTTTAGTTTGTGCGGCAAAAGGATATAAATTAATTCTTGTCATGCCTGAGAGTGTATCAATTGAACGAGTTAAAATTTTAAAAGCTTATGGAGCAAATATAATTTTAACTCCAAAAGAAGGGGGAATGAAGGGTGCAATAGGCAAGGCTGAAGAAATTGCTAAAGAAAAAGGGAAGGTGTATATTCCTCAACAGTTTAAAAATTTAGCAAATCCAGAAATACATCGTAAAACAACAGCGAATGAGATATTTAATGATCTAGATGGCCATGTAGATGCTTTTGTAGCGGGTGTAGGTACAGGAGGAACTATTACTGGAGTTGGAGAAGTTTTAAAAGAAAAAGTTGGTGCAACATTGAAAGTGTACGCTATAGAACCAAAAGACTCTCCTGTTTTGTCAGGGGGAATTCCAGGACCACATAAAATTCAAGGTATTGGTGCCGGGTTTGTACCAGATGTTCTTAATACAAAGATCTATGATCAAGTTATTCAAGTAGAATATGAAGATGCTATTAAAACAGCAAGGGATTTAGCTAGATTAGAAGGAATTTTTTCAGGAATTAGCTCGGGTGCAATAGCTTGGGCAGCAATAAATATAGTTTCAAAAGAATTTGAAGATGGGCAGAATATTGTATTTATTACGTGTGATACAGGGGAAAGATACTTGTCAACTGAGTTGTACAATGATTAAATTGATTTAAATTTAAGAGTAAGAAAAGTGGTAGGTCAGTTTATTTAACTACCTCGCAATTCTTTTTACTTTTACTCGTTAATTGAAACGTTCCTTTTCATTTTGTTTAATCTCACAAAGCTTGACTTGCTAGTTTTTTTTATCTCTAGTTTCACTTATATAGATAATTCTTTAAATCTTCAGTTATTTAGAACTTAAGTTTTTGTTTCTTGTCTTAACAAATTTTTTCTTTATATATTCCTCTTGATATGTCATTACAATAAAATTATATTGTAAAGGAAAAACTAGGATGATAACTCACATACCCAAAATATTGTATGAAAATAAAATAACAGAAGTGTTGGATGATATAAGATATCAGTATGGGAAGTTAACAAGGAAGGGATATATTTATGGTCTAATAGCAATCGATCAAGATGCAAAAATTGTTGCTATAGATTCTCGATTTGATCGAAAACTAAATTATTGGGATTTAAGTTCAATTGGGGCAGCTTTATACGGTGTAGCAAGGCAAGGGCAAGATTTCTTTGAATCAGAATCCTTAGAACGTGCGACTATCATTTATAGCGATATGAGATTGTTTGTAAAATCGATTGGGAACATTGAACTTCAAAAGAAGGGAAAAAAAGATATTTTAATAGTTCTATTAACCGACAACGAGGTAAATTTAGGTGTGATGATCCTCCAAATGAGTAAATTTGCTCAGAAAATTAGAGAAGAAATTGAAAGAAATGAACATATGAAGAATATCTTAAGAATGCCAGAGAAGGAAATTAAAGAACATATCAAAGATTTAAAAAAACAAATATTCTCAGATAAAATTGGCTCTATATCTTAACATACCTCCTCTCCGGTGATTAAATGGAATTAGAACAGAGAAATATAGGTAAGTTAGATAAGGTAAAAGTTGAGGTAAGTGAAGATTTTGATTTTAATGACTCAGAGAACATGCTTCAATTCAAGATAGTATATTGGGGCCCAGGAGAATCGGGAAAAACGACAAATTTTTATCGATTACGTGAAAAATTCGATTTGCTCAAATTAACTCGTGGGTATTCTATTGAAACTACTGAAGGAAGAACATTATGGGAAGATTCTCTATATTTATTATTTAAATTTAGTTTACATGATGTTCGATTTAATATTATATGCCATGTAGTCACGTGTACTGGTCAAGAACGCTTCCTTTCGACTCGTGAGTATGTATTGGATGGAGCCGATGGGATTATGTTTATCGGAGATTCAGATCCAGAAAAATTAGAGCAAAACAAAAGAAGTTTTCGAGAGCTGGTGAGTTTTGCCAAACCAAAAGAAATTCCATATTTAATTCAGTTAAATAAACGAGACTTAAAAGATGCAATCCCCGTTCAAGATTTTAAACTTCAATTAGGGCTTCCGCTTCAAGAGAGATATCCAGATGGATCATATATAATTTATCCAGCAGAGGCATTGCAAGGAAAAAATGTTGTACAGAGTTTTAAGGATTTAATACTTCAAGTTATTTTTAACTATTTTAAAGAATAATTAGCTGATTAATGGTGAAGGAATGGATACAAGCTCAGATTTCATTCGACCAGAGTTTTTAAATATTCTTTTTTTTCAACAGAGAAATCTAGTGATATTTCCCTATATTGATATGAAGCACCTTCATGGTCTTGAAATTTTTACCGCAGGATATAACGTTGTTGATCTTGAATCTACAGCTCTACACAACATTAAAGAAATACTGGAGTTTGAATCAACCAATTCTTATTCTCAAAATCCCACCCTTTATTTTATATATAATGCAAATCGAGATAAAGTGAACGAACTAATGAATTTAGAAGGGATTCGATGTGTGATAAATTCAAATGAAAATATTGGCAGTTTAGCAAACGGGAGTAGATTTATTTTCTTTAATAAGAAGAATAATCAATTTCTAAATTATGATATTGATGATTCTGATTTAGAATTTGAAAATTATCTTATCTCAACATCGCAGGATGAAGCTCTCTTACAAGAAAACATTCAAAAAATTAAGATTGTTGCTAGTAGAATTTTTAAGGAGTTAAACCAAAGGGGAAATTTGGAAAGGCTTCCCGATATATTAATTGAGTATGATAAAGAATATTGGAATTCAATTTTGAATTTTACAAGGCGCTATTATGACATCAATATTCCCGATATTAACAATATAAAATTTAAATCACAAAAAGCATTAAAAGATTTTTCAGATGAATATGATATAATAATAACTACAAATAGACAAATTGGAAAAGAATTTGTTCAACTTCTTCATAATTTTCGCTCCAAAAGAGTGAATCCTGCCCATTTAGAATTAGAAGAGTTATATAATCCTCAAAAACTCTATAACTATTTGCGAAATCATCATTGGCAAAATGGTATTCCCGAGAATTTCATAAATGAATGGAACCAAATGAATATATCAAATTATCAATTAACTGAATCAGACCAACTAGACTTTGAAATGATCTTAAAAAAGTTAGATATACAACAGAAACCATTATTATCAAAACCCAATATATCTGAAATCAAGAAAACTACTAAGAAAATCACATCAGAAGAAATGCCTTCTTTTAATACTGAGTGGAATAAATATAAGCAATGGATTTTTAAATGTTTAGATGATTTAGAACGATATTCTACTTCAAAAATAATCTTATCTCCTGAAGATTACTCTTATTTCTTAGAAAAAATTTCAGAATTAAATCATTTATTTAATAAAAAAGAAGAGAAAGAAATAAGATGTAATCAAGATGAAAAAATATCTATTCAGCATCCCAATAAGATAATGGTGGTTGATATAACAAATATCCTAAACTTAGATAAGAATGAACAACAAATGTTAAAGGTTAAGAATATAATAAAACTCGATAGAGCCATATTCTCATTAGGATATACACCCACAATGATCGCGGATGCTTCTATGAGACATCACATGGACGATAAGAATCTATACGAAGAACTAATTGATGATGGAATTGTTCTTCAAGCTCCAGCAGCCACAAAAGCTGATGAATATATCTTAGAAGTTGCAAAAGCAGAAAACTGTAAATTCCTTTCCAACGATATGTATGAGGAATATTGGAATGAATTTGGAAAGGATTGGATCTTTGAGAATCGTCTTACATGTTTATTTTTTAATGAAAAATTCATAATACGGCAAAATGGAAAGAAGGAATAATAGCTTAAATGATCTAAGAAATTATTAATAACTTCCCAACTAAAAATTATCATTTTCTATCGATTTTAAAAGGTTTCTGCGGACTTTTTTATCTTTTAAATCCTCAAATGAATCAATAATACGCTTTAATTCTTGCTCTGCTACTATATTCTCATCATCGATTTCCCCTATATGATCCTTAAAAAAATCCAAATAACATTTTGGACATTCGATATATTCCCCATGATCAATGATTTCCATTGAATTACATCGCGGGCAATAATATTTAGGAGGATTATTAATAACTCTCATGAATTTAAAATTTGAAAATAATTATAAAAACACTAAGTAAATAAAAATATAGACGTTTTTGTAAAATTTGTTGTTTAAAAAACTTTGTTATAAAAAGTTTAGATTGAAGAAATTCAAAGTTTAAAAGTTTCCTCCTCTAGCTAATATTGATTCTCAAGTTTAAAATAATTTATAAGATTAACATATTTATTTCCTCATATAGAGAAGCGTATATTTTTTCTATGAGTAACTATGATTATTTGGATAATGGATGCTGAATCAGGAGTTAAATTATTATATAGGTCCTTTTTAAAAACAGATGCCGATGAAGATATAGTTTCTGGTTTTTTAACAGCATTCCACCACTTTTCAATGGTAGAATTTAAAGAATCATTAGATTCTATAGAAATGGGGGGGTTAAGATGGGTTTATATATTAGAAGAGAAGTATAAGCTGCTTTTTGTGGCAGCAGACACAAAACATATAAAAACTGAACTTTTGTTAGGTAGATTAAATGTTATTAAAAACGCTTTTATAAAACAGTTTGATCCTGTTTGGGAGAAAAAAGGGCATAATTGGGATGGAAATATCAATATTTTTCTGCCGTTTCTTAATGAGATTGAAGATTATTACGACCAATGGGGAGAAGTGGAAAATTTAGGAAAAGTAGCTGACTTTTTTGATATTTTAGGTGTTTTTCAAAAAATTTTAATAATGCTGAGAAATGTAATAGAAAATAAAATGTATACCAAATCAAAAAATTTTATTCTGGAGAAAATTGAAAACTTTTGCATTAATTTCAAAAACCATAAAGATATGCAGGATAAACCTGAGTTAAAGAATATTTCTTTTAGCAAAGAATCATGGTTTAATATTAAAGACATTAATTTAATTAAAAGTGATACTGATTTGGTTATTAAAAATCTAAAAACTATACTTACTCAAATTGTAAATATCTTAAGGGAAGTAAAAGGGAACAACTCGTGTTTTAAATATTTTAGCGAGGAAAACATTTATGCTTATCTTTATAACAATATGAAACTCTTAAAAGATTTGAATTTGGATACGTATCTGTTAGGAACTTTTCTTTTATTATAGAAATAATATTAGTCTCTATAGAGATTTAGATCTTTTCTTTTAACATAAAAATTGTTTGAAATTACAAATTAATAGAGGAGGCTCCTGCCAATAAGCCTCAATACAAGGCAAAAATTTTAAAAAGGTAAAGTAGGTTATTTTTTTGTGTAATTACTTACACAACCAAAAGACAAAAATCCAGGGTTGACAGGAGCCTTTTTTATATCAAATTGACTACTTTTTTAATTTCATTTTAAGAAAATTTCTGCCTATAAATTATAAATTTGTGAAATGATATAAAAATTTTAACTCTTTTTAAACATATTAAATTATTAAAAAAACCAAGATAAAATATTAAAATCGACCTCTTAATCACTATTATTCACCTTATATTAAATAGGATTTTGATTAAATAGAAAGGTTCCTAATCTATTTCTATCACCTTTTTTTTTTATACTTTAAGAAAATGATAGAAAAACTACTTGAGGAACCACCCTTAAATCAAACAGAAGACATAGTTTATGTAGATGTCGATACTCTTAAGGATTTTATAAAAGACGTTTTCATTGAGTTGGAAGTTCCTGAAGAACATGCAGAAATTGTAGCTGATGTTCTTATTACATCCGATTTGAGGGGTATTGATTCACATGGTATTCAAAGATGTAAAATGTATTATGATAGAATTAAACAGGGTATTTATAATCCAAAAACAAATATTCAAGTTATCAGAGATGATGCTACTACAGCAGTTTTAGATGGAGGTTGTGGAATGGGACATGTTATTGCATATCGTGCAATGAGATTAGCTATTGAAAAAGCTAAAAACTACGGTCTCGGAGCAGTTGCTGTACGTAATAGTTCTCATTTTGGGATTGCTGGTTATTATTCACTCATGGCAATCAAAGAGGGAATGATAGGTTTTGTCACTACAAATACGCGACCTTCTGTCCCACCTACCTTTGGAGCCGAACCAATGTTAGGAACAAATCCACTAACATATGGGGCTCCTACAGATGAAGACTTTCCATTTTTATTAGATTGTGCAACCTCTATTATTCAAAGAGGTAAAGTAGAAGTATATAACAGATTACATAAGCCTTTACCAGAGGGATTAATTATTTCTAATAATGGTAATTCAAAAACAGATCCGCGTATAGTATTAGACAAATTAGTTAACCGTTCTGCGGCATTATTACCTTTAGGAGGTAAAGGGGAAGATACTTCGGGTCATAAAGGATATGGCTATGCAACATTTGCTGAAATACTATGCTCTGCATTACAGGATGGAGTATATCTTAAAGATACAGCTGGAGTTATAGAAGAGGGTCAAGAAAGATTAAAAGTAGGGCATTTCTTTTTGGTAATAAACATTCGAAATTTCATTCCAATCGATCGTTTTAAAGAAATAACTGGCACTATCATGCGAGAATTAAGGAGTTCTAAGAAAGCACCAGGGAAAGAAAAAATCTACACAGCGGGGGAAAAAGAATTTTATTCTGAATTGGAAAGAAGAAATACAGGGATTCCAATAAATAAAAGTTTGCAAAAAGATATTAAAGTAATGCAAAAAGAACTTGGATTAGATCACTACAACTTTCCCTTTTAAATAAGTATTGTTATTAAAAGATGATCCCTTCCCTTCTGCCCTTAATTGGTTCAGAATGAAGGAAAATTGTATCCAAGTTATCTATCCCCAATTTTTCTCTAATTTTAATTTCTAATTCAGTTATATATTCATGTGTTTGTGAAATATTTAGTGAGCCATCAAAAAATACATGAATTTCTAAGACGCAGTAATCTAATGTTGCCCAGAATTCTAATCCATGATATCCTTTAACTTGGGGATGCGCTCTTAACACCTCTTCTACTTCTTTCCTTATTTGTTGGATCATTTCTGGTCCTACATCAGCACATTTTATTTGATTCGGTATTAGAATCTCACTGTGAGGTTGACTTTCAATATGCGTAATCACTCTTGATATTAAAGGAGCTTCTGTTTTTATCTCTTTCTCAAAACCAGAGCATATATCATGTGCTTCGGTAAGTGAAAGATTTTCATCAACAATAACAATTAAAGAAATAAAGTATTCATTCTCAATTCTAAATATATTAAGATCTTTAAAATCAAGAATTTCTGGGTATTCTGATTTCATTGAAAAAATTAGATTTATTAACCCTTCTCCTATTGATTTTTCGCTGGCTATAGGATTCATTTCTACAATACAATCTACTTCATATAATTGAAATAACTTTTCACTCATGGTTCTTATTGATTTTATGATTTCATTTGCATGGATAATGGAGATGTGATCTTCAACTGATAAATGAACTTCTAAAAATAGTGATTTTCCGCTAGTTCGTATTTTGATATCGTGGACACCAATAACATGATCTAAGACAAAAATTTTCTGTTTTAATTCTTCAATGATAATTTTACTAATAGGATTTGTATCTGTGAGTTCTTTTACACCTCCTTTAGCCAATTTAAGTGCGCCTATTATTATCCACACAGAAAGAACAATACTAAGTATTGGATCAAGAAAAATAATATTGAAATATGTAAAGATAAAACTTAATAGAACAACGATAGCTCTAATAGAATCTTGAAATAAGTTAAGACCCTGAATTTCCATGGTTAAACTTTTTTGTTGCCTTGCTTTCGAAATAAGGATTCTTGAGAAAACTAAGTTAACCAAAAAAGAACAAATTAATATAATTAAACCAATTTCAGGGTTTGTAACAACAAAACTACGAGATAATAACACTTGGATCGCATTATAAATTAAGATAACATACACATTCATCAATATAACGCCTTGAATTAGCCCTGAAATAGAATCAATTTTATGATGTCCATACATATGTTCGTAATCTGCAGGTTTTTGACTATAATATAATGAATATAAAGTGATAGACACAAAAAGAATATCTATTAGAGTATCTGCGGTTTCAGATAAAAAACTCAAACTTCCAGTAAGTAACACACCAATTAACTTTAAAGCTGACTGGAATAAGATTATACCAAGTGTGAAAATACCATACTTTAATTTGATATCCATACTAATCATTTAATGATTTTATTCTGGTTTATATTTTTTCAATTTTGGAAAGAATGCATTCACTTCTTTTTTATAACGTGCATATATTTTACTTCGTCAAATATGAATATTGACAAAAAAAGAATTATAAGATAATCATTGGATACTCTTTTTGGCATAAAATATAGCTGTTATTTAGACATATATGTGGTAAAACTCCGATTTTTTAGTCATTATTAAAAAATGGACTACTTAAATTATAAGTTAAGCAACTTTTTTTTAATAATCATAAAAATAATTGAATAAATTTTAATCTACAAGATAAAGGAAAATAGAATAAATGCTAGACGAAAAAAATACTAATTATATTAACCGTACTCTAAAGAAAGTTGACCCTGCAATGGCAAAAATCTTCATGCCTTGGATTTTAAAACATCCAAAAAGTATGTATACAATGATAAGGTTAGCAAAAGCGTATAGAAAGTCTCGCAAGATAAGAGGAGAAGAGCTGTTTAAAGGATTAAAAGTACCTCCATTCTTAATATTAAGTATAACGTCAAATTGCAATCTTAAATGTGCTGGTTGCTATGCCGCAGCAACAAGTACATTATGTTACCAGAAAACTAGTAATTCGCTAACTTTGGAACAATGGATAAAAATAATTCAAGAAGCAAAGGAATTAGGTGTGTTTGCTTTTATAATAGTGGGTGGAGAACCTTTCTTAATGCCTGATTTATTAAAAATAAATGAGGAATTCAAAGATAGGTTATTCTTGATTTTTACAAATGGAACAATCTTACAAGCTCAATATATTGAAAAACTTAAACGATTAAGAAATACAATAATAATGGTAAGTATTGAAGGAGATCAAGATTTAACTGACAAACGAAGAGGTGTAGGAGTTTATGAAAAAGCCATTAATACCATAAACGAGTTGGATAGTAAGGGAGTGATTAGTGGGATTTCAGTGACAATAAATCGAAAAAATGTAAAATTTTGGATGAACCCCAAAAATATCGATGATCTGATATCTAAAGGTGTTCATTTGGCTTTCCTTCTTGAGTATATTCCAGTAGATAATGATACAGAATTGATGCTTACTAATGAAGAAAGTAAAGAATTCAGAGATAAAGTTTTATTATACCGAGAAACTAAACAAATATTTCTTATACATTCTCCCGGAGATGAAGAATATATGGGTGGATGTGTCTCAGCAGGCAGAGGATTTGCTCATATAACACCATTAGGCGATTTGACACCTTGTCCAGTTTCTAATATTGCAACTCATAATTTAACTAAAAATACATTAAGGGAAGGTTTAAATAGCAAATTATTCAAGATAATTCGAGAAAGTGAACATTTATTAGAAACTAATGGCTCTCCATGTGCTTTATTTTCTCATTCTAAAGAGGTAAATGCGTTAGTAAAAAAAGTTAAAGCATATAGAACTAGCGTTTAAAATTTTTTAATTTTTAAAATAAATTATTTTTAATCATTTGATAGTTCTCCTGTAGCAGAAAGAAAAACTTTACCTCCTACTGATACTCTTATAGTACCTCCATCACTTTCTTCTGCCTTTAAATAAAGCAGTGAAGGGCGTCCGACTTCGTATCCTTGCTCGACTCTAATATTTATACTATTTTTAATGAAATATTGATGTTTTACCAGATATGCAGCAAGACATCCATTTCCCGAACCTGTTGCTGGATCTTCTGGTATTCCATGATAATGAGCAAAAACACGTACACTTAAATCATTTCCTTTGTTGCGTACTTGAGGACAAAAAATTAATATTGATTTTGCCTCAGTATTCTCCATCAGTTCTAAACATTTATCAACATCTACTTTAGCTCTTTTTAAAGCATCTAGAGTCTTTAAAGGGACAATAATAAAAGGTCCACCAGTAGATACTTCTTGAATTGGAAACCTATCATCAATATCACTTTCATTTAGATTTAATATTTGTGAAATTAACTCTGTATCAAAAAATCTACTGAATGTGGGGAGATTTTGCTCCATCCATATGATATCAGGTTTTCCTGATTTATATTTAAATAGTACAGGGATAGGACCAATTTTAAGATTAAGGAGAATAGTTTTAACATGTCCTTTAATTAATTCTTGTTGAATAACAAAAGCAGTTCCTATTGTCGGATGTCCTGCAAATGGTAATTCAACTTCTGGTGTAAAAATCCGAACATCATAGTTTTCTTTTGAAGTGATAAATGTTGTTTCAGAGTAATTCATTTCTTTTGCAATCTTTTGCATTTCCGCCTCGAAGAGTACTTCATCACAGATAAACACAGCAAGCTGATTCCCTTCAAATTTCCTTTCCGCAAACACATCTACTAAATAGAATTTACACTTCGGCATAATAGCACTTTTAGATTGATTAAACTGTTAATATAATAATTTTACCATAATAATTATATGTATTATCAGACTTGAAGAAAATTATTAATATATAAATATTTTACCATTTCTTTAATATTCAATATATTAGATTTTATTAAAATTTATAACTCTATTTTTTATTTAAAAAGTTAATTTATTACGATATAAAATGAAGATTGAAGAAACTGAAAAAATAGGGAAAATATTTTTTGAAATTATATGGAGTAAACCAGATCTCCCTATTACTGATGAAATTGTTGATCATAAATACAATCTAAGTTGGATCCAGATAAATAAGGTAGGTCCGACTCAAATTAAGCATGAAATCACATATTTCCGTAACATTTATCCCGCTTTAAAGTATCAAATAGTCGATATGAAAGGAGAAGAGGATAAAGTCTGGGGTCGCTATAAAGGGCATCGTATTCATCTTGGAAAGGGATGGGGTTTCGAACCTACAGAGAAAGAATGAACATTTGAGGGTGCAACACTATTATACATAAAGTCCCAAGGTGAATTTATTGATCAATGGGATGCATTTTGCTTTTATGAGATATTCTTTGAGCATTAAGTTGTACCTCCCTTCTGGGAATTATACAAATATTTCTCTAATATAAAAAAGTAGTGTCTTATTTATTACCTCTTTGCTGGAGATGCATAACAATAAGCACAATTATGTTTACAACGAAAGATTCCTGAATATCCACCAATATCTTTGGATTTAAAACAGCCACAATGACTTCTTTGTCCAATATCCTTAATTTTAGGAATCGGTTCCTGAACTATCTTTTCAATTTTATAGGCATCAATACAATGTGCTTGCTCAATACGTTCTATTTTAAGTAAATCCGGTTGACAACAAGCTTTCATTTTAATGTCATACTTAACACATATTTCTATCAAATTATTAAGAATTTCTTTTTTCTTTTTAAGAAGAGGATCAATTGGTGTATACCCTCTTGCATACATTCGAGTTTTTACTCTTGAATAAATAGTGGCAAAAGAAAAAATCATTTCTTTTAACCCAAAAGCTGAAATGTTTTTGATAATATATTCAAATTTATCTAAATTACTATATATTTTATTAGAATTATGTTTTTTGTATAAAATTATTGGATCAAACCTGAAATTAACTGCTAATACACTAAACTCTTCGATTAACCATTTCAACTGCTTGAATCGTTCATCTAAAGATACATTAATATTTCTTTCTAATTCTGATGGGGAATTAATGGTAAATTGAAAACTATGTCCTTTAAAAGAATTAAAAAGATCTGGATTATTTTCATATGCCTTAATCCATTCTCCGAAATTTTTACTCCACCAGACCCAACATTTCACATCTTCAGGATTTAATGAAATTCTTGAAATTTGTTTTTGATTAAATGGATTGATCACATCTACATATCCAATTTTAACTACTTTTATTACCCAATCCATTAAAAAAGCAGGAATGTCCGTTCTACGTGAACATGAGATTATTGGAGCTCTTATAATAGGTTTCTTCTTATATAAGTCATTAAACATTTTAAAATATCAGATTAGTATTTCATATTTAAATCCATTATCTAATTCAATCTTCTGTTTTTTACCAATATTAATGCTATTAATAATGATTTGAGAACCATGTAAGGGTGTCTCTCGACACTTAACTAAAATATAATTCTTTCCTTGAATTAACTCTAATTCAATATAAACTTCTTCTTCTTGAAAATTAAATGATTTTATAATAATACCATCAATTCCAAAAATGATTTTTTCTTTAAAATCAATAAATAAATCTCCAAATTGCTTCTTTACATATGCAGTTGCAGTTGCAGCTGACCCAATTCCCCAATCAAACATGATATATCCAGCAATTCTTTCATCTTTTCCTAAATGTCCATAATTTTCACATACACATCCTTTATCTATTCCATCTATAGTTTCAATTCCTTTTACATTTCCCGGATTTTTTTTTTCATAATCTTTTAATAATTGTAAGGTCCAAGATGCTCTTAAAGCAGCGATTGCTCTTTCCATATATTCTTTATTTCCCGTTAATAAATAATAATCCATATAAGTACGGACAAATAATGCTTGTCGAGCATCGTTTAATTCAGCATCAGCATTCTGAACGCCGAATCCTCCAAATGTGTTAATACTTATGTATGGCATATTCCAAACTTGTTGAAATAAGGATAATACTGCAATTGTACGCTCTCCTGATGTTAAATACTCTTTATTACCTGTGATTTTATATAATTCCTTAAATCCCTCAGCACACCAATACATACTTAAAGTACTCATAATGTTGCTGTTAGTATAATAATCATAGTAATCAGATTTACGCCCTTTACATGAATAGAATGGTTCAAAATCATGCCATTTGTCTGTGTTTATTATTTCAGTCTGAATATAGTGGGCTATTCTTTTACATATTTGGATTATTTTCTCTTCTTTTGACACTTTATAATATTCCAATAAGAACATTAATGGTGCGCCTGAACTCGCAGAATTTATTAAATCTTCACTGACGTTAGGTTCTTCTTCATTATTATTAAAAGATATATAAGTAGGGATTGCTCCATTCTTTAATTGGATTTTTTCTAACACATCGGCAAGTTCGCTACATTTATTTATTGTTTTTTCTCTCTTATCTCCAAAATGTTGATAATATTTTAATACCCAAAACATTGCTAAACATGAGTCTACGATATGGAATTCTTCCGTATAAATAACTGCTTTAAGACCATTAACTGTAGAAATAACATCTGTATTGGGTGATTCTGGGAATATAACACTTGGGAAAACACCATGAATTCGAGATAAATTTAATACAGTATTAACTATCTTATCTCCTTTATCAATGAGATCTCTATTATCCCACAATTGACCAAAATACCTAAATCCATAGCTACTTCTAACATTTAAAAACCAAGCATTATTCCATACTTGAGCTAATCTTTGAATATTTGAGTAATAATGAGTCAATTCATATAATTCATTTGGTTTTACAAATCTAATTGGTTCTTTATTTTTACCAATCCATGTTTTCTGCCAAAATCCTCCACAGTCCTCTTTATTTATCTTAAAATCACACCAGTATTTATGACGTTCTAATATCGCCTTAAAGCCTTCCTTAACATTAATATCAAAGGGAAGGGTTTGAGATTCTAAATTGTTGTAAAGTAATTTTTTACCATATTTCTCCCAAAAGAAGTTATTTAGATATTGTAAAATTTGGAATTCTGATTTTTCTTTAAAGATGATTATATAATATCTAAAAGTTAAATCTGTATTTGATTTAATTTTCCACTCTTTAGATGGAACATGCTTAAAAAAAACATGACCCGATGGTTGATAATTACCAAAACAATAAGATATATTTGGTTTTCCTTTAAAATCGTAAGGCTTTAAGTTAAGATTTATAAAACTTTGATATGGTCGATTATTTCCAAGTGTTTTTAAATCAGGAATAAACGCAAAAGCGTACTTTCCTTTCTTATAGATAATAACTGGTGAACGAAATACGTGATCTCCTATAACTAAATTCTTTTTTGGTCTGATATGAGGAACCCAAGTATAGTCGGGATTATTTTCTAATAAAATAGAATATTTAACACCTAATTTTGATAAAATTATATCGTGATTATTGGATAATTTATATCTAATATGAATAATATTCCTTTCTTCTAAACAATAATCTAAATTTAATAAAAAATCATCATCACTTAATTGGTAATATAACTTCTTTTTTTTACGCTTTAGAAATGATAACACTTTTGTCTCTCTTCTATTTTTTTTCCAAAAATTTAGAGGACTATATTCTTCTTCACTTGCAAGGATCGAAATTAAATGATCATTATCTTTTATTTCTATTTTTTCTCTTGTATATTTCTGATTTTCTTCAACAGATATCCTGATTAAATCGTTTTCTATAATCATCTTTTTTACTCCTAAAACGTTTTGATCTGATCAATGAAAAAATTCTTCGAATTATATCATTTTCATTTTTATTTTGTAATAAAATTATATAAATAATTTCAAACTTAATTTTTAAAGATTAAAAGATTCTAAGTATTTATGATTCCTTCAATTGAATGGGTTAATAATAAAGTGAAGATAATTGATCAAACGCTACTTCCCCATAAACTTGAATTCCTTGAATTTGATAATTACAGGGGTGTTGCAACCGCAATAAAAGTAATGAATATTCGTGGTGCTCCTGTTATAGGTGTGGCTGCTGCTATGGGAATGGCTCTAGCGACACTTGAGTATAAGAATCTTTCAAAAGAAAATTTTCTTGAAGAAATGGAAAAAGCAGCAAATTTGCTTAGAAATACTAGACCAACGGCTTCAAATCTCTTTTGGGCTATAGATAGGATGTGGAAAATTGTCAGTACTTATCCAGATAATCCTTCGAGTTTATCAGAACTAGTTATAGAAGAAGCTAAACTTATGGCTCAGGAAGATGTTAATGTAAATAAAAATATTGGCAAAAATGGAGCTACTTTGTTAGATGATGGAGATATTGTTTTAACTCACTGCAATGCAGGGTCTCTTGCAACTGTCCAATATGGAACCGCTTTAGCACCTGTTAGAACTGCTATTGAACAAGGAAAAAATATTAGCGTTATTGCTGATGAAACTAGACCAAGATTACAGGGAGCAAGATTAACCGCATATGAATTACAATATGATAATATTCCAGTAAAAGTGATTTCCGATACTTCCTCTGGATTAATAATGAGACTTGGAAAAATAAATAAAGTAATAGTTGGAACTGATCGTGTAACTTCTGATGCTGTTTTCAATAAGATTGGAACATACTTAGTTGCTTTAGCTGCAAAAGATAATAATATTCCTTTCTATGTTGCAGCCCCTATATCTACCTTATCTCTTAATGAAACCGTAAAAGATGTAACCATCGAGCAAAGAGATAGTTCAGAAGTCAGTAATATATTGGGAAAACTGCAAATCGTTCCGAATGGAGTAGAGTGTTTGAATTACGCGTTTGATATGACACCATTTAGACTTGTAACTGCAATAATCACGGAAGATGGTATCTATACGCCACAGGAACTTTTGAAAAAGTATAAATAATCATATTAAATTATTTTCTTTACACATTTTTTGAGGTTTATCTGATGGAACGAAAGAAATATCTTCAAATAGGATTACTTTGTATCGTATTAACGATATTATGTCTATTAATATTTATTATTGTTTCAGTAGTGGCAAATGCATTTTATACTGGAAGTCCTCTGTTTTTATCTGCGATTGAAATTATTAGTTTGATTTTAATTGTTTCTTCTATTTTAAGTGGAGTGTTGGCATGCCTATTAATATCTTTATATTTTATTAAAAAAATCTAAAATATTATTGAAAAAATTATTTTTTTATGATTTAAAACTAAAAAAGTTGCTTAAAATCTCTTTAAGTTGAATAAGATTTTTAGTTTTGCTTAGTTGACTTCTAATATTAGATGATTTATCAATATTTTTTGATAACCATATTGCATTTCTTTTTAAATCTATAAATTTTATTTCTTCATTACATAATGGGTGTGATATTCCATCAAAGAACTCGTCAATGATATTCTCATAAATTTTAAAATACTTTTCCATTGTTTTTCTATTATTTTTAAAAGATACTATCTTATTATTTACTAAATACTCATGAATTTGCTTAAAAATCTCTGGATTTCCCATGGATTCTCTACCAATCATAAACGCATCAACATTAGTATAATCTATAAAATGTTTAGCACTAATAGGGTTGATAATGTCACCATTTCCAACCAAGGGAATTGTTAAACTCTCTTTTAATTCCTTTACAGTCTCTAAATCTAAGGTTCCCTTAGAGAAACTACTTTTTACTAACCTTGCATGAATAATTATAAAATCTAATCCCGAATCATTTACTAATTTTGCCATCTCTTTAATATTAAAAGGTTTTTCATACCCAGTTCTGATTTTAAGGGAAGTTGGTTTCGCGGAGTATTTTACCGCGATTTGGATTAATACTTTTAGATTCTTCAAATCCTTCATTAAATATCCACCTTCTTTGGCTTTAATTGCTCTTTTAGATGGACATCCAGCGTTTAAGTCTAATACATCAAACTTATAGCTTTCAAGATAGTCTATAGTTTTTTTCAGAGCTTCTGGATCAGAACCAATTAACTGCACACTAATAGGATTCTCTTCTTCAATCTTAAATAAATCTTTTTCTATGGATTCTGGATTTTTTTCAATTCTTTTTGTATATACCATAGGGCAACTAACTAAGCCAATATCAAAAAAATACCTACAAAATCTTCTATAAGGACTTGTAGTTACATTTAGCATCGGGGCTAAAATATATCTATTCTCTAAATTAAGTGATCCTAGCTTCATAAATCTAAAGTTTATCTCGATTTTTACTTAAAATCTAAAATCATGAAGTTTTTTTAGTAAATGAAATTATCTATAATTAAATAAAACTATTGGGTACGTTTAGTAAAATGTCTAATTTTCTCAAAGAATTTAAGTTTGAAAATTCTCCTCTTAAAATTACATATCTCGATAAAGAACCTTTAAAATTGACTAGTGAATTTATTTTTTATCATAATAAAAGTAAATTTAGAAAAGAACTCAATCGACTCCAATATTTAATCAAATCGTATACTAATGTACCATTACAAGCTGCCGGTATCAGAGACTCCTATTTAAAAGAAGATTATTCAAAAAAATTTTTGATAATTCTATTGACTATCTCTGATATAATAAAAAAAACCAATGAAATTATCGAACCCAATTTAAATATTGAACTAAATCCTGGTTGTTTTTATCTTGAATCAAATACGGATTTTACGTTACTCCTTTCACGTGATATGGAAGGGTTAATTTCAGGTATAAATAGTCTAGAAACAATTTTAAAGCAAGTTCTGGAAGACTTCACAAATCAAAAAAGATTCAACGATTATATCAAAATCCGTCCTTTTAAGTTAACTGATTGCAATAAATCTCTCTAAATTTTTGCCCAAATAACCAAAAAAAGAAAAATTAAAAAGTATTACTTAATATATTTCCAAGGTTTTTGCCTTTTTAAACGATAAGCACGATCAGCATATTCCATTATCATTCTATGTGTATTGAAATATGCAGCTAATGATATTGCGTTTTTCTGTCTAAAGATCCATTCATCGTGGTTTAGGTAGGTAGGTAAAATTTCGTTCTCTAGTGTTTCATAAAGTGCATTAGAATCAATGTCCCAGTCGTTTGAAACACCAGGGTCATTAGGATTTGAATCATCAGGACCAATAGCCCAACCAGAGAGTGCATTCATCTTGTAACCTTCTAACCACCAACCATCTAGAACACTAAAACTAGGAACACCGTTTAATGCAGCCTTCATCCCACTAGTACCGCTAGCTTCACGATATCTATTAGGTGTATTAAGCCAGATATCTACTCCAGATACAAGCATATGAGCGAGATCCATATTATAATTTTCCATCATTACAACTTTTACACCATGATTATCATATAGGTATTCTCCTGATTCGTGAATTTTTTTAATATAATCCTTTCCCATTTGGTCCTTTGGATGAGCTTTTCCGGCGAAAATAAATTGAACCCTATTTTTACAGATTTTGCCTAGTCTATCAATATCATGAAATATGAGTGTTGCTCTCTTGTAAGTTGCGAAGCGTCTCGCAAAACCAATTGTGATTAATTCTTCGTCAAGCAAGTTCCAACTATGGCCTTTTTGATAATTAATGAGATTGAATTTGTTCTCAATATGAGCATCAAAAAGATCTAAGTCATCCAGTTCTATTGCATTCTCGAGCACAGAGGGATTTGCCCGCCAATTGGGCCATTTTCTTCCAAACATTTTTCGAAGAGGTTTAGAAACCCAAAAAGGTAAATGAACGCCATTAGTAATATAATCAATTTCATATTGAGGGAACATCTTCCTTGAGATATCACCATGTTTTTTCGAAACAGCATTTCTGTACCTAGAAAGAGCCATACCAAGAAAAGTCATATTGAATTCTCCATTGTCATCTGCAAGTTTTTGAATTTCAGAAGGTATTCTATTGTCAAATACTTTTTTAACTAAATCCTTATTAAATCGATCATGACCCGCCGGAACTGGGGTGTGGGTTGTAAAAGCAAATTTTTCTTTTACTTTTTCAATACTACCTAATTCGTTATACAATTCAAGAGTTGAAAACGAACCATGACCTTCATTAAGGTGATAAGTTTCAATGTTATTATATCCCAAAGATTTCAAAAGCTTAACTCCTCCAATCCCTAAGATCATTTCTTGGACAATTCGATTCCAACGACTCTTACTATCATATAAAGAGCCAGTCATTTTTTTCATCCATTCTTCATTACCTTCAACATCAGTAGTTAAAAGATAAATCGGAAGGATATGACCCGATTGCCCAATCACGCGATAAAGCCAAGCACTTACAAGAACGTCCTTATTTTCAATTTTAACCGTAATTGGTTTTTCTACTTTATCAAATTCATAATAGAAATTCCATGCAATTTCCTTCTCTTTTTGTTCACCAAATTCATTAAAAAATTGATAAAAATATCCAGAACTGTAACACAAACAAATACCAACCATGGGAATTTCTAGATCTGCAGCTGACCTTACAGTGTCTCCCGACAATACACCTAATCCGCCAGAATATGTAGGAATGTTACTATCAATAGCAATCTCCATAGAGATATACGCTACGTTAGTATTGGCTCTTATCTCTTCATCAATTTCCATTTTTCATCACATTTTGATGTATATTCGTAAATTTTATTGAAAATTAAGAATTTAATATATTACTTTTAAAATCCTATAATATAAAATCTTTTTTAAGAAATTTCTTAAGATCGGAAATCCACCTTAAAAATGTGTTTATTGACGAACTAGTAAAATTATTATATATCATAATTTTGTATTTTTGATCAATTTAAAAGAATTTAATAAAGAAAGAAATAATAAAAGAGATTATAAAAATAAATAAAATTTAAATTTTTAAAGGTTCACCGCCTTCTTCTAAAATCTCTACTTTAATACTTGGATCTTTCTTTTCTACGAGTTCTTTAAACTTAGTTAAATCTTTGCCCCAATTATGCATTGGAATTGCGATCTCAGGTTTTACGTCTATTACAGAGTCAGTAGCTTCATCAAAATCCATTGTGTATGTTCCCCCACAGGGCATCATTGCTACAGTAATATTTCGACTTGCTAAATCTTTCATTTCAGGGATTCGTTCGGTATCTCCAGCATGATATACACTTTTATCTTCTGATGTTACTATTATTCCTGCCCATTCATTACGTTTAGGATGGTTAGGCTTCTTAATATTATATGCTGGAACTAACTCGATTGAAAGATCTTTATAGGCGAATAATTGTCCTAATTTCAATGGTGTACCCTCAAATTTTTGTAGGCTGCTAGCAATACTCTCAGGTCCTATGACAATCGTATTATCCTTCATAAGGCTTTGTATACTACTCGAATCAAAATGATCTCCATGAGAATGTGTAGAAACAATTATATCTGCTTTCTCTTCTCCTTTTTTAATCTGGTAAGGATCAAGATAAATAATTCTTCCGCTATGAGTTTTAATTTTGAAAGCCGCATGACCAAGCCAAGTAATATAATTTATATTTATGATATAATCCCTTAAAATAATAATGTAATAAGTAAGAATTGAATCAAAGAATTATAATAATTTTTCGAGAAGCGTTTAGTCTTCTTCCTCAAACTCTCGTTCAGGGTTTTCCAGATGCATTTTTTTAGTAATTCCATACTTATCTTCTTTGGATATATCGAGATATTTAAATCTCTTTAAGAAAAATTCATTTCTAAAATTAGGGATTTGATTTATTAATAAGGTGTTGATGCGTGAATTAACCGAACTGCCTTTTTTAGATGTTATTTCATCTTTTAATTTTTTTTCAAGATTTATATTTTTTTTAGAAAATAAATCATTTATATTAAGAAAATTTGTCTTTTTAAAACTAATACCCTTTAATGGTACAGTGGATTTTAATATTCGACAAGTTGGGCAATTACTTTCGTCTAAACCGTGAATACATAACATTTTTTCAATAATTGTTATTTTTTCTAAATCTAAATATTTTGAATCAATAGTATCATTTATCTTTTATTATTATAATTTTAATATACTTTTAAAAAACAGACTTCTTTAATGAACTAAAAAGAATTACTAAAGTTAATAATTATGTTGATAAAAGGGGTTTTTTTTGATCTATATGGTACAATATTAATACCTAAAAATAACAATAAAGCATGGAATAGTTGGTTATCAACATTTTATATCCTCCTGAAAAAGAATGGTTTAACACTATCTAAAAGAGATTTTGCAAATCTATGTAGTGGTTTTTTTACAAGAGAAGAACCCATAGAGAAGGATAAAAACTTAACAATATATGAGAGTAGAATTAAGGATTTTGCAATGGATTTAAAATTGGAGCTTCAAACACATGAGATTAAAAAAATTGCTAATGATTGCGTTAAATCTTGGCATAAGTACGTAAAACTTGATTCAGAAGCGATTCCCTTATTAAGAATTTTAAGAAATCAGAAATATCTTGCCTTGATAACTAATTTTGATCATCCTCCTTTTATCTATTCAGTTTTATCCAGATATCAGCTCACAGAATATTTTAAATATTTAGCTATTTCAGGAGAAATTGGCTATAAAAAACCCGGGCCACAGATTTTTGATATTACTCTTGAAAAACTTGATTTAAAACCCCAAGAAGTTATATTTATCGGAGATAGTAAAGAAGATATTGAAGGAGCTTTAAATGCTGGTATTAATCCTATATTAATTCAACGTCAAAATTTGAAGAAAAGAATGATAGGTAATGATTATATTTCAAAAAGAAAAGTAAAAGCAAAAGCAAAAGTTATCCAATATTCAAGGATGATGCCTTTTAAAACTATTTCACGTTTAAAAGAGTTATATAGTATATTAAATTTGCGAACGACTTCTTAATTCTATGAACTGTGTCTATTTATCGTGACAAATGTTATTTTTTATAAACTTTATAAATTTAAGCTAATTTTACTTAATGTTTAAACATAAAAATATAAACTTTTATCCACTAAGAACTATTATAAGTGAAAAAAGATGTCAGAATGGCAAGTTAAAGAAGATAAAGCATGGTTTAAGAAGTGGTGGCCAAAAGAATCCCCAAAGAATCATAAGTTTGAAAGAATTTCATTAGGAGAGTTTTTCGAGAAGCAAAGAAAAAAATATACCAATGAAAGGATGATGTGGTTTATAGAATCATGGATGACTTATGAGGAAGCAGGACAAGCCATTGATTCTTTAGCAACAGCTTTAGATAAATTAGGTGTGAAAAAAGGAGATGTTGTTGCATTTTTGATGCCAAATTGTTTTCAATATGTTATTTGTTTTTATGCAACCGTAAAATTAGGAGTAATTGCATCTGGTATAAATCCTACTTACAAACCTCTAGAAGTATTACATCAACTTAAAATGACCAACTCAAAGGTTTTAATTACCTTGGATGCATTATATGGAGAATTAGCACGTCCAATTATTAGTAGGACTAATATTGAGATGGTGATTTATACAAATATAGCAGATTTAGCTTCTGGGTTATCAGGAATGAAGAAGAAATTAGGGAAAATGGTTGGAAAGATACCCACAGGAAAAGTTGATTTTCCTAGTGCAATAAATTTTATGGATCTTCTTAATACTGAAGTAGATCTGCCAAATGTTGATTTTGATCCTACTGAGCATACAGCTACGTTTATTATGACCGGTGGAACTACGGGGGTTCCTAAAGCAACAGTTTTAACACATTTCAACTTAGTTTCTAATGCAATTCAATGCGTTTTATGGGTAGGTGGTGAAGATCCTGGAGTAGGTGATATTGGGGCAATTCCATTGTATCATTCATTTGCAATGACAGCTGTTATGAATGTAGCTATAGGATTAGGAGGATGGATGATGCTCTTTCCAAGACCTCCACCTACGGATGAATTTTTAAAAGAAATAACGCATATTGATGCTCCAAAAGGTCTCTTTTATGCGGGTGCTGAAATATTATTCAAGAGGATCGCGGATTTTCCAAATTTAGAAAAGTTCCCGAATTTAATGGGTAGGTTAAGACTTTGTATTTCAGGGGCTGGACCTTTGCATGCTCCTGTGCAAAAATCTTTCCAAGAAAATACTCAAGGAAGAATTGTGGAGGGATATGGGCTTTCAGAAGCTAGTCCTGTAGTAAGTGCCGGGAATCTATTCGGTGAGAGCCCGGTTGGAACCATTGGGATGCCATTGACAGGTACGGATTGGGGAATTTTTGATGCAGACGAATTTGAGAAAGGACTAATAGCAAATGGCTCATCTGGATCAAAATATGGAGAAGAAAATACTGGAGAAATATGCGTTTGTGGTCCTCAAGTTATGAAAGGATATTTAAATCAACCGGGAGAAACAGCAGATACATTGAAAAAATGGGATGGTCGAACATGGCTTCTAACTGGTGATATCGGATTTATGAATGAAGATGGAACAATTGCTATAAGGGATAGAAAGAAACAATTAATTAAAGTTGCGGGTCATTCAGTGTTCCCCGCTGAAGTTGAAAGTTTACTTATGAGTCATGAGGCTGTTTCTGAGGCAGCTGTTGCGGGTCTACCCGATCCAGCAGGAAAAGTAGGAGAAATCACAAAAGCATGGGTAGCCTTAAGACCCGAGTACAAAGGCAAAATTACAGGAACAGATTTAATAGCTTGGACTGAAAAGAATTTGACAAAATGGAAATGCCCCGCTATGATTGATATAATTGACGAAATTCCTAAGAGTATTATGGGGAAGGTTGAGCGCAGGGTCCTACAAGAGAATGACCCACTTTTTAAAAAATAAAATTTCTTTTTTTTTACTTTTTTTAGAAGTCTTGAATCTCCAAAATTATTTTATTAATTTCCTAACCTTTTGAAATAATGATTAATTTTACATTTCATGGATGCAAACACATCTGAAAACACCTTCCGTGCATATTTATTTTTTTGGGGAGGTCAATTATTTTCGATATTAGGCTCCTCTATTATTCGGTTTGTTATTATCTGGTGGATTGCAGAAGAAACCTTAAATCCGATAACTGTATCTATTGCATTTTTTTTAGGTTCACTTCCAATGGTCATCATTCCACCTATAGTAGGAGTGTTTATCGATAGATGGAATAGAAAAATTGTTATTGCATTAGCGGATTCCCTTCAAGCGTTTCTAACTTTTTTAATAATATTGTTTTTTCTTACTGGAATTGCAAATATTTGGCTTGTGATAACTATGAACATTTTCCGGGGAATTTGTCAAGCGATTCATTACCCGACCGTGAATGCTATTATCCCAATAATGATCCCTAAGAAATATCTAAGTAGAATGAATGCTATTAACTATTTATTCACAGGTGTTATTCAGGTAATTGGTCCTATAGTAGGAGCAACCTTATTAGCTTTCTTCGAAATTGAAAAAATACTTTGGGTTGACATTTTCACTTTTTTTATAGCAATC
>Ga0307445_10000127_pt1 | contig 34962 bp, 37 predicted proteins | sample SalMarSW160330MG_FD_202147 | JGI IMG/M metagenome (GOLD analysis project Ga0307445, IMG submission 202147) | Salt marsh sediment microbial communities from the Plum Island Ecosystem LTER, Massachusetts, United States - SW1603-30 | ecosystem: Environmental > Aquatic > Marine > Intertidal zone >... | reverse complement strand
CTGCCTTATGGAAGCTGATGGCGAAGAGGAGAGGGCTGAAGAGGTCACCGTCTCGATCTTGCCAAAAGCGATTAGGATAAAGGTACCTAACTGATTTTCTAGCAATCTCTGTTAGTACATCATGATCGGTTGGCTAATCAGATATTCTGTTATTTATACAATTTTTTTCTTTTTATGTAACTATATACTGATGCCGGTACAAGATATTTTACATCTTTGCCCTGTTTCACTCGTTCTCTTATAATTGTCGAAGATATTGCTATTGACGGTGAATGACTGAAGAGGATTTTTTCTGAAAAGCGTCCTCCTTTACTGACCGGACCATCTGGTCTTGGCATGACAATGATACGGCACAATTTGAACAATTCTTCTGGTGTTTTCCAAGTGCTGATCTCCTCCCATTGATCACGACCGATTATCAGGTACAAAATACCCATGATTTGCTGTCTTATTCTTTTTATTACTTCAACAGTATATGTTTTTCCCGGTATATCCTTTTCGATATTACTTATCGAGAATTTGCGGTTGTTCTTTATCGCCAGTTCAGTCATCTTGAACCTGATGTCATAGGGCGAGTATTTATGCTTATGAGGCGGTTTCCCGGCGGGCACGAACAGAATTCTGTGAAGATTGAATTCCTCCAAGACGAATTGAGCAGCGATGAGATGTCCCATATGCGGCGGGTCAAAAAGACCGCCAAGTATGCCGGTTCGATATTTGCTGATCATGGATATTATTTGTTTTCTAATTGGTTTATTTTCTTGGCGGCTTTTTCCTGCCAGATCTTATCCTCAAGAAGCTCTTTGTACAATGTTAAGGCTTGTTCTTTTTGATCTTCTTTTTCGTATATTTCAGCGCTGCGATATTTAGCCTCATTACAAAACTCGGTTTCCGAGTAGGTTTCTACTATATACGTAAAATAAAGGAGTGCTGCTTCCGGCTCACCGAGTTTTAGATATATTTTTCCATTTTCTAATTCTTTTCTGGCGAGTTGATTCCGGGCGATCAGAATTAGATCTTTTATCTGGTTGGTATATTTGGAGTTTGGAAAGCGGGTAAGGAATTTGTCGCACAGATTGATTGCATTTTCAATTTCGGTCGGGTCTTTTTCAATACCCGGAGCTTTTTCAAAAAATGCCCTGGCGCGGAAAAGGTATGCCTCCTCAACAAATGATGAAGTCGGAAAATTCTTTATCAAATAATCAAATTCAGCGATAGCTTGTTGATAATCTTCCTTCTCAAAATAGGTTCTGCCGAGCCAATACTGGGCGTCATCAACATATCCTGAGGATGGGTGGTAGAAGAGTATTCGCTCGAAGGCTAATACAGCATTGTTGTAATCTTTTTTTTCGAAAAATGCCATCGCACGTTCAAATGCATTATCTGGTTCAAGCGGTGCTAATACTTGTTTTTTGCCACATGTAACAAAAACAAAAATCAGAAGCAGTAAGATCCATATTTTTTTCATGCCTTCTCCTTGATTTCCTTTATACGTTCTTTTGCCTTCCTGAAGACCTCACCCTTCTCATAGGGATTTAATCGAAGTACTTTTTTATATGCTTCAAGAGCCTTGTCAAAATTGTTCCTTTTCAGATATATCTCACCGACTAAAAAATATGCATCATCTAATAATGATTTTGGTTCTTGTATTGATATTATCAGTTCAAAGAAGACTTCAGCACTATCTAATAGACCTTCATCAAAAAGGTAATTACCGAGTGCAAATCGTATTTCGTTGAGCTGTAACAGATTAGCTGCAGTTTTTAAGGTCTCATACTGCTCTTGAGCAAGATCCAGGGCTTCGTACAGTCTATTGGTTTCAAAAAGTGCTTGTACCATGCGTTGTTTTACTCGGCGTGCTTGTTTAGAAGTCGAATCGATCGCCAGTGCTTTGATATATGCTTGTATCGAGGCAGGATAATTGCCATGGTCATAATGTATATCGCCGACCAGAAAGAGATTACTTGCTTGTTCGTATGTCGGAACCAGTTTAGCTATTTCCTCGTAAAAGAAAAGGGCTCTCTCGGGCTCATTTATTTTTAAGGCATTTTTTGCAAGGTTATTGTAGATTGAGATAATACTATCTTTATAAGCTTCACTGGCAATCAGTGATTTCTCAAAATAGATAATAGCCTCACCAAACTCATTTTTTTTAAGGTAGCAGTATCCCAGTAAGTACTGGATTTCGGAATCCTTTACATTCCGATAAGAGATGATTTCGGTTAAAGCGCGATCATAATTCCAGGTTTTGATATATTTACGCGCATTTGCGATACGCTCGGTTTTATTCGAGCAACCAACAAGTGCGATAACCAGCAGAAACGATAGACATGTAAATTTTTGGTATTTCTGCATCATAGTTCTTTGGTTCAATTGCATCTGCAATACCGATGTCTGTGGTTCGCTTCAGCCAATGCCTCCTTTTTCATTTCTTTTCAAGTCTCTCGAGTAATCTCAGGTATGATTCCAATAAACCTCTGAATTCTGAAACAAGCAGAAGCTTCTGGTGCTCGATCATTTTTGTTTCTTCCCTGACCCGGGCGAGTTCCGTCTGAGCTTCTCTCAGGAACCTTTGCGCTTCGACCTTCGAATTTGCTATTATCGTCTCGGCCTCTTTCTTCGCGCCATTCTTCAATTCATCAGCAGCCTTTTGAGTTGTTGTCAGAGTGTCCTGTAAGATTTTTTCCATTCGACGATAATCCTCGATCTTGGCATCCATATCTCTGACCCTCTCAGATAGACCCGCATTCTCACGGAGTAGATTTTCTATTTCTGTAGAGACCATCTCGAGAAACGACCTTACTTCATGTTGGTCGTAACCCCTCAAAGTTTTTCGAAATTCTTGTTTACGGATTTCCAAAGGGGTTATTGGCATTTTACCTCCTTAATTAAGCCGTTGCGGCAGTTAATCGCACATGACCGCCCGGTTACCACCTTCGCGTTTTGCCTGGTAGAGTGCAGTATCAGCTTTCTTAATGAGCTCATATGTTCCGCCTGCATCTTCAGGGAATCCACCAACACCAATGGAAATGGCAAGTTCTTTAACTTTCAATTTATCCTTGAAAAAATCATGGTGTTTTATATATTTCAGGATACGTTCAGCAGTTTTGTAGGCGTGCGGTTTTTTAGTTTCGGGTAATAACACGATGAATTCATCGCCGCCATAACGTGCGACGACATCGACACTACGGACACTGCGTTCGAGAATCTCAGCCAATTCCTCTAATACATGATCACCCAGTTGATGACCGAATTCATCGTTGATGTTCTTAAACTGATCGATATCAATAAATAAGATTGAAAGATTGTGCTCGTAACGTGAAGCACGCTGTAATTCCTTGCTCAGTTGGTTTTCGAAATATCTTCGGTTGAATATACCGGTTAAAGGATCAAGCCAGATACGGTGCTTGACGCGTGAATAAAAGCAGTTTGGTTTAAGCAGATGTTCAACGAACACGTAAGGATGTATTTTGAGAATATCGAGCAATTGATCGGATGATATCGTGTCTATCTGGTATTGACAGAGGAGAAAGAGTCTCAGGTCAGGTTGTGTATTGAAGTCATCCAGAATATCCTCATAGCCGATATAATCTTGAGTGCTCTCAAGAAAGACCCGCAATCCCCTGTAGTTCTTGGGTAATTTATCGTACTCACTCTTTATCCACGGTATAAAATCAGCAGCCCCGATTCCTTTGCTGACGGTGACTATTTGTTTCTTAAATTTGCGCTTCAGGAATTTGCAGTCTTCTTCATTGCCGACAAAAATACATTTTTCTTTGCGTTCGGCGCCTTCGGTCAACAGCGGTACGATATTTTCAAGGAGTTGCTTACTTCCTCGATAAAGATAAAGTGCATGAACAGGTAATTCAAGCTCAATGCCTTCATAACCTAATTTTATGTATCTGTTCATAATTATCCTCTCCGTTGATGCAATGTCATTTCGAGGGCATCGAGTGCCCCGGATAGTTTACTTACATCATAATTCCCCATATGGCCGATCCTGATGATAGTGCCTTTAAGATCGGCCTGTCCATCGGCAAACAGAATGCCGTGTGTTTCTTTGATTTCACTTATTATCTCTGTACTGTTGTTATCTAAGATTTTCATGACCGTGAGTGCATTCGATGGATTGTCAGGGAGTAGTTCCAAACCCATACCTTTGATACGTTCTCGTACATATTTAGCCATTTCTTCATGATGCTCAAAAGTTTCTTTGACGCCTCTTTTTAGTATTCTTTCAAGACCGATTTTTAACCCATAGAATATATTTATCGCGGGTGTCCAGGGCGTTTGGTTCTTGATGCGGAATTTTTCGTAGATATTAAGGTCAAAATAATAACCAGGTAGATCGGATCTCTTCATTTTTTCGAATGCTCGATCATTAACCGAGACGAAAGATATACCAGGTGGTGACATCAGGGCTTTTTGGGACGCACCGACAAGGATATCAATATGCCAGTCATCCTGCAGACAAACATCAGCGCCGATCCCCGCAACGCCGTCGACGACAAGATAAGAATCATACTTTCTTACGATCTCGCCGAGTGATTTAATGTCATTAAGAGCTCCGGTTGATGTTTCGGTAAGTGTTGTAAAGACAACCGCGGGTCTTGTATTCTTCTCAAGGATCGCCTGTATGCTTGAGGGCTCAATTGATTTTCCGTAGTCCACTTTGCTAATGACCGGATTGGCTTTATAACTTTTGCATATCTCAAGCCAGCGTTCTCCGAATTTACCACAGATGGCAATAACTGGTTTGTCATGGCCCGACATCAAGTTGCTATATGTTGCCTCCATTGCACCAGTGCCCGATGCTGAGAAAAAAAAGATGCGTCCTTTGGCGAAGAGTATTTTTTTGAGATCTTCGGTAGTCTCTGCATACAGATCTGCAAACTTCTTATCACGGTGGTAGACAAGTCTCTTTGACATGGCGTCCAATATTTCATCGGGTACATCAACTGGACCAGGTGTGAAGAGTGTATAGTTACTCAATTTTGCTCCTGCAGTCGGTACAGAAAATTTTCTTTTTTTCATCAGTATCTTTAACGGTTTTAGAAAAACGCATAATGCATTCGCGATTGGTACAATGCGTGAGACCAAAAAGGTGACCTATTTCATGGACTATTTCCTTAGAAATACGTTCTTCTTTCTGGTTACCGACAAGTCGATATGTTGAGACTACTGCCGTTTTTCGCAATGGATTGGCAAGGCCAAATATGAAGTTCATGTTCGGTGCATATATATCAACCTTCACCAGACATAGCTTGTAGATCTTGTAGGGGTTTTTGATCCCAGCGATGTAGTTCAAGATGACCGTCGCGTCATGTTGTTGCCTTAAAGGATTATATGAATTCTTGGGTAAGGAAATATATCCCTGGTGCAACGCATTTTGCCTAAAGGCTTCTCTGATTGCCTTCTCGGCAAGTTCAAAAAGGTCTAAGTCTTTTTGCTGATAGATTCCGATCACTATTCTTCTTTGAATTTTTTCATGAAAGGAATAAAGAGATCGATCGGTACCGGGAATATGATCGTCGAGTTCTTTTCCGTGGCGATTTCAGTGAGGGTCGAGAGGAAACGTAACTGTATGCCAGTAGGTGTTTCACTGATGATCTTCGCAGCTTGATTTAGTTTATCGGCGGCTTGTAATTCTCCTTGTGAATGGATTATCTTTGCTCTTTTTTCTCGTTCAGCTTCAGCCTGACGGGCTATTGCCCGCTGCATGTCCTGGGGGATATCAACATGTTTGATCTCCACGGTTGATACCTTAATACCCCATGGGTCAGTTTGCTGGTCAAGTATCTTTTGAAGTCTCATATTTATTTTTTCGCGCTGTCCCAATATTTCATCGAGTTCATATTCGCCTAAAACACTACGCAATGTCGTTTGCGACAGCTGACTTGTTGCGTACAGATAATCTTCGACCTCAAGGATTGCTTTGTCCGGTTCAAAAACCCTGAAGTAAGCGACTGCATTGACCTTTATGGAGATATTGTCTTTTGTAATCACATCCTGGGGTGGTACATCCATGGCGATAACCCGCAATGAAACTTTGGCCATTTTATCGATTGCCGGCCAAAGAATGAAGATCCCAGGTCCTTTTACCTTGATAAATCTCCCGAGTCTGAAAACAACTGCCCTTTCATACTCTTTCAATACCCTAATCGCACTTAGTACAATTAAGATAAGTACAATTATTAATATTCCAGTAAAACCCATCTATTCCTCCTTTTATTATCATATTCTATGGATATAAATAAAAAAGTCAATAAGGGACTCGGGATGCAAAGATAAGCTTGAGTTGACAAAATGTCTTTTTTGACTAGAGTTTGATATGGGATTGTTTATTCTGTTCCTTGTCATGAATACGGATTTCAAGGGCGTTTGGGTTCCCAGATGGGCGATCAAAGACCAAAGCGCCATTTTTGATAATCTGGATGGCAGATTCAATCACATTTTTCTTCAGATCTTTGCGCTCGGCGAGGCTTACTACCCATCATCATATGTCCCTACTAAAAAGAACTCTGATGGATGGTTGATAGCATTCTTGGAAGAGGCACACCGTCGGAATATTAAGGTTTCGGCATGGATAAATGTTTTCTATTCATGGGGCTTTGCGCCCAAAACCAATAATAAACACCCGATAAACCGACAACCGAATTGGTATGTCCGTGACCAGGATAACCGATCGATAGTTGATTACAGTATTGAGGAGCTTAAGCAGATAAACAGCGAAGGATATTATCTTGCACCGGCCAACCTGCAGGTACAGACGTACATTGCAGATATCGCCCAGGAAATAATCAGTCTGTATGATTTTGATGGAATTCATTTTGATTATATCCGCTACCCGAACAGCGGTTTTGTATATGATACAGAGCTACGCAGTAAGTTCATGAGAAGCTACTATATCGATCCGATAGATCTCATAAATAAAGGAGACTCCGGAAAAAGATATGGCGTGTGGGGGTGTGACGATCTGGCGACAAAATGGCAGGAATTTGTACCGAATGAGCTTACTGCTTTTGTCAAGTACTTAAATGAGATACTCAAAGCAAAACGTCCTGACCTTTTAATATCAGCCGCCGTAAAACCAAACTGCCAGAGTGCGCACTATGATTATAACCAAAACTGGGCAGCTTGGTTAAATGCCGGATACGTCGACTTTGTGTGCCTCATGGCTTATGGTAAGCACATAAAGAGCGCCCTGAATAATGTGATCAAGGCCGTTGATGACCCTTCTCGCGTGAACGTCGGTCTTGGTCTATACCTATTATCTCCTGAAGAGATTGGTCAACAGGTGGATTTTGTGAGATCAGGGGATTTTTCTGGCGTTGTGTTTTACTCTTATGACCAGCTTAAAGAAAACAAAGCATACCTCGATGCACTAAAGCGCTGAGTATCCCTGTTAGTCCGGTTTTCATAATCAATTACTTAATTACTCAATGACACAATGACTATCGCCCTTTGGTGTCTTGACACAGGGTCTTGTTTTGTATAGAATTGATGAAATGCAGAAGATATTCCTTCTTTTAGGAACCAACTCCGGTGATATGGAAAATAATCTCATAAAGGCTCAAAAAGAATTGGAAAATCGTAAGATAAAGATCGTAAAGCGATCAAAGGTTTACCAGACAAAACCCTGGGGTCGTGTCGATCAGCCCGATTTTTTAAATGTGGGTTTAGAAATCAGTTGTGAATATCCGCCCCCGGAGTTGCTTTCAATAGTCAAACAAATCGAATTGGCGATGGGACGAAGATCAGAAAATTTGCGATGGGGACCGAGGATAATCGATATCGACATAATATTCTATGGGAACCAGGTCATTGATAGTTCGCATTTGACCATTCCGCATAAAGATTTTTTTAATCGTCCCTTTGCTGTTAGGATACTCGCTGAAATCGCACCTGATTTTGTTCCTCCTTGTTCTAGCAAGAAACTAAATGATTACCTGAACGGACTTGAACATGAAAGATTTGAGATTTATCGCGGTTGAAGGCGTCATCGGAGCAGGCAAGACATCTTTAGTCAAGATTCTTGCCAAACGATTTCATGCTGGTATCATCCTTGAGAAATTCGAGGATAATCCATTTCTTGAGGGTTTTTATTCGGATCCCGTAAAAAACGCATTTCACACCCAGCTTTACTTTTTAATGTCCCGATACCGACAGCAAAGGCAGATCTCTCAAATCGACCTCTTTGCCTCTCGAGTGATATCTGATTATCTGTTTGCCAAAGACCGTATTTTTGCCGAGATAAACTTAAGTGATGAAGAATTTGAGCTCTATAACAAAATTTATGCTTTGATCGAGCGCGATGTTCCTAAACCAGATCTCACTATTTACCTCCAAGCGCCAGCAGATTTTCTTTACAAACGGATAAAACATCGGGATCGTGCATTTGAAAGCAGTATGGAATTCGGTTATATTGAGCAGTTGTGCGAAGCTTACAATGCTTTTTTCTTTCACTACAATACCTCGCCTTTACTTATCATTGATATCAAAGGTTTTGATTTTACTGGAAATGCAAAAGATGTCGACCTCATCTGTGATGAAGTAAAGGATTTAAAGGAACCACGCAGGATTCTTTCCCGGCAATGGTAACGATAAAGACGATATTGAGCAAGAAACAGAAACAGGAGAAAGTAGTTTGTCTTACTGCTTATGATTACCCGACTGCGTGTATTGTCGATGCGGCTGGTATTGATGTCATTCTGGTCGGTGATTCAGCAGCCAATGTCTTTGCCGGTGAGAAGAATACATTACCGATCACAATGGAAGAAATGCTTTATCATACACGTGTCGTAAGTCACGCCGTGAAGAATGCTTTGCTTATAGCAGATATGCCGTTTCTATCTTATCAGACTTCGACCCAAGACGCGGTCTACAATGCCGGGAGATTTTTGAAAGTAGGTGCGGCTGGCGTTAAACTGGAAGGTGGTGCTCCAGTCATCGATACAATAAAAAGGCTGGTTGAGATCGGTATCCCGGTAATGGGTCATCTCGGTCTGACCCCTCAATCGGTTCATAAGTTCGGAGGCTACAAATTGCAGGGTAATACCGAGGAGAGTAAATCCCAGCTTGTGGCTGATGCGAAATTACTTGAAGAAACCGGTTGTTTTGCCCTGGTCCTTGAGAAAATCCCGGCCCTACTGGCAAAAGATATCACCGCACATATTTCTATCCCGACGATCGGGATCGGGGCAGGGCCTTATTGCGACGGTCAGATCCTTGTATTACACGATGTAATAGGACTCTTCAACGGTTTTTCCCCGAAATTTGTCAAACAATATGCGCATGTTAAAGAAGTGATTGAACAGGCGGTTAAGCAGTATCAGGATGAAGTGAAAAAAGGGATCTATCCAGATGCGGCTCATTCTTTTGACTGAGTTAGCGAAGAGAACACCGTGAACGAGGAACCGGACATCGAAAAGCAGCGTATCGAAGAACTGGAAGCGCAGGTTAATCGATGCCTGGATGATATCTCGAAATCAAAGATTGAGTTAGAAAAAGAAATACAAAAACGTAAAGCTCTTGAGCAGGCCCTGAAAACAGTAGAACAAGAAAAAATCGGTGTTTTTAACAGCATGGCTGAGCACATCGTCTACCACGATATGAATATGAAGATCGTATGGGTAAACCGTGCCGCTGCATCATCGGTCGGCATGACGCCTGACGAATTAATCGGTTTGAATTGTCATGAGATCTGGCAAAACCGAAAGACCATATGCGATAACTGTCCAGTTGAAAAGGCCCTGGTAACTGGTCAACCCCACGAAATGGAGATGACGTCACCTGATGGTCGTTCGTGGTTCTTGCACGGCTATCCAGTGAAAAATGAAAAGGGTGAGGTCGTCGGCGCAGCGGAAGTTACAATGGATCTGACTGTCATAAAACAGGCAGAACGTATTTTGAAGGAATCCGAGAAACAGCTGCGAACGATATTTGATTCAGCAAGCGATGCCATGTTCATTCATGACCTTGAAGGTAATTTCCTTGAAGTGAATCAGACCGCTTGTGATCGTTTGGGCTATTCCAGAGAAGAGTTTTTGAAGATGACCTCGATGCATATTGATAGCTCTGAATATGCCTCTCTTGTGATGAGACGGATTGAAGAGTTGAGGGAAAAAGGTCCTAAGTTTTTCGAGACTGCCCATGTAACAAAACAGGGTAAGATAATCCCGATTGAGCTTTCGAGCAGGGTCATTGAATATCAAGGGAAGCCGGTGGTTTTGAATATTGCTCGAGATATTTCAGAGCGCAAGAAAACCCAGGCGGCACTACATGACTCTGAAAATCGCTACCGTTCAATAGTAGAAAATTCTCACGCCGGGATTCTCATTGTAAATGACGCATATTGTTTTACGTATGTCAACGACGAATTATGCCGGATTCTCGATCATCCACGGGAGGAAATCATCGGTCATGATTTTAGAGAATTCCTCGATGATGAAAGTCGAGAGATTGTTGCTAATCGGTATCTTCGAAGGCAAAGAGGAGAAAAAGTCGAATCACGATACGAGTTCAATGTTGTTAAGAAAAGCGGTGAAAAAAGACGAGTGGAAATCAGTTCTACGGTGATCAAAGATTCAGCAGGTAAAAACGTGACCATGGCTCAAATTCTTGATATAACTGAACGTAAAAATGTGGAGCAACATCTACGCCAGAGCAAAGAGAAGTATAAAACCCTCACTGAAAATGTGAATGTGGGCATTTACCGGAATACTGTCGGTCCTAAGGGTACTTTCATTGAAGCCAACAAAGCCATTGTGAAGATGTTTGGGCACGATAGTAAAGAGCAATTTCTAAAACTTGATGTTTCGGAATTGTACCAGATGCCTGAAGATCGCAGAAGGTTCAATGAAAAGATGCTCACCTATGGATATGTCAAAGATGAAATTCTCCAGTTGAGGAAGAAAGATGGAACGCCATTTTTTGCTTCAATATCAGCTGTGGCGATTAAAGATGAAGAAGGTAATGTCCAATATTATGATGGGATAATCGATGATATAACAGACCGGATCAAGGCCGAACAGGATTTGAAGAGCAGTTACCAACAATTAAAAGCTGTTCTCAATGGTACGGTAAATGCGCTTGCTTCTACAACCGAGAAGAGAGATCCCTACACCGCAGGTCATCAACATCGAGTTACTCAGCTTGCCGTAGCTATTGCCCGGGAAATGGGTTTTGTGCCTGACCGGGTTGATGGTATCAGAGTAGCTGGGATCGTTCATGATATCGGGAAAATTCATGTTGCCGCGGAGATACTGAATAAACCAATCGCATTGAATGATATTGAGATGGCCTTAGTAAAGACACACTGCAAAGCCGGCTACGAGATCCTCAAGACCATCGAATTCCCGTGGGATGTAGCTGAGATCGTACTCCAACATCATGAACGGATAGACGGGTCTGGTTATCCGCGCGGTCTGACCGGCGAAGAAATACTAGAAGAAGCAAAAATACTCGCCATCGCCGATGTGGTTGAGGCGATGGTTTCACATCGACCTTATCGTGCTGCACTCAGTACGGACAAAGCTCTAGAGGAAATTTCATCGAACCGCGGTGTGCTTTTTGATAAGGCCGTCGTCGATGTCTGCTTAAGGCTTTTTGCCCAAGGCTTCGAATTCGAGTGAAGCGAAACAGGGATTTATTAATCCTCGATAACAACCCTTGTTTAAGCAGTAATTCTTGATAGACAATCCCTTGAAGACCAGATATCAATACATGCAATAACTCATGAAAGGCGCTTTCACTGAACACCTTTTTGAATACCGATCGGTCGCTAGAAGGCGGCTGATATTTTCTTTGATAATCACCCTAATAGTGATGCTCATCGAACTTGTCGGTGGTTACTTAACACGCAGCATAGCCTTGATCAGTGATGCAGGACATATGTTCAGTCACTGTTTTGCAATTGGGATCAGTCTTGTGGCAATATTGATCGCTCGAAAACCGCCCTGTCATCACCGAACATTCGGGCTTTACCGTGCCGAGGTATTAGCCGCTTTGATCAATGGTCTGTTTCTCCTTCTGGTTGTTTGCTTTATTATCTATGAGGCGATATTGAGGATCATCCATCCGAGGGACGTCCTCAGTCTCAGTATGCTATTGATCGGCATTATCGGATTTGCTGTGAATATCGCGAGCATTATGATCCTGCATGGAGCCCATGAAAAGGACTTGAATATCCGGGGTGTTTTCTACCATATGCTTGCCGATGCGGCGTCCTCTGTGGGTATCGTTATTGCTGCGATTGTTATTCATTTTACCGGCTGGAATATACTCGATCCTTTGGTCAGCATCGGTATATCGGTGGTTATTGTCTATTGGGCCTGGGGAGTCTTGAGAGAGTCTGTAATAATCCTTCTTGAAATGGCACCGTCTGGTCTTAATGTGGATAATATAGCGAAAGACCTGAAAGAAAAGTTTCCCGAAATCGAAGATCTTCTTAATATTCATATCTGGACGATCACTGCTGACATGCTCGTGTTTTCAGCCCACATAAGATTTGATGATACCGTCAGAGTCTGCGCAGATCATGATCTACTCATCACCAGATTAAATGAGTACCTTGCCGAAAGATATCGGATCATTGAATCGACCATCCAAATAGTTGCCAGCGATCAAGACCAGGTGTGTAGAACAAAGTGAAACACAAAAAGATCTTCAGACTAGATAAACCGTATTACACGATAGGCCGGGCAGTTCACACCCGTTTTGATTCGGGTTTCAGCATGCTTTACACGGGCTGCTGAGCAGATAGGTTAAGCTTTTATGTTTTTTCTTATCAGCGGTTTATTCAACATCAGCTAAAGAATGTTACCAGCAAAAAGCGATCCTGAAGAGCTCACAATAGTAATTAGAGACGCGGAAACAGATGATTCTCAGGCAATAGCCGGTCTTTTGAAAGAGCTTGGTTACCCACAGGACCATGATCATACCTTAAAGAAAATAAGAAAATTGAGCAAGAGAACGAAAGACCGGATCCTTGTCGCACAGAAATATGATCATGTAGTTGGCTGCCTTAGTTTACACATAATGCCGTTGCTGCACCGGGCAGGAAATCTATGTAGGGTTACTGCCCTGATAGTATCTGAAGCATATCGAGGTAAATATATCGGTCGCCGCTTGATGGAGATCGCGGAAAAGTATGCAAAGGCAAATGGTTGTTCATGCATAGAAATAACGAGTGGTGATCAACGAGTCGATGCCCATCGTTTTTACCGACAGCTGGGCTATGTAGCGACATCAAAACGTTTCATTAAATCGTTGACCGACAATAGCTAACAGTTTAAAGCCATTGACTTCCAGTCCTGGAGCACTATAATACACCATGGTTGAGTATACAAAACACCACGCTAAAGCCGGTCTCGGGGCGAAGATACCAGAACTCGAAGTACTGCCTAATCAATTCAAAAATTATAAAATTACGATCGCGATCCCTGAGTACACTTCGCTGTGCCCAAAAACAGGTTTGCCTGACGCCGGTAATATCACGATCGAGTATGAGCCAGATGAATATTTTGTAGAGTTAAAATCGTTAAAACTATACATTTTAGCTTATCGAAATCTCGGTATATTTTACGAAAATGCAGTAAATCGTATACTGAGAGATTTTGTCAAAGCAACGAAACCCCGTTGGGCAATCGTACGCGGCGCATTCAATCCACGAGGTGGTATTGCTTCAATCGTCGAGGCCAAATATAATAAAACCAGAACAAGAAAAAAGACCAAATAACACCCTTTAGCCATTAATCTCCGGGAATAATTTTTAGAAATATTTGTAATAGTAATAAATAGGGGTTCTGGAGCAAGTTATATTATGACAGAACTTGAGTTTGTAGAGATTATCGAAAAAAGGGGGTAAATATGCTAAGGAGGATCAGCATCCTTTTAAGTAGCGCAATCATCGCGCTGTGCCTTGTTGGATGTCTCGGGATCACTGGTTCAAAGAGTGTCAATGATGTGATCACGCTACTCAAGGCAAAGGTTGGCGAAGTGGTTATCAAAGAACACATCGCCAACAAAGGTATGAGCTTTGATTTATCTACCGAGGATATCATTAAGCTGAAAAATGCCGGTGCGAGCGATGAATTGCTTTCCTATATGATGGGTAAGGGGTCTGGTGATTTCCCGTTTGAGCTTGACCAGGATTTCGTGGTCCAAAGCCCGGTATCACACAAGCATCTCGCCATCTATCCTGTTTTCAGAAAGACCTCGATCGATGTCGAGGAATACATCACCCTGGATGAAGCTCATCGTGCTAAGGTCGTGCACATTTCTGAATTATCAAGTGCATCAGTGCCGACAGTTTTGATAAAAAACACCGGATCTAAGCCGATCTATATTATGGCCGGTGAGATCATAATCGGTGGTAAGCAAGACCGGATGGTCTCATTTGATATTCTCATCCCGGGCGGCAAGGAGATTATGGTAGAGGTCCGCTGCGTTGAACACGGCAGGTGGCATGGGCAATCAGTCGAATTCATGTCCGGCGGTGCGGTCGGCAGCAAAGGTGTTAGAACTGCCCTTCAGTTCAAGGACCAACAGGAAGTTTGGGGTGAGGTAAGCAAGAAGTGCGCCGAGATCGATATTTCATCTCAAAGTGGGACTTATGGCGCAATACTATCAAGCGAGGAAGTGGAGAAAAAGAGCAAACCATTCCTTGATGCGATGAACCAGGGCATGAAAGATGATGGTATAGTCGGTATGATCATGGCCTTGAATGGCGAAGTCATCTGCGTTGATATTTTTGCCAACCCGAAGTTCTTTAACGAGGTGAAAGATAAATTACTCAAGGCATACGTGCTCGATGCGATAAGCAGCGAAGAAACAAGCACAAAGCTCGCCGGGAAACAAGAGATCCTTAATTTTTTTAATGAGCTCAACGACGCGAAGACCGCTGAGCTAAAAAGGTATGATGCTAACTGCAATACTGAATTGGAATCTGATGAGCTTATTGGCAATGAGTCTCGCGATAAAGATGGAAAATTGCAGCATCTGAATCTGTACAAAAAATAACCCGGTAATTAATAATCGGCTGCAGAGATTATGTGCGCCAGAGATAGCGCCCGAGGTCGATGCAGCCGCTTTCATCAAAAACAAGGCCCTCGTCCTCAAGCAATTGCTTTTGAAGTTCATAGCCATGTTTATGTTTGAGCGCGATGCAACCCTTGCTGTTTATCACTCTGTGCCAGGGTAGGTTCTCTTTGGACGAGGATGAGTGAAGAATGTAGGCAACTTGTCGCGCACTATGCGGGTTGCCAGCGAGCTTTGCAATCTGTCCGTACGTTGTTACCTGCCCTTTAGGTACTCTTCGGATAACATCAATAACCCTTTGGTAAAATGATCTTTGCATTGTGATATAGCGAGAGTATATTGATTACGACTTATCTGTCAAGAAGCCATTGACATCAGGAAAAAAAGGAGTTAACTTTCTACATATTACGGGAGACTATTATGAAGAAAACATTATCCGTATTGATTCCTAACTGTATAATATTGTTATTTATTATACCATGCTGGGCTGAAAATTTCGGCTCGCCCAGAGAGACACTTGAAACATTGTTTCAGGCAATCCGCGATCGCGATAAGGAACTCTGCGCCGCGTGCGTTGTCAAAGAGCTGCGTCAAGAGATGCTCGAGAACTGGGATGAATCTGACCTGCCCGATGAATTCGAATATGAAATATTGAATGAGGAAATCGGTGAATCCAAGGCCGTAGTCAAGATCAAGCTGATTAGTGACAAATACGGTGAGGAAGAGGATGAACTATGTTTGATAAAAGAGGGCGATGCGTGGAAAATAACAATGGATACATACGATGATCATTATGATCAAATGGATACTTGTGTAGAATAAGGAGGTAACATGGCGACATATATACTGGCAACGAAGCTATCACATGAACTGACAAAAGATGTAAAAAAACGTGCTGAGATAGGTCGCAAATGGCTTGAGAAGGTAAAGAAAAATTGTCCGGAGGTCAAATTCCTTGCCCATTATGCACTCCTGGGCCCATATGATTTTCTTGATATCTATGATGCACCGGATGAACAATCAGCAGCAAAGGTATCTATGATAAGCTTATCAGGCGGAGCGGTTGCTGCAGAGTCATGGACTGCGATCCCCTATAAGAACTTTCTTGAGCTTATTAAAAATCTATAGAGTTGGTTCTGATTGAATGAATTGAAAAGGACGGTCTATTTTTTCTTGAACAAACCGAAAAGACCGCCACCATCTTTCTTTTCTTCCTTTTTTTCGGCAGGCTTTTCAATCGGTTTTACTACTGGTTGAGCTTTTTTGACGATTTTCACTAACCCCGACGATATCAGACCGTATAAAACACGTGCGGTCTCGAATTCTGAGACACTTACTTTCGATGCGATCTCTCTGATACTTCGAGAACCGTCGACGAACGAAAGGATTTTCCATTCTTCAGGCTTCAGATGTATTTTTTCTACACCCGCTTCAGGTACTTCAATGATATTTACGATAACCTCGAAGTTAGGGATGAGTTTCTGAATTTTATTCATTTCATCGATGCGGCGTGCAGCCTCGAGTATTACTTGCTGGATCGGCAGCTCCACAGTCCGTTCGAGTGTTTCTTCATTTGGGTTGAAGACGAACCTTCCTTTTTTCCAGCTTAAGATAGTATCAATAGCGGTTTCACCCTGGATTGAATTGGTCTTGGCATGTATTACAATGCCCCCCTTGAAATAGACAATTCCGACATCGTCTTCAGACTGAATGCGAAGGCCACCATCTTTTTGACCGAGTTGAATAAGCTGGAACACATCGGTCAGTTCAAAATCCTCAAGGTTTCCCTGTAATGCCATTATTCTTTATAAACCCCCATGTTTCGAAACTTATTGATTCTTTGTGGGATTAATTTATCCACCGGTATCTTGGTTAGCTCACCGAGATTCTTGATCAGTGCTTCCCTAATGTTCAGGGCAGTTTCCTCCGGATTTAAATGTGCGCCGCCCACAGGTTCTGCTACGATTTCATCGATTATGCCAAGCTCGGCAAGATCAGGTGCCGTAATTTTTAAAGCTTCAGCCGCTTCCTTATTCTTGGAGGAATTGCGCCACAGTATCGAAGCGCAGCCTTCTGGAGAGATAACTGAATAGATTGAATTTTCCATCATGAGAATTCTGTCGCCAACCGCGATCGCTAAAGCACCACCCGAACCACCTTCACCCAGGATCAAAACGATGATCGGCACAGGTAGTACAGAACATTCGAATAGATTAGTGGCGATCGCTTCTGCCTGACCACGTTCTTCGGCCTCTGCACCTGGATAAGCCCCTGGCGTGTCGACCATACTAATAACCGGCATTGTGAATTTTGCCGCCATTTTCATTATCCGTAGGGCCTTACGATAGCCTTCTGGATGGGGCATGCCAAAATTGCGCTTGATCTTGTCCTTTGTATCTCTCCCCTTTTGTTGAGCGATAATAGCGACATTATATTTGTCAAATTTGGCGATCCCTGAAACCATCGCCGAATCATCACCAAAACGTCGGTCACCGTGAAGTTCTATGAAATCCTCGGCGATCAGAGGAATGATATCCAAAGGGTAAGGACGTCGTGGATGACGTGCCAGCTGAACACGCTGCCAGCGAGTCAGATTAGAGTATATTCTTTTTTTCAATCGCTTAGCCTGGGACTCAAGACGTTTGATTTCTTCATCAACGCCTTTCAGTCCCTTAAGCTCTTCGATTTTTTTCTCGAGTTCAACTATTGGTCTTTCAAAATCAAGCCAGATGCCGTTCATCAAAATTCAAAACCTATCCCGAGGGTATTGACTAATCCTAGATTGTATGGATACAGAGCTCCTGCATACTTGACAACAAGACTGCCTGGTCGGATCGTTAACCCAAAACCAGGATAGACAACATCCCGGTAATGTGCGGTGGCATTCAAACTAACGATCTTGTGGATGGGGACATCAATGCCAAATCCACCCTCAAATTCAGCCGTGTTTACCAGGTAATGAATATCGATACTGGGCACGAATTTCTTGAAATCATAGAAGGTCCCGATACTTATACGTGCCGGCAGGTTAATGCTTTCATTTTTCAAGGTTAGCTTCGAGCCGATATTAACTGCACCAAAACTGATACCGGCTTTGGATCCAGCATAAGCAAATGATACATCAAAAGCTAACGCGTAGTCTGAGTAAATGTAGATATTTTCTGATATGTATTTAAGGTTTAAACCGATTTTACCCTGAGCTGTGACCGGCAGGCTACCACCCAATACAACGGTAAAATCATTTCCCGTATAATACGTCAGGGAATCTTCCGATGGATAATCTGGATGCCATTCAATATCACCATAATCAAAGTTAAGAAAAGCAATACCAAAATTTATATTGCTGATTTTCTTGCTTAATGCTAATGAAACGCTCTGCATCGAAAGGTAAAAGCGATTGTATGAACACCAGATTTGATAATTATCATGGGCTTGGAAATTCGCCGGATTGTAGAAAATCGCTTCAGCATCTCTAGATACTGCAAAGTGAGTTGTCATACCAACCGGAGATGCTGGTAATAAAAGGGTATTTACCCCGGATGTAGATATCAGTAAAAGTACTAATGCAACCATCATTGCTCCTCAATTATTTCCACATTAGCTCGAGGTAAGGCAACAACTTGTTTGTCTGCCAATTCGACCTCGAGTACTCTCACCACAGCTTCGGTCTCTATTTTTTGTAGATCAACCGGTAATGCAACGACCTTGCCTATTGCACCGAAATGTGGTTCCCTAATTATCCGGACCGACATGCCGACCTCGAGACCACTGCCCCTTGATAAGTCAGCAGTTCTTTTGGATTCGGACACATCTTCTAATGGTACGATCACCTCAGGCCTCATGACTCCGGCTCTGATCTGCGTTGCGCCATTTATTGAAGATTTTTTTCCGGCCAGAGATTTTAGCAACTGGAAGGTTCGATCAGCCATCCTCATCTTACCGAATCCTTCGGTTACCACCAGGGTCAGACCTACCTGCTCAGAACCGGTGATCGCAACTCCGATATCATAACCCATAAAACGTTTAAGGTCCTGGTCTTCAATACCACCGACCACAATACCTTTAACCCCGACTTTCCTGGCTTGTTCCAAAGCATCATAAGTGACGATTGAACCACCGATGATTATCTTGTCTTTGAATGATTTATCTATCTGTTTTTCTGTGAGTACCTCATCAGGATCCTTGGCGGCCATTGCTAATTCACCGATTGTTTCCCCGCCGATACCAAATATACCCTGTATAAAACTGCCAGTCGTTCTTATTATAACACCTTCGTTCTTAATTACATCAATAACCTGTCCATCAATATATGCAATTACTTCAACCGGGATGGGAGGTTCTCTTAATATCAACTGACCAGTAATTCTTGAGATACTTTCTATGACACCTTTGATCGGACTCTTAACATGTGATTTGAAAAGACCGAAAAGGCCTTTGCTCTGAGCAAGAACTTCTTCTTTCTCGATCGTGTCGCCAGCCTTCTTGAGCATAGCGTCGTCAACTTCATCCGCCAAGATACCCAAAAGCCCTGCGACATTCAATGTTTGAACATTCCCTGGTAGATTAGTTCTTGCAACTACCTGTTCACCAACGACCTTATCGTTTTTATTTACCACAATATCACCCGGTAGCGGGAGACGGCGTTCTTTTGTCAATACAGTATGAGCAAGGACTTTGAGTCCTGGCGTATATGCATGTGCCAATTTAATCCTCCTTTAACTATATTTATGATATACATATTTTTGCCGTGGTCAAGAGATACGTCATTACTTTTTTTGGTTCCTAAGGAATTTTTTGACTGCCGCAAGGTTCATTAGATCATCCTGCAGGCTTTTTCTCGGAGTTTCCAGGATGAAAGGCTTTGTTTGTAATAGATGGTGGTTAATAATATGACCCATACCTTTACCGATATTACCCTTGCCAATATGCCAATGCCGGTCATGACACGAACCAAGCGATGTTTTTGAGTCATTGAAATGGACTAAATGCAATCTATCGATACCGATTGTGTTATCGAATTCATTCAGGGTGCGCGCCACTCCTTTTTTTGTATTGAGCGGATAGCCGGCAGCAAATGCGTGTGCAGTATCCAGCACAACACCGATCCGCTCCGCAGGTTCAATACCACTTATTATCTTACTTATCTGGTCAAAATCGTAACCTAATTCATTTCCACTTTTCGGAGTATTCTCCAATAGCAGAATAATATCATTCTCAGCGCAATGCAACGCTTGATTTATCCCTTTGATCATTAGCTTGATCCCTTGTTCTTCATCTTTTGAAGAACCGATGTGCATGATCACGAAATGTGCGGTTATGGCGGCGGCTCTTTGTAACTCGATAATGAGCGAATCTACTGATTTTTTATATAGACTTTTATCAGGTGTCGCCAGGTTAACGAGATATGGCATGTGAATAAAAACCGGTGCGATATTTGTATTTTTTATGGCTTTTGTATATAAACCAACATCTTTTTTATCTAAAGCCCGGTACTTCCATGAGCGGGGGTTTCTTGAAAAAAGCTGTATTGTTTCACACGATCGTTCGCGTGCGCGTTCAATAACATTTTCAAAACCACCCGCTACTGATATGTGAAAACCGATCCTCATCCTGATCGGTCTAGTCTCTTTTATGGATAATGATGGTGCCAGGTTCGGTTGTTATGTACCGATCTTTACCAAAGTAAAGCATGGGAAAGATATTTTTTTCGTCGACAAGGCAATCAGCATCTAAGATATCTTTGCGATAGTGTATTAGAACAATACGTCCGATGAACAGATGATGGTCACCATATTCAGCGACCCCGTACTTTTCACATTCAAAAGCAGCATAACTCGATCCGAGGATGGGTCCGTTGACTTTTTCGGCATCAAAATACTGGATACCAAGTTTTTCTAATTTATCAATGTTTCTTCCTGAAATACTGCCAGCTTGAGCGCTTATTTGTGCTTGTTTATGCTCTAGAAAATTTACTGTGAAGCCATTTTCCTTCTTAAGCAGATCGAATGTATATCTTTTAGGCGCAACGAGTACTCCATATAAAGGCGGTTGAGCTGAGATGGGTGTGTGCCATGCTGCAGGCATGACATTTTTTGCGACCGCGACAAAAGCTACTGTTTGCGGAAAGAAATAATAGAATTTATCGATACGATCACTTTTTTCCATGTTTCTTCTTTTTGATCAATTTTGTACATACCGGGCATACTTTCTTACCTCGTTTCATGACCATGCCATGCTCACATTGCGGACAACGATCCTTGGTGGGCGGATAAAATGCAGAAAAATCACACTGTTTGCATTTATATACATTACCGCGACGTGTTTTAATTATAATAACTTCACCATGGCACATCGGACATGGTGCATCATGCCCGATGTTTTCAGTATAGCGGCACTCTGGATACCCGGAACAGGCGAGAAACTTGCCAAATTTGCCGTGCCGGGTTATCAGGTTACGACCGCAGTCCGGACATTTACGATCGCTCTCTTCCACTTCGAGATTCTCCGAGTACTTGCATTCTGGAAAACCTGAACAAGCAAGGAATTTACCATACCGGCCCCATCTGACAACGAGTGGTTTCTGGCATTTTGGACAATTTTTATCGACCTTAACCGTTATTGCTTCTTTGATCTTTTCTACTTCTTCTTTTATCTTATCCAGGTCCATAACAAAAGGATCGTAAAATTCACGTATCACTTCTTGCCAGAGTTTGCTGCCTGCTTCAATCTGGTCAAGTTCTTTTTCCATTTTTGCGGTAAATGAAACTTCAAAAATATCTGAAAATCTCGGGATAATCACCTCATAGACCTGAAGTCCCAAGTCAGTAGCTTGTATTTTGCCGTTTTCTTTGATGGTATAGCCGCGGTCAAACAGGGTCTGGAGAATATGAGCATAGGTTGACGGGCGACCGATACCATTTTCTTCCAATTTTTTTATCAGGCTCGCTTCTGTAAAACGAGCCTGTGGCTCGGTCATCTTTTCGGTGAATTCGATGCTGGTCATTTCGACATCTTCGCCTATTGTCATGTCTGGTACCGACCCTCGGTCAATAGAATCTCCGGTTACGATTTGGTAACCTGGGAAGACCATTTTCATTTCTTCTGTTTTAAAATCTACTTCATTGAAACTGACTACCGCTTCTTTCTGACGATATTTAGCTGGCGCCATCTGCGATGCGACAAAACGGTTGAAGATCAGCTTATAGACTTTGTATTGGTCATCAGTCAAGTACTGTTTGATATCTTCTGGATTCAATTCAATCTTGGTCGGTCGGATCGCTTCATGACCCCCCTGGACATTCTTGCGATCCTTAAAGATCCGGACGGTCTGATTCAAATATTCCTTACCGTGCTTACGTGCGATATGTTCCCTTAGTTGTTCCAGGGTTTCTTTGTTGACCCGGATTGAATCAGTGCGCATATAAGTTATCAAACCGATGCTGCCCTGAGGTAATCTGACACCCTCATAGAGACTTTGAGCGATATACATCGTCTTTTTCGCAGAAAACCGTATGCGCTTAGATGCCTCTTGCTGGAGCGTAGAGGTGATAAATGGCGGCGGCGGCGTTCGGGTTGGATTGGTCATGCGAAAAGACGTGACTTTAAATTTTGTACCTTTGATAAGGGCTTCTTTGAAGCGTTCCAGTTCTTTTTTGTCTTCGATCTTTTTTGGCTCGCCAGCTATGCGCCATAGCTTACCGATAAATCTTTCATTGCGTTCGGTGATGAACTCAGCTTCTGCAATCCAATATGGTTTTGGTTTAAATGCGGTGATCTCTTTTTCTCTTTCCGATATAAGGCGTAACGCCACACTCTGGACACGCCCGGCAGATAGTCCGCCCTTTATGATTTTCCACAATAAAGGGCTTGTATAGTAACCTACTATTCTATCGAGAACCCTTCTTGCTCGGTGTGCATTGACCAGATTCTCGTTTATGATCGTAGTATGCTGAAGGGCTCTTTTTACGTGTTCAGGAGTGATTTCGTAGAATAAAGCTCTTTTAATGTGTGCCCCATTAGATTCCAGTTCTTCAGCAAGATGTTTGGCTATGACTTCACCTTCACGGTCCGGATCAGGAGCAAGGAAAATTTCAGATGAATTCCGACACGTTTTTTTTATTTCCTGGATGATCTTCGCTTTACCTCTTATTTTGATATAACGTGGCTGGAAATTATTTTCGATATCAACACCCAGGGTCGATTTAGGCAGATCCTTAATATGCCCCCGGGATGATACCAGTGTATAGTCTCGACCCAGAAAACCTTTGATCGTCTTGCACTTGGTCGGTGATTCAACGATGACGACTCGTTTGTTTATTTTCTTTTTTCTTTTTTTTGTTTTTTTCTTCATATTTGCGGATTCATTATACACTTCGTGTTTTCTCTTGTCAAGCAGGGATTTAAAAATTATATGATTATGTTATCGATGAGACGTGTCTTGCCAAAGAATACCGCCAGTGCTACCAGTGTATCTTTGCCAATTCTTTTTACTGGCAGCAAATTATTTTTATTTGCAATGGCAATATAGTCGACCCGGCCATTTTTTTTCTCGATCAACTGTCTGATAATTCTTTTTGCTCTTTTGGGATCAGAAAATCCTGAAGAAAAGTCCCTTTTGATTTTTCTTAATGCATGATACAGTACGGTCGCGTCCTTTCTTTGTCTGGGCGAAAGGTATTTATTACGCGAACTCATTGCCAAGCCATCTTTTTCTCGGATGATCTTACCGGTGATTATCTTTACATCGAGATTGAGGTCTTTTGTCATACGTCTGATGATCAATGCTTGCTGATAGTCTTTGGCGCCGAATACCGCAATATCTGGTTTGATAATATTAAAGAGTTTCAAGACGATCGTCGTGACGCCCTGAAAATGGCGGGGTCTTGTATTACCGCACATTATTTTGCTGAGATCCTTTACATTAATATAGGTTTTATAATCTCGTGGATAGATGTGTATGGCTGAAGGATAAAATATCAGATCGACGTTTTCTTTTTCTAAAAGAGCCTTATCTCTTTTAATGTTCCTCGGGTAATTTTTGAGGTCTTCATTTGGCGCGAACTGGGTGGGATTTACAAAGATCGAGATCACGACAAAGTCAGCTTTTTTGCGGGCGATACGCACGAGTGACAAATGCCCTTCATGTAAATAACCCATGGTCGGCACAAAACCGATAGTCTTAGCGGTTTTCTTGATCTTATTAATAAAATCCTTAGTTTCAGCGATCTTTCTTATTACTCGCATGTTCCATTATAATCAACGCTGAAAACACGTCAATATACTACATGCCTTTTCTTCTCCGTTTCACCGATTCTCCGGTTCATGTCACACTGCTTTCTGCTTAGTTCCTGGTGCTTAGTACCTAGTATTTGAACCGCTTGACTTTTCATGGTTATTTGAGTATAATGATGTCGAGTTTTAGCAAGATTTTCTACCCAACCCAAGGGTTCGTATATTTGTTGATTTTTAGCAAAACGATTTTGTTTTACATGAGAATCGAGAGTTTATTCAGGAAGAAAGGAGTTTGAAAAATGGCGTTACTTGAGATTAGATGGCATGGTCGAGGAGGACAGGGGGCAAAGACGGCTGCCCTTCTCTTTGGTGATGCCGCAGTTGAAACCGGTAAGTATATTCAAGCATTCCCAGAATATGGACCGGAAAGAATGGGCGCGCCGGTATTTGCATTCAATCGGCTATCTGATAAACCTATCCTTCAACACTGCGGTATAAAGAGCCCGGAGATCGTTGTTGTGCTGGATCCGACGCTAATGGAAACGGTCGATGTAACCGAAGGTCTACCTGATAACGGTGTGGTCTTGGTTAATACACAAAAAAGCGCACAGGATATCAAAAAGCAATTAGGGTTAAAAAGCCAGAAAGTGTACGTCGTCGATGCAAGCAAGATCTCACAAGAAATATTGGGTCGTGATCTACCGAATACACCGATGCTTGGTGCCCTGATAAAGGCATCCCGGCTGCTTGAATTCGAACCGATGATAGCCTCGGTACAGAGCCGTTTGAAGAAAAAATTCCCAAATCGTCCGGATGTCGTTGAGGGTAATATCAAGGCTATTAAAAGAGCATATGAGGAGATGCGCACATGAAGAAGGAAAAAGAAGGCTGGAAAGAACTACCGATCGGCCTGGTCTTAGGAGCAGCAACCTGTTTGAATTTTGAGACTGGAGACTGGCGCAGCGAAAAGCCGGTCTGGGATGCAGAAAAGTGCACGCACTGTTTGATTTGCTGGGTGTATTGTCCGGATTCGTCGATCATTGTTAAGGACGGCAAGGTTCAGGGCATTGACTACAAATACTGTAAAGGATGCGGTATTTGTGCTGAAGAATGTCCGCCCAAGGTCAAAGCGATCACCATGGTCAGGGAGGAGAAATGATAGTAGCGAGAACTGGAAACGAAGCGATGGCCGAAGCGATGCGTCAGATCAACCCTGATGTTGTTGCTGCTTATCCGATCACACCCGCGACTGAAGTAGTTCAGTTATTCTCTAAATTCGTCAATGACGGTCTGGTCGATACACAGTTTGTGCCGGTTGAGAGTGAACATTCAGCATGCAGTGCTTGTGTTGGAGCGTCAGCTGCAGGTGCCAGGGTCATGACATCGACCGCCTCTCAAGGGCTTGCTTTGATGCACGAAATACTCTTTATTGCTGCTGGATTACGTTTACCGATCGTTATCTGTCTTGTCAACCGCTCTTTATCAAGTCCTATCAATATACATTGTGACCACTCAGATACCCTGGCTTCCCGCGATGCTGGTTGGCTCCAGATTTACACAGAAAATGCCCAGGAGGCATATGATACAACGATCCAGTTAGTAAAGATCGCGGAAGAAATTCTTCTGCCGGGTATCGTTTCGACCGATGCGTTTATTATCAGCCATGGCATGGAACGAGTTGAGCTTATCGATGATAAGGAGATACCGAAATTCCTCGGTGAGAGAAAACTGAACTATTCCTTGCTCGATACTGAGAATCCAATCACCCTTGGACCGCTGGATTTACAAGATTACTTCTTTGAACACAAGCGTTCACAGATCGATGCTATGAATAAGGTCCTTCCGGTCATTGAGAAAGTACAAAAGGAATTCGGTGACAAATTCGGCAGACATTACTCAACCGTCGATGAATACAAAGTAGACGATGCCGAAGTTGCGATCCTGGTTATGGGTTCGACTGGCGGCACGGCCAAGGTTGCAGTCGAGAGATTAAGAGAAAAAGGTAAGAAAGTCGGTCTCATACGAACACGCGTATACCGACCATTCCCGAAAGATGCGATGACTAAAGCTCTGAGCAAGGTAAAAGTCGTCGGCGTCATGGATCGTTCAGATACTCTTTCGACCCTTGGTGGGCATCTTTACAATGATGTTCGTTCGATCCTCTATAAAGCAGAGAAGCAGCCATTAATGAAGAACTATGTTTATGGACTTGGCGGACGGGATATAAGCATAGAAGAGATCGAAGATATATATGATGAGCTTCTTAACATACAGAAATCAGGAAAAGTTGCTAAGGATATCGTATATTTTGGAGTGCGAGGTGAATAATGGCTAAACTAAAAGAACTTGCGGCTCAAAAAGAAAAATTCGTCGGTGGCCATCGTGGTTGTGCTGGTTGTGGTGCTGCGATCATTGCACGCCAGGTACTCATGGCGGCAGAAAACCCTGTTGTTGTCGGTGCGGCAACCGGTTGTTTAGAGGTTTTCTCGACGATTTACCCATATTCTGCATGGAATGTTCCCTATATCCATAATGCCTTTGAAAATGTTGCGGCAACGATGTCGGGTGTTGAGGCTGCTTATAAAGCGCTAAAAGCAAAAGGTAAAATTACCAAAGATCTGAGGTTTATAGCATTCGGTGGAGATGGTGGAACTTATGATATTGGTATTCAGTCACTGTCCGGTATGATCGAACGCCGGCATCGGGTACTTTATGTCTGTTATAATAATGAAGCATACATGAATACAGGTATTCAGCGTTCGTCAGCCACACCGCGTGGCGCCCATACAACCACATCACCTGCAGGTAAGGTGATCCCCGGGAAACTCCAGCCACGAAAGAACTTAACTGAGATCATCATCGCCCATGAACCTGCTTATGCGGCTCAAGCGACATTTGGCTACTGGAATGATTTGATCACTAAAGTCCGCAAAGCACTCGCTGCTGATGGTCCCTCTTTCATCAATATTTACGCTCCCTGCAGGCTCGGTTGGGCATATGCTCCGGAAAAAACCGTTAAGGTATCAAAGATGTCAGTCGAGACGTGTATCTGGCCGCTTTATGAGTACGAGAAAGGCGAATACCGTATCACGGTCAAACCTAAAGAGAAAAAACCGATCGATGAATTTCTCAATATGCAAGGGAGATTCGGTCATTTGTTCAAGTGGAAAGATGATTTACCGATAAGGGAATTCCAGGAAGAAGTTGATTTTATATGGAAACGGCTATTGAAACGTAGCGGAACATCATAAATCAACGTACAGCTAGAGCAGAAAAAGCGGAGTACATAAAAAACAGCTATTATGCAGGCTGTTGAATCCTGAAAGACTGATCAGAAATATGATCAACGCGATTATTTTTGATATGGACGGCACTCTCTATACGAGTGATGAGATAACAAAGCAATTTGCCGCGGCCGCATACTATACCCTTGCAAAAGCCGATAAAATTCCATTAGCCCGTGCTCAGAAACGCATCGAGGAGCGAAGAGCCGAATTAAAAGCAAAGAGCGGATTTCCAACTCCGTACACCTTGACTCTGAGATCATTCAATATCCCGATAGATCTGTGGCACAAGGAGAATATTAATTTCTTTGATCCGCGTGACTATTTGCACAAAGACGACAAATTAAAACAAGCACTTACTAAATTAAAAAAAGATTTTTGTCTGGTCGTCATGACGAACAATAATAGGGTACAGACTGATCGGGTTCTTGAAGGACTTGAATTAATTGGTTTATTCGACAGGGTATATACATACAACAGTTTTGAAATATTAAAACCAGATCCTGTGTTCTTTAAAAGAAGTGTTGCAGAATTAGGCATTAAACCCGAAACCTGCCTTTTTGTTGGCGATCGGTATGATGTGGATCTGCGGCCGGCTAAGGAATTAGGCATGCAGATTCTTGAGGTTAAAGGACCAAAGGATATTTACGGTTTAGCCAGTAAGCTGTTAAAAAAGGAGTGAACAAAATGAAAAAAACTTGTGGCTTTTTGCTCGCAATAATCTTCATGATCATTAATTGTGCAGGCCCCAAAATAGACCTGAAGTTCAATATAAAGCCAGGGTCGGTATACAGTTACAAGGTAACAACCGAACAACAGATATCACAGACTATCCAGGGTAAGGTTGTTGATATGGACCAGACAATAATAATGGAATACCGCTACGATGTCAAAGAGATCAATGATCAGGGCAATACCGTCGTTGATATCGTCTATGAGCGCATCGGTTATATGCAAGACGGTCCCTTGGGCCATATCGACTATAAATCATGGGAAGACAACAAAGAGATACCGCTTCTTGCCCAGGGTTTTGCATCATTGGTCGATCAGGGATTTACCATGGAGATATCGCCGCATGGTAGTGTCGTTGCCATAACAGGAACGGAAAAAATTATTGATAAGATGATCAAGGATATGGATTTGCCGGAATCTAATGGTATGACTGAGGAAATCAAGCAGGGCATGCAAAACCAATTTGGTGATGCGGCACTCAAGGAAACGATGAAGAGCATGTTTTCTATTTATCCTGACCGACCGGTCGGCGTTGGTGATTCATGGCAGGCGACATGGAATATGAGCAAGGGTTTTCCAATGATCCTCAATAATACCTGGAAACTAAAGGAAATTAATGATACTGAAGTCATCCTCGATGTTTACACAAAAGTCGAATCGAATAAAGAAGCGATACTCTCCCAGATGGGCGGTATGGAAATGTCCTATGATCTGTCCGGAGAGCAGAGCGGCTCGATGGTCCTTGATCGAGTAACCGGTTGGTGCACCAGATCACAGTTAGATCAGATATTTGAGGGGACGATACGGGCAACAGGGGAGATGTTCGGGGGACAAGAAGGACTGGAGTGGCCCATAAAAGTCGCGGGCACAGTTACTATTGAATCTTCAGTAGAATAGAGCTAAGGGACAGCTGGCAAAAGTTTCTCAAGTAAAACTCGTGCTTTGACCGCATAGATCGAATTTGGTGCGCGCACGATAAGTTCTTCAAGGATCGTACGCGCTTCCTCTATTTTATCAAGATCGATATACACCTCAGCCTGGAGTAAGATAGCATTGTGTATACTATGCTCCGGGAACAAAGAGTTCAGTTCATCGAGGGCACTCAATGTCTGCGCAAGATCATCGAGCTTTATGTAAGTAAGTGCAAGATAGTAGAGTGCGTAATCTCCCAGTCGGGTTTTTATAAGGGTTTTTAGACTGTCTAACGCCGCCTCAGTCTGTTCGCTTTGATATAGAAAGATCGAATAGCCCAGAGATTTGAATTTTGTTGTATCGACCCGGACTTTTTCTATCATATAGAGCCGTTCAAGCGCATCATTGGCAAACTCCGAATCAGGATAGCGGCCAGTTAATTTGAGATACTCGCTGCGCGCCTTCAGTATATCACCGGTGTAAAGATAGTCGTCAGCTAGATGCAGGGCTATTGAAGCATTAGCATAGGTACCTAATCGTTCATAATATTTTTTCAGAAGCTCAATGCCCAGACTGTCCTTTCCAGCGAGGAAATAACACGTATTCAATTCAGTGATCGATGATAATTGAGCATTCTGATGAATGGTTTTTTCCAGGCTATCTATTTTTGCATTCAAGCCAAGGTTAAAGAATAGAAGTAATAATATCATCATTCTTCAAGTAGTTTTTTGAAATATTCTCTTATATATAATTCATATTCTTTGGGGTACGATTCACGCAGTGCTTGCTGGATCAATTCCCGCAGTTTATCCTTACCGAGTTCTTGGGGCAACGGGTCAGGATTTTCCCTGGCTAGGAATTCTTGACCGGTTTTACTTTTCCGGTTTTTTTCATAATCTTCTTTGCGTATAGATTTCTGGGCGTCGAGGAGCCTTGATATGATTTTTTTCTGACGTTCAATGAGTTCGCGGTCGAGTTTATACTTGTATAATTCTTCTTCTGTTTGTTTCATTTCTTCGATAACATTATCGAGCATGCTTTGGTGCTGATTCGGCCCCGCTTCATTACGCAGTTTCTCAAGGGCTTGACGCAGGGCACCTTGTTTTTCAGCGAGCCTCTGTAATTGGGCTTTTTGAGTTCCGGTCAAACCGCTCATCGGCATTGGGAAAAGACCGTTCATCGATTGGGTGAGAGACATTTGCCCTTGGGATATCCCGGAAAGTTTCTGGAGAAAATCGTCCATACCGGTCGAGGAGTTGCCTTCAACCGCCTGCTCGAGTTTTTTGAGCATTTCAAGGCAAGCGAGGTTTATTTGCTTCATCGCCTCCTGTGTGTTCTGACGGAAAGTTCCTACGTCTTTGGCTTTTTCCATATGAGTCATCGCTTTGGCAAGTTTCTTGCCCATACTCGGTGTGACATACAAGCTTTTTACTTGCTGGGCATACAAGCTCTCGGCAAGAGCCCTGGTAGCATTGATTATCTGGTTCTGTTGAGTGATGTCGTATGTTTTCTCATGACCAAGACTTTCTTCGGTTTTCGAAATATCGATCAGTTGATTCAAGATATCGAGAAGTTTCTCTCTTAATTGTGCAGCCCGTCCTCCAGTAAGTTTTTCATACAGCTTCTGGAGATCAGCCGCGGTCATGTTCAGGTTCTTTTGCATGTCGCCTGGCCGGGGCGACATTTCACCCGCCAGATCCTGCATTTGCCTGGCGAGTTCTTCCAAAGCTTCTCTTATATCCTGCTCAAGCTCCTGGTCATCAGCGAGAGACTGGAGTTCTTTGCTCAGTTGGTCAATCGATTTTTGCAGATCACTGATTTCCTTTTGCTGTTCTGAAGTCTCCTGCTGATTCGATGCCTGATCTATTTCTTCGGCTCGTTCAGCGAGTCCCTCGGCCATATCTGCCAGTTCTTTGATCTTTTCTTCCTGTTGGAATCTTTTCAATATCGCCAAAGTGCGCTCAATAGCTTTTGCCATTTCTTGCTGTTGTTTTTTTAACTCGTCGAGCGCCATCTCAATATCCTGGGGTCTTTTATTCAGGGCTTTTTGTAAATCCGTCAAAGCTTTGCGCAGTTCATCGGGTGCGATTTCCTGGAGTATTCTGGCGATCTCTTGAAGATGTTCGATCGATTCCTGATCAAGGACCACGCCTTCTTTTAATTCTTTGATAGTTTTTTCAAATTCATTTTGCCACTCATCGATCTTCTCGAGGATCTTTTTTTCCTTGGATATCGCCGTAAGTAATTTCTCCTGGTCAGCCCAGGCAAGTTCACGTTCTTTCATGATTTTTTCGTGTAACCTCGAGATTTCATCCATTTCATCGACATGTTCTTTTTTCAGATCCTCGAGTTCTGCTTGAACAAGTTCTTCTTTTTTATCGACGTCCTCATAGATCTCTTCCATTGTCGGGAAGTAGATATAATATGATTTACTTTTACTCGTTTTGCCTGCGTTGTCTGTGATTTCAGCGTAATAAACGATCTCGTCTCCAGGCAGCATACCGATTTCTGATATGTCCCAGGTAAAATACAGGGTATCCTCCAGGGCATTATATTGTATATCGAGTTTTTTTGCATGGGATTCTTCAAATTTGTAATAAAAAACAGCTTTGTTCAAACCATAATCGTCACTGCATTTGATCCCGATGTCGATCTCCATATCATTAGGCAGGGCGATATTAAACCCCGGGTAGAAAATGTCGACAAGCGGCGGCAGATCAGATACTGCATAGAGAACGATCTGTTCTTTGATATCGGTCGCTGCAGTCAGGTGGAGCATGGCCGTGCTGCTTTGGGTAACCTTGAATTCAGCACTGAATAAGGTGTCTTTACATTGTACAATGATGGTATCTTTAATAACCATTATGCCCGACAGGAGAGATTGTGATGTCTTTCCTTTCATAACAACTTCAGTCCCCTCGGGTACGATCAGTTGCCGCCCGGTTTTGACATCATCCTTGAGCTTTGTATACGCTGGATATTTAAGAAAGAAACTCAATTCTTCAATATATACTTGCTTCAAATCCTTTAAAAAGTACTGCTCGGTAGTCTGATCAAGAAAGGTGAAGTAATAACCTATCGGTCGATCCAATTTGATATCATCCCGGGCAAAAGCATCGAGGACCGGGATTTTTTTGACTGTTTTTGTCCGGTCTGTTAACGTGACAAGATCGACATTTTTAGGTATATAGACGCCATCAAGAGATATTTCTATATCGACTGATGAACCTTCAAGAAACGTAGCAGTACCTGGTTTTACAGTATAGAATATTCGGCGGTTAAGGGCATACCAGAAATGACCCGGTGCCGCGACCGGGTGGATAAGTGCAAAAATAATAGCGATCAAAATAAAGCGTAGACCAGTATACACTGGTCTATATGAGATATATTTTCCGGGATCGATCGGCATTACTTTACTGGCTGCATCAGATATATAGGCACTAATAAGCTCCGGTGAATATTGTTCTTTATTATCTTTGCTTATTAAAGATAGCTGGATGCTGTTGACTAACTCACCCTTGAAGTTTATTTTGTTTTCAAAGATTCGTGCTCTTTCAACGAGTTTTTTCGTTCGGTAGAAAAACACGGGGAGGACTCCGATCATGCCGTACCACGGTGATTTCAAAAGAAGCAGAGCGATCGAGACCGCGATCAACGATATTGTCAACATTATCAGAAGCCAACCGATGAGATCAACGGTCTGCTGCACGCGTGCATACTTTCTTACTTTATGCAGGATAAGATCGATGTTTGACACTTTGCTCAATTGGTTAAACTATAAACAATAATATTGATCCCCATTTTGATGGCATCTTCTCTTTTCTCAGGCGGGTCATTATGCACATCAGGGTCTTCCCACCCGTCACCCAGGTCACATTCATATGTGTAGAAAATTACCAGCCGTTCATCATAAAATATCCCAAAACCCTGTGGTGGTTTACCATCGTGTTCGTGGATTTTAGGTAAACCATTGGGAAATTCGTAATAAGAATGGTATATGCCGTGATCAAATGGGAGTTCGACAAGCGGGGATTCAGGGAAAATTTTTTGTATTTCCTCCCGGAATGTGGAGTCCATGCCGTAATTGTCGTCAGCATGGAGAAAACCACCAGCGGCAAAGTAATCCCGGAGTATTTTGATCTCTTCATCGGAAAAGCGAACTCTGCCGTGCCCGGTCATGTATAGATACGGATATTGAAAAAGTTTCGGGTCTGTGATCTCGATATTTTCTTCGCGCGGCGCTGCTCTTATCGTCGTTCTTTCATTTACCGCCTCGAGCAGATTAGGCAGAGAAGAAGGATCAGAATACCAGTCACCGCCACCTGTATATTTTAACCGAGCGATGGTAAAATCATACTGCGCAAAAAGCGTTATTAGCAACATCAAAATATGCATATATAATTATAAGTTGGCATGGTATAGATGTCAACCCTGTTAGAGAATCCCACGTTGACTTTTGCTAAATCCCATTTGCACGACAAATGATATTAAGGATGTTTGGTATTACTGATGCCTGATGGAGGATTCTCTGACAGGGTCAACCCCGTCGCTTTTCGGTTTTTCTATTCGCCGATTAGCTGGACGACAATTTTGCGCTGGCGCGGTCGGTTGTCAAATTCGGCAAGGACGACCTGCTGCCAGGTGCCTAACATGAGTGCGCCTTTTTCAAAGGGTATGGTCAGGCTTGGTCCCTGGAGCGCCGCCCGCAGATGGCTGAAGCCATTAGCATCACCCCAGGTATCATCGTGGTGGTAATGTCGATCTGATGGAACGAGTTTTTCGTACAGCTCCTGCACATCTTTGATCATGCCGGATTCAAATTCGAAAGTTGTGATCGCGGCGGTGGAACCGATATTAAAGATCGTGACATTACCTTTAGTTAATTTAGCTTTGTGCAGCAATTCTGATATTTGCTCGGTAATATTGATAAGATCGCCACTGCCTTTGGTTTTCAATTGTAGCGTGTGATTTATGATCTCCATTCTAGTCTCCTTTAGGCTTTAACAGGATATGGGGTACGTTTTTATGCGGGTGTTTAATGACCTTGACATCAGTCTGGTAAACCTGCTTTAAGGTTCTCTCATTTATTAATTCACCGGGGCTTCCTTGCGCAAATATTTTACCTTGGTGCATGAGGATCAAACGCTCGCAATACAGGCTCGCCAGGTTGAGATCATGGTTGACTACTATTATTGACATACCCTCTTTATTAAATTTTTTTAACAGTTCCATTATTGCATATTGATGGTGCAGGTCAAGGTGGCTGGTTGGTTCGTCAAGTATCAGAATTGCTGGTTCTTGCGCCAGAGCCCGAGCCAAAACGACGCGTTGTCTTTCTCCTGATGAGAGTGAGTTTATCATCCGTTTTCTAAAAGTCTGAACATCGGCATATTCAAGTGCATGATCGCGGGCTTGGTAATCGATCTTATTCTCCCTTTGAAAAGCTTTTAGGTATGGATATCTGCCCATCATGACGATATCTTCAACTGTGAAATCCAGAGCAAAATGGGTTTCCTGTGGTACGAAAGCTATTTTTTTAGCGAGCTCCTTGGGTTCAATACGCTCAATGGGTTCACCTAAAATTGTGATCATACCTTTTCCTGGTTTAAGGATGCCGCAGATCAACCGGAGAATAGTTGATTTCCCGGCACCATTGGGTCCGATGATACCGAGAAACTCCCCTTGCTTAAGGGAAAACGATATGTCTTGCAGCACTTCTTTTGTGTTGTAGGAAAAGAAGGCATTTTGGATATCGATGATATTC
>Ga0307445_10000125_pt1 | contig 35246 bp, 33 predicted proteins | sample SalMarSW160330MG_FD_202147 | JGI IMG/M metagenome (GOLD analysis project Ga0307445, IMG submission 202147) | Salt marsh sediment microbial communities from the Plum Island Ecosystem LTER, Massachusetts, United States - SW1603-30 | ecosystem: Environmental > Aquatic > Marine > Intertidal zone >... | reverse complement strand
AGCATTGTCCGCGGACCAAAATCTCTCCATCTTGGTTCAGTACGCCTTCTTGTTTGAATTTCTTCTATTGTGTAAGCTCTTCGTTCATTTCCAACAAAAGTTCTTTCTGAAATTATTCCACAATTCAAGCATACTTTATTTCCCCCTCTCTCTTCAATAGTTGGATTATCACAACAAGCACTTATAGGAGATAAATTACCCTCATTAAGGTCTTTATTTTTGATGAGCTCTCGGTAGCTATGGTTCATAATATTTCACTTTGAGTATTTATCACAAATAATGAATTAAAGAGAATAAACACGTATTTCTGAGTAAAAAATAGTCATTATTATTTCTTTAATAACTTAATATCTGCTGTAAAGAATTAATTGATTAATCGGCTATATAAATGTTTTCATGATTGATTAATTATTTGAAAAATTTTTTGAATTTTTCCCACTCATTTCCCTTAATTCATACGATTGTTCACAATTTTGTATTATATGAAAAAAAAATATTAATTATTCTGCAATTTATATATAATATCTTATAGGTGAAAAATGACATGGAATTTTATGATGTAATAAAAAGTCGAAGAAGTTTTCGCATATACAAACCTGATATGCCTGAGAAAGAAAAAATCGAAAGGATTTTAGATGCTGCTAGGCTAGCTCCTACTTGGGCCAATATGCAAGGAATGCATTATATTGTTGTGAAGGATCCAGAAAAAGTTAAATCAGTATGGAATGCCGTTGGACAGAAGCAAAAATTTGTAGAAGCTCCGATTTTTATTGTTGGGGCTATTAAAGAAAAAGGTTCAGGTACTAACGGAAATGGAGAGAAATATTACCCTGTAGATTTTGGAATATGTTTTGAACATCTGATATTAGCTGCTACTGCAGAAGGATTGGGAACTTGTTGGATAGGTTGGTTTGATGAAAATAAATTAAAAGATGCATTAAATATTCCTAAAACTTATCGAGTATTAGGTCTCACACCATTAGGCTATCCGATAAAACAAAAAGAGTCAGTACAAGAACGACATTCTCTAGAACAAATCGTCCATTATGATAAATTTTAATTAGAAATCTTCTCTTTCTTTTCTCACTTTACGATGAAATTCTAAAATAATTTCAAATAATACTAACAACTTATTTATTTATGAAAATTATTCGAATTGATGTTAAAAAGAAGTCAATCTCTCACGATGTAATCACCAAAAATTCGAAATACTTTTTTCTAGGTGCTCGTGGTCTAACCTCTCAAATTGTTTCGGATGAAGTAAATCCCCAAGCTGATCCGTTAGGTCCAGAAAATAAGTTAATTATTGCTAATGGCATGCTCGCGGGTAGTCCTTTTCCAAATTCAGCGAGAACTTCAGTAGGAGCTAAAAGTCCATTAACTAACGGAATTAAGGAAGCTAATGTGGGGGGAAGGTCTGCGATGATGCTTGCCAGGCACGGAATTAGAGCATTAATCTTTGAAAATATTTCAGATGATTTACAGATCTTACTCATTAATGATGATAAAATTGAATTGGTCGATGCAGAGGTCTATAAAGGACTTGGAAATTATGAACTTAATTCAAAATTGTATGAACGTTATGGTAATACCATTGGAATTTATTCAATAGGACCAGCAGGTGAATACATGATGAAATCTGCTACTGTTGCAGCGAATGACCTTGAAGGATATCCGAGTAGACATGCTGCGAGGGGTGGATTAGGAGCTGTTATGGGGTCAAAAGGTATAAAAGCAATAATCAATATTCCTTCAAAAGAATCAAAAGCACCCATGCATGATCTTAAAAAATTCAGAGAAACCTCTACTCCTTTTGCGAAAAATTTGATTGATACAAAAACTGCATTTTCTACATTTGGAACATCGATGGGAATGAAAACAATGAGTAATTTTGGGGGTATTCCAACCAAAAATTTTTCAATGGGATCATTTAATGATATTGATAAAATCTCGGGTGAAGCACTTCATGAACTCGTGATAAAACGAGGAGGAAAAAAACGATTAGCTTGTTCTCCAACATGCGTTATTAAATGCTCAAATTTGATTGTTGATCAAAAGGGAAACCATATTACATCCAGCTTAGAATACGAAACAATGTGTTTAAATGGAACTAATTTGATGATTAATGATCTTGATAGTTTAGCAAACATAGATCATTTCTGCGATGATGTGGGAATAGATACGATCGAATATGGTGGGACTTGTGGTGTTGCAATGGATTGTGGTAAACTTAATTGGGGAGATGCCCAAAAAGTAATAGAAATCTTGGATAAAGAAATTAGAAATAATACTGAAATAGGAAAATTATTTGGCAATGGTGTAAAATATATCGGTGATCAATTAAGTGCCAAAAGAGTTCCTCAAATTAAAGGACAAGGAATATCTGCCTACGATCCAAGAGTTATGAAAGCCATGGGAGTAACTTTTGCAACGACTCCGATGGGTGCTGACCATACGAGTGGAGCTGCAATTGTTGGGAGGGTTCCACGACAAGGGAGAAATTATGGAGAATATACCGATATAAAAAACAAATTGGATTTATCTTTCGAATTACAAGTATACACGACAGTTATGGATACAATGGGATGTTGTTATTTTATTGGTCCGAGTTATGAAAACATGTCTATTCTTGCCAATGTTATTAATGCAATGTATGATTTACAGTTAACCAGGAATGACGTTATCAATATAGGAAAAAATGTTTTAAGAATTGAAATAGAATTTAATAAGAAAGCGGGGATTACTAAAGATAGTAATGACGTGCCAGAGTTCTTTAAAAATGAAGCGTCTCCACCCCTAAATCTAAAATTCTCATTTACCAAAAACGATTTACAAAATTTTTGGGATAGATTAGATAATTATGTCTTTTAATAGCTCTAATTAGATATACTTCAAGTATCCCTTTCTTTTCATTGTATATTCTGTCACTAAGATTAAAATTACTGATAATAGGACACAGTTTAAAAGGGTATACCGTAACAAAAAATAATTAACTGATAGTTCAAGATTGATTTGCTCTAATAAAATAATCAAATAATATAATGAACTTAAAGCTCCAAAAACAACTTTTTTCTTTTTATTAATTGAAAGAGCGTTATTCCAGCTTATAATTCCAATAACAGTTGTTAAAAGGATGATAACTTTAAGAAATAGATTATTCATATTAAAAATCATGAGATAAATTTCTATTGAAACCATTACTAAAATAGGAATTGAAATTAATTCTCGTTGGTGATCTCGAAAATATTTCATTTCTAAGGTTATTTCAATAGCTATAAGGATAAAAAAACCAAGATAGGCAACTATAATAATTTCAAATAGTAAATCATGAACTAATATTAAATCAAATGAAAATCCAATTAAAAAAGCGAATAAAAAAATTAGTGAACTAACATATCTTGTTAACATGAGCCCTTTAGCTTTAATCATGGAGAAAAATCACTTTTGAAAAAATAGAAATAAATATTAATAATATATAATGAAAGAAACACATTTTTAACTAATATATTATGAGTGATTAAAATGCAAGTCGATCTAATTTTAGGAAAGTTAGAAGAGATAGTTGAAGCTAATTTTGTGTCCAATAGAATGGAGGATCTCTATATCTATTCCCAAGATCCAGGAGCATCACTTTCTCGGCAAGTAGATTATGTAGTTATGCCTGAATCAGTAGAGCAAGTTCAAGAGATAGTTAAATTAGCAAATAAAGAAAAGATTCCGATTATTCCAATGGGTGGGGGATTAACATTGAGTGGTTTAGTAATTCCTTTGAAAGGTGGAATTGTCATGGATATGAAGCGAATGAATAAGATTGTTGAAATTAATGAATCGAGTCGCTATGCTTTATTGGAAGCTGGAGTAACATCTGGGCAATTATTAGCGTATTTAAATAAAAACTATCCAGAATTAGAACCCCCAATTCCAGATGCACCCCCTTCGGTTACAATTGCAGGTAATGCATTAATTCACGGTAGCGGTTATCTTTCTCAAAAGTTTGGAGATCATGGTTCCATGATTAATGGAATTGAAGTTGTACTTGCTGATGGAGATGTGTATAAGTTTGGATCTTGTGCTGTTTCTGACTATTGGTTTACAAGAGGACCTATTCCTGATTTAATAGGGTTATTCATCAGTTCATTTGGTACAATGGGTATAATTACAAAACTTTCTATTAAATTATTCCCTAAGCATAAGATGAGGGATATAGTTTTTGGGTTATGTAAAGACCCTAATGTTCTTCCAGAATTAATTTCAAGCATAACATTTTCGGATGTCGCTGAAGATATCTTATTGGGTATTCAAGACAAGCCCGATTGGATGAAGGGCTACACTTTTATTATAGTTTATATTACTGGTGATTCAGAAGAAGAATTAAATGATAAAACAAAAAGTCTTAAAAAAATGTATCGTAAAGGAAATGCAAGATACATGAAAGTCCCAAAGCAAATTGAAGAGATCTTTCTTGAAAAACCTCAATTCGCAGCTAAAGCAGCAGATTTTAGAAAAGGGGGTGGATTTGAATATGTCGGAGCCTTTATTCCTCTTCAATTAATTCCAAATTTAATCCAAATTGGTACAGAAATTTCATTAAACCATGGAATTGTTCCTACATTGGGTGCCAGACTTATAGGACAAGGTCATTCTGCGATGTTTTTTATTTCATACTCATTTAACAGAGCAGATCCGAAAGACATGGAAAATGCAAGAGATGCTCTACATGAGACGAATAAAGCCGTTCTTGAGATTGGAGGCATTCCATGGAAAGCAGAAGTTGAAGGACAAAAATTAATAATGGAAAAAATGAATCCTAATTATAAAAAACTATTAAAAAACATTAAAAATTTAATCGATCCAAATGGAATCATGAATCCTGGAAATTGGGAGGTGTAATACTCATTTCTGAAAGTAAAGAGCAAGATTGGAAAGATATTGTTCATAGATGTTTTAGATGCGGTTATTGTAAATTTACTGCTGATTATTCTGATTTCAATTGCCCAAGTTATAAAAAATACAGATTCGAAACGTACAGTACAGGAGGGAGAATGTGGACAATCTACGGGTTAATTAGTGGAGAAATCCCTTGGAATGAACAAGTCTCTAATGTGATATATGCGTGCTCAACTTGTGGAAATTGCATGGAAAATTGCAGGTTTGAAAGGTTTAAAGATTTTCTCGTGGACTTCATAGAATCCGCGCGTAAGGAAGCATATATTCAAGGATTTTGTCCTGAAAAACAAAAAGTTCTACGTGAACGCATTGAAAATACTGAGATGTTCAATCCTTATGGTGAAAAAAACTCGAATAATGAAGCCTTGAAAAAACAATATAATTTACCAGATAAAGCCGAATGGGTTTACTTTGTTGGATGTACCTCGAATTATCGCCAAAAAGAATTAAGAGATGCAACATTAAGGTTTCTCAAAAAATCCAATATTGATTTCACACTTATCGATGAACATTGTTGTTGTAGTCCTATCATAAGAACGGGTCAAACTGATTGCGTTAAAGATTTTATTAACTATAATTTATTGAAGATTAGAGAAACTGGCGCTTCAAAAATTATTACCTCTTGTGCAGGATGTTATAGAACGATGAAATCCGATTGGAGAAAATATGATGATTTTACTGATATTGAAATATTCCATACAATTGAACTCATAAATGATTTTTTAAAAGAAAATAAATTGAAATTTAAATCAGAATTACCACGAACAATGATAACTTATCATGATCCTTGCCATTTAGGAAGACATATGGGGATTTATGAAATCCCTAGGAATATTTTAAAGAACATACCAGGAGTTGAATTGATAGAAATGGAAAGAAATCGCGGTAATGCATGGTGTTGTGGAGCTGGAGGAGGAGTTAAGATAGGTTATCCCGAATGGAGCGTGGAAATTTCTAAAGAACGTCTTGAAGAAGCAAAAAGCATTAATGTTTCTCTAATAGCATCAGCGTGTCCATTTTGTCGCACTAATTTAAACGATGCAAATGTAAGATATGATATGGGATTTGAAGTTTTAGATATAATTGAAATAATTGATCAATTAGATTATGATGTAATTTAAGTGTTAGTTAATAAAAATGGAGAAATGATAAAACTTGCGCTTAGGAGCCCATATTAGTATAGAAGGAGGGAAATTTAAAGCTTTAGAAAGAGGAAAACAAATAAATTGTGAATCTATTCAACTATTCATCAGAAATGTCAGATCTTGGAATGATAAACCATTGGTTCAAAAAGAAATTGATGATTTTATTGAAAAAAGAAAAGAATTGAAAAATATTTGGCCTATCATATCTCATAATAGTTATTTAATAAATCTTGCAAGTTTGGATAAAGAAAAACTTGCTAAATCACATCGTGCAATGCTTGATGAATTGAATAAAGCTACCTTATTAGAAATTGAATTTGAAAATATACATCCTGGTGTCATACCTAAGCAAGATAAAGATTTAATTACAAAAGAAGAAGCTTTAATACAAATATCTAATCAATTAAATAAATTAATATTAGAAACAGAGAAATCAAAAGTAATAATTTTATTAGAAACAACAGCTGGACAAGGAGAGGGATTAGGTCATAAATTTCATCATTTGAAAAGCGTAATCGATAAAATGCATAATAAGAACAGAATTGGTGTCTGCTTTGATACTGCCCATTCATTTGCTGCGGGATATGATTTTCGAACAAAAAAACAATATGATGAGATGTGGATAGAATTTGATGATATCATCGGATTGAAATACCTACATGCTTTTCATCTAAATGATGCTATCAACGATTGTGGTTCCAGAATTGACCGCCATACACATATAGGCCAAGGAAAAATTGGGAAAGAAGCCTTTGGTTTTTTTATTAATGATGAACGTTTCAAACATCTTCCAGGAATTCTAGAAACACCAAAAGAAAACGATATGAAAGAGGATATCATGAATCTTGCAACACTTAGATCGTTAGAAAAATAATTAGTGTTATAAGATGATATGAAATCCTATAAAAAGCAGTATATCGATAATTTAACGGAAATTTGAATTTATTCAATCACTTCAAACCAGAGTGGTGTTTTATCTTTAACCCTTCCATTGTAATTGACTGTGATTTCTTCTCCCTCGTTTATATCTTTAATAGCAGAAAATTCGATAGCTTTATTTTTATAATCATATAAATATTTGACATTAGGTTTAAAAGAATGATTTATGAATTGAGAGATACTAAGCGTAATAGCATTTTTAAATCCCGGTTTTTTTGAATCCCCCCATATATAACAATAATCATACAAAACCGTTTTCCTTATTTTATTATAATCTCTATTAGGAATTAAAATTACATTTGCGACATCAATAACAGTCTTTTTTTTTATGAATTTCTTAGCAAATGCACCTTTCCCTTTCTCTTCGGAGATAAATTTTACCTCAATAAATTCATTCATAATTCGTACTCATGGAAATCATTCAATTGAAGCATGATGGTTTTCAATATATTCTTCTGACACACCTAATTGTTCCATTAAAATTCCCCCCATAGAATCTAATATTGCCAGAGTAGAAATATCAAATAAGGAGGTGTAAGGTGCTAGTGTTTTTTGAAAAATTGCTTTTTCTTTGCTTTTTCCCTCAATTTTAAGGGTTAAATCGCTAATTCTTGCTATATTACTATCCAAATTGCCTGTAAATAATATAATTTTTCCCCCTATTTCTTTAGCTTTACAAGCTATAGCTAGAGATGAAGTTGTCTCTCCACTTCCACTGATAATAAAGAGTAAATCATTTTCAGTATAACGATATGTTACCGCATCCGATATGAAGCATGATTTGATTCCAAGATGCATCAAGCGTTGGGCAAAACATCGTCCGATAAAACCAGATCTTCCCGCCCCATAAATAAAAATCATGGCATTACTATTATAAATCTTGAGAATTTCTTTCATAATTTTTATAATAATATCTGAATCATAAGATTTGGAATTAAGATTAATTTTCTCTTCAATTTCGATTAATGTTTTTTCAAATCGTGAGATAATTTCTTCTTCTTTCAATAATTTCACCCTTGTACTCTAAATTAAGGAACCTTATCGGGATGAACGCAATTTTTCCATTGGTTTACCGTCTCTTTGGGACCTAATCCGATTATTAAATCGCCTTCTTCGAAAATAAAATCTGGTTTAAAACTATAGATCCATGTATTTTCTCTCTTAAGAGCAATTATGTGAAATCCCCTTTTATATCGGTGATCTTGAAGTTTTTCATAAGATTTATCCTTGAAAAATGAATCACTCGATATTGTTTCGCGAACGACTATTTCTTGTGTTTCTTCTATAGCTTTTTGTAAGATTGCGTGTGGTTCAAAACCTTTTAAAATACTTTCTGCAATATGTGCTGCAGCATCAGCAATTTGTTCGCAAGAAAATGCTATTCGCATTATGCCCGTTAGATCTCTGGGGGAAGAAAACTCATGCGCAAAATCTAATAGATCTTTTTCGAAAGAGATGTTTAATCCATCCATCAATTCCTCCATCTCTAATACATCCTCAGCAACCTCATAACTATCCAAAAATATTGAAGCTAAAGAAAGTTCTAACATGGTCTCTGAGATATCCGTTATGTAAATATAATCTCTCTTGAGTTCTTGCAAGTATTCATATAAATCAGGATTAGTAAGATCAAACAATGATTCTTCATCAACTTCTTTCAATTTAAATGAGATTGGCTCATCATCGAACGCGAGACTTTTAAGATTTTGTATTGGCTCCAATTCTCCCTTGATTATGAGGATATCATTTTCTAAAATTTTTTCTTCCTCATTGAAGATCCATTTATCTTCTCTCTTTATTGCAATTAAATCTACGCCGTAATTGGAACGAAAATGAATATCATGTCGACGTTGTCCAATCAAGGTACAACCTTTTTTTATCGTAATTTTTATGATTGGTTCAGGTACATCCACCCAAAATAATTGAGTAAATTCCTGAATATCAACATTAATATATACCACTTCGGCAATATCAGCGAGAGCATCTGATATTTTATCAATAGAGTATCCCATTACAACTATCGGCTCTAAACTCTTAGCCTCTTGAAATCCACCGGCATTCGTTTGTATCACTTGAACATTTAGCAAGAATGTTAACTCATGAATCCTGCGTTCAATTTTCTCAACTTCGTCAGCTATTTCTTTACTTCCAAATTTAATTGCGCTATAAGCCAAATCAATCATAATGTCGAGACTTATTTTCATTTCTTTAAGAATATCTTTGATAGAAAGAGGCGTGTATTGAAATTTTTTCCTTTTTCCCGGAAATTTACTTTTGGTTATCTTGTTCACCTACGAAATTTAAGTAAATAAATAAATAAAAACTATCATAAATAAAGGGGTCAAAAAATCTAATAAAGAAGTTGTTATTGGAATTAAAAAATTATTGGGATCCAATCCTTTCCTAAATAAGATTACGGATCCTGCAAATAATAGTATAAACATTATACCGAAAAGAATTAACATTGTCAATAACATAATTGAAATTATAAATAATGGATTTACAATACGAATATTAGTAGCAAATCCTACAGCATAACCAATAATAATTAAAGCAATAAGACTTAATAAAATTGTTATCAGTAAACCAAAAAAATCTTTTTTTAAAAATTCTGTCTTTTGAATTTTAGGAGGAATGTTCCCCAAATATAAATGTGAAGATAATCGAGAAGTGAGAACTGTCGAAATATCTCCAATTAATGAATTTAATGCGGGGAGTATTAACAGAATGATTGGAAAACTATATAAAACCTGTTTATTAACTGAAAGAAAAGTACCTGAAAATAAACCTATTATCGAGGAGATTATTACAATTAACACTGATTCTTTAAAAATTTTTTTAAAGTATTCCATTTAAGGAACCCCCAACATTATGATTGTAATGTAAAAACATAGAACTGAAAAGAAATCACCGACTGCGGTCATTATCGGATTAACAACATTATTAGGATCAAGGCCTCTCCTAAAGACTATTATATTAAGAGCTGTGGAAAAAGGCATTGTAATTGTAATTGTAAATAAAATCGAATAAACCGGTATTAAAAGTAAAATTTCAGTAGTAATGATAAATACTTTTACAATAAAATAATTTAATAGAATTCCAAAAAGACCCAGTAGAAATCCTATTACAAGTGAAAGTGCATATGTAGCTAAAACATTTTCAAACCAAGATTTGAAGTTAAATTCTCCAATTATAATGTCTCTAGAAGTGCGAGCAATAAATGGACCACTTAGATTTCCTCTCATTGAAAGTAATGCCGGTACTATTAGAATTAAAATGAGAAAACTTTTAAATGGTAAGATCAAGATGGTTAATATTATGCCTGCGAAAATATCTCCAATAATGGAGATAATTTCTGAGGGAAAGACTTCTTTGGTAATTTTCCATTTTTCATCTTTCCAATCCATATGCCATCCTCATCATTTTTTGAAGATTCAGAATTATTATTTTCAGACATCCTTCTAAAATTTAATAAAGATCAACTCTATATAAATTTTTTTTATATGATATTTTCGAGTTAAAAATTATTGTTTATCTTTAATGAGGTTTGCCAAATATTTATTTGAACATAGAAGATTCAAAGTTTTTTTAATTAATTTAGGCATACCTAAATAATTATTATAAAAAAATTATAATTTATTTTTATTGCGTTTTAATAGAAAAAGAGCAAATACTGCAAAAATTGAGATGCTAAATAAAATTCTTAATGGATAAGCTGGGATAACAGTTGAAGGAATAATATTGTATGAAATTGCAAATAGAACTGATGTTGAGAGTGTCAGTGAGATAATTATATTTATATAAATCACTAGCTTCTTGAGAGGTGCAAAATTTAAATTAGTTCGAATTAATACACCCCTCAAAAATTACTTAGCGTTCTAATTTTAGTAATTTTATAATACTCATATAGATTTAGATTATTTCCTTTTTAAATTGTCATAAATAAAATATAGTAAGATAAAATTAGCATTTAATATTTATGACTAAATAAGAAAATCGATTTTGGTAATTTAATTATGTTAGATAATCTAGCAATTACCGCTAAAAATCTTTCGAAATATTATGGAAAGCTGTGTGCTTTGCATAATTTAAATTTGAAAATTCCTTGCGGTCAAATTTATGGATTACTCGGTCCAAACGGAGCCGGAAAAACTACTACTGTTAAAATATTAAATTCAATAATATCACCATCATCCGGGGATGCCAAAGTTTTGGGATATAATATAAAATCTCAAAAATATCAAATAAAATCAAACTGCGGGCTGTTATCAGAGTCCCCAAGTCTATATGAAAAATTAACTGCTAGAGAATTTATAGAATTTGTAGGTGATTTATATTCTGTACCTAAAGATTTAATTCATAAACGCATAGATGCATTCTTAAAACTATTTAATTTAGAAAAAAGAGCAAACGATCTTTTAGGAGGATATTCAAGAGGAATGAAACAAAAGGTATGTTTATCCGCTACTCTTATACATGACCCCGAAATTCTGTTTTTAGACGAACCCACCGCAAACTTGGATCCCATTTCTGCGAGGATTGTAAAGGATGTTATATTAGATTTAGTAAAAAGGGCTAATAAAACAGTTTTCATTTGCACTCATCTACTCGATATAGCTAAAGAACTATGTGATATTATTGGAATTATTAATAAAGGTGATTTATTGATTGAGGGTAAACCGAAAGGGGTGATAGATTCTGTAAATGCTAATAACTTAGAGGAAGCATATCTGAAAATACTAGATCCCTCACAGAAAGGAACTTCTAATAAAGACTATCTTTCATGGAGATAGTGAAATTATTAATTAAAAAAATCATAACAAGATTTACATATCAAAATTATGAAACTTTGGATGATATTAGTAAAAAATGAACTTCGAATTAGAACTGCGAGATTAAAATCTCATAGAAAGCTGTTTTTTATTATAATCTTTGCCCTTTTTTTTTTCTGGGCTCTATATTTAGGACCAATCTTTTTTAATGCAGTGTTTCCCGAATTATTATCAGCATTTTCGGGAGTTTTCGAAATTGTATTACAGTTTGTTATTGAATATTTTTTAATGACTGTTTTTGTAATGTTTATATTATATCCCCTTTTCTTACTTTTTCGAAAAGCTGAAATAGGCATAAAGGATGTTATTTTATCATCTCCTGCAAAACCTGGTGATATTTTTTTAGGTGATTTTTTAGCTCAACTCCCGTTTATATTTCTAATAGTTTTGGCAGTTGGACCCGTAGCAGTAAGTTTATTATCTCAAATTAACCCAAACATTACTATCGTCCATTATTTAGTCATTTATTTAGTCATTTTTCTACTTATGACCTTTAGTCTAATAATTGGATCTATTTTAGCAAATTGGATTGAACTTAAGATTTCATTAAAAAAAAAAAATAGGTCTTCAGGAAATTCTTATCTTTTATTAATTTCCTTCATGGTAATTATATTCTTTTACTTATTCCATTATGCTTTTAATCTTGCTTATAATGATCCACTTTTTAAAAACTGGCTCTCCATTTTTCCTTCTTTTTGGTATTCAAATATAATTTTATACATTATTAATCCAATGCTTATTCAGTCATATATTGTAAATATTTGGTTTAGTATTATATTAGCAATTGGGATTCCTCTCACAATTTTCTTCTTTTCTTATTTAAAGGCTGAGAAATTTTATAGTTATGAGCCTCAACTTGAAAAAATTTTGAGTATTAAACATCCTGAGAGAAAAATATATAAAATTATTGAGAGAATAACATCAAAAAAGTATAAGATTATTGTGTTGGTTCAATTAAAAATTTTTTTAAGAAAAAAAGAAAATTTCACAAAATTGATTTATTCTATTAGTTTCACAGGGATATTAGGTTTATTCATTTTTTTTTCATTAGGAAGCTCTTTAATTTCTATAAAAGATTATGTGTTGGGGGAAATCTCTATATCCGCTGAATATTTTGATATTTTTGTTCTAAGTATTATTTCTTGGATGGGTGGTTTAATTTTTGGAATGATGATGGGGATTAGTTCGATATTTGATTCCAAAGATATTCTATATCTTTATAAAAAATCACCAAAGGGAATAAATGCTTCAATTTATTCCTTTTTGTATCTAATGACATATTTTTTAATATTTTATGGCATTATTTTAACTATTTTTTTCACGTTATTATTCTCATTAAATTTTGCTCTTATAGGATTCTTTTTAATTACATATATTATCAACTGCTTTATAATCCTTATCCAATTAGTAGGTTTGCAATGCATCAGACCACTTTATGGTGAAAGTGGAAAACAAGTATATTTTAAAATCTACATTATTGGTGTTTTGCAAGTAATATCACTACTAATTTCGTTATTTATTACTATTCCACTTTTTCCAATCGCAATCGAGCATACTTTAGGATTTATTTACATCATCTTTACAAATATAGGTATCTCAACCATAATTTCAGTTGTTATGCTATTAATTGGTCTTTTTAAGCTAAATCGAACTAATTAGATTTCTACTTTATTTTTTTTATACTTTAAATAGTTTTTCAGAAATTTATTGATGATACTTATTATTATAGGAATAAAAAGTAAGAGTAATCCAGCAGGATTTAAGACTATAAAAGATAACATAGATATAATGATCTCCAAGGGACTCATAAAAAAAAGAGAAACTACAAAATAAATTAAGACCACTAAACCAAATATCAGAAAAAAAAAATCTGCTCTAATTGAAACTAAAAGAATTAGAAGAATAAGCAGAAAAATTAGAGAATTAAAAAAATCCATAAATTTCAGCTAGTATATTTGTTAATATAATTTTAGAATCTAACTTTATTAATAAAAAAAAATATAGTTTTAGGTATTAGATATTCTTCTTTCGTTTTATGTAAACAATTGAGAGAATAGTTATCATCGAGATCCCTAAAACGGTAAATATTTCATATCCTGGTATTAGTGCATTAATTGGAACTAACTGGATAGAAGCAATTGTCAAACCACCATATTCTACCGAACCATATTCAAAAATGCCATTACTATTCCATCTAACGTTAAAAACCAAATCACCTAAAGTTCCTATATCGAATGGCGCTCCAGACATATTAAATGCGTATTCTAAATAAGTCGATAGATATGTAATCTTGAATCCCCTTCCTTGAGTTTGAACGGTTATATTCCCATTTAGAGCGGGAGTAGAGGCAATCAAATCTGAAAATGCATTTGTCATCATAGTATAATTAAATCCCTTAGCCATAATAAGAGGTATTTCACTAAATCCTGACATTATAGTTGTCTCGTTTAAACTATTGGGATCATAGATTCCAAACATTGTATTATTTAAAAGCATAGTCCAATTATTCAAGCCAACAGAATAATAAAGATCTATATTTATTGTTGATGCAAATATCCCTGGTGCGACTGTTATTACATCAGACACATTATTAACATCAAGCTTTAATCCAGTTCCAGCAAAATAACCCAATTCCATACCAGTCGTGTTTTTATATAATTCTGAAAGCATGTTGTAGGCAATTGTCCAATTTTCTTGACCAACTAATGCTATTCCGGTTGCATTAACATTGGCCATATTAACTGTAGGTACCCATGTATATGAATCTCCTATTGCTACTCCAATAAAGCTGGGAGAAGCTGCTGAAGTGGTATTGACTAAAGATAAAATAATCAAACAGCTAAATAATCCAATAAATATTTTTTCCTTGTTTTTCATTTATTTCACTTCAATGTCTAAATTTTATTATTTGATTATATATTTCCTTACAGAATCATATCACATTAGAATTATATAAACTTATTTTTTCTTTTTATTGAAAATTAGAGCAAAAATAGATGCCCTTGAAATGCTAAAATTGTCATATAAACATAGAAAAGTTTCTATTAATTAGGTTATAGTTTGTCTAGTTAGAAAATTTAAAGAACCACCAGTTTTACTCCTAATATTTGCTACATATTCTATTTTAATTCGAATTTGAGTAGTGATGCCTTTAACTCACACATACATATTTTTCATTCTTAACTTAGAATATAATCATATATGATCTAAATGACTTCTAAATCATTGAAAATAACTTGTTTCAGACTTTTGTGAAGTAGATAATTTAACTAAATTAAACAACTATCTCTTAAAATTTTTTTAGAATTAGAATATTTGATTTAAATAAGAAGAAAAATAATAATTAATTAAATTTAGCACCGCATTCAGCACAAAAATTTCCTTCTTGAGAAACGCGAGATCCGCACATCGGACAGAATTTTGTCGCTTCTGTTTGATTTAAGATAATGGTAGAAGTAGTCGCAACTGTTGGAGAGTTATTTGTCACAATTATTTCAGACTCTTGAGATCCTTGTATCATCATCATATTCGCCATATTAGCTAATTGGAAGTACCCAACAATTTGTAGTATGAACCCTATGATAATTGTAATCCCAAATATGCATAACGCATATAGTAATGCTCCAGTAGCTAGATTATCAATCCCTTTGATTAAATCTCTCGATTGAAAATTTGAAAATTGTAACTTACTTTCTTCAAAAAAGAGTTTTAAATCTTTCCATGCTTTCATTTCAATTACGAAAGCAGAAATTACTAATATGATGGCTAAAGCTAGTAAAATTGACCCAATAATAACCACACCCTCCATATGTCGAACGGGGATCAATAATCCTATAGCTAAGAAAATTCCACCGGGTATCACGCAGAATAGGGAAATAAATAATCTAGTAATTGAAAATATCATTTTAGACCTAAATTTCTCCAAGAATTCATTTTTAAGCGACAAATTTATTAATTTTATGTTATTCAAAGCAGCAAACTTGAAGATTAAAACTAAGATAATTCCTATAAATCCTATACCAGGAATCAATGAAACAAGGAGAAAAATTGCTATTAGCTGCATGTTCTTACCAAAATCTCTAAATGCTTCGAAAATAGAATTATTCCACATTTTTTTATTGCCTTTTTTAATCATTTATAATTAATTTATTATTAATTTTTTAAAAGAAAGGAGATATATTATGATGTGGGGGTCCAATTTTTATAAAAAGAGGAAACTATGATGACTACGATTTAAATAATTGAATAAAAAAGAAAGTAAAAAAAAGATGATGATATTACGAGCTAATAAGCTGGAATAGTATCGAGGCGTGAGGAATGAAAAATTGATCGCCTTTCTTAACTACTACAGTATGGAAATATTCGGCGAGACCTAGAAAACCTCGTATAACTGATTCATCTTCTTCAAACTTGAAGATAAGTTTAGCGATTGCAGCATTTGTATTAAAATTGACTTTATCATAGACACGTTCGTCAATTAATGGAATCTTGAGCTCATTTACGATTTCATAAACACGTTTTTCACAGGGCTAACTAAATGTTAGAAGACCTATTATGAAGAGCTCTCTCTTTGGCATGTTTTCTTAATCACCTAATAATAATGTTCTTTTTAATTTTAAGTATCTAATATTAAAAATTACAAATGAATACTAATATATAATATATTATATTTGATGTTTTTAATGTTTTTCATATTCTAATACTAAATAAAGCAATTTCACTTTTTTTCTAATCCTTCTTATTCAAAATCAAATTTGACTATTGTTCTTAGATAAATCAATTTTTTTTATTATAAAAAGAAAAAAATTAGAAAATGGGAATAGCTCTTGATCTGTGATTGAAGGATTTAGACATGCAAAAAATATAATATTATAAATGAAAATTAATATAATACCATTAAGATTATAATTTATATAACAAACTACTTATAAGTACTTAAAATCTTAGAGGATTGAATCTTGGTTCCTAAAGAACAAAAAAAGGTAGAACGCGTCATCAGTTTTTTAAAAAAAGGGTTACAATCTTTATCAGATGACCTTGAAGAGACTGTAAAGGGGTTAAATGATTTCATTCAATCATTAAATAAAGCTTTAAAAGATTTAAAGGAAGTTGAAATTGCACCACAAGCTCAAACTATTAGTACTTCTTCTAAAAAAGTTGTTGGAACAGCACCCGTGCAAGCAAAAACAGCAGCTGCCAGCACATTATTTAATTTACTCAGTGGTGGGTCTTCTTCAGCTCCTTCAGCTCCTTCGATTCTTTCAGCGCCATCAGCTCCTTCAGCACCTACTGTTGCTCAGAGTTTACCTGCGGTTCCGACTGCAACTGCATCAGGTCCACCTACAAAAGGGGGTCCTCCACAAAGAGCACCAGGTGGAAGTGGTCCACCGCAAGCTCCAATGGCATCAGCAGGTCCCCCTAAAGCACCGACTGCAGGACCTCCAGCTAGATCTAATTTACCTCCAGCTCCAAAATTACCACCAACTCCTGGAAGTGGTCCACCTAAAGCTCCTGGGGGTGCTACAGTTCAAACACCTTCATTTGCAAAAAGACCAGCTCCACCCCCGACTTCTGCAGCAGCTCCAACAAGTCCTCCTGGTAGACCTAGTGCTCCATCAGCCCCTCAAACTGGTGGTGGTTTAAGTTCACTTCGAGATGAGATGCTAGAGGAGTTAAATCGATTAAAAAAGATCATGCGAGGAGAATAAATTCTCGGATTTCTTTTTACGTTGATTTTTCTATTTTATTCATATAATTTCTACTAAATATAAATCTTTATTATCTTAAATTAAGATTAATACATAATGAACGATGCTCAATACTTAATTTGTGATAATGAAATTCCTATTGTAATTCCAAAAAGAATTTTAGTTTTTGCTGGTCACCCTGACGATGAGATAATTTCTTGTGGAGGAACTCTTCTTAAATACCAAGAATTAGGATCAACTATTATTGTTGTAGTATGTACTAGTGGTTTGGGGGGTTATGCTCAAGATTCACAGAAAAATGAAATAACCAAAAAGCGGCATGAAGAACTAATTCAAGTAAAGAAGGCATTGAATTGTGAAATTATAGAATTAAATTATGAAGATATGCAGATAACTCGCCGAAAAATATCCATAATTACTAACTTAATAAGAAAGTATCAACCACAAGTCATTTTAATGCCTCATTTCTCTGATTTTCACAGAGTACACCGAAATCTTTCATATATTACTCGTGAAGCTATTTATCACTGCGCTTCTGGAAAAGCTTATGGTGGTCATGGAAAGAATTGGATACCTTTTGGTGTATATTATTATGAATCACCTTCATGTAAATTCGAATACATTGAAGGATCCGTATTTGTAATAGTAAATATTGAAAATTATTGGAATCGCAAGAAAACCATTTTTAATGAAGTCTATGCTTCACAAAAAGAAGTTTTGGATCGAGTTATTGATTGGGCAGAAGATACGGCGATTTTACGTGGAAATGAAATAAATTCCTCCTTCGGGGAGGCTTATATTCCTGAAACGACCTATACTCCATTAAAATTACTTATGGTATAAAATTTTATAAGGCATAACTTTGATATAATATACAACTTGGCTTATACAACTTAAAAAAAAATTATGGGAAACCTTACAGTAGTATTAGATATTGGTCAATTTTCATCAAAGGTAGGATTTGCAGGAGAAGATTTTCCATCTCAAGTATTTTTTACAATGGTTGGTAAGCCAAAATATCATCAAATAGATTTTGATTATGGCAAATCTAAAGATGAGTTTTATGTTGGTGATGAGATTCAATCCTTGGGATTATATAAGATTCAATACCCAATTGAAAAGGGTATAATTCAAGATTGGGTTTCATTTGAAAAAATCATGGATTACATATTTTATAACCTCCGTGTAGATCCAAGCTTGGTAAACGTCTTATTTGCCATACATCCCTTATTTCCTCGCCAAGATTTAATCAAGTTGTTCCAATTATTCTTAGAACAATATCAGTGTAATGCGTTTTATCCTGTTCTTGATTCCATGTTGACTCTTTACGCTGGTGGATTTCAAACTGGTTTAGTAGTAGAAATCGGAGATAGTATAACTCGAATTGTACCAATTTATGAAGGATACAAGCTTGAGCATGCTATTCGCATTTTAGACATCGGAGGAAGGACATTAACGAGGTACATGGAAAAGATTCTAGGAGAAATAGGGTTTTCAGCAGATTCTTCGATCAGAAGAGAATTAGTGAGAGCACTTAAGGAAAAAGCTTGTTTTGTATCTTTAGATTATAAGGAAGATCTTAAGAGGTTAGAACAGTATGAAAAGCCATATTCATTGCCAGATGGTTCCACAATTACATTAAGTAAAGAGAGATTTCAAGTTCCTGAGCTATTATTTGATCCTTCAATCGAATTAGAAGAAGATCCTTTACCTCAAGCAATTTTAGATTCAATTGAAAATTGTGATTTAGATATTAGACCAGAATTATTAAATAACATTTTTTTATCTGGTGGCTCTTCAATGTTTCTTAACATTAAATCGAGAATTTATCAAGAATTAGAACTTGAATTAGCCAGAAGAAAGAAGAAAAATCAATCAATAAAAATCATTGCCCCTAGTGAGCGCACATTTTCCGTTTGGGTGGGGGGATCAATTTTAGCAATGATTCCAGAATTTTCAAATAATTGGATTACTCGAACTAAATATTTTACTGAAGGGATTCCTGAAAATCTTTTATGAAATCACTTTAAAATATTATTAATACGTATTACAAGCGTATTACATTTCATTAAAAATATTATTCTGATATTATTCATAACAATAATTATTTTTAGTCTATAATCATGGAAAATTTGAACAATAGTTTTGAACAAACTAAATTATTAAAGAAGTATTATAAGCCTGATTTTTCCCAACTTTTTAACAAAATAAAAGACATTAAAACACCAGTTAAGAAAGAAATATTAATGGGGCTTTTAGATGGAAATTGGCACTCGGAATTAGATTTAATCCGATTAGCAAAAAAGCAACAACAATATATGGGTGCTGTTACCCTAGGAACAATGGTAATTTCGCTAAATCACTCTTTAAAAAATGATTATGTTGAACGACAAGTCATTGATGGTAAAATGTACTATAAAATATCGGATAATTATGTAGGCTTAACCAGAGCAGCATATAATAAATTTAAATTTAATACGGATTAATTTCTCATTCTCCTTTTTTTAGGGTGTTTTTAGACATCATATTAAGCACTAAAATTAAAGCTAATAGATAATACCCTATTCCAATATTAAAGAAAGTAGCTCCTATATTGGAGAAATTAGTTATTATAATCTGGATAGTGTAAACTATGAGTAAAATTGATGTAAGTAAGGTATTTAGATTATATAATTTTAGAGAATTTCTTGGATTTGATTTTTTGGGTGAAGCAAATATTGAATTGAAACTAACGAATATTAAAATTAGCCAGAAAGTCAATGCTATGATATTTTCTGGAAAAATTAATCTTAATAAGCCAAATCCTTCCCCATTATTCAAGACAATACCCCATATATAAAATTCTGTCGATTTGAAACTATATATCTTTAAAGAAATCACAATATTTTGATATATCGGTATTTCTGCTATTAAAGCCAACACAAATCCAATAATCCCCCCAATAATTCCTGATTTTCTTGCCATTTTTTATAATTACCTCAATTCATTGGATGTTTTATCGGAGAAATGATTGATAAAATCAGATCTAACAATAAGATATAAAATCCAAAATTTAAATAAAAAAATATGCCAAAATATCCAAGTTCTATACCAGTAATTATATTGCTATAAAAAGGAATTCCAACAAGAAAATAACCAATTATGACGCTAATAAATATTAAATTGAGGATAGCCATTCTTTTGCCTAATTTGTTTTCCTTCCCGCTAGCAATGAAAGTCGTGATAATTGCTATAAAGGAAAATAAAAATAAGAATACAAACGATATCATGTGAACTTCAAGCCAAGTATATAACGTTCCATTATATAAAATCCCCCATAAAAATATTTGATAATTTCCTATCGTCATTAGTTCAAGAGAAATTGTTGTATAATAGCTCATAAAAGGATTATTTAAACCAAAATAAGTAAATAGCCAATTTGACATTGAACCAGTAGAACCAAAGATAATTCCTAAAGGAATGAATTGAAAAAATGATAGAAGTAATGTGAGTAAACCTGATATAAACGCAAATTTATTCATATATCATCAATAATGTAATAACCATTTAGATTAAATATTAGTTTAATAATTTTAATACTATCTTTTTAGACATTTATTGTCAGATATAAAAAAATTTTCACACCCTGAACAAAACCCTTTTCCATTTCTTTCTGATAATCCTTCATTCCAGCATTTTGGGCAGAAATAATAGTTAAAAGGGACATTATTTTTTCTTAAATATACTTTAAATATATTAAAATTACAAATTGAACAAGTAGATTTTAATAATGTTAATTTTCCTTTTTTAGGAAGAGACAGATATTTTTTACATTTATCATCAGAACATACTAAGAACCTCTTTTGCTTCAAGTTAATAAACTTCATGGGATGATTATTACATGAAGGACAATATGATGTAGTTTGTTTAATGGTATTTTCTGTAGTCGATTTTAAATTATAGCTTTTAGTCTCATAATTCTCAAGTAATTTAATTATACTTTTTTCGTTTTTAATGAATTTATCAAACAATTCTAAGAATTCTTTCTTTACTTCTGTGATAACTTCATCCATGCCTTTTATCCCATCTTGGATTTCTTCTAATTTAATTTCAACATTTTTAGTAAAATCAGGTTTAAGGAAAGGGAGCCAAATCTTAATTAGCATTTCAATTAAAAAGGTTCCTAATTCAGTTAAATGATATGTTCCCTTAGTTCTACTAATCAATTTGCGAGTATTTAAGATTTTAATGATTTGAGGTCTTGTTGATTTTGTTCCAAGGCGATTCTTTTCCATCAATTTAAGTAATGAAGGATCGGAATAATGTGGAGGAGGCTTAGTTTCTTTTTTATTAAATGTAATTTCTTTAATTGAAATTTTGTTACCTATAATTTCTATCTTATGATCATAATGTTGTTTTAAAAATGGTGCAATTTCATAAAATCCTTCATTAACCAACGATACAACTTTAGAATAAAAAGGTTCTTCCTTAATTTCTAATTGTAAATCTTGGATGGAATCGGTCGCATTTTCTCCAAACAGCGCTAAATAGTGCCTAGTTAATAAATCATATACCCTTTTTTGTAAATCATTTTCAAATATTGAATCAATAAGTTCTACACTTTCAAGAGGTGTAATCGGAGGATGATCTCCTTCATCTTTTTTTCCTTGTGTTGGATGTATTCTTTTTGCTTTAAATAATTTGGAGGTAAATTGTCCATATTGAGAATGAGTAATTAATTTATTTAAAATGTTTAAATGATCAAAATTACTCTTATAAACATCACTATCAGTTCTAGGGTACGATATAAGCTTGTTTAAATAAAGTGAACTCATGGTTTTCAATGCAGCATTTGCTGTAATCTTCAGGTTTTGAGTTATTAATACTAAGGCTTTTGATGTGTTCAAAGGGGATGGTGGTGTTTTTACATTTATTTTCTTTTTTTGATCGATGATAAACGCAATTTTTTCATGTTTAATTTTTTCATAAATTTCACGAGCTTTGTTTTCTAATTCTTTTATGAAAGGATTTGATGCGTGAAATGCTTTAAATGTTCCAACATTATGAAGTAAAACGGATTCAATAGTGAAATATGGTTCAGATATGAAATTTTTGATTTCTTGTTCACGCAAATACATTAAATATAATGAACTGGTTTGAACACGACCAATTGAGGTAAATGTAACTCCAAATTTAGTTAGGAATGATTTTAGCGTGTTTGTAACTTTTCTCGTCGCAGAAAAACCAATTATCGCATCGATAATTGCTCGAGCTTCTCCTCGTTCGGCCCAACTATATTTAGGTGGAATCAAATTATTAAATTTGTCAATAATTTCTGTTTTCTGGAGTGAACTCAACCACATCTGGGATACATTAATGTGAGGATTAACTCTTTTTATAAACGGAAGTCCATCTAATAATCCAATATTACATCCTTCAATATCCGCATCAGTTCCAATGATGCAATGGTTACAAATTTTACCAAATTCTTTTAAAGCATTAATGTAACTATTAGTATATTTTATGGGAACCTTCTTAATTGCTTTAGGATTAGTTATTATTTCTCTTGGATCGGAACCAGTCCAACTCTTAAATTCGTCCGAATTTTTGTATTCTAAAATATGTCCTTTTAAAGGTATAACATACAGATTTCTAGACGGAATTTGATAAATTTTTAAGTATTTATCTTTGTTAATTATTTTTACAGTTCCAAGTGCTTCTGCTATTGCTTGAGCTGCTTTATTTTTTTCAGAAATTATGATTGTTGACATTTATTTAAATTTTTTGAAGTTTAATAAAAATAATTTCTTTTAATTAGATTATAAATACTAACTCAACTTAAAATTTCTATTTTTTCGGTTTATAGTGGAAAAATTGCGATTTTAAATAGGAATTGTGAAATGAAACTCGCAACCCTTATCAATTCCTGGAGAAAACACCCAAATTTTGCCTCCATGGGCTTCTATTATACCTTTTGCAATATATAGCCCTAATCCGCTCCCCTTTTCAAATGTTGAGAATGTTTCGGCATCTTGGTCCAATGTTACAAATTTTCCGAATAATTTATTTATTTCATTTTCTGTGAGTCCTTTTCCTTGATCTTTTATTTTAAACAAAATTTCATTTTCTTGATTATATGCCGAAACTTCAATCTTCCCCATTTCTTTTGAAAATTTGATTGCATTTGATAAGATATTTGAAAAAACTTGAGAGATCCTGAATCGATCCACATTTAAATAAATATCATCACCAATTTCATTAATAACTTCTAAATTTTTACTTATAATTTGAAAATGAAGATCAATGATTGTTTCTGATAAAAGTTCATAGATATTTTCAGGAGTTAATTCTAATATCATTTTTTTAGCATCAATTTTCATTACATCCAAAAGCTTGTTTATATAATCCTCCAGTCTTCTGACATTATTCAATACACGTTCTAAATCTTCTTTTATTTCAATTTTTAGATCTTCTTCTCGTAATAAAATTAAATCAACATATCCACCGACAGAAATTAATGGAGTTTTAAGTTCATGAGCTGCTATGCTAATAAAATCAGTTTTTAATTTATCTAATTCTTTTAATTCAATGTTTTGTTCCCTCAATTTTCTTTCTGATTCTTTTAATTTTTCTTCAGCTATTTTTTTTTCAGTAATATCTTGTACTATAATTTGAATTATATTTTCGGAGCCAATTTTCAGTCTTGATAGCTCAGATTGCACCCAAGAAAGAGATCCATCCTTCTTATATATTTTTGTTGTTGTTATTTTAATTTTAGGATCCTTTTTCTTGAATATTAAATCATTTATATGTTGTATCATAGAGATTGTATCATCAGGGTATATATTTAAGAGCTTAACATAATTTTGACCAATCAAATCGGTTTTGCTATAACCAAATAATAATGATACTGTAGAATTAATATCTAGTATAATTCCATTATTATCCATTACTACGATTCCATAAGGTGAACTCTCATATAAATGTCGAAATTTCTCTTCAGACTCCTTTAATTCTTTTGTACGTAAAAGTACTCTTTGTTCCAACTCTCGATTTAAGTTTAATAGTGCTTGTTCAGATTGTTTGCGTTCTGTTATATTTCGACCTATTACGATTCCTTTAAAATCCCCATCGGTATCTTGAAATAGATTTCCTTTGGCATCAATCCAAATCCATTTACCATTCTTATGTTTTATCTGTAATTCAAGAATCTCTTTGCCTGATTTTAACCCTGTAATTAAACTTTTCTTAGATGAACCTAAATCATCAGGATGGACCAAATTAAAGACTGATTTACCAATTAATTCATTGCTTTTATATCCTAGTGTATTGAAACATGGTTGATCATTAATGTATTCAATTTGAAACTTAGTATTCACAATAGCAATGAGATCATGGGCATTCTCTGATATAAGTCTATATTTTTCCTCAGATCGCTTGAGTTCTTGTTCTAATCTATATTTTTCAGTAACTTCTTGACATATACCAAAAAATCCAATAATGTCTTCCATCATGTCATAATGTAAATTAACTGAGAATTCTACAATAATCTCTTGTCCGTTTTTCTTTATTGTGCGATATTTTAGATATTGTTTATTAATTTTACTTTCATAAACTTCGTTAAAGTCAGAAAATAATTTACTTATATCATCTTGATGAGCGAATTTACCATAATTAGTTCCAATGATTTCTTCTTTGGGGTATCCAAAAATTTGACATAAAGCCGAATTACAGAATTTAAATGTTCCTTTTAAGTCTGTTTCAAAATACCCTTCAGAGATACTCTCTAAAATATTGCTATATCGTTTTTCAGACTCTTTAATCCGTTTTTCCGCAATTAATCTCTCACTAATATTATTATAAGTTGAGAGAATACCAATGACATTATTTTTTAGATCATGCAAAGGAATCCGATTAACTTCAAACCATACCTTTTCTTCTTCATCAAATAACCAAGATTCTATAGATCTTTCACTTTTATTATTCTTAATAATTCTTTCTTCACTTTCTTTGATGTGAGCTAAATTATTTCTTGGCCATATCAGATCTTTATCAGCTTTTCCAATTAGAGATGAATGATCTTCTAAATGGTTAACCAATGCATAATTGATATTGCAACCTAAATATTGTAGATTGATATCTTTCCAATAGATAAGTTGAGGTATATTATCAATTACTAGATCCAACATTTCTCTTGTTTTTTGAAAATCAGTTTTAATGCTTTTTGACTGTAATAAATTCCAATATCTGATTTCAGGTAATTTATACGCAACATTCTTGAGACGTTCATGCCGATTAATCCATTTTTCTTCCGCCTCTTTAAACTTGCTAATATCCCGGCAGATTATCAATAATTTTTCTTCATTATTTTCATCTAAGAATCTTTTACCTTTTAATTCGTAATATTGATATTCTGATTTAGAAAGAATTCTTGCTTGTTCAACGAATGATTCACCATTGAACAATCTCTTAAGAAACTTGGAGATTTTTTTAAAATCTTGATCATGAAAAAAGGCAGTAAAGTTTTTCCACAATGAAGAATATCCCAAATTCTTCATATGATAATTAGTATTGATATATTCACAGGTATAATCTTTATTTACTATGTATAATAATTCATCAATGTTTTCTGATAAAACATGATCAATATTATAATTTTTCATTGATTTGATTGTCATTAAAAATCATCTTTCTTAATTTCTATTATAAATAAATAATTAATCTAAAACAATTTATAATTACTTTAGGATAATTAAGAAATAAAAATGTCGATAATACAACCTACTTTTGAAATTGATGAGAAAGGACGAGTTATATGTCAATATCATACAAATTACCCTTTTTTTGTCATGCCGGCTAAAACTAGGGAACAGGAAATGCAAATGGAAAAAGAATTAACTTGTAAAACATGTATTCACTACTCCAATGATGAGTGTTTCTTTCCTAAAACAGAAATTGATAAAATTGAAGCTGATAGAATAGGAATGATTGGGTTTAAGTGCAATCTCTGTGGAAGTCAAATTGACAGAATGTTAACTATTATCCAAAAATTATATGTACACGAAAAGTTTAGAATCGAGATCCCATTAATTTGTTGCACATGCTACGAATCACTTAAAAGGAAGAATTTTATAGAATTTTATGAGAAAAGGTTATATCTTGCTTATTTCTTGAATATATCCATAATTCTCGGATTTTTCTTGTCCATTTTAATGATAAGATCTCCAAGTAGTTTCATTAGCGGTATAATTTATGTCGCTTCAGTTATATCTCTCAAAAGTTTTCTCAAAAAAACTTTTAGAATTAATTTATCGATAAGAGATATACGAAAAGGAAAGAAATATTTCGATGATTTTTATAAAAATTCATTATAAATTATTAGCAATTTATTAGAACCTGAAAGTATAAACAGAATTATCAATTAGTATCTGGAGTTAAAGATCTCTTCTGGTGTCTTTTTACGTATTGCTTCATTTATTATTTCATTCCAACGAGGTTCAATCTCATCAAACGCTCTTACAGTCAATTGTCTAATTTCCTCGAATTTTGAGGTCAAAAATTTACTCAAGTATGGTAAAGCACGTTTATCCTTAATTCGCATCAAGCTTTCAATGATGATAAAGACTGTCCTTTTATCATATTCATCCTTATCCATTTCCATTTTTAACCTCTCAACTATTCTCAGAGTAGCTTTTGCATTTCCGATTCTTCCTAATGCTTCAATAATTCGAATTATAACTGAACTGTCCTTTTCTGATTTTAACGCCCTACATAAGAGATTTACTGCTCGACCATCTTTTAATAATCCTAATTGCCTTGCAGCATCGGCACGATTTTCCCATTCTTTCGCATGAAATAATTGCTTTATTAGCGAATTATAATTTTCATTTAAAGCATTCCAATTCATAATCAATTAACTAAGGGTAAGGTATCATTATAATCTAATCTTTATAAAATATAATAAATGAGTTTGATATTGATTAATTAATTAAAAGGGAATTCATGTGATCAATTCTTTTTTGTAGCAATTTTAAAGTACCGATATCTTTTCGATGGAATAATTGACCTTCCACGCATTTTACGCCCTGTTCAGCAATTTGTTCAGCTTTCTGTAAATCATCCGCAATACCTAAAATTCCCATTGCTCTTGAAGTAGTAGTATAAATATTATCGTTCTCACGATAAACTGACGCATAATAATACTTCGCACCAATCGTATTAAGTTTATCCTTATCTATTTTAATGAGTAGATCCTTTTTGGGATTATTGGGATATCCTTCTGGAGCTAAATATTTACAAACAGTCGCTTGCTTTTTAAAGGTAATCTTATGAGAAAGATTACCATCAATAATTGACCAACATATATCAATAAAATTTTCATTGAGTAATGGTAAAACATTCATGGCCTCGGGATCACCAAAGCGAGAATTATATTCAATCAATTTTATTCCTCGTGCGGTTTTCATAAATCCACCATATAAAATTCCTTTATATTCAACTCCAGTCTCTATTTTGAGAGAATTAATAGTCCTCTTTATATCTTCTAGTGCCAAATTCACATCATTTTGAGATATAAATGGCATTAGATGATCCTCCATTGAATAAGAACCCATTCCTCCTGTATTTGGCCCGGTATCTCCTTCATATGCTCTTTTATGGTCTTGGACAAGTGGAGTTCCGATTACATTCTTTCCATCAACAAAAGTTTGGAGGGTGAATTCTTCACCATAACATTTTTTTTCTATAATAAATGGACTCTTTCCCAATACTACTTCTTGACAATATTCTAAGATGTCTTTACGCGAAAAAAGATGATCTCCAAAAACTTTCACGCCTTTTCCACCAGTGAGACCATCTGGTTTTATGACGATGTTTGCATCTCCTACTTCATTTAAATAAGTTTCAACCCCTTCTAATGAATTAAACGTTTTGCTTTGGATATTAGAATTAATCTTATATTTTTCTAGCAACTTTCGTGTAAATATTTTAGATCCTTCTAATTGAGCAGCTTCTATTTTTGGACCTATACAAGGGATATCATATTTTTGTATTGCATCAACTATTCCGATTACTAATGGTGCCTCTGGACCTATTACAACAAAATCTATCCTTTTTTCTTTACAATAATCAATAATTTTTTTGAAATCGGTCTCTGAATGAATCTTGATTCTCCCTTCAGATAAATCCTCCAATCCTGCATTCTTAAAACTCATAAAAGCATGTAATTTGGCTCCCGAATTGACTAATGATTCCCCAATTACATGTTCTCTAGCTCCATGTCCGATGATCAGTACATTTTGCATCTATTCTCGACCTAATTATAACATTTTTCAGTCTTATATGAATTAATTTGTTATTATAGAATTTTAACCTAATTATTAACCAAAAATTATTCTTTTACAAGAAGTTTATCAAATAAAATGTTATTAGTCATTTTAACCATCCTTAATGAAACCGGATCTATTTAATCATATAATCTGGATCAAATTATCCAAATTAATCAATTACTATTAAAATTATATAGAATTTTATCAAATTAATTATAGTAATATAAAAAATAAAATTTTTGATAAAAATGTCAGATGAGTTATATCATAAAGCGGGTAATATAATTATAAAAGCAGGAATGCTCCCTTTTCCAATTACCGATACACTTATAGAAATTTTAAAAATCTTATACACGGAAGAAGAACTTAAATTTATCATTAAAGCATTTAAAAGAAAAAAATCTCAGACCATCGAAGAGCTCGTAAAAACTACCAATATGGACAAAAAAGAGATTATAAGGATAATCGAACCTTTAACTGATAAAGGTGCCGTCTTCAAATCCACGAGTTCAACCGGATTTATAATCTTTAGATTACTTCCACCAATCTTTATTGGAATATTTGAATATTTTCTAATGAAAAAAATTAAATATAGTGAGGAAGAAAAAAAAGTTGCAATTTTATTTGAAAAATTATTCGAAGAAATTAGAGATATTATCCAAGATAAATACGATATGTTCATGCCTGCTTTTTCTGCCGTTCCGCCAATAGATAGAACAATCCCCCTCTTGAAAACTAATTTAGGGAAAGACATAAAAATTGAAATTAATCAAGAAATAGATTCACCCGGAGAAATGATCCTTCCAAAACAAGATATCACAGAAATTATAAAAAGTTTTGATGATATTGCGGTAGGACATTGTTTTTGTCGACAACATCAAGATCTATTAGGACATTCATGCGAATATAATGCTCCCAGAGAAGTTTGTTTCACCTTAGGCAAATCAGCACGATTTACCTCCGAACATGGATTTGCTAGAATGATTACGCAAGAAGAAGCATTAAAATTGATAGAAGAAGCAGCAGAAGCAGGACTTGTTCATAAAGTTTATCATCCACAAGGAAACATATCTAAAGAAGAGACTAGTATTTGTAATTGTTGTAAGGATTGTTGTGGAACATTTAATCTATGGAAAGGTGGTACAATGCCAATGATTAATTGGAGTAATTATCTATCTAATATTGATCAAGACCTATGTATTGGTTGTGGAACATGTGTTGAGCGATGTCCAACAGATGCAATAACACTAAATGAAGAAGGAAAAGCGGAAAGAAATTCAGATATTTGTATTGGTTGCGGAGTTTGTGCCCATTTTTGCCCAGAAAATGCAATATCATTACTAGAAGGAATGAGAAGGGTATTTGTTCCCCCTCCTAAGATTAAATTATAAATTTATTTCATTTTATTCTAATTTATAATTTGATTTTTTGTTTAAATGAACTTACTAAATTCGATAATTCATCTAAACGAGCATTAAAATCTTGAGGTGGTAATTCCTTAACTTTTTCAAATTTTTTTATAATACTCTTAAATTCCTCAATCCAGATTTTCATTAGAGTTTCTGATTCTTGACCCTTAATTTTATTGGTTATTTCATTATGTATTACCGCTTTTATCATCTCTAAAAGTTTAGCTTCATTTACAGTATAAGAAATTTTTAAAATATCTTGCTGGTTCTTAATGATTTCTATGTCACCAAGTACATTTGATTTATGTTTATAAAATTCCTCATTAAATTTCTTGATCATGTCCATTATAATATCTTCCTGGACTTTTATTGTTTCTTCAATCCTTTCTTGAGTTGTTTGGATCATTTTCTTGATCTCTACAGTTTCTCGCGTGATCTCATCTTCATTTTTTTTAGCTCGATATTCTAATTTATCATTGATGTTCTTAACGTCAGTTTCAAACTTTTTTTTCATTTCAACATTTTCTTCTGTAACTTTATTGACTTGATCCACTAACTTTTGGAATGTTTTTAGATTCAATTCTTCTGGTTTTTTAGGCACTATGCATCACCTCTTTTTTTCCCATTTAAATTACTTTCTAATTCTGGAGAAGGCAATTTACTTTCCAAGTTAAGAACAGTGCCTAATTTCAATTCGAAATCGTTTTTAAGAGTTTCTAGCTCCAAAAAAGTTAAGTCAATCTTTTGTATAAGCTGATCGATGGGAGTTACCTTAATTTCAAGGATTCTATCTTCTACAAATTTAAAGTTCTCATAAAAAGTCTTTATCACATCAGTTTTTATTCTTTCTAATTGTAATTTGTTATTCACTGAAACTATTGCTGATTCGTGAATATTAGAATGATTGCCATTTTCTGATGAGTCATATACAACTTTTTTACGAATTTTAGGGGTGATTTTATTTTGAAGCGTGCTATAATCCATGGAATCTAAATTTATCAAAATTCTTGACAGATCCTCTTCCTTTTTATCTATTAATTTCAAAAATGAAGGAATTAAATTATTAAATTGAGTACTAAATCCTTCCGATTCTAATTTTTTTAAATAATTATAAATCATCAATTCAAAAGCTTCAATAATATTATCTTGTGTTTTTGCAGAAGTGAATATCAACGGATTTTTATCCAGATTAATTTGAGTAAGATTATTCATTAAACTTCCAAATGATTCTGGTTTAATTAAATCAGATTTATTTCCTAAATAAATTACTATACAATTCGGAGACTTCTCTTTAATGTGATTTATATAGACCTTTTGAAGTTCAAGTGTGCTTTCTTTTGGATTAGATAAGTCAAATACTAAAAAAGCAGCATCTATATTCGCAAAGAAAGAAGGATTTAACGGGTTAAATGATTTCTGACCACCAATATCCCATATATTCACTCTGATATGTTCATCTTCTAGTTTATACTCTTTTCTTCTAATATTACTTCCTATGGTTGGAATATAAATATTAGGAAATTCTTTTCCAGAATAAAGATTTACAATCGAGGTTTTTCCAACTCCTCCCTCACCCAATACAGCGATTTTGAGATTGATTTCGTTGATTGATTTCACAGGTTTTGAAGTCTCAATATTGATTTAATTTAATAGATTATAATAGGAGAAATATTTAAATCTGCACTTAGATATTATGGAATTCTTTTTCAAAATCACTAATTTTTTTCTAAGGAATAGGCATATTTTTTGAATTGAATGATATCACGTCATAACTTTTTGTTTTACCAATTTTTTATGAGCATATATGATGCGTTGAATCGCTGTAGCATTTGTTCCAATAGCTAAAACCAAAATAGTCCACCAGATAGCATAAAAAAACCATAATTGAAGGATAGTGCCTAGTAATAGTATCGGAATCCTATCGGTACGCTCCAATAAGCCAACGCCATATAGATTTTCGATTCCTAAGGCTTCGATCCTCGCTCTCGTATAAGAGGTAAGAAAAGTTCCAACTAGTGCTATAATTCCAATTTCAAATGATGTATAGGAGCCTACTATAGTTCCAATTAAAATAAAGAAATCACCAATTCGATCTAATGTCGAATCTAAGAAGGCACCAAATAATGTTGGTCCTTGAAGTCGTGCGATTGTCCCATCAAGTTGATCACAAAATTCCACAATAATTAAGAAAGTTATAATCCATGGTAATGAACGGAAATAATATCCAATGAACGTTACAATAGCTGAAAGCATGCCTATTATTGTAAATGCATTAGCAGGTATTTTTTTAAGTTTTCGAGCTAGTGGTAATAAGAGTCTTTCAGAATATCTTTTTACTTGTAAGAGCATGAAGTGATTTGCGTTTATAAATCTTAATAATCTTATTTAGGTTTGAGAAATAAAAAGATTTATTCATCTAATTTATGTTTTTTAAATATAAAATATAAAAAAAAATTAAAATTCATAAATGGGATAGAATTTTTCTTCGACATATTTCAAAAAATAATCCGGATTAAGTCCTTCACCTGTAATCCGTGTAATGAGATCGTTCGCTCTATAAATACTACCATGTTGGTGAACATTTTCTCTTAAGTAGGCGAGTAGGTTAGAAAATTCGCCTTTTGCATAGTCTTCTGGCAAGGTCGGTCTCTTTTTTAAAGCATCATTATAGATCTGTGACGCATAGAGACTTCCAAGGAAGTAGGTTGGAAAGTATCCAATTGATCCCCAACTCCAATGTATATCTTGTAATACACCTTCAGCATCATCCTTTGGAATTAATCCTAATAATTCTTCAAACTTAGAATTCCATACATCTGCTAATTCTTTGACTTGGATTTTTCCTTCAATTAGATCTTTTTCTATTTCAAATCGCAGGATTATATGTAATCCATAAGTAACTTCGTCAGCATTCACTCGAATGAAAGAAGGTTTCACTACATTAACAGCACCATAAAAATCATCTATCGGATATTTTTTCAAATTTTTGGGGAAGAATTTTTGAAAAGTTGGATACCAATATTGCCAAAACTCCTTGCTTCGTCCAACAACGTTTTCCCACAATCGCGATTGACTTTCATGAATGCCCATTGAACATCCATTCGCTAATATCGTGTCATGTATTTCTTTTTTAAAACCCATTTCATATAGAGCATGTCCACATTCATGAATTGTTCCAAATATGCATTCATTAAGAAAATTTTCAGATGTCCTCGTTGTAATTCTAGTATCTACTGAAGATAGAGAAGTTGTAAATGGATGAGTAGATCTATCCTGTCGCCCACGATTGATGTCGAAATTAAGTTTTTTAATCATCTCAACACTTAGTTCAAACTGTTTATCAACATCATATTTTTTTCTTAAAATATCTTGAGTAGGTTTACTAGAGGAAGAATCTAATTTCTTAACAAAACCGACTAATTTTGGGCGTATTTTATTGAATATGTTAGCAATCCAATCATAGGTTGCACCAGGTTCATATAGGTCTATTAAAGTTGAATACAAATCTGGATGAGTTGCAAGTCTTTCTGCTTGTTCTATTTGTAAAGCCACGTTCTTTTCTAACAAGGGTTCAAAATCAGATCCTTTGAACTTTTTGTTATTCCTCGCTTTTCTCCAAGCTTCTACTGCTTGGGAACCCGTTTCAGAAATATCCATAACTAATTTTTCAGGCAATTTTGTTGCTAATAAGTGCTCCCTTTCTGATTCTCTAATCATTGCAGCTTCCATGTCAGATAAATTCTCTAACTTTTTAGCTTCTTGAATCAATTCATTTACTTTTGAAGATGTTAATCTTTGATGTATTAGTTTTTGCATCAAGGAAAGTTGCTTTGCTCTTCCCGAAACTGAACCACTTGGCATATTTGTTTCCTGATCCCAATTCAGCAATGAATGGATATAATTCAATCTTTTAATTTCGGTAAAATAATCTTTTAAATCGTTAATAGCAGTCATTATTCTTTCTCCTTTAAAACAAAAAAGGTTAAGCTTTTTAGTTCACTTAGAAAAAAAAAGTTTGTTATTTGATATAATTCTGCTATAATTAACTTTTTTATACTCGTGATGTTAATTATAATAAGATCAAGAAGAAGTGAAATAAAATAATGATAGAAATAATCGTAGGCATCATTATTGCTATTATTATAGCAAGTGTATATTTTTATTTAACCATCAAAATAAAAAAGATCACTCCTATTTCTTCAATTTCGATAGGTTTTATTATAACATTAGTGTTGGCGAATTTATTTGTTAATATGCCAATCATTAATTTTATCATTGCTTTTACGATATATTTTGTTTTATTTCTGTTCTTTTTAAAGATGATTAAATCTATATTACAAGAAGAAATAATCAAAGAATAATTAAAAAAGAGAATTAGCTATGCTTGCAATACTATCATCAATCGAAATGTTCATCATTTTAATAACAGGATTATCCCTCTTTTTCATAAATGAACTAAAAAAAAGAAAAAAAATCATATTTTGGACGATATTTTCCTCCTTTATTATCAATACATTCTCTTTATTTTTAACATTATTATCTAATTTGCAATTCTATGAGACATATCTCATTATTGATGGAAATATTCTATTTATGTTAGAATTAATACTAGTAGGAGGCATTTTTTATGCCACAATCTATAAGAATTATGATAAAAAATCAGCAAACGTTCCAATTCGAGATGGAATCTCACTCTTAATTTTAGCTGGTATTATGGGTATTGTATCATCTTCCCATTTGTTAACGCTAATTTCATTATTGGCCTTTGTACTTGTTTTATTCTGCATTAATCTTTTTTATGAAGAAATACCAATTGATATCAAGAAGAATATTCCTTTTTTTTCCTCTATTGGAATTAGTTTAATTTTGCTCTCTATATTCAGTATCATTATTTTACTTGATACTGGAACGATTTACATTGTTGAAATTCTTAATGTTGGTGTATCTAATGAATTTTATT
>Ga0307445_10000124_pt1 | contig 35361 bp, 24 predicted proteins | sample SalMarSW160330MG_FD_202147 | JGI IMG/M metagenome (GOLD analysis project Ga0307445, IMG submission 202147) | Salt marsh sediment microbial communities from the Plum Island Ecosystem LTER, Massachusetts, United States - SW1603-30 | ecosystem: Environmental > Aquatic > Marine > Intertidal zone >... | reverse complement strand
TCTCTCTTCATACCAGTTAAAAAAATCAACAGCATTTCCGTGCCCGCTTTCACTTGCTGCAACCTGGGATTCTGATTTATCATATAAATATTCTAAAGCAATCGGTGAAGAGTGTCGTGCTGGTGGATTCGGCGTTTTACTTGGACCAGGAATGAACATTTACAGACAATCTCAGTGCGGGAGAAATTTTGAGTACTTCGGGGAAGATCCGTTTCTTGCTGGAACTATGATCTCTAATTTTGTTAAAGGGGTACAAAGTATCGGAACAGTTGCAACGCTCAAACATTTCGTAGCAAACAATACGGATTACTATAGGAGAAAAAGTAATTCTGTTGTTAATGAAAGAACATTGCATGAAATTTATACGTATGCGTTTAAATGCGGAATCGATGCAGGTGCAAAAGCAGTTATGACTTCGTACAACCAGTTAAATGGTGAATGGTGCGGGCAGAGCGAATATGTTATAAAAGATCTTTTAAGAAAACAATTAGGATATAAATGGATGGTGATGACCGACTGGACATCAGTGTACGACTGTGAAAAAGTTATAAAGTCAGGTCAGGATCTGGAAATGCCTCATGCAGAGGCATTAAAAGATGCAGACGAGCTTTTAGATGAGGGAAAAGTCAAGATAGAAGATATCGATAGCATGGTAAAAAGCATTTTGAGAACTTACTTTGCTATGAAGCTGAATGAATTAAAACCACATCCGGAATTGTATGATAAATTCCCCGATCACGAAAAGATTGCGCTTCAAACTGCAAGAGAAGGAATTGTATTGCTAAAGAATGGAAGTGGAGTTCTTCCAATAAAAAATGGTGTAAAAAATATATTATTAACCGGGGATTACGTGGAGAAAATTGCTGAAGGCGGTGGAGCTGCAACTGTACAAGGATACGATAACAGGTTGATGCTCGATGAACTTAAAAAAGTATTTGGAGACAGATTAAATTATGTCAAGGAACCGACACCCGAACAAATCAAATCCGCTGATGTTGTTTTATGCAACATAGGAACGGATGACAGCGAGGGATGGGACAGATCGTTCAGCTTACCGAAGGACCAGGAGAATAAAGTAACCGAATGTGTTAACAATAATCCTAATACAATCGTTATTGTTTCTTCCGGCAGCGGAATAAGAATGACTGACTGGAATGATAAAGCGAAAGCAATAATTTATGCCTGGTATCCTGGGCAAATAGGAAACACTGCTCTTGCCGAAATTATTTCCGGGAAAACGAATCCATCAGGCAAGCTACCCATTACTATTGAAAAAGAATTTAAAGATTCACCCGGCTACGGATATATACCTGCCGGCGAAAAGTTATATACGGGGTGGGACGGTGAAGGTGAAAAAGCTCATAAGGTATATGATATAAATTATAAGGAAGGAATATTTGTCGGTTACAGGTGGTACGAGCACGAAAAGATCGAGCCGCTTTATCCGTTTGGATTCGGTTTATCTTACACAACTTTTGAGTATAGCGGTCTCGAAGTTTCACCCGATAAATTTAATGAAAAGGATGAAGTTACTGTAAGCTTTAACATTAAGAATATGGGTGACGTTGAAGGAATGGAAACAGCACAATTGTATGTTCAGGATGTTGAATCATCCCTGCCGCGGCCATTCAAAGAATTAAAAGGATTTAAGAAAGTAAATTTAAAGCCCGGTAAAGGTACGACTGTTGAAATAAAATTGGATAACAAAGCCTTCTCTTTCTGGAATCCCGCAACAAAAGACTGGTTCGCCGAGAAGGGTAAATTCATTATTCATATCGGTTCATCATCTCAGGATATAAAATTGAAGAAGGAAATAGAGTTACGATAAAAATTGTTGTAATACACTTAAAATATTTTTCCCCTCCTGTTTTTTTATTTTTTGCTTCTTAGTTAAGGATCAAGTTCTTTATTATTTCCCATGATATATAATCCCGCTTTGGGTATCAGATATAAAAACCTCATTACCGTCAGTCCATATTCCCCAGAAAAGTGCATAGGGATCTACTGTATGAGTTGAAACATTGATATTAATTTTCGCCCAATCAGTTCCATTAAAATGATAAACTAAATTCCACTGACCTACTGCAAATACATTTTTATTTGACTGAACATATCGTTCTGAAAAAAATGTATTGGTTGTAAATATTCTGTGCCAGCCTGCCGTATTTATGACTCCATGTTCCTGAATCTCTGTTGCAGATACTCCATTTAGAAAGGAAATTAACTCTCCTGATGTCGCCCAAAGAAGACCGACGAATTTTAATTCTTGATCGGTTGTCTGATCAATCAATTCAAAGCCCTCGGTCAAGAACATATAGATAAGTTGTATATTCTTACCCCACGGGTTATAAGCACCGACAAATAGATATTTACCATTACTCGTAATTGATCCAACAATAATACTGTCTGCAACTTTGTAAGTATCCCACTTACTGCCATCATAATGTAAAGCAAACTCATACCCGCCAACCCAAATATTGTTTTCTTCTGTGGCATAAGCACAATAAAGATTTGCACCCAATGCAGCAACATTTGTCGGTGTTGCATCAGTCCACTGGTTTCCATCATAATGCATAATAAATGCACTCAAAACATTCTGGTTGATTTTCCTGCCAAATGCCCATACATTGTTTTGTGCTGTACCCCATAGAACATATACAACTTTATTCCCTGTAAACTCAGTAATTGGTGTCCCTTCTGTTGCTCTAGACCATTTTACTCCATCGTAATTCCACAGGCAATCTCGAACATCGGGGGCATCACCATTCGCACCCCACACATTCGTTGCAGAACTTCCCCAGATAGATTCTAATTGAATGATCCCGGGAAGATTTCCATAATCAACACTGTCGATACTCCAGACATAGTCCCGTTTTCCGGGCGGTGTATTGTCTATTGGCGGTTCGGTTGTGTTGCAATTAAGCAGCGCAAGTGCAATAAATATAAAATATAAATGAGGTGAATTCCCTTTTGCCACCTTTGAGTTTCCCTCCAGGTCTATAATTTATTTTTAATTCAAATGTAACGTATACATAACTTTAAATACTGTCAAGAATTTTACTTCGGTAAATAAATGCAATACAAATTAAAGCATCTGCCTTTAATTCTTCCTTTTTCTATATTTTTAAACCGTAAGAGAAATGAATTTTTTATGGCGACCAATAATAACATAACAAACAGCCAGACAACTTTAGACCAGCTAAAGCATTACAGTTTAGAAAGCGTTTTCAGCGCCAGGATAAAAAAATTCCAGAAGCTGATGCGCTACAAGATTCGTGAGATACTTCTTGTATCGAGCATCTATGACAACTATTTGTTTGAAGAAGATGGAAGATTATATGAGCTGTTGCGGGATGAATACCAGAATCTGAATCTTAGCCAAGCGCCGGAAATACGTCACGTAACAACAGGGCAGGAAGCTCTTGATCTTCTCAAAGATGAAAATGAATTCGATCTTATAATTACAACTTTACATATCGAAGATATGCATCCTACCGTATTTGCGAGAGAAGTAAAGAGTACAGGAATAAATACTCCTATCATGCTTCTTGCTTATGATAACCGTGAACGTAAAGAGTTAATGTTAAAATATGATGCTTCCATATTCTCGAGAATTTTTATCTGGGTCGGTGATTACCATCTTCTTATCGGTATGATAAAATGCCAGGAAGATATAATAAACGTAGAAAGCGATACACAAAACATCGGTGTACAGGTAATAATTCTTGTGGAAGATAATGTAAGATTTTACTCATCATACCTTCCACTGATTTACACAGAGATTTTTAAGCAGTCCCAGCGACTTATCGGCGAGGGTGTGAATACAACTCATCGCTATTTAAGAATGAGAGCGAGACCCAAAATCCTTCTCTGCACTACTTATGAAGAAGCGTGGGAGTATTTCGTAAAATATAAAGAATATGTTTTAGGAATAATCATAGATAATAATTTTAAGAAGTACGGTAAACGTGACCCCGAAGCAGGACTGGAACTTGCTGCCGCTGTTAAAGCCGAACACAAGGATATACCTATATTAATACAAACCAGCGACCCAACGATTGCCGAGAAGGCAAAGAAAGTTGATGCCTCTTACCTGTTAAAAAATTCTCCGCGTCTTCTGCACGATCTACGTAAATTTATGATGAATAATTTCGGATTCGGTGATTTTGTTTTTAAAACTTCGGACGAAAATGAAGTTGCAAGAGCTTCAAACCTGAAACAGCTTGCGGCGAGATTAAAAGAGATTTCTGATGATTGCCTTTTATATCATGCAGAGGGAAATCATTTTTCTAAATGGCTCAAAGCTCGTACTGAATTTTGGCTTGCGCACCAGCTAAGACCGAGAAAAGTATCCGACTTTAAATCTACAGCTTCTTTAAGAGAGGAGTTGATCACCGAGCTTAACAACTATCTTGGGGACAGGCAGCGTGGAGTAATTTCAGATTTTAATAAAGAAACGTTTGATCCGTTCAGAAGCTTTGCAAGAATTGGAGATGGCTCATTAGGTGGGAAAGCACGCGGTCTTGGTTTCATAAATTCTTTAATAGCAAACTACAATGTCGGATCGTTATTCAAAGGAATAACTATTTCGGTTCCATCTGCTGTTGTTATAGGTACAGATGCTTTCGATAATTTTATGCGTGAAAACGATCTTGATATTTTTGCTATAAATGAATCTGACGATCTGAAGATCACCAAACGATTTATTGAAGCTCCTTACTTTCCACAAAGTGTAATAAATAGGCTCTCGGATTTCCTCGACCTGGTAACAGAACCTCTGGCTGTTCGGTCCTCAAGCCTTCTTGAAGACTCTCAGTTTCAACCGTTTGCCGGAGTTTATCAAACCTATATGATATCTAACAGCAGTGAAGATAAACAGGTTCGCCTGAACGAATTAATATTGATGATAAGATGCGTTTATGCTTCCACATATCACAAGAAAGCTAAAGACTACATGAAAGTAACTGCATACCGACTCGAAGAAGAAAAAATGGCGGTGATTGTTCAAAGATTGGTTGGGGTAGCGAGAAATGGTAAATTTTATCCGAATTTTGCCGGCGTTGCAAAGTCTTATAATTTTTATCCTGTTCCACCGCAGAAATCGGATGATGGAATTGCTCTTGTTGCCCTTGGACTGGGTAAAACTGTTGTAGAAGGAGGAACTACTGTTCGTTTTTGCCCGCGTTATCCGAAACATCTTCTACAGTTTTTTTCTACAAAGGAAACGATTAAAAATGCACAGCAGGATTTTTATGCGCTCGATCTTTCGGAAAAAGAAGATAAAAATTTGAATGCGGTTTCAGATGCACATGTCAAGAAATACAATCTTTCCGTTGCAGAGAAAGAAGGTACTTTGTTTGCCGTAGGTTCAACATATTCACCTGAAAATGATGCTGTATATGATGGGATTTCCAGAGAAGGTATGAGATTCGTTACGTTCGCACCTGTACTTAAACATAATATTTTCCCACTTGCTGAAATACTAAATCTTCTCTTAGGACTTGGTTCCTGGGGAATGGGTTCACCTGTAGAAATTGAATTTGCCGTGAACTTAGATGTGTCATCCGGCAAGCCCAAAGAATTTGCGATGCTTCAGATGCGTCCATTAGTAATTAGTACGGAAAAGGAAGAACTCTCTGTCGATGAGTTTGAAGAACAAGATTTGATCTGCTACAGCGATAAAGTATTGGGCAATGGTGCAACGGAAAACATACACGATCTTGTTGTTGTCGATATAAATAAATTCGACAGGGGAAAAAGTAAAGATGTGGCTAGAGAAGTTAGCCAGCTAAACTCAAAATTGCTTGAGGAAGGTAAACCTTATGTACTTATAGGTGTCGGCAGATGGGGAAGCCTCGATCCGTGGCTGGGAATTCCTGTTACGTGGGACCAGATTTCAGGAGCAGTTGCTATAGTTGAATCAGGATTTGTGGATTTTAATGTTACACCTTCGCAGGGTTCTCACTTTTTCCAGAATATTACTTCGTTTAAGATCGGGTACTTCACCGTAAACTCTTTTCAAAAAGTAGGTTATATAGATTGGAATTGGTTGTTAAGCCAGCCGGCAGTAGAGGAACATCAGTTTACAAAGCATATAAGTTTTACAGAACCGTTTTCAGTTAAAATAAACGGCCAAAAGAATAAAGGGGTAATCTTAAAACCAGGAACAAAATAATTTGTCTTTTGTTTCTTTAGCTCTCAACATTATATTATTTCGTCGTTATAAGTAAAAGCATATCCTTCGGGCAGAATAAATATGTAATAAAAATTATTACATAGCTTTCATACAAATAATTACACTCCCTTTTTAATTACTACCGTAAATTCTACTTAGAATTATAATTATTACTAAAATATCTTCCATAAAATTGGAGAATTCCCATGTCTGATTATGTAAAAAGTTTAATGGCAGAAGTAAAGGCAAAGCATCCTGCAGAGCCGGAATTTCACCAGGCAGTTGAGGAAGTTGCAGAATCATTAACCCTGGTTCTTGAAAGACATCCCGAATACAAAACAGCAAAAATTCTTGAAAGAATACTTGAGCCGGAAAGAGTGATTATCTTCCGTGTGCCCTGGGTAGACGATCAGGGAGATGTTCAGATAAATATCGGTTACCGGATAGAGATGAATTCGGCAATCGGTCCCTACAAAGGCGGTTTAAGATTTCACCCTTCTGTAAATCTAGGTATTCTGAAATTCCTTGCCTTCGAGCAGGTATTTAAAAACAGTTTAACAACACTCCCAATGGGCGGTGGTAAAGGTGGATCCGATTTCGATCCTAAAGGAAAAAGTGATCTTAAAATTATGAGATTCTGCCAGGCATTTATGGCTGAACTGTTCCGTCATATAGGACCGAACACAGATGTACCGGCAGGTGATATTGGTGTTGGTGGAAGAGAGATCGGTTACTTGTTTGGTCAGTATAAAAAATTACGAAATGAATTCACAGGAGTTCTTACTGGTAAAGGATTGAACTGGGGCGGCTCTCTTATCAGACCCGAAGCAACAGGATACGGAGCAGTTTATTTTGCTTCTGAAATGCTTGGAACAAGAAATGAAACTCTTGAAGGCAAAACCTGTTTGGTTTCCGGCAGTGGTAACGTTGCACAGTACACAGTGGAAAAAATACTTCAACTTGGTGGTAAAGTAGTTACTCTTTCCGATTCCAATGGTTACATTTACGATGAAGAAGGGATCGATGAAAAGAAACTGCAATTTGTTATGGATCTTAAAAACATAAGACGCGGACGTATTAAAGAATACACCGAAAAATACAAAAATGCAGTATATACCCGGTTGGATCCTAATAAAGATCACAATCCACTATGGAATCACAAAGCACAGTGTGCATTCCCGAGTGCAACGCAAAATGAAATAAACGGAAAAGATGCTCAGAATCTTTTAAAGAACGGCATTTATGTTGTAAGTGAAGGTGCAAATATGCCTACAACTTTAGATGGTGTAAAATTATTCATCGATAATAAAATACTTTATGGTCCTGGCAAAGCAGCTAATGCCGGCGGTGTTGCAGTTTCAGGATTGGAAATGTCGCAGAACAGTATGCGCTATCCCTGGACTCGTGAAGAAGTAGATAACAGGCTTCACATTATTATGAAGAGCATTCATAAAACCTGTGTTGATATAGCAGACAGATTCGGTACACCCGGAAATTATGTTAACGGTGCAAATATAGGTGGATTCCTTAAAGTTGCAGATGCAATGATGGATCAGGGTGTTGTTTAATATTAATAGATGATCAACTTGTTCTTATTCTCTTAGATCATCTTTCCCCCGGGCGAAGAAGTGATTCTCTAACTCCTCAAACTTCTTCGCTCTTTTCTTTTCGATAGTTGCTTTTCAAAACGAATTTGTTTTTAACGTTGCCAAATAAATCATCCTACTCTTTTGGTTAATTCTTATTAAAATATTAATATATTTTAAGCTGTTATATTTTAATTAGTAAAATGAATTCCTTACCCGATATAAAACGTTCTCCAACACCATCCTGGATTGATAACGAGTACAGCGACAGGATACAGGGATTCCAGAGCCTGATGAGGCTGAGAATTCGTGATATACTTCTCGTTTCAAGTCTATATGATCTGTACTTGTTCGAAGAAGATGGCAGACTCTATGAACTCATACGTGGAGAATACCAGGGATTAAACTTAAGTCACTCACCCGAGCTTACAAGAGTTTCCAGTGCGCAGGAAGCTATCCGTCTGGCAAAAAAAGAAAAAAGATTCGACCTGATAATTACAACAATGCATATAGAAGATATGCATGCGGTAAGCTTTGCAAAAACAATTAAAAAGGCGGGACTCGATATCCCCATTGTACTTCTTGCTCACGATAACCGTGAATTAAAATCTCTTTTGCTTAATCCCGAAAGAGAGATTTTCGATAAAATATTCACATGGACAGGTGATTACCGAATTCTAATTGGTATAATAAAATACCTTGAGGACAGGCAAAATGTTGAACACGACAGTAAGATAATTGGCGTTCAGAATATCATTTTTATTGAGGACAATGCACGGTACTATTCATCTTTTCTCCCGATCATCTATACAGAAATTCTTAAGCAATCGCAGCGTCTCATCACTGAAGGAATAAATCTCACGCACAAATTCCTCCGTATGCGGGCTCGTCCCAAGATACTCTTATGTTCTTCTTACGAAGAAGCCTGGGAATATTATTCTAATTTTAAAGATCTGGTTCTTGGAATTATATCCGATATTGCTTTTCCCCATAAAGATAAAATAGATAACAAAGCAGGTATTAAATTTGCAAAGGCAGTAAGGAAAGAACATCCTGATATTCCAATCCTTCTTACTTCTGATAATTCTCGTAACAAAGTTTATGCAGATAAAGTGGGTGCATCATTCCTGCTGAAAAATTCTTCTACTTTGCTTTCCGACTTCAGGCAATTTCTCAATACTCAATTCAGTTTCGGAGATTTTGTATTTAAAAATTCAAAAGGTGAAGAAGTCGGGCGTGCAACCGATCTGAAAAGTCTGGAAGAATGTTTAAAGGTGGTTCCATATGAAAGTATTGAGTACCATGGCGCAAAGAACCATTTTTCAAACTGGTTAAAAGCGCGAACAGAATTCTGGCTTGCCCATCAATTGAGACCACGTAAAATCTCAGACTACGCCACCTCCGAAGATCTCAGACAGGATCTTATCACATCGCTTCATAATTATAGAACGTTAAGACAAAGAGGAATAATTGCAGATTTTAACAAAGAAACTTTTGACCCGGAAAACAGTTTAGCAAGAATTGGTGGTGGTTCGCTCGGCGGTAAAGCGCGCGGTCTGGGATTTGTAAACAGCTTGGTTAATAATTACAATATCAGGGATCGGTTTGAACACGTTCAGATTTATGTCCCACCCTGCGTAATACTCGGAACAAATATCTTTGATGATTTCATGGATACGAACAACCTGAGAGATTTTGCTCTTAACTGCGATAACGATGAAGAGATAACCGAGAAGTTTCTTAATGCACACTATTTCCCCGAAGAAGCTTCAAATGATCTTAAATATTTCCTTGAACTTGTGACAACTCCGCTTGCTGTCAGATCTTCAAGTCTGCTCGAAGATTCACAATATCATCCCTTTGCAGGCGTGTACAAAACTTATATGATACCAAACAATCATGCCGATCTTTCCGAGCGTGTATTTGAACTGATAACAACTATAAAAAGAGTTTACGCTTCAACTTACTACGAAAATGCCAAGAATTATATAAAGGTTACTTCTTATAGATCCGAAGAAGAAAAAATGGGTGTTGTGATTCAGAAGATGGTTGGAAACACACACAAGAATAGATTTTATCCGGATATTAGTGGAGTTTCGAAATCGTATAACTTTTATCCTTTGCCTCCGCAAAAATCCCAGGATGGAGTAGCTTCGGTTGCACTCGGTCTTGGTAAATTAGTAGTTGAAGGCGGAAGTACTGTAAGGTTTTGTCCGAAATATCCTGACGACCTTGTTCAGTTTTACTCTGTGAAAGAAACTTTAAAAAATTCTCAGAAGGATTTTTACGCGCTGCAATTAGATGGCGAAACAAACTTCGGATATATTCCCCACGATGTTCTTGTTAAGAGTTATTCATTGGATGATGCGGAAAAGGATGGTTCATTGCAATATGTTGGTTCAACTTATATTAGTGATAACGATGCAATTTATGATGGATTATCACGTGTAGGTCCGCGGGTTATAACATTTGGACCCGTGCTGAAAAACAAACTCTTTCCTTTCCCGGAAATATTAAATCTTCTGCTTGATATCGGAACATGGGGTATGGGTACCCCCGTAGAAATTGAGTTTGCGATTAATATGAATTCTCCAAACCATAAGCAGGAATTTGGTTTGTTACAAATGCGTCCTTTGGTGATAAGTCATGAAGAGGAACAGCTAAACATTGAAGAGCATAAGGATGAGGAGCTTATTTGTCGTAGCAGCCAGGTACTGGGCAACGGGATAATCAGGGATATCCGGGATATAATTCTTGTGGATTTTCATTTGTTCAAGCGAGCAAAAAGCCGTGATGTTGCAAATGAAGTAGCTGCATTCAATAGTCAGTTAGTGAATGAGAACAAACCGTATCTTTTAATTGGTGTTGGAAGATGGGGCTCACTCGATCCGTGGCTTGGAATACCGGTTACGTGGGAACAAATATCGGGCGCTAAAGCAATAATTGAAACAAGTTTTAAAGAAATGGCTATAGAACCTTCACAGGGATCACATTTCTTCCAAAATATAACTTCATTTATGATTGGTTATTTCACGATTAATACTGCCCACAACAACGGCTTTCTGAATTGGGATTGGCTTCTTTCGGTAAAACCTTATGCTAAAAAAGAATACACAAAACATCTCAGATTTGATCAACCCTTACAACTAAAAATGAACGGACATATTAATAAAGGGATAATCTTGAAACCCGGCGAATAACTAAAGAGCGTTAACAAAATGAATAAACCTTAAAATCATTTTTCCACAAATCAGGGAAGGAGAATTATACATGAAACTTTTTTTTCTTACGGTAACTGCAACTGTAATGATGTTTTGTACTCTCTTTGCACAAACAGATTATTCTGATCTGGATAATAAAAAAGGTACCTCCATGGAGCCGATTCTTGCACGCGCCGAACCTCTTGTTAAAAAAATTGAAGACAAAGAAAACGAAATTGTAAGGATGGAATACGATGTAATATTCGATACAAAATCAACAACACGTACTTTGTACAATGGCTGGACTTACGGAATTGTAGCTTTTGGAGATTATAGGATCAAAGATATCGATATTGCTGTTTACAAGAAATCGAGAGGTGAATGGAAAATTGTTGAAAAGGATGCCGAGAATGATCATGAGGCTACAGTAATTATTAAGCCTTATCGCGACGAAGAATACAAAATTGATATTACTGTATATAAATTCAACAACGACTATACCGCCGGACACTACGGTTTATTAATTTTTCACGAATAATTTTTTATTTGCTTTATTAAGCAAACTCTATCGTTCCACTAAAGCTTCAAACATTAATAAAAATCCTGCTTCAATAAACGGAGCAGGATTCCTGATAAATGCTTATGAGACCAACTTCTTAAAAGATAAAATCTATTTTAGCAGAATCATCTTCTTAGTTTCAACCAGATTTCCGGTTTTAAGTTGATAATAATATATGCCGCTCGCTAATCCCGAGCCATCAAATTCGACCTGGTATTCACCTGCAGGTTTAACCTCATCAATAAGTGTTGTAATTTCATTTCCGACTATATCAAAAACTTTCAGAATCTGCCTACCATTTGTCGGAGACTGCCAGCTAATTTTTGTACTTGGATTAAACGGATTAGGATAGTTTTGTTCAAGTTTAAACTTATTAATTAAACCATTTGGGTCAGCCACTCCTGTCGAAGCTTCAACAGTAACATTACCAGCCATACCGTTTCCACCAGCACTGCCATGATTTACACAATAGTATGGATTCTCTCCGGCAGAAGTAAACACGTGATCATAAACCCACATGCTTGTAGAAGGGCTACCGCTTGTAAAACTACCATCATCGGCAACAACATTGTGATTCCCCCCCACATTTTTCCATCTAACGGTATCTCCTATTTCAACTGTTATATTTTTAGGCGTGAATTCAAAATTCGAAGCCTCAATTACATACACAGTTTGCGAAAAGCTTGTAACCGGCATAAAAACAAACGCCAGGCTAATTACAGTAAAATAAATTCTTCTTTTCATATGATACTCCTTTAAGTTTTTTATTGTTATTTGTTATTAGACTTTAAATGATTTTTTAAAAATCCGTTATTCTGCAAGGTGAAGCACAATGACTAATGACTCGGCTGCCCGCAAAATTTCTTTTCTTAATAGTACTACTTTTCTTAAAAAGATGACAAAATTTTAAAGGGAAAAATCGATCACAAAATAAGTTCTATTGTGGAAATTATGTGATTATTGTTACATAAATATTACAGAAAGGTATCTAAATTATAACAAAGAACTGTTTTTATTGAATAATTCAACGGGAGTAATGATGAAATTACAAACTTCGGGAATTGACCACCTGAATCTTCAGGTTAAAAATCTTAACAAGTCGGTAGATTTCTACAGCAAATTATTTGGCTTCTCAGTTCTCAAGGACCAGCCGGAAGACAAATCAAAGATAATCGGAAATGATAAAGTAAAGCTGTGCTTATATGAGTCTCCTGACTTTAAAGGTTACGAGAAAGACGGATTTTATCACTTTGGACTTCATATAGAAAATTTTGTTGACACGATACAAAAATGTTCTGAAATGAATGTTCAGGTTCTCTATGGTGGTCCTGTTCAGTGGGAAAAATCAAAATCGGTTTATATTAAAGATCCTAACGGCTATGAGATTGAACTAACTGAAGTATTCGGTGGGGGCTTATAAGTCCATACTAAATTTAAGGTGGTTTGTGGTTTCGGGAACAAACCCGCTGATTCATAGTTGAAAAGTTAAATCAGCTAACAAAATACGAGGTGTCAGCCATGCCAGCCATAAAAAATCCAAAAGCAGATCTCAAAGCGCATTACGGACTTTATATTAAAGTAAGTTTCATCTTCTCCATTGCCCTGATGATTGCGGCATTCAAATTCTCTCCTAAAGACATAGAGGCGCCTAAGGTAGTTATTCCGCCACAGGATACTATTCATGTTGATATCACTGCTAACACAGTTCAGAGAAATAAACCTCCGGAATTACCGAAACCACCAAAGATTATTGAAGCAAGTTCGGATGAAATTCCAGATGATCTGATTTTAATCGATACCGATCTCGATATAAATGCAGATGTTTCACCGGTAGGTAACCGTCCAGAATTTCATAAAGTTGATGACAGCGATGAGCCATTTGTTCCTTTTCCAGAGGTACTGCCAGAACCAATTGGCGGTATAAAGACAATCTGGGGAAAAATTCACTATACAGAAATAGCCAAAAAGGCAGGAATTACGGGAACAGTTATAATTGAAGCAGCCATCGACAAAAAAGGAAATGTTATTGATGCAAAAATTGTCCGTGGTATAGGCGGCGGGTTGGATGAAATATCTTTAGAAGCAGTTCGGCAGACAAAATTCAAACCTGGTATGCAGCAAGGAAGACCTGTGAAGGTAAAGATGACAATTCCAATAAAATTTGTTTTGCAATAACATTGAAATTTGCTTCTGAACCGCTTTTTACATTCAAAACATAGAGCGACTAATTTCACTCTAATATAGAATTAAGTTCGTTTAAACTGCTTAAAAGATAGTCCGGATAAAATTCTTTCAGACTTTCTTTAGTTCTATAACCATATGTTACCCCGCAGGTAATTGAACCGGCATTTTTACCACATAAAATATCGAGCTCTGTATCCCCTACTATCATGGAGCTTTTAGCTTTTACATTCAGTTGTTCACAAACAAACAAAAATGGCTCTGCTGAAGGTTTGTGAGCAATACCATCACGCCTTCCCATTACAAAGTCAAAATACTTGTAAAGATTAAAATGTCTTACAATCCGGTCTGCCTGATCCTGAGACTTTGTGGTAAGTAGTGACACCTTAATATTATTTCTTTCTTTTAATAAACAAAGAGTTTCTTCAACAAAAGGATACGGATCAGAGTCTTCTATAAAATCAAAATAAACTTCTTTATAAATACCGATGAACTCCTCAAAGTCCGGCACATTGATTTTAAGTTCATTAAAGATATCGATGAAATGCAGCCCGATCATTTCATTAAATTTATCTTCCGGCAAACCGGTAGCGATATTGAGTTCAAGTAATGTTTTTAATGTCGCTTTATAAATGGTTTTACTCGATTGGACAAGAGTACCGTCAAGATCAAAACAAATATGTTCAATATTCAAATCTTAAAATCCCTCCCAACAAATTTCTGATAATAAAAAATTCTTATACTGGATTTACAAACAAATTTAAATAAATAATAAAATCAAATATAAAAAATTACAGAAGTACTTGATTTTTAATTAGCAAAAATTGCATTTTGCATTCACAGTCAGATGCTGTGTAGAAAGATTGAATAAATGACTTTATATTTTTATTTTGAAATGAGGAGGCAATTTATTTTTACGTTGTGTCTTGTATTGCCTGCCTGCTTGTAAATTTAACTTTATCGCCATAAATAGTGATTAATTTGCATTAAAAAATAGGTTTTTTAAGGTAAAATTTTTGGTACAATTTTTAATGTATCATCAAACTATCAATCAACAAAAGGAGTCAGCTAAATGAAAAAATCTCATTTGTTCTTTGTGTTTGCTCTATTGCTTACATTCATCGGAATGAACGTATCCGTACTTGCGCAGAATGAACCGGTCTTATATTTCTGTGAAAAGTATGGAAGAAATGGAGAGGAAGGTGTAAGCGATAGATTTACAACAGGTTATATCACTGTAATGGTAAAGTCAGACTATGCTCTGAACTTAGATGACGTTTCTATTCAGTATGACAAGTATAACTTCCGCACAGGAGATTTTGAGTATTACAAGAAATTTGATTTTAATGTACAACCAGATATGAAATATATTTATTTCTCACGCAACGATGAAAGTGATATGGAATTTGAAGATCCAGGGTTCTACAGGGTTTTTCTGCTTGATGACAGAGGCAGAACTGTTACAAGTGCGTTGGTTGAAATAATTCCTTAATCCCCATTGAAATATTTTTAATGAAAGGGCGGTTCATTCAACCGCTCTTTTTTTATAACCTGATTTTGCCTTTTAGGTAACCACCCGGATTAATTAAATTTGTATTTTCTATTCATCAGTAACAATTAGAACATGAACAAATTTGATGTGATTATTATCGGAGCGGGTCCAATCGGTCTCTCTTGTGGTATAGAAGCAAAGAAAAGAAATATTTCCTATTTAATTCTTGAGAAAGGATGTCTGGTAAACTCCTTGTTTCACTATCCAACGAATATGATTTTCTTTTCAACTTCCGACAGGCTGGAAATTGGCGAAGTACCTTTTGTTTCTCACGGCGATAAACCAAACAGAAGAGAAGCTTTGGAATATTACAGAAGAGCAGCCGATGCATGGAAACTTAATATTCATACTTATGAGGAAGTTACCAGTATTAAAAAAGAGAATTCTGAATTTGTTCTGCAAACCATAAAGCAAAACTATACAGCACGAAATGTTATCATTGCTACAGGATTTTTCGATGAGCCAAATTTGTTAAATATTCCGGGCGAAAAATTACCAAAGGTAAAACATTATTTTGATGAAGCTCATCCTTATGCCTATTTAAAGCTTATCGTTATAGGTGCGGGCAATTCTGCTGTGGATGTCGCGTTGGAAACCTATCGCAGACAATCGGAAGTAACAATGGTAATAAGGGAGGATAAACTTAAAGAAGGTGTGAAATATTGGGTAAGACCGGATATAGAGAATCGAATTAAAGAAGGTAGCATAAAAGCATACTTCAACTCTGAAGTAAGCGAAATCAGGGATAAGGAAGTTGATATTCGAACTCCCGAAGGTTTGAAAACAATTGAGAATGATTTTGTTTTTGCGATGACAGGTTATCATCCCAATTATGATTTCTTGAGAAAAATTGGTCTGGAAATTTCAAATGATGATGATTTGATCCCGATGTTTGACGAAACCACGTTTGAAACGAATATTGAAGGACTTTATTTAGCCGGGGTGATCTGCGGCGGTATGAAAACGGGAAAATGGTTCATAGAAAATTCCCGGTATCATGCTGTAAATATATTCAATCATATGAAAAACGATTCACATTCCTGAATTTTCTCCGTAAGTAAATTGATTGGAAATCCCTGAAAGCTTATTTTTAATATTCTAATTAATATTAATTATTGTCACAATTAATTCTCAGGGAGAAAAGATGTCATCTAAGATTAAAGAATTGTTAGGTAAAGAAGTAGATTCACTGTTGAGTTATAAAGCTAAATTCCCCAAAGATCAGTTGAATCTTCCCGGACCGGATTCTGTAGAAAGAATATTTACTCAGACAGACCGTAATATAAGCGTACTTAAAAACCTTACCTGGATATTAAACACCGGCAGATTAGCCGGTACAGGTTATGTTTCAATACTCCCGGTAGACCAGGGAATCGAACATTCTGCAGGCGCTTCATTTGCACCAAACCCCGCTTATTTTGATCCGGAAAATATTGTAAAGCTCGCAGTTGAGGGTGGATGTAATGCTGTGGCTTCAACTTTGGGTGTACTGGGAATGACAGCCAGAAAATATGCTTATAAAATTCCATACATTGTGAAGATCAATCATAACGAACTACTTACCTATCCAAATAAATTCGATCAGATAATGTTTGCAAGTGTTGAACAGGCTTACGATATGGGTGCGGCTGCAGTTGGTGCAACCATTTATTTCGGTTCAGAAGAGAGTTCGCGGCAAATAGTAGAAGTAAGCCAGGCATTTCAATACGCCCACGAGATGGGAATGGCAACCGTACTTTGGTGTTACCTTCGTAACCCGGAATTCAAAAAAGATAAAGATTATCACGTTTCTGCTGATCTTACAGGACAGGCAAATCATCTTGGTGTAACCATTGAAGCAGATATTATAAAACAAAAACTGCCGGAAAATAACGGTGGGTTTACTGCAATAAAATTTGGGAAAACACATAAAAAAGTTTATGAAGAATTAACAACAGATCATCCGATCGATCTTTGCCGTTACCAGGTTATAAATAATTATATGGGAAGAGCAGGACTCATAAACAGCGGCGGTGCCTCAGGTGCGAACGACTTTGCTGAAGTTGCAAAGACTGCAGTAATTAATAAACGCGCCGGTGGTATGGGATTGATCTCCGGTCGTAAAGCGTTCCAGAGACCAATGAGTGAAGGAGTAAAACTTCTGAACACCATACAGGACGTTTATTTAGACAAAGAAATAACAATAGCTTAAAGAAATATTTAACCCCACTATATTTTCTCTTTAATAAGAGTACGGTGGGGTTTTTTATTTTTAAAAATTATTCCATTTACAAAGCGCTAACGAAGTAAGATCATTTTCTTAGGCAGCAATCTTTTGGAGATATTGAATAGTAAGAACCGAGGCATTAGCATTAACATTTGTAAGAACAGTTCCATTAATTCCAATCGACGCATTCGCTCTTGCATAATCCCTATATCGGGGATCTTTATAATCCGTAAGCAGTTGCCAATCCCATAGAGAAAATCCCGCATAACCTCTTTCAACTGTTCTGTCTAAATTATTCCAACGATTAAGCAGTCTAAATCTTATTTTGGGTGAAGATTCAATATTGAGCTTTGAAATGTCGTGATTAGTCTGGAGCAGCATTAAAAAATGAAAGACGCCATACAAAACTCCAATATCCTCATTAGCTCTTAAGATAATTACCTTTATACCATTAAACTTCAAATTTAAAATGATCAGAACAATTTTAACCGATTTTGAATTCATTTCGATCTTAGATCTTTTCACTTTTGTAAATCAAAATTATTTTATCAATTACAATTTTTTATTTTATATTAATATTTTAAGTATAATCATAATAGAATTTTTCTCCATATAAAAAATACCCGTTTATCCCTGAAAAACAGATGGAATAATAAATGTATTTAACCAGACATCAATATGATCGAAACCAAAGATGGGCTTTAGACGGAAATTTATTGCCTCAAGAATTTAATCTTAAGTTTTTTTTACAATTACCGAAAAATTCCATAGTTGATTTTCTGAAGTCATTCCAGACAAAAGTACCGGCAAACGATTCACTTATAGCTCCTATCGAACCTGATCAGGAAGTGTGGGCTGCCGGTGTTACCTATGCTCTTAGCCGCGATGCACGCGAGGCTGAAACGGAAATTAAGGATGTTTATACAAAAGTTTATAACGCTAAGCGACCGGAGCTTTTCTTTAAATCAATTGGTTGGCGTACTGTTGGAAATAAAGAAAATATCAGGATTCGAAAAGATACAACGTGGAATGTTCCGGAATCGGAATTAACGCTTATTATTAATAACAAAAGTGAAATTATCGGATACTGTGTGGGGAATGATGTTTCCTCCAGAGATATTGAGGGTGAAAATCCACTTTATCTTCCGCAGGCAAAAATGTATAACGGTTCGTGTGCAATCGGCCCGGGAATTTTATTAGCTGATGCAAAAGAACTGAACAATCTGAAAATTGATATAATAATTTTTAGAAATGAAAAAAAAGCGTTTGAAGGAAATACAAACACTTCACAAATTAAACGTCCTCTGATTGAGTTGGTTAACTATTTAACAATGGAAATGAGTTTCCCGCATGGAGTATTTTTGATGACAGGAACCGGAATCATTCCATCCGATAATTTCACCTTAAAAAAAGGTGATCTTGTTCGAATTACCGTTGGTTCACTTACACTTGAAAACATTGTTGAAGAATAAGTAATAATTTTGAGATGATATCTTTTTAAATGATTTCATCCCCCTTAAAAATTTTTAGGAGATAAGATGTCTTTACAACCTGTTTTAATAGCCGGCAAATGGCTAGAAGTAAAAAATACTACCGGCACTTTTAATATGACAAATCCTGCTACAAAATCTAAGCTTCCTGAAAGCTACCCGGTATCGACAAAAGAAGAGGTACTTGAAGCATTAGAAGCCGGTAAGAAAGCTGCCGATGAATTGAGAACATTCCCGCCGGAGAAGATTGCAGCATTTCTTGAACTGTTTGCAAAAAAAATAGAAGAACATACCGAAGAACTCGTTAACGCTGCTAACCTTGAAACTGCATTGCCTAAAGAACCACGATTAAGATCAGGGGAGTTGCCACGTACAGCTAATCAACTTCGCCAGGCTGCTGAAGCGGCTCGTGATCGCTCCTGGTGCATGGCAGTACTCGATACCAAAACTAATATTCATTCCAAGTTCGGTGCGTTAGGAGCGCCCGTAGTTGTGATGGGACCGAATAATTTTCCATTCGCATTTAATAGTGCTGCCGGCGGAGATTTTGCAGCAGCTATTGCCGCAGGCAATCCTGTAATCGCTAAAGCAAATACATCTCATTGCAGAACTACTAAAATTTTTGCAGAGGCAGCATTCAATGCAGTTAATGAAACCGGACTTCCCCCGGCAACAGTTCAACTTATTTACAGAACATCTCCCGATGTAGGTTTCATGCTTGTATCTCATCCATTAGTCGGAGCTACAGGATTTACAGGTGGAAGACAAAGCGGTTTAAAATTAAAGGAAGCAGCCGATAAAGCGGGAAAACCCATCTACCTTGAAATGTCGAGTGTAAATCCGGTGTTCATCCTTCCGGGTGCATTGAAAGAACGCTTGCAAGATATAACAACTGAACTTTACGGTTCATGTTCTCTCGGTGCAGGACAATTTTGTACAAATCCCGGGCTTGTAATTATTAAAAGAGATGAGAATGGCGAAACATTCATCAATTCTTTAGGAAAAATATTTAAAGAAAACAAACCGGGGACACTTTTATCTCCTTCCGGTCCAAAAAATATTGCTGATGCTATAAAAGTGCTTAGAAAAGCCGGTGCAGAAATTGTTGTCGGCGGTAAAGAAGCCAACGAAACGGATTATTCTTTCTCGAATACCGTGCTACGAGTATCAGGTGAAAACTTTTTGAAAAATCCTCAAGAGCTTCAAACAGAAGCTTTTGGTACGGTTAGTTTAATTGTTGTTACAGAAAGTATTGAGCAAATGACAGAGGTTGCTTCCAATCTTGAAGGTAACTTAACAGGTAGTTTATATACATCTACTAAAGGAGATGATGATTCAGAATATAATAAGATTGAAAATGTATTAAGACTAAGAGTAGGAAGATTATTGAATGATAAAATGCCAACAGGTGTAGCTATTGTTCCATCAATGAATCATGGGGGTCCCTATCCCGCAACGGGGCATCCGGGTTTTACTGCAGTCGGAATACCAAGAGCGATGTTACGTTTTGCCGCTCTACATTGTTACGATAATGTTCGCCCTCACAGACTTCCTGAAGAATTACAAGATAAAAATCCAACGGGAAAAATGTGGCGAAATATTGATGGTCAGTGGTCTCAGATTGACGTAAAGAGATAATAAAAAGTTAAAACATTAGAACAGTTATATATATTTATTGCATAGCGGATCTGATTTATAAACTCTTATCATAATTTATTTTACTTCATTAGGATCATTTTCTTTACTTGATAGAAGTCGCCCGACTTAATCGTGTAAAAATAAATCCCACTTGTTAAATCATTTGCATCAAACTCAACTTCATATTCTCCAGCTGGTTTTTCTTCATTAACGAGTGCTGCAACTTCTCTTCCGAGCAAATCATAAACTTTAAGAGTAACAAATCCACTTTCCGCAATTCGAAATCTAATATTAGTTATTGGATTGAATGGATTGGGATAGTTCTGATAAAAGATGAAATGCTCCAGAATATTTTTGTTTTCGGTTATACTTGTTACTATTGGATACTTATAACGCCATACTCCTGTACCCGCTGTTCCTATAAAAACATAAGTGTTGTTTTCTTCTAATCTATTTAACACAGCAATAGAAGTAATAAATTCAAGAGGAACATTTGTAACAGGTTCAACCATATCCCAATTTTTACCACCATTCGTACTGCGAAGAAATTCTGCTTGGTCAGGGCTTTGGTGGCTATCATCAACAAACCAGGATCCTACAAAAACATTTTCCGGATGCAAAGGATCAACTGCTACTCTACCTATTCCTCCACCGCGGGTAGAGAGTACACCCTTCCAATTTTTTCCATTATTTGGTGTGAGTAAAAGGGAATTAATCCAACAAACATAAACTGAATCAGGATATCTCGTATTTATTGCAACAGAAGAAGCCGGTGCATATTCCTGAAAATCATTCAAAGGAAATACTGTCCAGGTTTTCCCCTGATCCGTGGATCGAAATGCAGCAGAAGATAAGCCAATATATCCAGCTGCCCAGGCAACCCCGCTTTGCGGGGCTCCCCAATGTGGACTCACATCAATTGCTTTTATAACAGGACGAAGATCTACACCTTCGATTTCTGATTGAACCCAAAAGTAACCTGACCAGCTCGCCTGATATAAATCATTGTAACCACCTGCTAAAATTGGTTGAGGTGGTTCGTGCCCCGAAAAATAATAACTGTTAATCGCATATATTCCATTAATGCTTTTATCAATCCCACTGTCGGAAGCAATCCAATTAGTATCTGCAGCTAAGTAAACTTCCCTTCTAAAAATAAAAGTCGAATCGTCTCCTTCATAATCTGGTATCACGGCAGCGAACAATGTTAAACCGTCTGCCGGTCCCGCTCCCCAATGTTGAACAGTTAAGGCTGTCACAGATTTGTTCTCAAGCCCTATCGGAACCCAATCGGAAGAATCAGCAGTTGCAGAAGTTCTAAAGACACCGTTTTCGGTTCCTGCAAAAACATAATCTGAAAGTTGGGAGATATGGGCAAAGTCAGTCTGTTCTACTGTAAGAGAAGTGATGACTTTATCCTGTAGACCAAACTGTTGAAGCTCTTGATTTACACTTGTTGCGTTTTGTGGTAAACCATTCCGGAAGAAGATTAAAAAGGTTAGTAAATAAATATTTTTCATAATTTTATCATACTACTTAATAAGACACATTATCTTACTTATTTTTTCTTCTGCATTTAAACGTAAAAACATATTACTATATATAATTACCCCCTAAAAAGTCTTAAAAGAATTAATACGTTTTTCTGCAGGTTTATTATAGTATTGCATTCCCTTTTTTCTAAAATAACTATACGAATTCAAAAATCAAGAGCAAATTATATTTTGTGTGTCAAATTAATAAATCAATTAGATTCTCTTGCATTTTTACTATCCTTCAGACAACTGTTTTTACTCAATTTTGAATGAGTTATCTTAATTTTATTTTGCAAATAAACGTTGAAAATTGATAAACTAATATTTAACTTCAAATGTCCATTATAAGTTATTATTCTACAATATAGTTGTAATATTCGAGGGCATTTACTGTTTTCAGGGGAACTTCTTAGGAGAGTCGTTATGATGTCAATCCGAAATACGAAGAAACTCAAAGAACTTGAGGATGAGAACGAAGAACTGAAATCGTTCTTTCGTAAAATTTACGAAAAGGAAGATACCATCCGTCACCTCAAGATTTTATTACGGGATATTCGTGCAGAAATAAACGAATCAAGGGATGAAAAAGAACGTCTTACTAATACAATTGACGATTTGAAAATTGAAATTGGAAAATTTAAAGACGAAAGAAACGAAATTCGTAATAAGATTAATAATCTAAATAAAGAAAAAACAGAAATTGAAAATGATCTTGAAAAGCTCAAAACAAAACGAGCTGAATCTGAAGAGAATTTACAAAATGTTGAATCAAAACATGAAACAGCAAACCCGGAGCTTCTTAAAGAAATAGATAAAGCGGAAAGGAAGAACAAAGAACTTTCCCTTGCTAATAAAATCTTCGAACAAAAAATTTCACACCTGAACAACCGTCTGAATTTGCTTCAGGAACAGGAAAAAGAAATAACCGAAAAAATAAATTCGAAAAGAGAAGAACTTGAGAGAATAAACTCTTCTGAGACGATAATAGCAGAAACAAATCTGAAAGTTATCGAAGACAAGATAAAAACTTTACAGGGAGCGGAAGCAAAAATAACTGATGAATTAAAAGAAAGAATTAAACGATTAAAAGGAGAAGAAGACTCGTTAAAAGAAAGTATCGTTCAGAAAAAACGCGAACTAAATGAAGTAGATGTTGCGCAAACAAAAGAAAAATCTGCCGAAGTTAAAATTGCTGAGAATAAACTGATTGCCCTTATTGTGGAAGAACAAAAGCTTACCGAAAACATAAGCAACAAAAAAATTAGGCTGAACGATCTGAACACAACCCTGGCAAACATTGCGGAAAAAACAAAAAAAATAAAAGAAAACCTCGAACAGCTAAAAGCAACTGAAGATCTTAAAACAGAACTAATTGCCGAACTGAATGATAATCTGTCCGATAAAGAAATTAAGCTTGCAGGACTTGATCAGGAAATAACAGAACGGTTAAAAATCTCGGAAGCAGAACTTGAAAGCAAAATGGAAGCAAAGGCTAAAGAGATTAAAGACCTCGATAACCAGCTCACTTTAAAATCCAGTATGATGAGTAAAATGTCTGCTGACCTGACAACTATGGAAGACAGGATAAAACACATTCGCGCAGAAGCACACGATTACGAAATGAGAAGAGATGAGGCACACAGGCAAATACTAAAATACAGGGAAGAGCATACAAAATTAAAAGAATCAGGCAAAAAACTTCGGGAAATTATTCCTTTGCTTGAACAGCGAAAACTCGAAATCAAACACAGTAATGAAACTCTGGAAAACAGGTTTGCAGATGTTCTTCAGAAAGTAACGGATGAGATAAATAAAGTAAATAAAAAACGGGGCGCGCTCGAACAGATTATCTTAAAAAAAGAAAAGGATGTTGCAGAAAAAGATAAGATACTCCAGGAAAAGATTGCTGCACTTGAAGAAAACGAACGTGTACTAAGTCTCAGGCAGGAAGAAATTAATTCGTTTGAAACTCTTCTTAAAAATATAAATGAGCAAAAAGAAACTCTTAAGAACGACTTGCTAAATCTCGATAAAAAAGCCACGGAACAAAGAAGCCTTATTGGCGATCTTCATCTTGAAACTGAAATGTTGCAGAACAAAAAGCTTGCTGTAGAACAAAATCTGCAGGAAGTTCTATACTCTATGAACAATCGCTTAAAGAAAACCGGTGACAGCAACGTTAAACTGAACGGGGAGATTAAGGAATATGAAAACCGTCTCAACAAACTTAACAACAGCATTAAAGAATCGATGAATGAATTGCTTGGACTTCAGACTTCCATAAGTAATATAAAGATAGAGCACGAAGAGCACAGAAGCGGTATAGCAAAACTTGTTGCGATGAAAAAGAAATTGCAGGATGAAATATCAAAACATCAATCCGTTTTGCAGAAATATCGGAGTCTGAGTGAAAAAGTAAAAATGGAACATGCTCTCGATCAAAACACAAAATCCCACGACCTGGAAAAAGCAACTGCTACAGAAGAAACTAAAATAAGTAAAGACAGCCATCCGCGCGATCAGTTTTTGAAGGCTTAGTTTTAACATTCTTCGTTTAAAAATTCACCCATAACTACTTTTATTAAATTCCGAGACAAAAGTAATTCTAAATCCTTATTTTTGATCTGAAATCATTTAACTCAGTTTGTTTATTCCTTTTTAAAAGGTAATTCTATATGAAAAAGCAAATAACACTTGTATTAATTTCATTATTAACGTTTCTTCATTTTACTTCTTATTCCCAAAGCACTGAAAGCAAATTCTCTCCGCCCGAATGGAGCTACAATAAAACTATTTACGAAGTAAACATAAGACAGTACAGTAAAGAAGGTGATTTTAACGGCTTCGAAAAACATCTTCCCGAATTGAAAGATTTAGGTGTTGGCATTTTATGGTTTATGCCAATTAATCCTATTGGTGAAAAAAACAGGAAGGGTACTCTCGGCAGTTATTATTCTGTCAAAGATTATGAAGCGATTAATCCGGAGTTCGGAACGATTGCAGAATTTAAGCTGCTTGTTAAACACATTCACCGGATGGGAATGTATGTAATAATAGACTGGGTAGCCAACCACACGGCGTGGGATAACAACTGGATTATCGAGCATCCTGATTTTTATACAAAAGATTCAACAGGAAATATAATCTCTCCTAATCCCGACTGGACGGACGTTGCCGATCTAAACTATGATAACCCGGCACTCCGTGATTCAATGATTGAAGCTTTAAAGTTCTGGGTTCAGGAATGCGACATAGACGGATACAGATGCGATGTGGCTGGAATGATTCCAATTGATTTCTGGGTTGACGCACGAACCGAGCTTGAAAAGATAAAACCTATTTTCATGTTAGCCGAGTGGGAAACACCCGAAATGAGCAAAGCATTCGATATGACTTACGACTGGAAAACGTACGATACCATGAACGAAGTGGTAAAAGGGACCAAGAATGTGACCGATCTTTATAATTGTATAAAAAATAATGAGGAAAATTATCCGTCTAATGAGTTCAGGATGGAATTCACAACAAACCATGATAAAAATTCCTGGGATGGAACTGTTTTCGAAAGGCTCGGAGATGCTGCTGAAGAATTTGCCGTGTATACCTTTATGATACCGGGGATGCCGCTTATTTATACCGGGCAGGAAGCAGGGCTTGATAAACGTCTGGAGTTTTTTGAAAAAGATCCCGTTAATTGGAAAAATCATCCATTCCGCAAGCTTTACAAAAGCCTGGTTCAGCTTAAGAAAAATAACGATGCCTTGTTATGCGGAGACAGAGGCGGTGAACTAATTCCATTAAAAAGTTCAAGCGATACTTCTGTTTTTGCGTTTACCAGAAAGATGCATAAAAATAAGATATTTGCTGTGTTTAATTTCTCTGATACAAACATGGAGTTTACTTTACATGGTGAATCTATGATTGGAAGCTACAGGAACTTCTTTTCGGGAAAAGTAGAAACTATGAAAAGCGAGGAAAATTTTAAGCTGGGACCGTGGCGTTATAAAATTTTCACGAGGTAAATTGCAGAGTTATGTCTATTTCTTTTCAGAACGTAACCAAATCTTTCAACGATACAACTGCGCTAAAAAACTTTTCTTTTGAATTTAAAAAAGGACAAACATCTGTTCTTATAGGTTCAAGCGGTTGCGGCAAATCTACTCTATTAAGATTAGTTGTTGGTTTAATAAAACACGATTCCGGTACAATTCTGATTGACAACCGGGCGCCTGTTAAATCAAATTTATCTTTTCTTAGAAAAAAAATCGGTTATGTTATACAGGAAGGCGGATTGTTTCCACATCTTACTACCAAAGAAAATGTTTCGTTGATGGCTGGATACACAGGATGGGATGAGACAAAAATTAATAAGAGAATCAGTGAATTGATCAGCTTAACAAAATTCCCGAAAGATTTGCTTGATCGTTACCCATCCGAGCTTTCCGGCGGACAAAAGCAACGTGTAAGTTTGATGAGGGCTTTAATGCTCGATCCCGAATTTCTTCTACTTGATGAACCTCTTGGTTCTCTTGATCCGTTAATTCGCTACGATCTGCAGGAAGATCTAAAAGATATTTTTGAACGTTTACGTAAAACTGTAATTCTTGTTACGCACGATCTTCATGAAGCGGTTTTCTTTGCGGATGAAATAATTCTGATGAAAGAAGGGAGTATAGTTCAAAAAGGAAATATAAACGAATTCCTCAAATCCCCCTCCGATCCGTTTGTAACTAAATTTATTAATGCACAAAGAAGCGAAATCAATTTTAATAATGAAAATTAATTTCAAATCTGTCGGTAGTTTAATTTTTATTCTTTTATTTCTAACCACAGCTTTGTTCCCGCAGGAAAAATCAGCAATAAAAGTGGGATCAAAAAAATTTACGGAAAATGTACTCCTCGGTGAGATCATTACACAGCTTATCACATCTCAAGATCAAAAAGTTGAATACATAAAAGAATTAGGTGGAACACGAATTTTATGGAACGCTCTTCTAAACGAAGAGATCGATATTTATCCTGATTACACCGGGACAATAATCAAAGAAATACTTGTTAATAAGAATGCAAATAAAGATAATCTTAAAAATAAATTAGCCGAATTGAATATCGGGATTATCGGGCCGCTTGGATTCAACAACACATACGCCATCGGGATGAAACAAGGACTTGCTGAAAAACTGGCTATTGAAAAAATCTCTGATCTGAAAAATCATCCCTCGCTCGCTTTGGGATTTACAAATGAATTTATGGATCGTGCCGACGGCTGGCCGGGTTTACAAAGAAAATATCAGTTACCGCAAACTAATGTTACAGGATTAGATCATGATCTTGCTTACAAAGGATTAGCCAGCGGTTCAATCGATGCGATAGATCTTTACTCAACTGATGCGGAAATAGAATATTATAATCTTAAAGTTTTAAAAGATGATCTTCATTACTTCCCCGATTATAAAGCTGTAATTCTTTACCGAAAAGAACTTGAGAAAACTTATCCGGGAATAATTAAAAAGTTACAGATACTGGGAAACAGTATCCCGGAAGAAACGATGATAAAGATGAACTCCGAAGTAAAAATTAATAAGAAGCCTGAATCTTTGGTTGCTTCTAACTTTCTCAATAGAAAGTTTTCAATTGAATCTTCTTACCAGCCAAGCAAGTTTTTAAGCAGGTTGTGGCATAACACAAAGCAACATTTGTTTCTTGTACTGATATCTCTCACCGCTGCAATTTTATTTTCAATTCCTTTAGGAATAATAGCTTTTAAGAATAAAAAAATAGGTGGGCTCATTCTCGGGGTAACCGGAATTATCCAAACCATTCCTTCGCTAGCCTTATTGGTATTTATGATACCCTTACTTGGCATAGGTTCTTATCCTGCAATAAGTGCTTTGTTCCTATACAGCCTCCTTCCCATCGTAAGAAACACACATTCCGGACTCTGTGAAATCCCGAACAGCATTCGCGAATCGGCAATTGTGCTTGGACTTTCTCCATCATTAATACTAAAGAAAATCGAACTGCCACTTGCTTCAAGATCAATACTTGCGGGTATAAAAACTTCAGCAGTTATTAATGTTGGAACAGCAACACTTGGTGCACTAATCGGTGCCGGCGGGTACGGGCAGCCTATATTAACAGGAATTCGTCTCGATGATATTGCTCTTATTCTTGAAGGTGCCATCCCTGCTGCATTGTTAGCCCTCCTGGTACAATGGATTTTCGATTTATCCGAAAAACTAATCATTCCCAAAGGTTTATAGTGTTAACTAATTGCATTGCCAAAGACACTTGTTTTTATGGAATGATTGTCAAAAATTAACTATATTATTATCGCTTTAAAGGCATACCTGCTTAATCAGTTATTATCGGATCTAACAATTCAGGCACATAACATATGGAGAAAAATAATTCACCAGCTCCTGATGTAATCCTTGTTGCGGAAAATCAGAAGTTGAAACTTGCAGTTGAAGAACTTTCTATTTTAAACGATGTGGCAACAGCAATCACATCCACACAATCTCTCGAAAAAGTGATTGCCCTGATGGTTCAAAGGTGTATTAAACATCTGAAGGTCGAACAGGGTGCGGTTATGATTCTTGATGAACAGGATAGTTCGAAACCTTTTCAAACGATGATACGAAAACAGGATTCCGCATTGGAAATTCTCCCATATAGGTTCGACAGCCAGTTGACCGGATGGATGCTGAAGAATAAATCTCCGCTGATGGTAAACGATTTGAAAAACGATAAGCGATTTAATTTTTCCGGTGAAATGGATTTACCCGTTAAAACTATTTTAAGTGTCCCGATGTCTTTAAAGGGAAGAATGATCGGGCTATTAACTGTTTTTAATAAAAAATCAGAAACAGGCTTTTCTGCTGATGATCAGAGGCTTCTTTCAATAATTGCTGCTCAATCTGCACATGTATTAGAGAATGCAAGACTTAATCAAAAAGAACAGGATTTGATTAAGATGGAAGAAGAATTCCGGATGGCAAAAGAAATCCAGTTGAACATCCTTCCTAAAGAAATTCCCGCAATCGATAGATACGATATTCATGCAGTCAACATTTCTGCCCGTGAAGTCGGGGGCGATTATTACGACTTCATTAAACTGCCAGGTGAAAAACTTGCCTTTTGTCTGGGGGATATTACAGGCAAAGGTTTACCCGCTGCAATGCTGATGGCAAATCTCCAGGCAACTTTACGCGGACAGGCATTCACACAAAATTCCGTTAAAGACAGTATCAAAAATGCAAACATACTTTTGTTTAACAGCACAGCTTCGAACAGATTCGCAACTGTCTTTTACGGTGTCCTCAATTACACAAATAATTCGGTTACTTACTGCAATGCCGGACATGATGCTCCAATCAATATCAAAGGCGATCAAACCACTCGATTGAACGAAGGTGGTTTGCTGCTTGGATGTTTTGACTTTGCCGAATATGAAGAAGCAACGAAAAGTATCGATGTCGGTGAATCGATCATTATTTACAGCGATGGTGTAACCGAAGCTATGAATGCTATAAACCAGGAATTTGGTGAGGAAAAATTCATCTCAATCGTAAAAGCAAATCAGGATCTCTCTGCAAAAGAATTAATTGATGTAATCCTTAAAGAAATTAAAGCACATTCGGGCGATATCGCGCAATCCGACGATATAACTTTGCTCATTATTAAGAGAATTGTCTAGATCTTCTTATTTCCAAAGCAGTTTTCTGATTCCGGTTCCCCCGAAGTAAATTTTGGCTTTGAGATATCAAGCTCTTAATTAAAAGTTTTTTCCTAAATGAAATTAAGGAGGACGGAACATGTACATGCGTTTCCTTCACTTAAGCGTAAACCCGGAAGTTGAAAAGCAATTTCAGCAATTCTATAAGACAATTGTAATCACCGAATTGCAAACAACACCAGGATGCAAGCTTGTCGGGTTAATAAAAAGCGGTAACGAACGGGGTCAGTTCATTTCACTTACTATATGGGAAACAAAAACCCAGGCTGAACAATACGAACAAGGTGAGGTGTTTCAAAAGCTATATGCACAGGTTGGAGAGTTCTTGTCTGAATCGAGCGAATGGAAAATTCAACTTTCCGATAAGAATGTTCTCGAATACAAACCGGCTTCGGAAGAGCCTGTTACGAAGGATTATGTGGTTGCCGTTAAAACAAACAAAAATGAGTTTGCACCGAAAGAGCCTAAAGGAATGTTTATAAGGATAGTATCACATAAAATTCAGGAAGGTAAAGCAGAAGAGTTTAAAAGAATTTATTCAAATGAAATCATCCCGGAATTGCAGGCTGTAAAGGGTTGCTCATTTGTTTACCTGAGTGAAGACATGAAAGCAGAAAATGAATTCCTTTCGATAACAATTTGGGAAGACAAATCATTTGCTGAAGAATATGAAAAAAACGGAAAGTTCGATGAGTTTATATCAAAAATACGCCACACATTTTCACAGTTCTATTTATGGAAAATGGCGCTTGAACAGGATTCTAAAAGTAAGATCAAAACAAGTGAAGATTTGAAAGTAGATCATTATACATTAATAGAAGGTAAAAGTTTTAAGTAACGAATTGCCCCGTGGCAAATATTTAATTAAAATAACATTTAAAACAAAGGAGATCTGACATGGATATAAAGATCAATGAACAGTATCAGTCCGTGATTATTAGCCTTAATGGAAAATTAATGGGCGGACCATTCGGGGAAGAAATGAACAAGACTTTGCATAACCTGTTGGATGAAGGGAAAAAACGTGTTGTGATAGATCTGAGTAAGGTTGGATTTGTGAACAGTTCAGGATTAGGAATTCTTATAAGCGGACTCACAACTATGAGAAACGGTGGCGGAGATTTAAAGTTAGCCAGCATTTCATCAAAGGTGGAAGGTTTGTTATCCATTACAAAACTAAACCAGATTTTTGAACAACATCCATCAGTTGAAGAAGCATTAAATAGTTTTTAACGTGTTTGTCTCTTAGAATGTTACACATTCTTTCAGAGCAATGTTTATAAAATACTTATACTTATAAAATAAAAGTGAATTGAATTTATGATCGGCGAAACTATTCTACACTACAAAATTTTAGAGAAACTCGGTGAAGGGGGAATGGGAGTCGTCTATAAAGCTCATGATACAAAACTTAAACGTGATGTTGCCATCAAATTTCTCCCTCACCGGGTTTCTTCATCAAAGGAAGATCGGGAACGTTTTATGGTTGAAGCCCGTGCAGCAGCAGCGCTAAATCATCCCAACATTGCGACGATTTATTCTATAGAAGAATTAGACAAGCAGACTTTTATCGTAATGGAGTACATAGATGGTGTAGAACTTACTGAGAAGATAAACTCAGGACTGATGAAAGTTGAGGATGCAATAAATGTTATCATTCAGATTGCTGAAGGACTTGGGAAAGCACATGAGAAAGGAATAATTCATCGTGATATAAAAAGCAGCAACATAATGCTGACAAAAGATAACAAGGTAAGGATAATGGACTTCGGTCTAGCAAAGCTTACCGATAACTCAGTTATTACTATAAAAGGTACAACTCTCGGAACCGCTGCTTATATGTCGCCTGAACAGGCACAGGGTAAATCATCAACACATCTTTCAGACATATGGTCCCTCGGTGTTGTTGCCTATGAACTTTTGACAGGCGAACTTCCTTTCAGAGCAGAGCACGCTGCAGCCTGGTCTTATGTTATATTAAATGATGAACCCACACCGCCAAGTACTATCGATAAAAGGATTCCACAGCAGTTCGATCCGGTGATATTAAAAATGCTTGAGAAGAACCCTGCGGATAGATATCAGAACGTTCAGGAATTAATGGAAAGATTGCATAACCTTGATGAAGAACAAAAAGGATTATCTAAAGAAAAGAAGACAAAGGTTATTGCCGTTCTACCATTTGAAAACATAAGTCAGGATGAAGAAAGCAATTATTTTGGTGATGGTTTGGCTGAGGAGTTAATCGTTAATCTGTCAAGGCTTAACGATGTTAAAGTTGTTTCGCGTACTACAACAATGCAGTACAAAGGAACAAAGAAGGACATGAAAACCATAGGTAAAGAGCTTGGTGCCCGATACATTATGGAAGGAAGCGTTCGTAAGTTCCAGGATAATCTTCGAATCTCTGCTCAGTTAATAGATGTCCTGAGTGACACACAACTCTGGGCTGAAACATTTAAAGGAAAGCTTGCCGATGTTTTCGATATCCAGGAACAAGTGTCAAAGCAAATAGTTGATGCTTTGATGGTTAAGCTAACACCAACAGAAAAAGTTGAATTAACAAAACGTCCTACGCTAAATGCAGAAGCTTTCGATTACAACCTGCGCGCGAGAAACTTTCTTTACAAACAATCTAAAAATAATGTTCAGTTTGCAATCCAGTTTTTTGAAAAAGCGATTGCCCTGGATTCAAGATATGCAGAAGCCTATGCGGGAATGGCGGAAGCTTATGCACTCAAATATGCTTACTTTGAACGAAAAGAAGTTTTGTTGGATACAGCACTTGAGCTAAGCTTAAAAGCAATTATGTACGATTCAACGTTGGCTGAGGCTTATGCTGCATTAGGACTCGCGTATTATTTTAAGGGTTCCTTCGATGAAGCATTAACTGCAGTTCAAAAAGCTCTCGATCAGGATGCAAACAATTTCTTCGCTTACTGGATATTGGGTAGAATTTATTATACAACAGATCAAGAAAAGGAAGCAATAGCACCATTCAAAAAGGTAATTGAACTAAATCCTGATTTTTACACAGCCTATAGTGATTTACGAATGATATATGATAGATTGGGTGACAAAGAAAAAAATGATGAACTCATAAAAATTTCACTTGAGTTTTACAAGCGCTTCCTGGAAGAAAATCCGGATGATGGACGTGCAAGAATATTCCATGCTCAAATGCTAATATTTGCAGATAGATTAGAAGAAGCAAAAAAAGAAACAACGATTGCACTTGAACTAAGTCCCAATGATAATGTGATGCTATACAATGCAGTTTGTGTATATTCAAGAATCAACGATAAAAAACTGGCGGTAAAAACATTAAAGATTATAACCGAATCCGGCTTTGAACATTACGATTGGATAAAAAGGGATCCTGATCTCGATAACATTCGTAATGAACCGGAATACATTGAATTGATGAAAGATAAATAACTGCAGTCTAAAAGATTCTTCAAATAAAAATAGATTTTATTACAGGAGAAAAGGAATGATAGGAACGACTGTTTCACATTATAAAATTATTGAAAAATTAGGTGAGGGCGGAATGGGTGTTGTTTATAAAGCAGAGGACACCCGGCTCAATCGTTTTGCGGCACTAAAGTTTCTTCCTAACCTTGGTGCGGATGAAGAGGAGAAAATGCGCTTTATCCAGGAAGCAAGAGCAGCTTCATCAATTGAACACAATAATATTTGTACAGTTTATGAAATCGGTGAAACAAAAGAAGGAAATGTTTTCATTGCTCTGGCTTATTACGATGGGATCACATTGAAAAAGAAAATTCAGAAAGAAACACTAACAATTCCCGGGGCTATTGATATCGTTATGCAAACGGCTGAAGGTCTTGCAAAAGCACACGAACAGGGAATCACACATCGCGATATTAAACCAGCCAACATTATGATTACGAATGATGGGGTTGTTAAAATTCTTGATTTCGGTTTAGCAAAACTGAACGGACAATCGGGTCTTACAACTATAGGAACAACACTCGGAACAACAGCCTACATGTCGCCCGAACAAGCATCAGGCTCTCCTGTAGATGTTCGTACAGATTTATGGTCTCTCGGTGCTGTGTTTTATGAAATGCTTACAGGCGAAATACCCTTCAAAGCAGAACACGACAATGCAGTTATTTATATGATCATCAACGAAGAGCTTATGCCCCCAAGTTCTCTCGATCTGAAAATACCCCATAAGCTTGATACTTTTATTGCTAAGATGATGGCAAAAGATCCCGCAAAAAGATTTCAGAACATAGACGAATTAATAAAAAACCTGCGAATACTCAAAGAAGAGTTGGATACAACTGAAAAGGCAACCAAGATTAAATCTATTGCAGTACTGCCGTTTGATAATATCAGTCCTGATAAAGAAAATGATTACTTTGGCGAAGGATTAACCGGTGAACTTATAGCTAATTTATCAAGACTTAAAGATTTTAAAGTTATTTCGCGAACCACATCGATGCAATACAAGAACACTAAGAAAGACATCAAAACAATCGGACGCGAACTAAGTGCACGTTATATCATCGAGGGTAATGTAAGAAAATTCGGAGATGATTTACGAATTACGGCTCAGCTAATAGATGTTGACAGCGACACGCAATTATGGGCAGAGACTTACAAAGGAAAGCTTGCGGATGTTTTCGATATCCAGGAGAAAGTATCGAAACAAATTGTTGATGCGTTGATGGTAAAGCTAACACCAACCGAGAAAATCGAATTAACTAAACGTCCAACTGTAAATGCAGAGGCTTTTGATTATAATCTCCGTGCAAGAAATTATTTATATAGGTATTCAAAGAATTATATCCAGTTTGCAATTCAGTTTTTTGACAAAGCTATTTCGTTAGACTCACGTTACGCAGAAGCCTACGCAGGATTGGGAGAGGCTTACGCTGTGAAATATGCTTACTTCGAAAGGAAAGATGTCTGGCTTGAAAAAGCAATGGAATTAAGTCTTAAAGCAATAATGTACGATCCGAGTTTGTCCGAGGCTTATGCAGCATTAAGTCTCGTTTATTTTTACAAAGCTTCGTACGATGAGGCATTAACGGCGGTAGAAAAAGCACTCGAACTCGATTCCAATAATTTCTTTGGTTACTGGATACTCGCAAGAGTTTACCATACAGTGAATCGTGATAAAGAAGCTATTGAACCTTTGCGAAAAGTTCTTGAACTAAATCCAAATTTTTACGTTGCTTACAGTGATTTAAGAATGGTGTACGAGAGTATGAAGGATGCTGAAAAATTCAATGAGATCAATCAGGAAGGAGTAAAGTTTTTTCCAAAGTATCTTGAAAATAATCCCGACGATTCCAGGGCAAGAATATTATATGCAAATTTTTTACTTATAACCGGTGAGGTGGAAAAAGCCAAAGCAGAAGTTACTACTGCATTAACTTTAAGCCCGAATGATAATGTTATGTTGTACAACGCAGCCTGTGTTTATGCAAGAATAAATGAAAAGAAACTCGCAATCGAAACTCTTA
>Ga0307445_10000121_pt1 | contig 35644 bp, 28 predicted proteins | sample SalMarSW160330MG_FD_202147 | JGI IMG/M metagenome (GOLD analysis project Ga0307445, IMG submission 202147) | Salt marsh sediment microbial communities from the Plum Island Ecosystem LTER, Massachusetts, United States - SW1603-30 | ecosystem: Environmental > Aquatic > Marine > Intertidal zone >... | reverse complement strand
GGGCGCCGAGTTACGGGGTCTTTCCGCAAAGCCGCTACACGCCCGCGCCGCCAACGAAACGGGCCTGACGGCCCTTGTCAGCCATTCTCATCTCGACGCCGACACCGAAGCCTTCCTGGCCAAGCTCAAAATCGCCGGGCGTTCGAGCGCCGGCTCTTCCATCAAGTTCCTGGCGATCGCCAAAGGCGAGGCCGATGTCTACCCGCGGTTTGGCCCCACCATGGAATGGGATACCGCCGCAGGCCAAGCTGTGCTGGAGGCCGCAGGCGGGAGCGTGGTCGATACCGATGGCCGCCCGCTCCGCTACGGCAAGGTCGAGCAAGGCTTACGCAATCCGAGCTTCATCGCCAGGGGCCGAGCCGGTCCGTAAAGCCCTTCCGGAAGTCCCGGCGATTTAACGGTCCGGCAACTAAGCCACCCTTTGGTAACGCTTTAGGAAGAATATGAAGCTCGCGAGCGGGGCCCTGCGCGTCGCACGCTCGCTCGGAGGCACGGCCATGCATGTCAAAATTCCTGCTTTTGCGGCTCTTTTTAGCCTTTTGGCGCTTTTTGCTCCAGCCGCGGCCGAGGATCAACACGGCTCAGGCGACAGCCCTCGCCTGGCACAAGCCGACGGCCCGATGGTGATCACGCCGCAACCTTATGGCAATCAGGCCCCCGCCTATCCTCCTCCCTCCGGCCAGTATAATTCCGGTCAGTACGGTTCCGGCCAGAACGGTTCCGGCCAGAACGGTTATGACGCCCCCTACCAGGGAGCCCCGCAGAGCGGGGCCTACGCTCCCCCCTCAGGCCAATATGCCTATCAAGGAGCCCCTTACGAGGGGGCGCCGCAAAGCGGAGCCTACCCGCCACCGCAGGCCGGAGACGACAACACGTTTTCGGCGGAAGAAATCAAGAATGCCGGTCACCGCTTCTTCGGCGCGGTCTCGATGGAGTTTGCCCGGGTCGTGGAATACGCCTTCCAGCGCTCCGGACGGCCGAACGGCTATATCCTCGGCGAGGAGGCCGGGGGCGCCTTCGTGGCGGGTTTGCGCTATGGCGAGGGCACGCTCTACACCAAGGACGCCGGCACTCAAAAAGTCTACTGGCAGGGTCCTTCCATCGGCTACGATTTCGGTGCCGAGGGCTCGAAGACCATGGTGCTGGTTTACAACCTCTACAGCCCTGCGGAAATCTTCGCCACTTACCCCGGCATCGACGGTTCGGCCTATTTTATCGGCGGGGTGGGCATCACCTTCCTTGCCCGCGATCATGTGACGCTGGCACCGATCCGCTCAGGGGTCGGCTTAAGGCTAGGTGCCAATGTGGGATATTTGAAATATACTCGCGAGCCCACCTGGAATCCGTTCTAGTTTAGCGTTAAAGAGGCCAGGCGGAGGCCCCTCTTTTTGCGGTTGGCGCCGAATTGGCGCCAATTTTTCGCCTGAGTCTGCCGGGTGCGCGGCGGCGCGCAAAAGGGCGCCGAACCGGGAGCGCTGATTTCGATGATCGACGCATTGATGTATGGAGCGCTTGGCTTCTTCTCAGGCTGCCTGCTCGCGCTTATGCTCGCCCCTCCCCTGTGGAACCGCGCCGTGAAGCTCACCACGCGCCGGCTCGAGGCGACAATGCCGATGACACTGACCGACATCCAGGCGGACAAGGATCAGCTTCGCGCCGAATATGCCATCGAGCTGCGCAAGGTCGAGGTTAAGCTGGAGAAGGCCAAGGAAAAGGCCGCGCGCGAACTCATCGAAGCCAATAAGCGCCGTGTCGAAATCACGATGCTCAATACCGATCTCGACTCCGCGAAAGCGCAACTGCAGGAAAACGAGAACGCCAACCGCGTTTTGCAGCAGACCATCAAACGCCGCCTGCCCGATCTCGACACCCGGCTCAAAGCCGCAAGGACGGCGCTCGCCGAGCTGGAATCCGTCAATGCCGAGCTGCGCACAACAGTTGAATCTCAGTCCGATGCATTGAAGACCGCGCGCACGACGATGCACAGCCAACGTGCCGATATCGAGCGTTTGCGCAATGCGCTGGAAGGCGGCAGCAATTCCGCTCGTGGATTGGGGAAACGCGACGCACAGACGATCGCGGAGACCCAGCATCTGAACGCGGAACTCTCCAAGGCACAAGAAGACCTCGCTCGGGCGCAGACAAGCGCCGAGGAAAATGCACTTCTCCGCCGCGAGCTCAGCCAGCTAGCGGGACAAATCCTGACCGTGGCGCGGGCGCAAGGCCTGGAGCACGTGCAATCGCCAGAGACTGTCACCGAAGTCGCCGAGGTCTATGTCGAGCAAGAGGAAGAAGAGGCGTTTCCAGCGGAAGCCCCGCCCGAACAGGACTGGCAGGCGGCGCAGAACGGAAACGGCGCCGAACTGGCGGCCGAGGAGGAAACTACCGAGCGCGGCGTCGATTTCGTGGCGGCCGCAATGGGCCAACCCGGCCCTACGTCTGAAGACGGCGAAACCGAGCAGACCGATGACGCGGCGGAGGACGAGGAGCCTAAGGGTCTTGCGCGCCGATTCATCGGCCGTAGAGAGGCGCGGCGCGCGCGCAAAGCGGGCGGCGCCAGCCTGACCGAGAGACTTCGGGGCCTCATCGCCGAATAGATTTCAGACTTGCGCTCAATTCGAATTGTCAGGTGTGAAGGAACTTTCTCGCGCCATCCTGGAGTCTGAGCGCCGTCAACCGGTCGGTGAAGACGGCACCGGTGTCGATACCGATGCGGTTCGGCCGGACGACCGGGAAATGCGCCGGCGTATGTCCGTGCACCACGACTTTGCCGAACGAACTTGTGTAGTTGAGAAACGGATGCCTGATCCAGACCAGGTCTTCTTCGGTTTGCGCCGCAAGCGGTACGCCGGGCCTGACGCCGGCATGGGCGAAGAAATAGTCGCCGAAGCTCACGCTCAGCTTCAGGCTCCTGAAAAAGCGAAGATGGGACTGAGGCATTGCCTCGGCAAAGGCGTTGCGCCAGGTTTCAGGACCCGCGCGGGCCCGAGCGAGCGCGTCGGTATCGACGCCGTAGGACTGCATCGTCGCCTGACCGCCATTGACCAGCCAATTGCGGAGGTGCCGCTCCTCTTCAAGGAAGTCGAGCAGAATGGCCTCGTGATTTCCCTTGAGGTAATGCGCCTCGAAGCCTTGAAGCGGATTGGCTATCAGCTCTTCGACCACGCTCCGGCTGTCGGGTCCCCGATCCACATAATCGCCGAGAAAGACGAGCACGCGCTTGCTTGCATGCACCTGCCCTCTCGCATCGGCCTCGATCTGCTCAAGGAGGCTTTGCAGCAAATCGAGCCGCCCATGAATATCGCCCACTGCGTAGAGGAGATAACCCTCCGGCAGAGACGCATGATCCAAATCTGACGAGGCCGGCGCCGACATTGCAGTGGTCAGTCTAGCCCAAACCGGCCAATCAGTGCGCTGAACGTAGGGGTATTTGTTTCAGGAGGCGTATTATGCGCCCTTGGGTGCGCCCAGGATCTCTTGGTACACCTTCGCCGACAAGCCGAACACCGTCTTAACGCAGCCGCTCTTGAGTCCGATGAACAGGACCATCTCCCCGTTGCGAAGCTGGTCATCCTCGGTGATAACATAGAGCTTCTCGATGTTTAACGGCGGAAACCCCTTGAGTAGAGCGGCACGCTGTTCGAACGCGGTGAGAGACTGTCCTTCAAACTGATCGTATTTGGCATGAACCTGCCCGATCGCGCCGAGGATCTCGGTCTCGGACTTGCACGCGACCGGGGGAAAAGGTGGTTCTTCGTTGTAGTAGGTTGTGCCGTAGGACTGAACGGCCGGCCCGGGCCTCCGCGACGAAGAGGCTTGAAGCACGGCAAGGCCGATCAGCACGCCGGCAAGCGCCAGTCCTACGCCAATTTTTGGCGAGACAGGCATGTCACGTACTCCGCCCTAGATAATTTCCGTTTAGGGCGCTCCGCCCTAAATCACGGAATCTATCTCGCAGATTACTGTGTCTCTGTGGCCGCACTCTGGCAGTTTATAACCAATCACGGCTCCCGTCCTCCGATCCACGATCGGGCTGGGGCAGCCGACGCGCCAGACTCGCCAGGGCGTGTTCCTATGGCTCATGTCCCAATCGATGGCGAGCCGAATCCCGGCGCGCGCGCATTGCGACGCCATGGCGAAATTGGGATTGAGCGGCGGCACAGGCGTGTGATTGGGACCTAGCTGCACGCCCTCGGCGGGGTCGTAAAGCTGGATCTCATGGCGCCGGCACACCATCATCGAATGCTTCGTTTCCCATTCGCGATTCTCGTGCTGGGTAAACGCGGCATTCTGATCCGGCGCACCGGCAAGCATTGTCTTGCAGACGAAGAGCACCAGCACGGCAGGGATGTTGACGCCCATGGCTAGGCCCTCCCTCTGTGCAGTCAGCTCAGGTTGTTGGGTGGTGCCGTTGGCGGCTGTCGCTTGGCTTTGGCCGAACGGGACCGGCACAGAGCCGCGGTACGGGTGAGGTTCATCAGCATCGTTAGGGCCTCCTGATAGAGTTGACCGGTAAGCACCGCTTACTGCTCTCCCCGGCCCTGCTGTGGACCGGACTCTTGCCCTTGACGCATCCTCCATGTTGCAACGCGAAACAAATCGCTTGAGGTTCAGTATTCCCTGAACACTTAAAAACCGGCTGCTAAAACAAGCCTCTCGGCACATTTACGGAGCACATCACGCCTGCCAGCGATCCGGCTATTTCGCACCTGCTATATTGCACCGCAGCAAAACGAATCGCAAGCGTTAATTTAGCCTATGCGTTGCGGGGCAACCCCGATAGAGCAACGCGGCAACACTGCCGAGACTTTCGGCAAGGCTCGGGACAATCGGCCGAGGCGCGAAAAAGCCGCCGCGGCCCCCTTGGGCCTGCACTTTTCGGCTAAGTTTCCGCCACTTAGCGGTTGGCGCCGGGCTGAGCTTGCTTATTCGATTGCGGCCTGGAAGGCTAAGTGGAAGAACTTTCTCTCAAATTCCAAGCCGCGATGTCCGCGCGCCGAGCTGCGTCATGTTGAGAGACCTAAGCACCAGGAGAAAGCTCTTTCTGCTTTGCAGCGCGTTCGTCATCGCGATTGCCGTGGCGATCTATAGCACTGTCGCCGAAAAGCAGATTGCCATCGATTTTACCCGTAAAGAGCTCGACGGTGTCCGCTACATCGAGCCGATCCAGGGCGTTTATGCCGCGCTCCTGTTCGATCCGCCCAACCGCACCACATCCGCGCCGGTCACCGGCAAGGCCCTAGAATTACTCGCCGACGCGGAGACGGCCTCGGCGGGGGCGCTGCGGAGCGCGCCACTTCAAGAGTCGCTGGCAAAGACGCTACGCAGGCTTGGATCCGGCCAAGTGACGGGAGATGCGCAGCGAGCCCTTGTTGCCGAGGCTTTGGTCAAGACCAAGGAATTGATCTTGCGCGTCGGCGACAACTCCAATCTCGCGCTCGATCCCGAACTCGACAGCTACTATCTGCAAGATAATTTGGTGCGCCAAATCCCCAAGCTGCTCAGCCAACTCGGCGACGTCTGGAGCTTGGCCAGTACTTCCGCACCCATCACCACCCCGGACGACAAAACTCGTCTCATCACCCGCGTCGCGATGGCCCGATCGACGGCGGAGGAGATTGCACAAAACTTGACCTCCGCTTTCCGGGGTGACGAAAGCGGAACCCTACGGCAGCGTGTTGAGGCGCCCATAGCCGTGATGCTGTCCAGCGTGACCGCCTATCTCGGCAGCGTCGATGAAAGCTTGACCCAATCGGAGACGTTTGATCGCGCCTCGCTCAATCCTCTGTGGAGGAACGCAGTCGAGGACACGCTCTCTGCGTGGACCGGGGGGCTCGCCGATCTGGAGGAGCTCCTGGACCAACGCATCGGCAATCTCGTGGGAAGGCTTTACTGGAGTCTTCTTCTCATGGGCACCCTCGCCGCGTTCAGCATCCTGCTCGCCGTCCTCACGCACCGGCGCATCGTGCATCCCCTTGCGCGGCTCGAAGAGTTGGCAAACCGCGTCCGGAAAACAAAGGACTATAGCCACCGGGTGAACTACGAGAGCAAGGACGAGATCGGCCATTTGGCGGGGGCGTTCAACGAGATGCTGGACGAACTCGATCGGGCGCGCAAACGGGAGGTCGCGGATCGAGCCGAGCAAGCCGCGCGCAAACGGCTGACCGTGATGCTTAACGCCTCACCGGCGGTCCTCTACTGCCGTTCGGCCAGCGGCGATCTCAGCCCGACCTTCGTAAGCGAAGGCGTCAACAAGCTGTTCGGATGCACCCCGCAGGAGTACATGAACAATCCCTACCTGTGGCAGGACTACGTTCACCCTTCCGATATCCCGCGCATCAATGACTGGATCGCCAACATATTGGCGGGCGACAGCGCGCTCGAATACCGCATTCGCCGGCCCGACGGCACCTATTTCTGGGTGAACGACCGCCAGCATGTGGTGCGAAACGCCGACGGCGATCCGATCGAAATCGTCGGGTCATGGACCGACATCACCGAACGCAAGGAGGCCGAAGACGCACGCGAACGCGCGCGGAAGCGACTCGACCTGTTGCTCCGTGCGGCGCCCGTCGTGGTCTACAGCTTCGCCGCGACCGGCGATTACGCACCGACTTACGTCAGCGCAAGTATCGGGCCGATGCTTGGCTATACGCCGGATGAATATCTCTCCGGTCCGGAATTCTGGTGGACCCGCGTTCATCCCGACGATTTGCCCGAGATCGAGGCGAAGCAGGCCGAGCTTTTCCAGCATGGTGAGCATTCGACCGAATACCGTTTTCGCAAGAGAGACGGCACCTATTGCTGGGTCAGCGACGAGCAGCATCTCATTCTGGACGAGGATGGCCGGCCTCTCGAAGTCGTCGGTTCATGGAGCGACATCGACACGCGCAAGGCTGCCGAGCAGGCGTTTCAGGCCGCGCAGGCAGAGCTCAAGAAGGCAACGGCCTCTGCACTCGAGGCGAGCGAGGCCAAGAGCGCCTTCCTTGCCAATATGAGCCACGAGATTCGGACGCCGATGAACGCGGTGATCGGTCTCTCTCATCTCGCGCTCAAGACTGATTTGACCGAGCGTCAGCGCGACTATGTGCTCAAGATCAAGAACTCGGGCCAGCACCTGCTCGGGATCATCAATGACGTCCTCGATTTCTCGAAGATCGAGGCCGGCAAGCTCTCGATTGAAAATATCGATTTCGATCTCGACAAGGTGCTCGAGAATGTCGGGAATCTTATGTCCCAGAAGGCCACGGCCAAGAAGCTCGAACTGATCTTCGAGGTCGACCCTTCGGTCTCGGCGCATTTCCGCGGCGATCCTTTGAGGCTCGGCCAGATTCTCATCAATTTCTGCAACAACGCGGTGAAGTTCACCGATCGCGGCGAAGTTGCCGTCAAGGTTCGCGTTCTGGAGGACAGTCCTGAGCACCAGCTCGTCGAATTCTCGGTGAGCGACACCGGGATCGGCATGACGCAGTCGCAAATCGACCGGCTGTTCCTGGCTTTCGAGCAAGCCGATGCCTCCACCACCCGCAAATATGGCGGCACCGGTCTCGGCTTGGCCATCGCCAAGCAATTGATAGAACTCATGGGCGGTCAGGTGTCAGTGGAGAGCGAGCCCGGCGAGGGAAGCACATTTCGATTTACCGCTCGGCTTGGCAAAGGAAGCGTTTTGCCGCGCCGGCGCCTTCTCGAATCCGACCTCCGCGGCCGCCGCGTGCTCATCATCGACGACAATCCCCACGCGCGCGCAGTCCTTGCGGATATGCTGGCCAATATGTCGCTCGTTGCCGACCAAGCGGCCTCAGGCGAAGAGGCGATCGGAATGATCAGCCAGGCCGCCACAAATGGTAAGGCCTACGAGATTGCCTTCATCGATTGGCAAATGCCGGGGATAGATGGGATCGAAACCGGGGAGCGCATTCTCGCCCTGCCCGGTCTCGGCTCTCCGCCCCGCCTCATCATGGTGACCGCCTATGGCCGGGAAGAGGTTTTGAGGCAGGCTGAGGAGGCCGGCTTCGACAATGTCCTCATCAAGCCGGTGACGTCGTCGATTTTGTTCGATACCACCGTCGTTGCCCTCGGTGCCGACGGGGGCGAGCCCGAACGGGCCCCTGCCGGTCCCTCCTTTGATATTGAGCGCTTAAGGGGTGCGCGGATCTTGCTGGTGGAGGATAACGAGATCAACCAGGAAGTCGCGCTGGGTCAGCTCGAAGAGGGCGAAGCCCTTGTCGATCTGGCCGAGAACGGGGAGGCCGCGGTCGAAATGATCCGCACCAACACCTACGATGCCGTGCTCATGGACATGCAGATGCCTGTCATGGACGGGGTCGAGGCGACGCGTGCTATCAGATCCGATCCGCGCTTTAGCGAGCTTCCCATCATTGCCATGACCGCCAACGCGATGGCCTCCGACCGCGCCCGGTGTCTTGAGGCGGGGATGAATGACCATATCGGCAAGCCGATCGATCCCGATCAGTTGTTCGGCATTCTCCTGCGCTGGATCAGGCGCAAGGAGGATGGTGATCGTGGGGCCCGACGCCGCGCGCCGGTACGGTCTCGCGCCAAGACGCAGCTTGTCGTGCCGGGCATCGACGTTGCCGCGGGCTTGAAGCGGATCGGCGGCAATCGCAAACGTTACGAGACCCTGGTGCGCAAGTTCGCTCAGCAGCAACACGAAACGGCAGCAATCATAGACGCCGCCCTGGCAGACGGCGATGCAGCTGCCGTCGAACGTGCCGCTCATTCCTTGAAGGGTGCCGCCGCCACTCTTGGCGCAGACGCGCTGGCAGATGCCGCGGCTCAAGCCGAGGCTGCGATCAAAAGCGGACGAGACGCAAGCGCGGAGCTGCGTGCGCTGTCGCGTTCCCTCAAGACCACGCTCGCCGATCTTCGCGCCGCTCTCGCTGGGGAGCCCGACGGCAACGGGGCCAACGCCTCCACAGGTGACCCTGCCAGTGTGCAAGAACCGCTTTTAAGACTGAAGCGGCTGCTCGAGACCGATGACGGCGAAGCAGCCGATTTCATCGTCAATGCGCGGCAGCGCCTTATGGGCGTGCTGACACCGGCGGAGATCGAGGCCCTGACGGATCGTGTCGGTGAGTTCGAATTCGAATCTGCGCTAAATTGCCTGTCGGGCATTGCCGCGCGTTTGTCGCTCGACTTGGAGGCTAAGTGATGTCCGCATCGAGCAGGAAACTCATCTTGATCGTCGACGATACACCGACCAACGTTGCGGTTGTCTCCGGCGTGCTGAAAGATTCGTTTCGGACCAAGATTGCCACCAACGGCGAAAAGGCGCTCGCCATCGCCAACGGCGCCGAGAAGCCCGATCTCATTCTGCTCGACGTCATGATGCCGGGCATGGACGGCTTTGAGGTTTGCCGGAGGCTTAAGGACAATCCCGTGACGCGCGATATTCCTGTCATCTTTCTCACCGCCAAGACCGAAGAGGTCGAGGAGGAAAAGGGCTTCGATGTCGGCGCCGTCGATTACATTCATAAGCCGTTCTCCGCACCCATCGTGCTCGCCAGAGTCAGGACGCAACTTGACTTGCAGGAAGCGCTGTTCGAAGCCAAGGAAGCGCGTAATCAGGCCAACCAATTGCTCCACGCACTGTTGCCGGAAAAGGCCGCCGACGAGATCCGCAGCATCGGCACCGTGATCCCGAAGCGCTATGAGAATGTCGCGGTCCTGTTCTGCGACGTGACCAATTTCACCGCCTATTGCGACAAGCACGAGCCCGAGGACGTGGTGTCACGCCTGGATGCGCTGTTCGTCATCTTTGAACGAATCACGGCCAAGCACGGGCTGGAAAAGATCAAGACCATCGGCGACGGTTTCATGGCGGTCGCCGGTCTGCTCAACGAGGTTGACGATCCGCTGGGTTCGGCGGTTCGCTGCGGGCTGGAGATGACCTCGACCATGATCGATGCGCATCTCGACTGGGAAGTGAGAGTCGGCGTCCATGCCGGTCCGGTGGTCGCCGGCGTGGTCGGCCAGGAGCGCTATCAGTTCGATATCTGGGGCGACACCGTCAATGTCGCGGCGCGTATGGTCGGAATGAGCGCGCCTGGAAGCGTCGCCGCCACCAAGGAATTTTTCGATCAAATTGCCTCGTCCTTCGACGGCGAGTCGCTTGGCGAGCTCGATGTCAAAGGCAAAGGCACCGTTGCGGTCTACGGTGTGCGCGAACGGACCCCTTGAACCGGTTCTATTTGCTCAGAGATAGAAAAAAGTCCCGCGCCTTTTCCCAGGCGCCATGTTCGAAAAGATCGCTGTGGTGGCCTTGCGGAAAAATTTCGATGCGCTTCGGCTCATTGGCAGCGCGATAGTTCCGTTTCCCCATCTCCACCGGAATGACCTCATCCTGCTCCCCATGCAGGATGAGAACCGGGGCTTTAACGGTGCGGATGTGACGCTCGACATTGTATTGGTCGGTGATCAAAAGGCTCAGCGGCAAAAAGAAATAGACCGAGCGTCCGACATCGGCGGTCGAGGTCAGCGCCGCCTCTAACACGATGGCTGCGACCGGCCGTTCGCCCGCAAGCCGCACCGCCTGCCCCGACCCCAAAGATTCGCCATAGGCGACAATCTTGCCTGCGGGCACGCCGCGTCCGGCAAGATCATCGTAAGCCGCGATCGCATCGGCGACATTGTGCGCCTCGGTCGGGCGCCCTTCGGAGCCGCCATACCCGCGATTGTTGAGGTAAAGGACGCCGAAGCCGCTTTCGAGCATCATGGCAATCTTCGGCGCGCGATTTGCGGCGTTGGAAGCGTTGCCGTGGAAATAAAGGATCGTTGCTTTGCCGTTCTGTGGCGGCGCGTACCAGGCGACGAGCTTGGTTCCGTCGGCAGCCGCAAGCTCGAGTTCCTCCACGCCTTCAAGTCCGGCTTGCGCCGGCGGCACGCGGGCCGGATCGGGGAAGTACATAAAGAGCCTGTTGCCGAAATAGGCGCCTACGCACAGCAGGAGATAAGCGGCGGCAAGCCAAAGAAGAATGTTCATGGCGTCTCGCGCGATCCCCTTCCCGGCGTTCACGCCCAGAAACGGCCGCTTGCCCCTACGGCGACCGTGATGATGCCGAGCGCGAGATTGATGGCGACGATGCGGCGGATCTGATCGAGGGCCGTGGCGGCATCTGACCATGCGCCCGCTCCGACGGCGCGGGAGAACCGGCGCCATGGCGCGAAGAAGAGATGCAAGAATAGCAGCATCATGAGAATTCCCGTGGCCTGCATGACATGAACGTATAGGCCGGCGCCCGCGAATCCGCCGAAGCGAACAAACAGCATGGCATAACCGCTCGCCAAGAGAACGGCGATGCTCGCCCAAACGAAAGGAAGGAAGCGGCCGAGCACGCGGTGCCACAGCGCAAAGCGCGCCGGCGGCTCAAGCGGTCCCGCCGAGGGACGCAGCACCATGTAGGCAAAGAACATGCCGCCGACCCACAGGACAGCGGCAAGGGCATGCAGTGTAACGAGCACAGTCATGGACCAAGCCTACATCAGCCGCGGCGATAAATCGTTAAGGCGTCATGCGGCCGGTTTCAGAAAGGATTATTCTCCGACTCGCCGCGTGATTGGAAGAATTTCCGGCTGATGGCGAACACCACTGGGCTGAGGAAAATCAGCGCGATGAGATTGGGGATCGCCATGAGCGCGTTCAGCGTGTCGGCGAGGAGCCAGATGAAATCGAGCGTGAGCGTGGCCCCCGCGATCGGTGCGAGCGACCACAATACCCGGTAAGGCGTAATGCTCTTGACGCCGAGAAGATACTGCCAGGCGCGTTCGCTGTAATAGCTCCAGCCGAGCAGGGTCGTGAAAGCAAAGATCGCCAGGGCGATTGCGGTGATGGCACCGCCTGCGCCCGGAAGCGCCGTATCGAACGCCAAAGAGGTCAGCTGCGCGCCGGTCTGGCCGCTGGTCCAGGCTCCCGTGGTCAAGATCACCAGGGCGGTGAACGTGCACACAATGATCGTGTCGATGAAAGTGCCGAGCATCGCGACGAGGCCTTGACTGACCGGGCCTTTGCATTCAGCCGCGGCATGCGCGATCGGCGCGGATCCCATGCCCGCCTCATTGGAAAACACGCCGCGCGCAATGCCGAATTGAATGGTGGCCCATATGGTGGCGCCGGCGAAGCCGCCCGTTGCCGCGGTGGGTGAAAAGGCATGAGCGAAGATGAGGCGGAAGGCCTCCGGCAACGCTCCGATATTAAGCGCAATAACCACAAAGCCGGCGCCGACATAGCTCACCGCCATCAGCGGCACGAGCTTGCCGGCAACATCGGCAATTCGGCGAATGCCGCCGACAAGCACCAGCCACACCAGGACGGCGAGCACGACACCCGTGAGCCAAAGCGGAACCCCAAATGAGCCTTCAAGCGCATGGGCCACGGAGTTGGCCTGCACCGTATTGCCGATGCCGAAGCCGGCCAGGCCGGCAAAGATGGCAAAGGTGGCGGCAAGCCATCCCCAACGGGGCCCGAGCCCATTCCGGATGTAGTACATGGGGCCGCCGACGAACCGGCCCTGTTCGTCTTGCTCGCGGTAATGCACCGCCAGAACGGCTTCGGCGAACTTGGTGGCCATGCCGACCAGCGCCACCATCCACATCCAGAACACAGCACCCGGGCCGCCGATAAAGATCGCGGTGGCGACACCGGCGATATTGCCCGTGCCGATGGTGGCGGCGAGCGCGGTCATGAGAGCGTTAAAGGGGGTGATTTCGCCTTTGCCCTCAGGCACCCGGCCGCGCCACAGCATAGCGATGGCGAGAGGCAGGCTGCCAAGCGTGCGCAGCTTCAAGCCAAAGGTGAGATAAAGCCCGACGCCAAACAGGAGCACCAGCATGGGCGGGCCCCAGGCAACGCCATGCAGCCACTCCACTGCCTTGGTAAGCAAATCCATGCTGTCCCCCTCCCCGCTTGCCGCGCCGGCCAAGCGCGGCCCGGCTGAAACTAGCCTAAATGCCAGATGACCAGGGGGCTAACAAGACACTATAGAATTGCCATAGAATTGCCCGGTTCAGCCGCAGCGACGGCTCAAGCCCCGCGCCGATATCCCAATTATCGGAGCCAACCGGCGCCTCAGGTTCGATTTCGAGGGACGAGGCGCGGCTACGACCCGTTTTGAACAGAGGCGCTCGGCATTTGCGCGACAGAGCCGGCACGTCAGCCCAACTGACAAACTCATTGTAGTATTCCGGTGGTGCGTTAATGGCGCCGCCTAGGGCTCCTTAAGCGCACATCGACTGTCTAATTCCTGGCACGAAGATTCGTCTCCGCCCTCGCAATAGGCATAAAGATCCGCGCAACTGGCCAAAATGCAGCCACCGCCGACCGGACAGGGTTTGTCACACACATAACACTTCTTACGCCAAACACTGTAATGGTACTTTATTGGGCAATGTTTATCGGCCGCAGTGCAACCGACCTTTTCAATCGAGAGCAACATTCCACCTGAGACGCGAGGAAACGTGATTGTAGCTCCGGCTTCCGGGGCAAATATTCCGAGCAGCATCATGATGGCTGCTGCAACCATAAACTTTTTCATTGCTAACCTCCCCTCAGGTTCGGCCAACTGAGAAACACCGGCGCGGTCCCGATGGGTACGGTTAATGGCGCCGCCTAGGGCTCCTTAAGCGCACAACGCCTGTCTAATCGTCGGCACGCAGCTCTATCCCCGCGCTCGCAAGAATCATAAAGATCCTCGCAACTATGCGCGCTCGGAACAATGCAGCCACCGCCGCCCGGACAGACCTTGCCACACGCATAACACCGCTCACGTGAAGGTCTATATCGATACCTTTTCGGGCAAATATCATCGGCCTTCGTGCAACCGACCTTTTCAAGCGGGAGCAACATTTCCGCTGAGACGCGAGGAAGCGTCATTGTAGCCATCGCTTTCGAAGCAAATGTTCCGAGCAGCATCATGATCGCTGCTGCAACTGTGAACTTTTTCATGGCTAACCTCCCTCAGGTTTGGCCAACAACACCGGCGCGGTCCGGTCAGCACGACCGACAAACTCATTGCAGTATTCCAATGGTGTTCCCCTGGATCGGAGCCTTTTGTTGGGCCCAGTTTTGCAACTTGATCAAAAATGCCATAACCCGCAGCGAATAGTCCCGGGAGGAAAGGGGGTTAGTTTGAGGAACGTGATAGGCGCCGAACTCGCTCCGCACCGAAATTGCAGCCCCGCTCCCCGTTCCTTCGTAAACGCGGAATAGAACAACGGGTCCCCTCCTCGTCCGAACTTCGGCGACGAAGGGCGGCTTGCTGTATAATTGCAAAGCCGTCAATCTACCGAGAAATTGAATGATCTCTTCCGGAGAGCGTAGGGACCACTGAAATATTGGGATATCCTTGTTGCGGGGGTCGTTCCTAAGTTCGTCGAACCGACCTCTAATCGCGTCATCTGCAAAGTTTGCTTCCACTTGCTCTTGTGTCGCTCCCTTATCGTCCTTGAACTTGCGTACGCCAAAGGAGATCCCTGTGATATCGAGAGCAAACATTATCATCTGGAACCCTATAAAATCACATCGCTCTTGCGCAGTATTGAAGTAATATAGATGCAATTCGCCATAACTAGGTTCCGGCTCGCACATTTGGTTCTTACGAATCCAAACGCACCTGGGATCATCGTTGGAATCACAACGTTCAGCAGCCGTGCGTTCGATCAACGACCATAACTCTTCGTAGATTCCCAATCGCTTGAACAGTAAAGTTGCGGCTAAACTCCCCGGCCAACCACTCACAACAAGCTCACCAGAGAGTCTTATCGGCACGTCGTTATAGAGAATTTTCGCCGCCTCTGTTGCTCCATAGTCAACGATGGTCACAGTCTGTTGTCTTTTGCCGCTAATCTTTGGGCTAAACACATCATTTGGCGTGACCGTGTTCAAATTCGCACTTAGGTCTGCTTGACCAAAAGCTAAAGTCGTAGTGCCTTTAGGCGCAATAAAGGTCGCTGCTCTGTCATGTGCAGCCGCAATGATATTAGTCAGCAGAATTTCTTCGTTGGTGATCGCCTGCCCACCTTGGTAACTTAAAGAGTTGACATTCGCCACGCGTCCCGCGCAGCCCGCTACAAAAAAATAACGCCGGCGCATAGGCAAACGAGGGCTGGGATCTGTAGAAGACGCCCAGACCACACCAATCTTCGAATGGGACTTCGGATCTCAGCGATGGGGTCGGCTAAAATGGCCGCTTGGATGGCCCTTTGGAACTCGCATTTGACGTTGTTGATGACGTAGGCAACCGTCAAATAGCGCGGAAACGCCGTCGGCTGCACGCAGCTCGATAGACTCGTCAGCGAAGGAAAGAGCAGGAACCGGAAGACAACACTCAGAGCATTGGGAAACCGTTCCCCCACGTACCGCATCACGTCCTCCCCCGTCCGTACGCAGCACTGTCTTGGACTTGTTTTTAGGCGCCCCCCTCTGGTTGAAAACAACCAATCATAGTTTTGACGCAAAGAGAAGCGGTATGGTTGTACTTACTGTTTGCTTTCGCGTCCGCGCGCGGGAAGGTACGTGAGCGCAGTGCGATAAGGCTCTCAATCTTCTTCTGAATCACACCTCCCAACCGCCTGTGTCTTGGCGGCAACATCCGCTCGAAAAACGATCGGGGTGGAATTAGTACTGCATACTTTACCCGTACCAACTGCCAAGCCGTATCGCTGCTGGTTACCCGAAGCGGCTGCAACTGGGCGAATAGTATGAGGTTAGTTCCGCGCCCTATAGGGGATGCGTAGCCTGTTACTTGCGTGACGACACGTTGCTTAACGCCGGGATAGGTTGCGTATGGCATCCCGCAACAGCAATTGATCGAGCTTCTGCCTGGTTTCCGCACTCACGCCACTACTTTCAGGCGCCTTACGCCACGCCCGCTTCGCCTTGCGCCAGCGTTTTGCCCTGGCCTTCGCGCCGTCCTCGGCAGCATCAGCTCCAGTCTCTGCTACGTTCTTGCGCTGGGATTGGCTGTGGGCGTGATCTGGCACCATCGCGCCAACAGCCAACATGATAATGATACTGAATAGAAGGTGAGTCATGAGGCCTCGTCTCGGTGCACGGCAATTTCTATGCAACCACTATCCTGCGCCACTAGCGTCGGCTAAGCCGCGCGTCCGCCGTAAGGTTGGTGGTTTTGCGGGGAAGTCCCTAGGGGTGTTTGGCCAAAGACTTCCCAGGGATCTCAACAGCCCGACGCTCGCCGATTGCAGTTCACCGACCTCATCCACGCGATGATTTTCCAGAGATCGTCATCCGTTTTGACGATGGTGCCGAAATCGGGCATCGGTCCGACGACCCCCTCGGAGCCTTTACGACGGTAGCCCAGCTTCCCGAACGCATTGCCGGGACTGAGACTGCCTGTACCCAGTGCAATGATGCGGAACAGGGTGTCGTCGTCATCGCCATAAACCCAAATAGGATTGGTTAGGGGCGCGGCCATGCCGCCACCGCCGCCACCGCCATGGCAGCCATTGCAGCCTGCCGCCATGTATTTGCGATGACCTTGCTCGGCGACGCTCATGAAATCCGGGTAAGGGCTTTTCAAGTCGCCTTTAGGCGTGCTGACCGCCCGCTGCCAGGGAGTGATGGTTTCCGCCGCCGCCGTATTGCCGCCCCCAGCCGGGCCAACCAGCATCAACATCACGAGAATGGTGGCGGTTGTCCTCATGGGCCTTGGCTCAGCGGTCAATCGCTTTGAAAAGGCACCCCCAGGCCCGAACCTGGGGGCTTTTCGGTGAGAGTGGCATAGGAAGTGGCATAGGCCTTGTCCCGACTTGGTCCCGGGCTATTCCGAAGCTTGCGCGGTAATCAGATTGCCGCCGTTGGTCAGGGCGAGCGACTCGGCATGGTCGCCACACTGAAGATTGATGGTCTTTTGATTGTCGCTGTCGATATGGACAGTGTCGCGCGGATTAAGCCTGACCCGCACGCGCGAGGCCGAGGTCCTGCCGTTTTCGGCATCCGTTTTTTCCCAGACCACCGCGTGCAAGGCGCAACGACCGCCGTCAGGCTCATAGAAAGCGAGGACGCGCTTGTTGCCCACCTCGGTCAAGATGGGCTCATGAGGCCCGACCGGCCCCAGGTGCTGGACAAAATCATCGGCCGCAGCCTCGACACTTGCCAGGGATAGCGACAGAGCGCCGACTGCAAAGACGCCTATGAGAAAGTTTCGGTTGACGGGTTGCATTTGGGTCTCCTCCTCCTGATCGTCGGCTCTTGAGCATGTCGAGCCTGGAGGAGAGTCTCGCCCATCTTGGCAAACTGCGCTGTGGCCTTTGCCACGGAAGATTGTGACTTTTCTCACAAGCAAACCAGCGTCGGCAATGCTTTGCCAGCGAGAATTGCCTCTGAAACTGCGTCCACTTTCTCAAGCAAATCCCTGAAGTTCTAGCCACGCACTCAATCTATACGGGCAGCGTTTTGACCTAACGCCTTGAGTAATTTAGAATCTCCTTGGAGTTGGGGCTGCGCTATACTTGTCGCGCTCTTCATGCAGGACCGGTGGAAATGGCGCGCTCAGACACCGCGAAACCTCTGGAGTCTCTCGCCCGCGTTGCGATATTCGCGGGCCTTCCCGCACCGACCTTGGAGCGGATTCAACGAAGCTGCGAGTGGCGGCTCTACGAGCCCGGTCAGCAGATTATCCATTTCGAAGACAGTTCCGATGACGTCTTCTTCCTCACCAAGGGCGTGGCCCGAGTCACGATCTACTCGGTAGACGGAAAAGCCGTGAGCTTTCGGGAACTGAATGAAGGCGACCTATTTGGTGAATACCCCGCCATTGACGGCGGCCCTCGCTCTGCAAGCGTAGAGGCGCGAACGGCTTGCATGGTCGGCCTCATGCGGGCCTCCGCCTTTCTCAAGCTGATCGAGAGCGAGCCGAAAGTGCAGCGGAAGCTGTTACGGCAATTGGTCACGACAATTCGTAGGTTGACAAATCGCGTCTACGAATTCAGCACGCTTGCGGTGAACAACCGCATCCAAGCCGAGGTGCTGCGCCTGGCGAATTTGGCGCACCGCGAGGGCAAGTGTGCACATATCACGTCCGTTCCCACCCACGAGGAGATGGCGAGTCGCCTTAGTACGCACCGCGAGGCCGTCACCCGCGAGCTAAATCGCTTGTCGAAAATTGGGGTGCTTGAGAGACGCGGCAACGAGCTGCTGGTTAAGGACATTGAGCATTTGACCACGATGGTTCACGCGGCAACCGGCGCACAGGACGACGATTAGCCGTTCTAAATATTCGTCGGCTTAGGCTATGATGGCCGAGCGCCCATCCGTGTCGCGACACCCTCGTAATGAGGTTCGACATGGCCCAAAGACCCACTGAGCGGCGGAGTCTCGTCAAAGAAGTCACCGCGCAATTCATCGGCTCCGATCTCGAGACCGGCTATACGTTCATCTATACGTGGCTGGCCAATCAGTTCGGTCACTTTATGATCGGCTTCGCCGGCACCCTTGCTTGCATCTGGCTCGTGGCGTCCCTTGGTTGGCAATATGTGTTGCGCCCGCAAGACCTGGAGGAGGGTTTTGTCGTCGCGGCGATCGCCGGCACATGGCTGCTCGTGTGGATTCTCAAAGAATTTTGGTTCGATGTCGCTGGCGGCCGTGAGGATTTGCGCGAGGCCAAGGAAAGAAGACGGAAACTCAAAGAAAAAACCCATCGAGATGGTCGAGGAAAATTCCCAACGGCAACCGGAGTGTCGGATGTAGCCTCCGAAGACGCATTCAAGCGCGACTTATCACACGATTCGCGAATCGATATCTGGTTCTACTCCGCCGGCGTTTTGACGGCCTTCATGATGCTTATCGGACCCGCGCTCGCGATCAGCTGGGAGCATCCCTGGCTCGCAGGTGCCTTACCGCTTGCGACATTCATCGTCATGCTTGCCATTTCCGCATGGATCTCGGCGGAATGGCTTTGGCGTAACATTGCCTTCGACAAAGCACAGTTGCCCTTTGTCGCTCGCTATGCGCTCACCGATCGACCGTTTGAGAAGGAATCTCGTGAAAAGGCTATCGACTTCGTTCTGAACGACGAGGTGCCGGGGCATCTGTTGGTCATCGGTCCACCGAAAAGCGGACGGACAACAACGGCTATCGCTCTTGCCGTAGAGGCGTTGCTGCGAGCCTCACCGCCACGCAACATCGTCCGCTACATTACACTCTGCAAGCTTCTGGATCGTATCGCTGAAGGAACGCCAAGCTCGAAGGGGCCAGGGCTTGCATTTCCTCCGGAAGAGGCGGAACTTCTCGTCATTGACGATGTTGGCGCGCAAAATCCCCCGCCCCTTGCTCCTTTGCTGACAGCGCAGCGTTTCAAGGCGTTGCTTGGGGGATTGCTGGACAACAGTGATACGCTAAGGGCGGCGGGCCAGAAGAAGCGTGTCATCTGGGTGGTTGGCGACGATCCGGGACAGGCAGAGCAATGGCAGGATGCCATAGATCTATTCGGGACGGGTTCCTGCGTCGGCACGGTAAGCCTCGCCGACTCGATTCCGCCCCGTGAACGCCGGCGGCCGATGCAACACGCCAAGGGAGCAACCCATGGGCATGGGGTCAACCCTATTGCAACCCTTCTTGCCAAGGGAATGTTCTTCAAAAACCGGTCATTGTAGTCGATCGCGCGAGACTATTCGCCGGAGGGGCCGCATTCCTCCTTGGTGCAGGCTGAGAGATCACCCGTCATCCACGTGGACTCATGTGCTGATAGGATGCAAGGAGTGCTAGGCTGCAGCCTTCAAGGCCCAACTGATGGCGGACACGAGCCATAGTAGCATCAGCCCCTACCTGCCCGGCCCTCTGACTGGGTGGTCGCGCCGCGGTGAAGAAGCGCTCCAACTTCCCGCCGTCGAGTCTTTTGCGGGCGCTTTCCTCGTCATTGACGTTTCTGGTTTCACCAAGATTGCCGGCCGCCTGTCCCGTCAGGGGGAAACGGGCGCCGAGCGCATTAGTGACATTCTCACCGACTTTTTCACAGACCTTGTGGCCACAGTCGAAACGGAAGGCGGCCTTGTCTTTGGTTTCCAGGGCGACGCTCTGCTGGCAGCTTGGCGAAACGACACCGATCCGCTTCCGGCCTTGACGCTTCGCTGCTGCGGCTGCGCTCTATCGATCAAAAAACGCTTCACGGCACGGGAAGTGGGGGGTCAACCGCTGCGAATGCGAATGTCGATCGGAGCGGGCGAAATCGACCTTATGCATCTCGGTGACGAGTCGAGTCGATGCTACCTCCTGCCAACCGGTGAGGCCGTGGAACAAGCCACGGCGCTTTTGTCCCGCACCGAGGCCGATGAGATCTTGATCTCTTCCGGAGCGTGGCCGCTCGTAGAGGGGAGTTGCGAGGCGGAATGCTGCGGCGATGGCTCAAAACGGCTTACGAAAATTCACGTCCAACCAGAGTGCCGCCCTGCGCCGAGTGACAGACCTAACGCGCCGCTTCGAGATCTGAGCAATTATCTTCCCCGGGCGCTGAGAGCCGGTCTCAGCTCATCATTGCCGGATTGGGTGGGCGAGCTCCGGAGCGTCACGGTGGCGTTCTGTAAGCTTTCGCTAGGCGAAACAGCTTGGCGCTCCGCCGATATCAATCGCGTGGTTCTGACGGTTGAACGCAAAATTAACGGCCGCAGCGGCGAGATTCTGGAAGTTTCAAATAACGCGCACGAATTGGAATTGCTTTGTGTCTTTGGGCTTCCGAGCGAACCCAGAGAGAAGATTGGCAGCAGCGCGGTTCTTGCCGCCATGGAGATCGGCACCGAGCTGCGCCGAGAAAACCTAAACGTCTCGATAGGGATTGCCACCGGCCGGGTTTTTTGTGGACCCGTGGGCCCGCAACATCGCCGCCAATATTCCGTCGTGGGTGCTCCCGTATATCTCGCTTCACGCATATCAAGCGTCGCAGCGGGACGAATTCTGGTCGACGAGGTGACCGTGGCGCGCACGTCACGCTCGATTCGCTTCGACGGACCATGGCCACTTCACCTCGCCGGAATCAGAGATTCGATAAAAGGCTTTGAGCCGTTAGGCGCGGTCGACAGCCCTGACCGCTCCTCATCCCGACAATTCATCAACAGAGAGCGCGAGGTCGAAACCTTACAAGGGATTCTTCGGCAGACCGCCGGCGGGAGCACGGAGGTTGTGCTCATCGATGGAGAACCTGGAATCGGCAAGACGGCACTTGTCTCATATTTTGCCGAGACAAGCGCTCAGACTGGAGTGGAGCTTTGGCAAGGTGCCTGCGACGCTTTGGATCAGGTCACCCCTTACCTCGCATGGCGCGGCATTATTGCCCAATGCCTCAACTTGGATCCGTCGGCGCGAAAGGACACCGAAGTCATAACGGCGGTACAGCACGCGCTACCAGCCGATCCGGACCTTCGGAAACTGATCCCGCTCCTCAATGACGTTCTTGACCTCAGTCTTCCAGAAGATCTGGTGACGACGAATATGGCGCGCGACGTCCGGGCTGAAAAACTCCGGCGGCTGCTCCTTGCGATCATCACGAAACGGCTGAGTCGCAGACAGAAGCTTATTGTACTCGAAGATATCCAGTGGGCTGACGAAAGCTCGCTACAGCTTCTCATTAAGCTGGTGCAATCGACCTCTAAAGCGCTCGTTATTGCGACATGCCGGAATGCACATGAGACTCAGTCTTTCAATCGAATGCTTTCGGACAAGGCCATAAACTATCGACGGCTTTCGCTCCGGCGCCTCTCCAAGAAGCATACCGTTGAACTTGCCTGCAAGCGTCTGAGCCGAGCGCATGTCTCGGACTGGTTTGGGCAACTGATTATGGAAACGACCGACGGAAATCCGCTTTTCGTCGACGAAATTTGCCACGTGATCAGTCAAGGAAAGGGAGCGGGGTCGGAGACAGAGGATCCGATTGACCGGGATGACGCCGTCAAGCTCCCGAGGGCTTTGGAGACCGCCATCCTGAGCCGAATTGACCATTTGTCGATGGACGACCAGCTCACCGCAAAGCTTGCGAGCGTTGTCGGTTTGACATTTCGGGTCGATCTTCTCAAGGCCATCGCTCCCAAAAAACTGGACGTCACCGAGTCAATCAGGCGGTTACTCAATAATCAGCTGTTCAAGTCGCTACCCGGCACGGCGGGGGAATTAGCGTTTCGCCACCGGATCATTAGAGATTTGGTCTACACGAGCTTGCTGACCAAACAGCGCCGAGACTCTCACTCAAAGCTCGCTCGCCTTTTTGAGGCCGACTCGAGCAGCGCCGATTCCGTACGACTTCCGCTCATTCTGCATCACTGGCGCTCCGCAGACAGCCCTCAAAAAATGGTTCTGTATCTCGATCAGGTTGCCGCCCTGCGACTCCGGCAATTCGACAACATGACGGCGATGAAGCTCTTAAATGAATGTTTGGCGCTTGCACGCGAGCACGACATTGAGCTCGACAGACAAAAGCAGGCGGTTTGCCACCTCCTGCTCGGAGAGGCCTATGTCGGTGCGGGCCGCATGGCCGGGGCACGCAAGAGCTACGAGATCGGGCTTTCCCTCCTCAAGCAGGGCGTACCGAAAGGCTCGGCCGGATTAATGCTAAGCCTTTTGGGACAAGGTTTGGGCCAATGCTTCAGACGCATTAAGGGCGACCCATTCGCGGAGACACCATTGTCTACGGCCGAGAGGAAGGCGTCTTGGCAACGCTTCCATATGGCGGCGCAGGCATATGAGGATTTGGCGCGCATCTACTATTTTGCTGGCGACAAAATTCGCCTGCTTCATGCAACACTCAAAGCAACCAACTTGGCGGAAAAACTTCAAGAGCCTACACCCGATCTAGCGATCAACTATGCGACCCTTGGCGCAATCTGCGGCGTGATTCCTTTGAGACGCCAAGCAGAGTACTACCTTGGTCACGCTTCGGAGCTTGCCAATTTTTATGATGAACCGAATGTCGCCTCGGTCGTGCACCTCACCGAAGGTCTTTACCGGACGAGTGTCGCAGATTGGCTGCAGGCAAAGACCAACTTTGTCGGCGGTCTTGAGGTCGCCAAGGCGGCCGGCGACAAGAGACGCTGGTGCGAGCTCGCTATCAGCCTGGAAACAATTTGTGGTCCTTGGCTGCTAACGCCCGCGTTTTCCGGCCTTCAAGAATGGCACACGCTGCTCGACGAGATATACCGGATCGGCCGAGACCGCGACGATTTTCAGGTTCTTGGATGCGCTGTGCTAGGAAATCTTCGCGGCAACAGAATTCTTGGACGGGACTCGCAAATAAAAAAATGGATTAGGGAGATGGACGAACTTCTGCGGCAGGAAGTATCCGAACTGGAGCTGATTCATAGGGTCGAGGGATGTTCGCATCTGGCGAGCATTGAATTCGCTCAAGGGAATATCCAGGCAGGAGATTCGTGGCTGCTAAAGTGCGACCGGCTTTTGACAGAGTTGAATCCAGGTATGAAGGTCAGGACTCTTGCCGCTCTTTCGTTCCTATTCGACGCCTGCATGGAACGCATGGCCTTGACGCAGAGCTCCGGTGTTGAACCCTCTTTGGAGTCTGCGCTAGCACAGCGGGTCCTGAGCAAACTAAAACGCTTCGCGCGTATCTATCCAGTCGGTCAGCCTGAACGGCTGCGATGCGAAGGCGATCTCTATGCCATGACCGGGCAGCTTCGGCGAGCCGTTCGGTTGTGGCAAGCAAGCCTAGAGCGGGCAATTCGCCTCAAGATCGCCCTGTCGGCCTTTGGCGCTGCGGATAGGCTCGACCGTGCCGGCCATGGGCGGCCCTCATCTCAGCTGACAAAAGTCGGTGATTGGCCGCGCAGTATCCGCGCGATCGCTGAACGTGCCATAAGCGATGGAACTCGTAACCGTCCGTTTCTTGTTACTTTAGGGCAACGTCAGTCGGCGTAGGCCCCAGTTTGATTTTTACGCTCACGGACACGATGTCGGCAGCCTGGTCCGCCTCGCCCAAAAGGTGGATGGTGCCCAGTCCCTGAAACGCCGTGGTTCGATCGATCGACCCGCCCTCAAAAAAGACATGGCTATAGGCCAGGTTTAGGGTTGTCATCTCACTCCAATTGTACCCGGCACCGAGACTGAGCCAAACGCGATTCGAATCAGGGTCACGAGCGGTACGCTCAGTGGCATTCTGAATCGGCGATTCTTCGTAAGCGCCTCCAGCGCGAAGAACCGTCCGCTCATTTAATGCGAATTCCGCCCCGCCGGAGAAAAACCAGCCGTCGTGCCAATCGAGTGGAAGGACTTGTATTGCCTGTCCGACCACCGCGCCAAAAGCGGGATTGTTGCTCTCAGCCGTGAGGACGACCTTGTCGAGCCTACTCCAATTGGTCCATTCGACCGTACCGAGTAACGTCACGCGTTCGGTGACCCTTTGACGAAGACTCGCCGTTACGATCTCCGGCATCTCCAAATGAGTTGTGAATTTGGCGCTGCCCAGTCCGGGCGCTCCCGCGATAGCGATATCGCCTCTAAGGTTATGATCGAGCGAAGATCGAAAACCGAGGCCGATATCGGTACCAGGTAATGCGTTCCAAAGAAGTCCCAGCGTGTAACCGAAGGCAAATCCATTGCCGTCAATAGAGATGGTCGGGTTGGGTCCGCCAAACAGCAACTGGGGTAATTGCGGGCCAAAATTAGCGGGATCCGCGAGGGCTGAAACATTCGGGAACGCCGATTTCAGCGTTGCTTTCGCGTATTCCATTTGGCCGCCGGCGCCGACGACCAGATTCGGCGTAACCTTGTAGGACGCGACCGGATTAAAGTTGTAGGTCCGGAGCACTGACGTCCGCGCTTCGAACTTGCCGGCCCAGTTCCCATTATCCGGTTTGGTGACGAGGCCGAAGGCCCCGTTAAAGCCCATTCCAAGCGAAAGCCTGTCGGTTACCGGCGCACCCGAATAAATCGTCGGGATCAATGCCGGGTCGGCGATGCTGCCGCCGTTCGAGTCGAGGAAAGACAACGGCACGGCGGGGCCAAAACCAGCAGGAGGAGGAGCATTCAGCGGCGGCGCAGGGTTCCAGGTGGCCGTTCCAGAGATGCTCGTGTCGGGAATAATTAGGCTCGCGCCGAACTCTGCCTCTATTCCTGTTGCCAAAGAGACCGCGGCGGGGTTCCAGAAAATCGAGCTGATGTCCGGTCCGGCGGCAATACCTGCAAAGGCCGCGCCCAAACCAGTTGTCGATTGCTCTCGAATGGCAAATCCGCCGGCTTTGGCGGCATCGCTTGCAACCGACAGCCCGATCACAAGCGTTCCAAGCAGCAGCGCCCGGTGCGATAGGCGGTTTCGAGGCATGTTGTGCGCTCCCGTCCCTATCTCGATGCTCAAGGCTCTGTTGTTGTTCTTATTCGTTGTGCCCTAAGTCCCTACAATAGCACGAGATTAGCGTGGCGTTTCGCCCCGCCGCAAAAAGATTGCTCGTGTGACAATTTTGCCAGTACACGGATTTTTGTCGGAGAAAAGCCGAACTTAGAAGCCGGAGCGACCGTCGGGCCAAAGACCGTCAGGCTATATGGCGTGATTTGACGACCGGCCGCGACCGCGTGGTTTCCTGGGGCGCATAAGGGCGCAGCCAGTCCGACAGACGCCCTTGGCCATCGGTCAGTTCGATCGGCTTGAAATATTTTTGCCAATCTTCATGGGATATATCTTCTGGGTGCTCAAAATACTGCGCATCAAGCACATCCTCCCCTGCCAAATATGTTTCACGAGAGGAGGGATAGGCATGCGACCAGATGAACGTGTGAAAGTTGGCCGCCCCAATCAGGTACCATTGCACCAGGTCAAAGCTTCTTGAGTTCCAAATACGCTTCAATGTTCCGATTAATACGCGCCTTCGGTTTACCAGTGACGAAGGGCGGCGGGAGAATGCTTCGACAAAGCGGCATACGGCGGGGACTGAATCCGCCAGGCGCGAATAGGCAATGGTTTCACCATCAAGATCCCGAAGGCGAAGATTGGGGCGAAGCTCGCCATTTTGAAAATCGCTCCAAAATGTTCCGGTCCCCACAAGCGGCAAGATCAGGCTGAAAAAGGTAGGCATCGGAAACGGCGCTGCCTCCTCAAACATTTTTACTCCGGCCTTCATCTGTTCCACCGCGTGGAATCGCGGGTCAAAAAGATATCCGTACATGACGCAAATGCCCTGGGATTCCGCGAACAAGATATCGTCTATGACATTGCTCCGCCGAGACAGGTTTTGTGTCTTATTGACCTTGCGCAACCAGTCTTCATCCAACGATTCCACCCCGGTAAAAAGGCCGCGGCACTTTTTGCCCGCCAAGCACTGCACCAACTTGCGATCGCGCAGCACGTCCTGAGTCACCATTGCCCCCCAGGCGCGGACCTTTTTGTGGGCATGCAACATGTCCGCGATCTCAAGCATCCGCTTCCGATCGTTGGAAAAGTTGTTATCGACAAAGAAGATCATGGGATGCCAGCGCCGAAAGCTGAGCCGCGGGCTGGTGGCGATCGCATTGTCCACCGCAGCTTTTACGGTCGAGGGATCGTAACTGGTATGACGCGCGCCTTCGGCGGGTATGACGCAGAAGCTGCAGCGGAAATTGCAGCCTCGTGAGGCTTCGATCAAATGCAAAGGCGGGTTCACGCCGTTCTTTGTAAGCAGACTGTAGTCTACGTGATAGTCGGTAATGCGGCTTTGCGGCGAGCGGTAGATTCGCGCCAGCTTCCCGGCGACAAAGTCGGCGATCACATCGGTGACGCTATCCACCCCGCCGACGCAGACTGCATCAAAGAACTGCGCGGCAAACTCGGGGTAGAGGGTGCAAATGCTTCCGCCGGCAACGACCACCGCACCACCCCGTTTAAAATGATAGGACAGCTGCCGCATCCGATCGAAATCGACCTGCAGGCCGGTCAGGAAAACGATGTCGTAGGTTTCAGTGCTTCGCGTGTCGTACGGGCCGTGCCAATCTTCGTGATAGAGGCGAACGTCAAACTGTCGCTGATCGATCAGCGATGCGACGTGCAGGCCGCTGATCGGTTGCAAGTAATGTTTTGATCTGCGCTTTGTCCGCCCCGGACGCAAATGAGCGCAAACAACCAGCGCCTTTCGACGTTTACCTGCCGAGAGCTTGGAGCATTTCGGCTCGTTCGAGGCGTCGGCCGGCGAACCGAAGATATCGCTGGGTGTGAATTGTTTTTGCTTGAAGAGGGCTGAGATCGCCCCCGCCTGAAATGCCCCCAGAAGCCCCTTACCGCCGAGACCAAGGGCATCCGACCTTTCAGCCATAACTCCCCCCATCCTCTGGATAAGCTAGACTGAGAGTGCTGGCAATAAAAGTTGGGCAATGCACCAGCAAGTAATCATAGTACGGATTAAAACCTGACGGGACAAGCCGGGAATGACTGACGGCAGCGAAGTGTCCCAAAGCAGACATCGATCTCAGCCCTAAGCTTCTCCGCGATTTCAAATCTTTTTTGCTTTTCTTGAGTACCTGCTTAGGCTGTCGCTCTGGTTGAGACTGTGGTGTTTGCCACATCGCGGCGTCCGGGCCGCGCTTTAGACTCCCTCTCAAGCTCCAAGATGGGGGGTTTCGTCATGTCCTTTTACGATTTCCTGTTGCTCGTCGTGACTGCGGTGCTCATCGCCCTCTCCGCTTCCTTGCACTCTCCTATTGCTGAGAGCCTGTACGTCGCCGGGACATTCTGAGCCGTACTTTGCAGCACACCATGCGGCCTCACTTGGACGAACTTCCAGCCAGCATCGTATTCTCGGTACGCACGTGACGTTGAGGGAGTCGCCACGGCTCCCGTCGACCTTATCCGAATCGTCCCATGAAAAATTGCCCCCCAGGCCCATCTCCTGAGGGGCTTTTCCATGGTGGCCTCATGTCAATCTGTCCCAGATTGATGACAGGGTTATTGGGCAGCTCCCGCGGTGACGAATTTGTTCGCAGTAACCACGGCCAGCGTATCGGCGGACTTGCCGCATTGAAGGTCGAGCGACTTATTCTCGGCCGTGTCGATATGGACCTCCTGATAGGGGGCCAAGGTCACCCGAAACCGCGCCGCTGAGTTGCCGCTGACATCGGCGTGATCCCACACCACGACGTGCATGCCGCACTGTTCGCCATTCGCCTCGTAGAAGGCGATGAGGCGCTTGCTGCCGACCGTCGCAAGAATGGGTTCGTTGGCACCGACAGGGCCGAGGTTTTGCACGAGATCCTCAGCGCAGGCCGGCATACTCGCTGCGGCAAGGGCGAAGGCACCCGCCGCAAAGCCTAGACACCAGTTCCGAATAATCGGATGCATGGCAAGTCTCCTTCTCGGCTTAGGCCCAAGACCATTCTTGAGCCTGAGGAGAGTCTCGCAAAACACACCGATTTGGTCTGTGGCAGTTACCACATTGATCTAGTGGCAATTATCACATGGGCATAGGAGTGTTTGGGGGCCGTCCGATCTAATGCAGTTATTGGGCCGACTGCGATACAGCGTCGAATGCCAGGCGGGCGGCTTGCGCGGAAGACGCCGGATTCTGACCGGTGATCAAGTTACCATCCTGAACGGCGTGCGCGCTCCAATCTCCACCGGCCGAAAAAACCGCGCCGATCCCCTTGAGCTCGTCCTCGACCAGGAACGGAACCACATCGGTCAAACCGACCGCAGCTTCCTCGGAGTTCGTGAAACCGGTCACCTTTTTGCCGTTGACGAGCGGCTTGCCATCAGCACCCTTCACGTGACGCAGGACCCCTGGCGCGTGACAGACCAGAGCGACAGGCTTACCGGCCGCATAAGTCTCCTCGATCAGGGCAATCGAATTGCGGTCCTCGGCGAGATCCCACAGCGGGCCGTGGCCGCCGGGGTAGAACACGAGGTCGAAGTCGGCCTGTGAGATGTCGGACAGTTTCTTGGTATGAGCAAGGGCCGCCATTGCTTCATCGTCGGCTTCGAAACGGCGCGTGTCGTCAGTCTGAAAGTCAGGTTCGTTGCTTTTCGGATCGAGCGGCGGCTGCCCGCCACTCGGCGATGCGAGCGTAATCTCGGCGCCCGCGTCCTTGAACACGTAATAGGGTGCCGCAAGTTCCTCGAGCCAGAAACCCGTCTTGTTGCCAGTACTTCCGAGTTTGTCGTGAGAAGTCAGCACCATGACAACTTTCATTCTAAGTCTCCTTTGGCTGGGCGCCAGCGTCGTGGCGAAGACCCTTCGCACCCAGGATCCCTTCGAAGCCGCTTTTTAGTCGACGCGGCGCATGCTGGGTATTGGACGAAAGTCGGGACGATTCAAAAAAGCCCGGAAGTGATCCTCTTCGGGGAGGAGCTTGGGATAACCCGAGTGCGCGACACTTGCCCAACTGGCGCTCATGCGGGGCGGCTTATGGCCATTACACCCTGCCCGGTCATTGATTTTGGTGGCGCCCCGTAGGGGAGTCGAACCCCTGTTACCGGCGTGAGAGGCCGGCGTCCTAGGCCACTAGACGAACGGGGCGTTGTTCAGCCGAGGCCGAATGACAGCTATAGCTTGGGCCTTGGAACGCGATCAAGACTTATTCGGCTTTGAGCCTCACCCGGGCGACGACCTTGCCTGTTGCCAGGTCGATCACGACGATCTTTGGCCCTGACGCCGAATTGAGATGCAGCGCGAGCCGGTCGCCGTCAAGGGCGAGCCCCGTGACCGAGCCATCCTTGCCGATGGCGAGTTCAGCCTCGACGCCGTCCAGCACGCCGGCCGAGACCGCTTCGGCCGAGACTGCTTCGTCTTGCCCTCCCCTCGAAGCCTGATAGACAATGGCCGCGAGTACGAAAGCGAAGCCGCCGACCAGCAACAGTCCCATCACGATCACGGCGATCTTCAGCACCCGCACCTGTCGCGGGGTAAAGACCGTACCCGGTAAAGGCTCATTGCCGGAATCGTTCAAGACCGTCATCCTTGCGATCTCATGCCTCGGCCACCGGACGCCTCCACCCTCAAACGGCTTAGCGCTCGCGCCGATGCGAGCCATGAGGGAATGCGTCTCGACCGTTTCTTAAGCGAGCAGCTCCCACAAGTGAGCCGCACCCGCGTGCAGACCCTGATCAAACAGGGCCGCGTCTCGTTGGGCGGGGCGACCATAGTGGACGCGAAATACCGGGTCAAACCGGGCGAGCACTTCGCGCTCGATCTGCCGCCGGCAATTCCGGCCGAGCCCCGCGCCGAAACGATTGCCCTTGACGTGGTGTACGAGGACGACGCGCTGATCGTTATCGACAAGCCCGCCGGCCTCGTGGTCCATCCCGGCGCCGGCCATGCCACAGGCACGCTGGTCAATGCGCTGATCGCCCATTGCGGCGAGAGCCTGTCAGGGATCGGCGGGGTCGCACGGCCCGGCATCGTTCATCGCCTCGATAAGGACACGAGCGGGCTCATGGTCGTGGCCAAGACCGATGAGGCGCATCGCGCTCTCGCCGAACAGTTCGCCGACCATGGACGATCGGGCGAGCTCGAGCGCGGCTATCTTGCCCTCGTTTGGGGCGTGCCTTCGCGCCCGTCCGGCACCGTCAAGGCCGCGATCGGGCGCCACCCGACCAGCCGGACCAAGATGACGGTGCTGCCGTCCAAGGGACGCGAGGCCGTGACACATTGGCGCGTGATCGAGACCTTCGGCTCAAAGAAAGAGCCGGTCGCCTCTTTGATCGAGTGCAGGCTCCAAACCGGGCGCACCCATCAGGTGCGCGTGCATCTCGCCCATATCGGCCATCCCTTGATCGGCGATCCGCTTTACGGGCCCGGGTTCAAATCGAAGCTGCGCAAGCTTCCCGAACCGGCGCGCGGGCTGCTTGCCGCTCTTCCCCGCCAGGCGCTGCATGCCTCCCGGCTTGCCTTCGTTCACCCGCTGAACGGCACATTACTCAAATTTAATAGCCCTCTGCCCGGCGATATTTCTACAATCGTAAAGGCTTTCAACGAACTGTGAGGGGGCCCCTACTTTCATCGGCTGGGCAAAGGTTCTATAGAGAAAGATCGCCGGGGGGCAATTGCAGTAAGGATTTGCGGCAGTCAAAGGCCGCTGGAGACGGGCTCTCATGGCCGCGAGGAGTTTGCCGAGTGTTGGCGCGCAGGGCGGACTGACGCGCTATCTCGAAGAAATCAGACAGTTCCCGATGCTCGAGCCGCAGCAGGAATACATGCTCGCCAAGAGCTGGCGCGAGCATGAAGACCGCGACGCGGCGCATCAGCTCGTCACCTCGCATCTGAGGCTCGTGGCGCGCATCGCCATGGGCTATCGCGGCTACGGTCTCCCCATCGGCGAGGTGATCTCGGAAGGCAATGTCGGGCTGATGCAGGCGGTCAAACGCTTCGATCCCGACAAAGGCTTTCGGCTCGCGACCTACGCGATGTGGTGGATCAGGGCCGCCATCCAGGAATACATTTTGCGTTCCTGGAGCCTGGTGAAGATGGGCACGACGGCGGCGCAGAAGAAGCTGTTCTTCAATCTGCGCAAGATCAAGGGCCAACTCAAGGCGCTCGACGAAGGCGATCTCAGGCCGGACCAGGTGAAGCTCATCGCCAACCAGCTTGGCGTCACCGAAGACGACGTCGTGTCTATGAACCGGCGGCTTGCCGGCGACAGCTCGCTCAACGCGCCGATCAGGAACGACGCCGAAAGCAGCGAGTGGCAGGATTGGCTGGTTGACGAGACCATGGACCAGGAGACCGCGCTCGCCGAGTCCGAGGAGCGCGACCACCGCCGCGGGATGTTGAACAACGCACTCAAAGGACTGAACGCGCGGGAGCGCCGCGTGTTCGAGGCACGCAGGCTGGCCGAGGATCCGCTCACGCTCGAGGAACTGTCCACCGAGTTCGGGGTCAGCCGCGAGCGCATCCGGCAGATCGAGGTGCGCGCCTTCGAGAAGGTGCAGAAAGCGGTGCAGAAGGCCGCCGCGGATTCCCACCGCGAGCCTGCTCCAGCCGAGTAAATCGACTTTTCCCTCGCCGGAGGACTTTGGCGCGCGTATACGCATGCCAATAGGGGGGACTCACCTGGCATGAAGCAGCTCGCCGTCAACGGCGTCGAAATCGCTTATCTCGACGAGGGCAAAGGCCCGGCCGTCGTCATCGGCCATTGCTCGAGCGCCTCGCACAAGGAATGGCTGCCGCTGATCGAAATCCTGAAATCGGATTGGCGTGTGCTCGCCCCCGATTTCATTGGCTATGGGCAATCGCAGCCTTGGCCTGCCACCGAGCCCTTCTCAAGCGGTGCGGATCTCAAGGTCCTGCTCGCCGTCGCCAAGAAAGCCAAGGGCCCTCTGCATCTGGTCGGCCATTCTTACGGTGCGGCTCTCGCGCTCGAAGCCGCACGGACCCTTGGCTCGCGCGTGAAAAGCCTGACGCTGGTCGAACCCGTCTCCTTTCATCTCTTGCGGCTCGAGGGACGGCCCGAATGGGCGGAGGTGGAAAAGCTCGCGCGTTCGGTGCTGGGCGCCGTGGCCAAGGGCGAAGACCGCGAAGCTGCCAAGGCCTTCATGACGTATTGGTTCGGACGCCTGCGCTGGTGGCTGTCGCCCGAGCGCTTCAAGACGGCCATCGCCGCCACGATCCCCAAAGTCGCGCTCGAATTCTCCATCGCCATCGACGGCCGCACGACCCTGCAGGAGTACGCAGAGATTACCGCGCCAACCCTGCTCATTGCCGGCAGCAAAACCCGGGCGCCGACCCGGGCCATTACCGATCTCCTGGCAGCGACACTCCCTAACGCCAAGCTCGAAATTCTCCGAGGCGCGGGACATATGAGTCCCTTCACCCATCCAGCCGAAATCAACCGTCTGATTATCGGTCATCTTGAGTCTGAGCGGTGACGCGCTCGCCGGCGCGCCCGGCATTGTCGTCTTCGTCGGGAAGCTCGTCGATATCGCGGGCAAACAGCTCTTCGAGTTCCTTCGCCTGCGACAGCGCATTGGCGCGGATCTTTTCCCGATCGGTGTAGTACTGATATTCCTCATAGAGGCGCCGCTCGTCTTGCCGCTGGAAGGTCTCGGTCAGGCGCTTCACCTCTACCTCGCGTAAACCCAGGCCGCGCAGCAAGGTCTTGGTCAGCTCGAGAGCGGCCAAGAACGTCTCGCGCTCGATCACCGTTACGCCGAGATCCATCAGCTTGTGCACATGGGTCCGGTCCCGGGCGCGGGCATAAATCTTGAGATCGGGATAGTGCATGCGCACCATCTCGGCGACCCTGAGGGAATGCTCGACATTGTCGATGGCAAGCACGAAGGCGCGCGCTTTGTGGGCACCGGCGGCGCGAAGGATGTCGAGCCGCGCCGCATCGCCATAGTAGATTTGCGCGCCAAAGCGCCTGACGAAATCGACTTGCGCGACATTCGAATCGAGCGCGGTAAACGGGATGCGGCGGGCGCGCAGGATGCGCGCCACGATCTGGCCGAAGCGCCCGAAGCCGGCAATGATGACGTGCTCGTCTCCGCTTGGCGGTGTCTCGTAGTCGGGCGGCGCGGGTTCCAGCATACGCTTGATCACATCGTCGGCGAGGAGAAGAAGCGGTGTCGCTGCCATCGACAAGGTCACGGCGACCGTCAAAAGATTGGCCATAGAGCGGTCGATGACGCCTTCGACCGCGCCCGCGCCGAACAGCACGAAGGCGAACTCGCCGCCTTGACTGAGCACGAGGCCGAGCCGCCGCGCGGCCGGGCTGTCCAGCCCCCACCAACGGCCAAGCGCATAAAGCACGAGGGCCTTGATCGCGACGAGCCCCGAGACGATCGCCAAGAGTTTGGCCGGCTCGCCCGTCAAAACGCCAAGGTCGATCGACATGCCAACAGCAATGAAGAAGACGGCAAGCAGCAGCCCTTCGAACGGCGCGATGTCGGCCTCAATCTGATGGCGGTACTCCGAATCGGCCAGCAGCGCGCCAGCGATGAAGGCACCAAGCGCAGCCGAGAGTCCTACCGCTTCCATGATCAGCGTCACGCCGACCACGGTCAGAAGCGCGCTCGCGGTCATCGCTTCGCGCACGCCTGTGGCGGCGACAATGCGGTAGAGCTGTCTCAGAAGAAACCGGCCGGCGATGATGACGCCGAGGATGGTGGCGATCGCAATGAGGGCGCTGCGGAGATCCATGCTGTGCTCGTGGGCGCCGACGGCAAAGAGCGGCACGAGCGCAATCAGTGGAATCGCGGCGAGGTCCTGAAACAGCAGCACCGAAAAGCCAAGGCGCCCATGCCTCGCCGTGAGCTCGCCCCTCTCTTCAAGCACCTGGAGCGCGAAGGCGGTCGAGGACAGCGACAGCGCAAGTCCGATGAACAAGGCTTGCGTGTTGACCAGTCCGAGTGCAACGCCGATTGCGGTGAGCACCGCCGCGGTCGCCGTCAGCTGGGCGGCGCCGAGGCCGACGATCGACGAGCGCATGGACCAGAGCCTGATGGGGCGAAGCTCGAGCCCGATCACGAACAGCAGCATCACCACGCCGAGCTCACCGAGATAAAGGAGCGATTCCACGTCATCCAGGCCATAGAGAGGCCCGAGCACCGAAGGCCCGATGATGACGCCGGCGGCGAGATAGCCGAGCACCGAGCCCACGCGCAGCAAGCGGCCAAGCGGGGCGGCAATCGCGGCTGCGGCAAGAAACACCGCCACATGAATCAGTTCGGCCGGGACCATGGTCGTCCTTTCGCCTATTCGCTTCTGGGTAGCACGCAAGGACCAAACCCACTAGCTGGGAGCCCGCGGCACTCAGTCCTGACCTGCGTTCCCCCCTCACCTATGCTAGGGAGTGGCCGCGATGAGGCCGCAAGACACGTCACCCAAACCGAGCTTTGCCGAAGCGCTGGCGCTGTGGGCCAAGATCGGTGTCCTCTCCTTCGGCGGTCCGGCCGGCCAGATCGCGCTGATGCATCGCTTGCTCGTCGACGAGCGGCGCTGGATGACAGAACAGCGCTTCTTGCATGCTCTGAACTTTTGCATGCTTCTGCCGGGTCCTGAGGCGATGCAGCTTGCCACTTATGCCGGCTGGCGGCTTCACGGCACGCTTGGCGGTCTTGCCGCCGGCCTTCTGTTCGTTCTGCCGGGCGCGTTCGTGGTGCTCGCGCTCAGCATCGCCTATGCCCATTTCGGCCAAGTGCCGCTGGTCGAAGCGGCGTTCCTCGGCGTCAAGGCCGCGGTCCTCGTGATCGTGGTCGAGGCGCTTGTCAAGGTTGCAAGACGCGCCTTACGCGGTCCTTACGACCTCGCCATCGCCGGAGCAGCCTTCATTGCCATTTTCTTTTTTGCCGCGCCCTTCCCGCTCATCATCGCGGCCGCCGCTGCAATCGGCGTTCTGCTGGCACTGTCCTCGCCTCCTCTTGCGCCTGCGTCCTCGATAAACCTTGAACCGGTTCCTCTGTCGCGAACGCTGAAAACCGCCGGCCTTTGGCTTGCGATCTGGATCTTGCCTTTGCTTGTTCTGGCCGCCTATTTCGGCCGCGATCATGTCACCACCGACATCGCGCTGTTCTTCTCGAAGCTCGCGGTTGTGACCTTCGGCGGTGCTTACTCGGTCCTCGCCTACATGGCGCAACAAGCGGTGGAGAACCATGGCTGGCTGAGCGCCGGCGAAATGCTTGACGGGCTCGGTCTCGCCGAGACCACGCCCGGCCCGCTCATTCTCGTGACGGAGTTCGTGGGATTCCTCGGAGGCTTCCGCCATGGCGGCGAGCCGAAGCTCGCC
>Ga0307445_10000118_pt1 | contig 35840 bp, 29 predicted proteins | sample SalMarSW160330MG_FD_202147 | JGI IMG/M metagenome (GOLD analysis project Ga0307445, IMG submission 202147) | Salt marsh sediment microbial communities from the Plum Island Ecosystem LTER, Massachusetts, United States - SW1603-30 | ecosystem: Environmental > Aquatic > Marine > Intertidal zone >... | reverse complement strand
CGATATGGCTGTTCGCCGGTTAGAATTTCATACAACAAAACACCCAGCGAATAAATATCGCTAACTGTTGTAATTTTCTCGCCTCTGATTTGTTCAGGACTCGAATATTCAGGCGTTAAATGCCAGATACCTGTCTTTGTTAAACCTTCTGCGTTTTCTGATAAGTCTTCATCGATAAGTTTAGCAATTCCGAAATCTAGGAGCTTTGGCGTGCCGGATTTATTAACAAGAATATTTCCCGGTTTTATATCACGGTGAATAACAAGATTTTGATGAGCATACTGAACTGCAGAACAAACTTTTTGAAAAAGCTCCAATCTTTGATCGATATTTAAATTATTTTGATTACAATATTCTGTTACCGGGATCCCATCTATAAATTCCATAACAAGATATGGGAGCCCTTCATCTGTTCTGCCGCCGTCTAAAAGATTTGCGATGTATTCATGCTGAAGATTCGCAAGAGTTTGTCTCTCAATCTGAAATCGGCTCGACAGGTATTCGGAAGAGATGCCGTATTTTAAAATCTTTATGGCAACCTTATGTTCGAACTCCTTATCATTCCTCGTCCCCGAATAAACAACTCCCATTCCTCCAACACCGGCTTCTCCATCTATTAAATAATTACCTATCTGCTTACCGATGTAGGGATCGATAAGTGAATCTTTACTGTTTTCATCGATGGTTAATGGTTCTTCCAGGAAGTCTTTTTTAATTTTGAGTGAACTGATTAATGATAGGATTTCTTTTTTTAATTCCACATCGCTGCCGCACTTTTCATCAAGAAATTTTTCTCTATGAGCGGGATCAATTTTTAACGCTTCGTCAAGCAGTTCTTTGGCTTTAATTAATTGTTCTTTGTTCAATAGGTTTCCGGTTAATGATTAATTCTCTCCAATTTCGCGGTAGAGCCATGCTTTGGCAAAGTTCCAATCCCGTTTAGCGGTTGATTGTGAAATGTTTAATGCCTGTGCAGTTTCTTCAATTGTTAGTCCGGAAAAAAATCTCATTTCCACAATCTTGCCGGAACGTTCATCCAGGGATTCCAATTTGTTAAGAGCATTGTCCAGCGATAAAATTTGGTCATCACTCTCTGTTGAAATAGTTGCAGCTTCTTCAAGCGATAATTTCTTTTCACCGCTACCTCTTTTTACAGCGTTTCTTTTCCTGGCATGATCCACAAGTATTTGCCTCATTGATTTCGCTGCAATTCCGAAAAAATGTGCACGGCTTTCCCAGGAAATATTTTCGTTGCCTATAAGTTTGAGATAAGCTTCGTGTACAAGCTCTGTAGTCTGAAAAGTATGATTACGGTGTTCTTCTCTTAGATATCTTGAAGATATTCTCCGCAATTCGTTATAAACCAGGGGGAGAATTTCCACAAGCAGCTGCTTGTTGCCCTCGCTATATTCGTTTAAGAACCTTGTGATATTATTTTTCTGGTATTGCATTTTGTAAATGTTAATAGAGGCTTGAAGTTAATAATAGGTAAGGAAAAAAGAAAAAGTTCAATTATATAAGTCGTTAAAATATTGCGTCCGTCAAAAATCTTGTAATTCGCTCAATTGATTGGGTTGGAACTAATAGTGGTATAAAGTATTCCAGCCGGATTTTTAATAATTTTTAATATGTTGATGTTGAAAATGTCAATTAAAACATAATTAACTAAATTTGCTCCAAATTTTTTTTGAAGATGAGGTAATCAATTGCAGGACCCGACAAAAGTTATTATCAATAGTTATCCTGATGATGTTCATTTAATAATGAAAGATGGACGTGTATTTTTTCTTATCGGTACTGCACACATCTCGCGTCAGTCTGCCAACCTTGTTAAAGAAGTAATTACCAAAGAGAAACCGGACACTGTTTGTGTTGAGCTTGATAAAAAAAGATTTAAAGCACTATCAGAAAAAAACCGCTGGGAAAACTTAGATCTAAAAACAATAATAAAAGAAAAGCAGCTAAGTACAATGATAATTAATCTTGTGCTTGCTTCGTATCAGAAGAAGCTTGGTGAAAAGCTCGGCGTTATGCCCGGCACAGAACTTCTTGAAGCAGCGAATACCGCTAAGGAATTGAACCTGCCGATTGAACTCTGTGACAGGGAGGTGAGAATAACTCTTCGTCGTTCCTGGCACTCGATGACTTTTGGGCAAAAGTTAAAATTCTTAACAACCGGTTTAGCAGGATTGTTCGAGAAGCAGGAATTAACGGAGGAAAAGCTTGCCGAACTAAGAAGCAAGGATGTTCTTTCCGAAATGATGGAAGAGCTTGGCAAAGCAATGCCGGTGCTAAAGCGCGTATTAATTGATGAACGGGATTCTTATCTCGCTGAAAAAATGAAAAGGGCAAAAGGAAAGAAAATAGTTTCTGTCGTCGGTGCCGGACACGTAAAAGGAATTATAAATCATCTGAACAATAAAGAACCAATTGACCTTAATAAGATAGAACAAATTCCACCATCCAAACCGATTACAAAAGTTATCGGCTGGGGAATTCCGACTATCATCGTTGCATCTATTTTTTATATCGGATATACAAAAGGATTTTCCGAAGCTGGTGACAACGCTGTTTTCTGGATATTAGCAAACGGGATTCCAAGCGCAATAGGCGCAATCATTGCACTTGCACATCCGCTAACAATAATAGCAGCATTCATCGCTGCGCCGATTACAAGTCTTTCTCCACTGATAGGCGCCGGTTATGTTGCCGCTTTTATTCAGGCATATTTTAAACCTCCGGTTGTTAAAGAATTCCAGAATGTGATGAGCGATTTCAATCATCTTACAAAATGGTGGCAGAACAGACTGTTGAAAGTTTTTCTTGTTTTTATTCTAACAAGTCTTGGAAGTGTACTTGGAACGTACGTCGGGTTTTTTGAAATAGTTAGGAATGTATTCAGATAATGATCAGAAATAATAAAGATATTTAACCTTCAGAACAGCTGCTCTATTTGTAACATGTAATCTTCGTGGTAAAAGATTGCCATTTGTATCGAACTCATCGCTTCTATTCCTAAAATCATTTACTGCAAAGTATATCCAGCTTTTTGGTAAAAAGTTGTAAGAAAAAAGTAACCCAACAATTAAGCTTTCTAATTTTTGTGACTCGCTTGAAAACACATTGTCAACATACATTCTGAAGTTTAGATTATTTACAGGTGTTAAAGAAAAGTAAGGTCTTGCATTGTAAGTTATCGCTTCCACATTCCCTTCAGGATTTCCTTCAATGAACATATCGTAAGAGGTTCCTAACTCCAGAAAATCGAAAGCATCCCAGCTGATGTAAGCACCGAGCCACGAATAGAAAGCAAGAAATTCTCTTGAAAAATTATAGGTTTTTGTATAACCACCATAAAGATTACCGCTCCACTTTGCAGAAATGTTATACCAGGAACTGAGTGTAATATCATAATAGTTATACTTAATGCTATCGTCTTTACTTTTTGTGTAAGATGAATTAATCTCATATCCCCAATTATCGCGTAATTGCATATTGAATCCTACGAGCCAGCCGTAGTCAGTAAAAAGATCTGTATCCTCGTAATTAAGTATCGGACCCGTATAAAAAAGAATCTGCCGGATATATCCTTCATCATAACGCCAAACCGGTCCATTTATAGAAACAAATTCTGCAGTCCCCTGCCAGGGTACAAAACCAACTTGTTGCACATCAAAATTTTTTCCGATTGCTCTAATTCTCGCAAAAGATAACCAGTTATCATTAATTAACGTAAATCCTGCAGAGCCTGCAAAGTCACCCCGGGAGTCTTCGATTGATCTTGCAAGCTGGTAAGCAAGCTGCCAGTTCGATTCTCTCAATGCGCCGTCTATATCAATTACACCATAAGTATTATCAGTCGTTTGCTTTCCAACAAACAGCATTCCTACTGACGAATTACCGAATATCTGTTTTTTAATTCTTCCCGAACCGAAAACTGCCCCGGGTTCAGTTAAGTTTTCATCATCGTCTTTATAATTAACTTTATTTGTTAACGCAACAAAACCACCGTATTCCCAATCATCAATTCTTCCGAAAGCTTTGGTTCCCATTAATAATGGTACAGTTTGTCCATCCGGCAAAAGTTTTCCGATTCTTCTTGAATAGAAAAGCTCTAACGGTCTGTAAAAACCGGTATTTGTTTGTCTGCCCGATGGCATAAAAACCTCGTTACCTTCGGTGAAGAAAGGTCTTCTTTCCGAAAAGTAAGATTCGTATCGTGAAATATTGAAATCGAACGGATCAGCTTCTATCTGGGCAAAGTCGGGATTAGCGGTTAGTTGAAATGTTAGTTTTTGTGATGGATTATAAAATATATCCAAACCAAGATCAGGATCGACATCATATTTTTCATTACCAAGATAATCTGCTTTAGCAATACCAACAGGATAAATTTCAAGATTTAATCCCGTAACTGTCGGTTTAAAATCTTCAAATACCAGCTTACCGAATTTTGATATTCTTTGTCCTTCATTTTCTTCGTATTTGCACCAGTAAAGATCTTCACCATTAAATGGCATCCACCTGTCGAAGTCTAATCCCCATTCGCTTAGTTCTTTATTGTACTTGATTGATCTGTAAGGTATCATTATTTCAACAATATATCCCCAATTATAAATTTTAGAAGTTCCCGACCATATTCCGTCCCAGCTGTAATCCCTGTTACGTGCATCATCAAGCAAACGGCAATCCATTCTAACACCGGATGCATTAACAACGAACTTATATGCAGTTTGTTTATCGTTAAAAGTATCAAGCATAATAGAAACACCATCACCTGTAAATTCATCCAGCAAACCGGAGCTTGCCTGAAGCTTTTTTACGTCTTCTTTACATATAAATAAACAATACAATGCATCTTCTGCTGTGAGAACTTTAACGGTTGTAGGATAAGTTGGTTCCTGGTTATAGTATGGAGAAAGCTGAAAAAAATCCGAGGTTGAATCGGCTAAATCCCAGGCGGGATCGATAACCCCATCAATAATTATTTCAGTGTTCGTTTTCTTTAGTATAAATTTTTTCTCAGGATCGTTAGATGGTAGTGCGAGCACACTGATCGAAATAATTAAGGTTAGTAGAGTTGTTTTCATATTTGTCTTAAAACATGATATTCACTTTTTAAAATATAAAGTAATGAAGGATTTTTGATCAGTTGAATGACAATCGGTTTATTCTTTTCATGGGTGACAAATATTTGCGGATAAAAATAATGTATTAAGCTGTGACTCTAGTTGGCAAAGATCAATAGTTTTTTGATAAACATAGCATATTAATTATTTTAGTTTAGCTACAGTCTTCAAATTCGGAAGACAAGCCCACAAGTTCTTCAATTATCGTATGGGTAAAATAATGTGTAATAAAATTATCCTTCCGCTAATAATTATTTTCTTTTCCACCACGTATCTGAGTGCTCAAAATACAGGAATCTATGTGCCTCCTCAGTTTCAAAAAATCTATAACGGAGATACACGTACCTGGGATGGAAAACCAGGTCCGGGTTACTGGCAAAACAGCAGTGATTATACTTTAAAAGTAAAATTAGATCCCGGGACAAACCTGGTTTCGGGTGAAGGCAGTATTATTTATTATAACAATAGTCCCGATACTTTAGGAAATATTGTATTGAGATTGTATCAGGATTTTTATAAAAGAGGAATTGCACGTGATTGGGGATGGCGGGATACCGACTTGCATAATGGAACAAACATTGAGAAACTTACTATTAATGATCAGGAACTTGATCCGGACACCGCAGGAGATAGAACATATACAAATTTTATTGTTAAGCTTCCGGAATCCCTGCCGCCAAAGTCAGATTTGAAAATAGAAATGAAGTGGAGCTTTACTCTGCCGGATACCATTACAGTAAGAATGGGAAAATATCGTGAGGGGGGAATAATGGTTTCGTACTGGTATCCCCAGGTTGCAGTATATGATGATGTTGATGGATGGGATCGTACGGAATATACAGGCAGCGTTGAGTTCTATAATGATTTTAATAATTATGATGTAGAAATCACTGTCCCGGAAAATTATTTAATTCGTGGTACCGGTGAAATGCTGAATGGGAAGGAAATACTGGATGAGGAAATATATAACAGATATTTGTTGGCTCTTAAATCCGATGAAGTAGTGAGAATCATTACACCTGATGATCTTGAAAAAGAAAACATAACAAAGGAAGGCTGGAATACATGGAAGTACAAAGCAAAAAATGTATCGGATTTTACATTTGCTTGTGTTAAAGATTACCTCTGGGATGGTATTGGTGTTGTTGTCGATAGTATGACGGGCAGGAGAACTTTTGCCGATGTTCTTTATAGAAAAGACGATAAAAATTATAATGAGGGTGCGGAATTTTCTAAGATGGTTGTTGAGTTGCTTTCTTATCATTTGCCCGGCGTGTCATTTCCATATTCACATATAACTTCGTTTTGTAATGGGAGAAGAGGCGGTGGAATGGAATCTCCGATGATGACTGATGATGGAGCCCCGGAAAGAAGATCAGGAACCTTTGAATTACTTTTTCACGAAATTGCTCACACATATTTTCCGTTTTATATGGGTATAAATGAAAGAAAGTACGGATGGATGGATGAAGGCTGGGCAACATTTTTCCCAAAAGATTTTCCTCCACAGATTGATTCGAGCTACAATCATTATGTTTCAACATACTGGAGGTATAGACCTGTTCAGGGAGAAGAGAACGATCTGCCGCTAATGATTCCTTCCAGGTTTATTAAAGGATATTCACTCACTGCCACAATTTACGGAAGAGCATTTTTCGCTTATGTTTCCTTGCAAAGTTTACTTGGCGATGCACTATTTAAAAAAGCGCTGAGTGAATTCATAAATCGCTGGCATGGCAAGCATCCTTTGCCGTACGATTTCTTTTTTACATTTAACGATGTTGCCAAGGAAGATCTTAGCTGGTTCTGGAATCCCTGGTTTTATGATTTCAGTTATTGTGATCTTGGATTAGAAAAAAATGATGTCGGCAAACTTGTAGTGAAATTGATAGGAACCCAGCCTGTTCCGGTAGAAGTTTCAATTTCTTATGTTGATGGAACAAAAGATACAGTCACTGAAAGCACAGGTATCTGGAGGTACGGGAATAGAAAATTTGTTGTTCCTGTAAATGATCAGAAGAAAATTTTATCAGCAAAGATCATCACCGATAAAATTCCTGATTATGATCCATCGAACAATAAAGTGGTCTTTTAGTAAGGTGGGTGTTCACAAATAAAAAAAGCCAGGTCAAAACCCGGCTTTCAATTATTTTTTGATTCGGCTTATAAAATTAGCCGAGATAAGATTTAAGCTTGAAGCTTCTTTTGGAATGTCTCAGGTTTCTTAAAGCTTTTTCTTTTATTTGTCTTACACGTTCTCTTGTAAGATTGAATCTCTCACCAATTTCTTCAAGTGTCGCAGAATGATCGCCTTCGATTCCGAAATATAGCTTAATAACTTCAGCTTCTCTTTCGGTAAGAGACGAAAGCACATTTGCCACTTCATTCTTAAGAGATTCTTTCAGGAGCTCTTTATCCGGTAACGGCTGCTGATCGTTTGGTAAAACATCGATCAGGCTGTTTTTGTTTTCATCACCCGCTTTTAATGGTGCATCCATCGAAACATGACGACCGGAGATCTGAAGCGCATAAGCTACTTCATCCGTGGTCATATCAAGAATTTTTGCCAGCTCTTCAGTGGTAGGTTTTCTTTCGTATTCCTGTTCGAGATCCCTGTAGGCTTTGCTTATCTTGGTGAGATTACCCACCCTGTTTAGTGGCAAACGTACCACCCTTGATTGATCTGCAATTGCCTGCATAATGGACTGTCTTACCCACCATACTGCATAAGAGATAAACTTAAATCCTCTCGTTTCATCGAATCTTTGAGCTGCTTTTATCAAGCCGATATTTCCCTCGTTAATGAGGTCTCCGAGTGATAAGCCCTGGTTTTGAAATTGTTTTGCAACAGAGACTACAAATCTCAGGTTTGCCTTTACTAATTTTTCCTTGGCTAATTCATCACCCTTCTTTATCTTGATAGCAAGATCGATTTCTTGGTCAGGAGTTAATAGATCAACTTTGCCAATTTCCTGCAAATACTGATCTAAAGATTTTGATTCACGGTTGGTGAATTGTTTTGTTATCTTCAAACAAACACTCCCTTTTTTTGAAGGTTAATGGATATCTTATTTAAGAAATTATTATTTGAGTAGAATTTCCAGAACATCAAGATTCAAACTGTAAAATATAACAAAATTATTTATTGTAAGTAAGAGAAAAATGTGTCCTATTATACAATTATATCTCATACTTTTCACCCGAAGCAGGGAAGTGTACATTACTATACCCTTCCTGTAATAGTTTTTCCTGAAGAGGCTTTGCTTCGGATTCTTCACCATGTACTAAAAAGATGTTTTTCAACCTGTTTTTAGGATTTAGACGCAGGTAATCGATTAATTCTCCCTGATCCGCGTGCCCGCTAAAATAATCCATTTTCTTTACTTTACAATTAATAACGTATTTTTCACCGAAAATGTTCACTACCTTTTCTCCATCCATAATTTTTCGTGCCAGCGTGTTTTCAGCCGCATATCCTACGAAAAGAACCAGATTTTTTGAATTACCGACATTATTTGCAAGATGATGCAAAATTCTGCCACCTTCGGCCATACCCGAGGCAGATATGATTATCATTGGTTCATTCATCTCATTCAGTGCTTTTGATTCTTCTACTGTATGAGTATAAGTTAATCGTTTGAACCCGAAAGGGTCTTCTCCGTTTTGAAGAAAGACACGGTAAGTTTCCCTGTCGAAGCATTCAGGATGTGCGCGAAATACATTTGTTGCATTCACAGCAAGAGGACTATCTACATAAATTGGAATTTCAGGAATTCTGTTCTGATCAAATAGTTTATGCAGCATATAAACTAGTAACTGTGTTCTGCCAACAGCGAAAGAAGGAATAATTATTTTTCCACCATCATCAAAGCAGGTACGAACCACTTCTGCAAGCTCTTCTTCCACCTCTTCTGAAGGAGTGTGAAGTCTGTTGCCGTATGTGCTTTCCATAACTATTGCATCAAGGTCGCGCAGTTGATCAGGTGTACGGATCACCGGCATCACCGGGCGACCGATATCTCCTGTAAATCCAAATCTTATTTTTCTTCCTTCGTTTTCTTCTAGCTCTAAAAGTATACTTGATGATCCAAGTATATGTCCGGCATCCTGAAATATAACCGTAACTCCAGGAGAAATATTAATTCTTCGGTTATATTGAACACCGATGAACTGTTCCATTGCCTTTTCAACATCTTCAAACGAGTATAGCGGTTCCATAGGCTCCTGATTTTTCTTCTTTCTTTTTTTATTAACCCATTCGATGTCTCTTTCCTGCAGGTGAGCAGAATCCCGGAGCATTATCTGGCAAAGATCTACAGTTGCATTTGTTGTGTATATCGGTCCGTCGTAACCGTTTTTAACTAAATTTGGAATGTTGCCGCTATGATCTATATGAGCATGGGATAAGATCATCAAATCGATTTCAGCAGGATTATACTTGAAGTTTTTGTTTCTCTCGTAAGTATCTTTTCTGTGTCCCTGGAAAAGACCACATTCTAGTAAAATTTTCTTTCCGTTAATAAACAGTAGATGTTGTGAGCCTGTAACTGTTCTTGCTGCACCGATAAATTGTATATTCAATTTTTAATTCCTTTCGGGTTTAATAAAAAAGAGAAATGGTGATCATAATATTAGAAAAAACTTAGCTGATCTGATTGTACGATAGAATCGAATGAAATACCAAGTAATGATAAAACCGAATCAGCAACAGGTTTAAGTTGCTTTTCTATATAATGTTCGTAATCGATATCGTTGTGTTTTAGTTCTATGGGAATCGGACCTCGTTTGGTAATAACATAATAAACTGTTCCGCTGGTTTCACCCAACATTCTTGCCGCCTTAACATGTTGTGGAATATTCTTCGTATACTCTTCAACATCTTTTCTCAATCGTTTCCTGTAAACCAATTTGTCATCGAACTCCCCGTTCTTAACTTTATTAACAAGTGCTCTTATCCAGTTTTCAACTTCTTCATTATGAAAGACTTTATTGTATAATTCAACCTGGAAATCCTTTGCAAGCTTTGTCCAATCGGAGCGGACGAATTCCATTCCAACAAACTCCAAATTTTCATTCCCGTTTTCTACTAACAATCCGGCATATCTTTTTTTTGCGCCGGTTTCACTTCCTCTTGCAGGAGTAATGATAAACTTTTTATAATATTTTTCATATTCAAGTTCAAGATAGGATATCAATCCATACTCTTTCTTTATTTTCTCACTCCAGTAATCATTTAAAAGTTTGGCTAAACGTTGTCCATGTTTTTCGACATCATTTCCCTCACCCTCATTTAGCTTTATGAATAATGAATCCGTATCACCATATACAACTTCGTATCCGTTCTTTGCAAGATAATCTTTACTGCCAAGCAATAACTTGTGTCCTGTACCTGTTATTGCTGTTGGAAGATGAGGATGATAAAACCGGCACCCAAATGATCCCATTACGCCATAAAAGCTATTCATTAAGATTTTTATTGCTTGGGAAAGCTGCTTGTCCCTTATCTTTTTTGCCAGGGCACGCTGTTCCATTAGTTGTGTTATGAAGTCAGGAAGAAAATGATTTGTCGAAGAGAATTTATAACCGTTCAGAGTTTCAATAGTATCCTTATCAGAAAGTAATCTCGATAAAGGATCAATTTTAAAAGTTTGAATTATCGTGGGGTACAGACTCTTAAAATCTAGAATTACAATATCACTATAAATTCCTGGTTTGGGGTCCATTACATAACCACCGGCTGCATGATCAGTTGTTTCAAGATCTTTTATATTCGGTGCAACGTATCCTTCCCTATGCATTCGTGGTAGAAGAAAGTGATCAAAAGCGAGTGTCATCATGCCTAGCTGATCCATTAATAATCCGGATAGTTGTGATCTTCGTGTTGATAACTCAATTAGGGCTGATTTTCTGAAAATGTTAGTAACCAGCAGTGCATCGTTAAGATTATATTCTGCTAATGAATTTTTATCTTCGTTGAAAAGCCGGTCAATTTCCTCAACTTTATCATGATCTTGTGAGATAGTCTTTCCCTCGGCTAATAATTCCTGGGCAACGGTTTCGAGCCGGTAATCTTCAAATGTAAAAAATGATGATCTGAGTGCTGGTGGTCCGTCAATTACAACTCTGCCAGTTATCGAGGCAAAGTAACCTCTTGGCTTTCTTATACGTAACGAAACCCTTCCGTTTCCTCTAGCAATATCAAATGGAATATGATGTTCTTCGCACTTCTTTTCGAGAAACATCAGGTCGAATCCTATTACATGCCATCCTATAATTATATCAGGATCAATTTCATTGAACCATTTTATGAAATGAATTAATAATTCTTTTTCATCAGGGAATGATTCTATAAAATCGTTAAGCTTACTTTTTTCTTCATCTACTATAAAGACTTGCTTAATCTCTTTTTTCTTTGAGGTTACATGAATCGCAATAGAATATAATCTCCCGCTGTGTGCACCTGTTTCGATATCGATGGAGGCGACAACAAATTCGGGTGAAATTTCACCTGGCTCAAGAGCAGGATTTGTAAAACTTGTAAGCTTTCCCTTCTTTATACTGCTGCCCGTTACTTTTATCTGTGCATTTATAAATCTTTCCATTAAATATCTCCGAGCCGGATCGATATCGGATTCATAAGTTGTAATTCCGTTCTGATGAAGCATATCGGCTGCTTTTCTTAAATCGGCTTGCGTATTAAAATACAGTGCATCGACATCTTGTTTGTGAAAAGATTTCAGCTTAACCTCTTTACGTGTATAGGGTACATTCAAATTTAAATCCGCAATGTTTCTTTGTACAAAGAACACGGGATTGTTATTGGTTATAACCACTTCAATGGCGCCCGATTCTTTAGAAGTACCAATGAACCGTAGAACGTTGTTTCCCTTTCTGTCCATCCATTCCCCGGTAAGTATGAAAATGTTGGCGGTATGTTCGTTTTGGTTTTTCAAAGTTTATAATATTCAATTCATCATTGTAAGTTTCTGGAATTCATTCTGCAACTTCATTGTTAATCGACCGGGTTTATTTCCTGGTATTGTAAAAGAATCGATTTTTATAACGGGAGTAATTTCTTTCGTAGTGCTGGTAACGAAAAATTCTTCGAAAGCTTTTAGCTCGTTAGTTTTAATAAACTCTTCTGAAATCAGAATATCAAGCTGTTTACACAGTTCTAACAGTATTTTTCTTGTTATGCCTGATAGAATTTGATTTCCTTCTGGAGCAGTAAAAACAATTTCATCTTTTACCGCAAAGAAGTTAGTATGTGTTCCTTCTGTAATAAGTCCGTCTCTGAAAAGAATTGCTTCCCCGGCTCCTTTTTTATAAGCCTCTTCGTTTGCAAGAATAGCAGGCAGTAATGAGACAGATTTGATATCACATCTCTTCCAGCGTAAATCTTCAAGTGAGATTACACTGATCCCGTTTTTTCTTCCGGTTTCATTCACTTTAATTTGTGTAGCAGAGATGAAGATTGTAGGAACAAACGAATGGGGAAATTTATGAGAACGCGGTACTGAATTACCCCGAGTAATTTGAAGATAAATTAATGATTCGTTCTTGTCCAATTTATTACTTGTAATTAATTGATAGATTACATCTTTGGTAAAAGACAAATCATATTCAAGATCTATAAAATTCAGACTCCTTCGTAATCTATCCAGATGATCTTCGTACCTGAATAAATTTCCATTGTAAGTTCTGATAACCTCATAGACTCCATCGGCAAACATAAATCCGCGATCAAAAGGGGAGAGCTTTGCTTCTTCTAGTGGCAGAAATTCCCCGTTTAAGTAAACTATCATACTGTGTTAAGGCATTAGTAATTTTAATTAATAATAAATTTACATAATGTAACAGAGATTTTACAGAAATTTATGAGGGTGATAAATTCAAACAAAAGTGTCAATTGCGTCATTTTAGCAAATTAATTGTAGATAGCAATGTTGTATTAAATACAGAAACGTACTATCTTACCAGCGTTATCTTTAACAACAATTATTTAAGGAGGTCCAATGAAAAAAATATTAGGTGTATTATTATTAGTTCTATTATTTGGTTTATCCACATTTTCTATTGCGCAGTCTCAGGTGGAAAGCGGTAGCTGGGGTATTAGTACAGCCACCCCCAATTATACTCTTAATAAAAACGAAGGTGACAGAATTATGACAATTAATGTCACTTTTGATACCCCATTTGATGTAAAACCCGATGTTGTATTGAGTGTAACAATGCTTGATGCCAGCGATCAAACTCCTGTCAGATACGATGTTAGTGCAATGTCGGTTTCGAGGGATGGTTTTAGTATAAGAGTTAAAACTTGGAGCAACACCCAGATTAAAGGCATCAGTGGAACGTGGTTAGCTCATGCTCCTACGAGTATGGAATAAGAATTAATAATATTTATTATTTATTAGAAGACCGCCCCTAATTTAAGGGCGGTCTTTTTTTATGTAAAACAAAGAATCAATAATTCCATAATTAAAAGGATTTGACGAAGAATTATATTGTGATAACTTACGAGATATAAGGATAAATAATCTTCAATTTAAAATTGGAATGACTTTAATATTAAAGAGTTTTACATATAAACTCATCCATTCATTAAAAACATAAGACACATTTATTAACTATTATGTTCAAACTGGCAATGATTGTATGTAAGAATAAAACTTTTTGTCAGATAGAAAAAATGCAATTTCCGTAAAAAATCAAATGGTTGTGATAAAAATTAATTAAAGGATAAAAAAAGTGTTGAATTTGCGGAAAAAATTTAGGACGTTATATTTACGATAATTGTACTTTTAAATAGTTATAAAAATATATGAATGTTTTATACTCTTTTCATTAGAGAACAGTTTGCTAATTACTAATTATCCATCAAACTGTTTAACACCTAAATAAATGTTATTTGTGATTAATAAACATTCCCGTCGATGTTAAATGCTATGGTTTGTTATTCTAGTGATATTAAACATGGTTTCTGAAATTCATAAATGATGTTAATAATATTGATAGCGCATAACCGTTAAAAAATAATTTCACAATCACTAAAATAGGAGAGAGAATATGAATAGATTATACACTTTTCTATTTACTTTATTGTTGATACCTATGCTTGTTTATGCGGGTACAACAGGAAAGTTAAAAGGAAAAATTACTGACCTTGATTCAGGTGAACCCCTAGTAGGTGCTAACGTGTTAGTTTTGGGAACATCGTTTGGCGCCGCTACGGATGTCAATGGTGAGTATACTATTCTGAATTTGGATGCTGGAGCCTATGACGTAAAAGCATCTTACATTGGTTACCAGACCATAACAACCTCTGATGTGCGTGTCAATGCGGATCTGACAACTGAACTTAATTTTCGGTTGCCCGCAGAAGGTGTAAACGTTGGGGAGGTTGTAGTTGTCTCCCAAAAACCATTAATAAATAAAAGCAATACTAATGCTCAAAGAATAACAACGAGTGATGATATTGCATCCCTTCCCGTAAGGGGAATTGACAATATATTAGCACTGACACCTGGCGTTGTTTTTCAGGATAAAACAATTTATGTAAGAGGTGGTCGTCAGGATGAGGTAAAATATTACATTGAGGGTACAAATGTCACGAATCCCTATCTTGGTGGAAGTGATCTAAATATTTCACAAGATGCACTGGAAGAAATTTCCGTACAGGCAGGTGGTTATACCGCAGAATTTGGTGGTGCAAATTCCGGTATTGTGCGTGGTCAAATTAAATCAGGTACCCCCAATTGGAAATCAAGTGTAGAGTATATTACAGATAATATATCGTTTAAAGGCAGAGATAGTCGGTTTGATGGTAAGAAAAGATTAGGAGCATATTGGTATGGTTATAGTGATTTCACAGCAACCTTAAGCGGCCCTATTTTTACTCCTCAAATCAAGTTTTTTGGATTATTTGAAAATAATTTTCAGAATGATCAAGGACCTCAACCTTATCCCGGAATTAATCTTGGTGTAATCTCTGATCCCGCAGTTGAGCCATACACAGCTATTGATTTTACTTATCCCGCCGGGGCTGTGTATAAAAATTCCTTACAAATATATTCAGGAACCGGATCAATTACATTCGATTTTAATCCATTTATTTTCAGATTGGTGGGATCTTATTCCAACTTGAAAACTTATGATGGTAATGGATATGTAGATGCAGCAAATGGTCAGTCTGGTTATTCAGGGCAGCTTTTAAGAATACTTGATTTGGACAGGGTAGGAAAAATTGATCAGACAAGCGGTGTCTTTAACCTTAAAATGACACATATTTTAAATCCAACAACTTACTATGAAGTGAATGTTGGATATGCTTTTAATACTGATCATAGATATGACCCTTATCTAAAAGATAATTTTATTGGTTATGGAGATAGTGTTGCTAATGCTAATGTTGGATTCAATTGGATAAGAAGAGAAAATGAACCAACAGGGCGCTATCGGACTCCATCACCTTATCAGGTCTTTACCTTTAGTTTTAATGCTCCAGGTGATGTTATCTCACCATATCTTAAGTCGAAGAGTGAAAATTTTAATTTTAATGCTGCATTTTCTTCAGACATTGACGAACATCATTCACTTAAATTTGGTGGTGAACTGCAGACTTATACAATCCGTAATTTCGGAATCACAAATAGAAACGTAACCGCTATCGCCGGTCGTGTAAATGATCCTAATGCAACACAATCCTATAGAGAAATCATGACCAGTTTGGGAGTGAACAATTACGGATATGATTTAAATGGTAATGTTTACGATGGTGAAGATAACTATGTAACAGGACAAATTGGACCAAAGAAACCTTTGTTCGGTGGTGTTTATGTGCAGGATAAAATTGATTTCGAAAATATTATACTAAATGTGGGATTAAGATATGACTATATAAATACAGATAACCTGTCTTTTATTGATCCATTACATCCTGAAAAATCAATAGATTTTAACACACAGGAAGTTATACCCGGCGGGTTAGTTGAAACACCATCATTCAGTTCATTAAGTCCCCGATTAGGTTTTTCTTTCCCGATTACTGATGTAACAGTATTCCATGCCCAGTATGGTAAATTTGTTCAGCAAACGAGATTGAGAGACATTTATTTAGGTATGTATGCAATCTCATTTAACTTACAAGGTAAATTTTTTATTGGTACACCTGTTGGATATAATGTAAGACCTACGAGGACAACACAATATGAGTTAGGATTTACACAGCAAATTGGCAGTTTCGCATCCTTTGATATTACCGGTTATTATAAGGATATACAGGACCAGGTAGTTTACCGTCAACAGAAAACCGGTACGGAAGGCTCCCCTTCACCATATCCTGCTTACGCTTTATTGACGAATGGTGACTTTGCTACAACTAAGGGTGTTGAAATTTCATTTAACATGCGTCGTGTAGAAAGATTTCTCGTTAATGGCTCAATTTCGTTTCAGGATGCCCGTGGAACAGGGTCGTATCCCAATGGACAAGCAGGTATAGTAGGCGCTCCTCTTGATGGAGTCACGGTATTTCAACCGCAATATGTTACTCCGCTTGACTATAACAGACCTTTCAGTGGAAATGTTAATGTTGATTTTCGCTTTGGTAAAGATGATGGTGGACCAATTCTACAGGAATTAGGTGCATCAGTGCTGCTTCTATTTGGTAGCGGGCACCCATATACTACCGGAGAAGGGAAAGGAAACACTCAGGGAAGTCTTGAGGGAGATTCAAGATTCAGATCGCCAACTGAACCTTTAAATGCCTCATTAACCCCCTCTACTTTTCAGGTTGATTTGAGAATAGATAAAACAGTTAATTTGTTTGATCTTTTAAATATGAACATTTACCTGTATGTCATAAATTTATTTGATACTAGAAATGTTCAGAATGTATTTCTTAGGACTGGTTCCGCTACGGATGACGGGTATTTAAGCGATTATAATCTTGGCGGACAATTAGCAGAGAAAAATGGTCCCGAATTCGTTGCATTATATAAAGCAATCAATATTGATTATTTTCAGGCTTACCAGCAAGCAGGCGGACAAAATCAAGGTGCAGCAGGATCTTCATTTTTATGGGGTCCACCCCGCCAGATCAGGCTTGGAATTAAACTGGAATATTAATTATGACATTAATAACTCTATTTAAATTATATAAGGAGTTTTAAAACATATGAGATTTAAACGAATTAATTATTTTGTTGTTTTTGCAGTATGCTTACTCTTTATTGCTCAATCGGCTATCAATGCCGAGGGTAATGAGAAGAGTAAAGGCAAACTGCAAAAAGTAGATGCACAGCTTCCCGTAACTTTCTTGGATATAAACAATATCTTCGTTCCAATGAGGAACAACGGTATTTCTGATATTGATATAAATCAGCAAAATTCTGGTTTAGTATTTCCAAAGGGAAGTGGGAAAACAGCAGCTTTTACTTCCGGCTTACTCTGGGGTGCAAAAATACCGGGTGACCCGCAAGTGAGAGTTGGCGGAACTGCTTATGCTACAGGTCTCCAGCCTGGTGCTATCCTTCCAGACGGAACAGCAGACGATCCGACTTTAGACAAGTATAGAATTTATCGGGTTAGACCAGATATTTATCCGGGGGGACCTACTGTTGATCTTTCAAATGAAGCTGTTTTAGAAGCTACATCTGAGTCGACTATTCGTAGTCAGTATGAAGCTGATTGGACAGAATGGCCGGTTGATCTTGGAGCTCCATATTTTGATGGCAATGGTAATGGTCAGTACGATAGTGATCCGAGTTCTGGAGACATTCCTGGAGTTTCGGGTGCGGATCAAACGCTTTGGTTTGTTGCGAATGATTTAAATTCTACTAATACTGCAGATCTGTATGGTGCTTCTCCAATGGGTATTGAAGCACAAATCACCTATTGGGCGTACAATCAATCAGGAGCTCTGGGAAATATGTATTTCAGAAAGTATAGATTAATAAATAAAGGAGCTCAGCAAAATACAATAGAAGATATGTATGTTTCTATGTGGTCCGATGTAGATCTTGGAGCTTCAGGTGATGATTTTGTTGGAGTTGATACAGTTCTTAGCTTACAATATTGTTATAATGCAGGGGCAACAGATGCTGTTTATGCTCCTCTCCCGCCACCAGCGGTTGGATTCGACTTTTTCCAGGGTCCTCTTGTAACAGGTAATGCCGGAGAAGATATAAATAAGAACGGTGTAGATGATGCTAGTGATTTCGGTATTTTTAATGGTCAGATTGTTGGACCCGGGAAAATTAACTTGCCAATGACAGCAGCTTACTACTTTGCAAACGGCGATCCTAATATAGGTGATCCGCCGCAAGGCGATTTAGATGGCTCCACACAATTCTATAATTTTTTTCAGGGTAAATTTGGTCTCTCGGGCGCAACTTTTACAGATCTTGCAACTGGACAGCCTACTACCTATGCATTAAATGGTGACCCGGTAAAGCGTACCGGCTGGCTTGACGGAGTACAGCTACCCCCGGGCGATAGACGTCAGGGCAGTGCATCAGGTCCTTTTACTTTAGCACCTGGCGATACTCAGGAGGTTGTAGTTGCTGAAATATGTGCCGGTGCAATTCCAGGAGTTGATCGTCTATCTGCAATTTCTCTCTTAAAGTTTTACGATCAGATAGCGCAGGTTGCATACGATAACTTTTTTGATTTGCCGACTGCTCCTCCTGCCCCGGAGGTTAATGTAGTTGAATTGGATAAAGAAATAGTGCTTGATTGGGGTGAAAGTCCCTCGAAAGTTCGTGCTACTGAAACATTCGATTCAAAAGGATATAAATTCCAGGGGTATAATGTTTACCAATTACCTTCTGCATCTTCCGGTGTAGATGAAGGGACTCTGGTTGCTACATACGACATTGTTGATGGTATTGGTAAGATTTTCGATAATGTGTTTGATCCCAATACAGGATCTGTTGTTAATTTGCCTGTACAATTTGGTAATGATACCGGAATAAAGAGATCCTTGAATATAACACTTGATCAGGTAAAGGGTGGCGTTCCACTTGTAAATGGGATAAAATATTATTTTGCTGTAACTGCCTATGATTATAACACGGATCCAAACGCTGTCCCAAATAATTTAGAAAATCCTTTAAGGATTATTACTGTAGTTCCCCATACGAAGGATCCAGGGGAAATTTTTGGTGCTGAATATGCAGATACCATAGAAGTTAATAAACAACGTTATGATGCTGACATACCTTTTAGTGATGGAACGGTTTATCCTGTAGTTGTTGATCCAAGACAGTTAACAGGTATGACCTATACTGTTACATTTGAGAATATTGGTGACACACTTAACGTATGGAATGCTGATAGAAGTGATGGTGTAAGAGTTCTTGAAAACCAGACCAATCAGTTGGCAGATTTTGAATCTCCAATAGTAGATGGTATTCAGTTCCGGGTACTTGGTGCTGCAAAGGATTTCAAAGGATTTGATATTACCGCTAACGGTAATGGTGTTGTAGAAGGTGGTGACTATGCGAACTCATATGAAATTACACCTCTTGGTCTAGATGGAATCGGGGTTTCTGCAGATTGGTATCGTGATGTAGCGCTATCGGTAAACGGCGGCGCATTAGGTATTGAAAGTCCTATGCAGGCAGGAGGTGGATATTTCTTCTGTGTTGCAGGAGGACCCACCATTACTGATCATGAATCGGCACTTGGAAGATGGACTCGTGATGGTGCTAATTGGTCTACAATCATCCCGAACAATTACGAGATTAGATGGACAGGTGACCATGACAATCCTGCCGGTAAAGGATGGATGGCTTTTTCAACCGGTTCATTAATAGACGTTCCTTTTTCCATTTGGTATCTTGGTGCGAATCTGGATGATCCAAGTGATGATGTAAGAATGATGCCTTGGATATTAGACGAATATGATGTGTTTGGAAATGGACCTGCATCAGGTAGTGATGTATTTAATTTTCAGTTAGATCATGAAGCTTCCGGTGGCGACAATGATCCGTATACTGATTGGATTTATTTTATGATGCCAAATGATCATCCTCAACCTGGCGAACAGGATTATAATGATCTGGTTGCAGCAATGACGCCTGATCCTACCAATTGGCCCGGAGAAGTTGAAGTTGAGCATATAGCCAGATTTGTAATAATGAACTGGAATCAGTATCAAGGTGACGGAGGAGAAGACGCATGGCCGGATCCAGGTACGGTCTTTAGAATCAGATCTAACATTCCCAACAGTCCGAATGATTTCTATACATTTACAGCACCTGCACCAAGTGAGAGTAATACTCTGGCTAAAGATCAGGTTACTGAGATTAATGTATTTCCTAATCCGTACTATGGAGTTAACTCGGAAGAGTTGAACAAGTATAACAGGTTTGTTACTTTTTCACATCTTCCTGCAAAAGCAACAATTAGAATCTTTAATCTTGCAGGAGTTCTTGTAAAAACCATTGAGAAGAATAATCAGGATCAATTCCAGAGATGGGATCTTGCAAATGCAAATGGCTTACCGGTAGCAAGCGGATTATATATTGCCTATATCGATATGCCGGATCTTGGAAAGACCAAAATTCTCAAGGTGGCAATAATTCAAGAAGAACAAATACTAGATAGATTCTAAATGAAATCAAGTTTAATAGGAGTAAAAATGAAAAAATTAGTTAATTTATTTACAGTAATTTTTACCCTCCTGCTTATGCTTGATGTTGCATATGCCGGAGGTGGAAATAGAACAGGCACAGGTGGAGCTGCAGAGCTTCTTATTCCAGTTGGTCCCAGAGGAATTGCAATGGGTGAAGCGAGTATTTCAATATCGAATGGACTCGAATCGTTATTCTGGAATCCTGCAGGTATTGCGAGAATGGAAAACTCTTCACAGGTGTTATTCTCTCATATGTCTTACATTGCAGATATCGGCGTTGAATACGGTGCCGTTTCAGCAAATTTTGAGGGATTTGGGGCATTAGCTTTAAGCGTTAAAGCATTATCTATCGGTGATATACCAGTAACGACAACACTTAGCCCCGATGGTACAGGCGCTACTTTCTCCCCGCAGATGCTTGTCGCTGGTTTAAGTTATTCGCGTCAGTTAACTGATAATATTTCGATTGGATTAACCAGTAATTTCATTAGTGAGACCCTTGGTGATGTTTCAGCGAGTGGTGTTGCGTTCAATGTAGGTATCATTTATGATAATCTCGCTGATTTAAATGGGTTAAGCATAGGAGTTGTGTTAAAGAATATCGGTCCCGAAATGACATATTCAGGCACAGGTTTGCTTACTCAGGCTGATGTTGAGAATTTGAACCGTCCGCCACAATATTATACGGTTAATGCCGCTTCTTTTGAATTACCATCTAACTTTCAATTAGCAGCCGGGTATAAACCCGTAATAAATGAGATGAGTTCACTTGAAGTCACTGGTGTCTATCAGAACAACAATTTCTCGGGAGACGAAACCAAACTTGGAGCAGAATATGGTTATAACAATACATTCTTTGTTAGAGCCGGTTACCAGTTTGCAGTTCAGGAATCCGATAATTACATTTATGGATTAACTGCCGGTGCCGGTATTAGTTATGATGTTGGTGGAATCGATGTAAAAATTGATTATGCTTTCAGAGATGTAAAATACTTTGATGGAAATCATATATTCTCCGTATCTCTAGGATTCTGATAGTTCTTCTCTAAGATGTGAAAATCCGTGCGGTGATTAAACCCGCACGGATTTTTTTATTTGAGTCTAATCTTTATCTCGTTTACCAGGAACCGTTAATTGGGTGATAGTCTAACATATCTGTTAAAGTATGAATTAGCTGCTAACCTGCCAACAATAAAAGAAGCGGTAGCGGCAATTGCACCGGGAAGATAAAATATATTCACAGTCATATACATTACTAAAGTGATAGTTATAAATTCTATTGCTGTTCCCTGTGTTATGAATTTTGTTTTTTTATCGTTAACAAGCATAGCTCTCTGGAAACTTATCCAAACAGTTAGTGCTGGAATTATTGCCATTATTTGCAATGGGGCTTTTGAAAAATCGCTTAAAGCTTTTGATAAGCCGGATATATCTTGAAACCAAAAATCAGATAGGGAAGAAAACGAAATAATATAAAGTGAAACAGATAAAACTCCCGCAAGGACCAACGCATAATTCCGTAACGGAATAAAATTATTTCTATCTTTATCCATTTTAGCAATTATTACTTCTTGGTAAGATAAACCAAAAGCACGGAAAATAAATACAAATGATGTAATTACCGGCAGAACAGCGAGTGATTCAAGCGCCATTCTGCTCTTGCCTACAAAAAAGGTGACCAGCGGTTGTACGCCCATGGATAATAAAGAAGTAAGAGCCAATGGGTAATAAAAGTGAAATATTTCTTTGTAAGTTATTCTTTCCCCGGCAGCCGATACCTGACTGATCTTTTTTATAATTCCCCTTGTCATCAATCTGCTTGCGGTCGCTTCAGCAACCACAGCGAATGATAAGGCAGACGCACCAACAACAACTCCAGGCACATCAATAAACGTAAAAAATATTGATGCGGTTAGAACCATTGTTGTGATTCTTACAATTGTTCCGTAAGCCACACGCCGGGTCATGTTATTGCGGATTAGAATTCCCTGGCAAAATCTTCTATAACCGATAGATCCGGGCCAGGGAAGAAGTATTATAGTTGCTATATGTGTTAACCCCGCTACTTTAGGCGGTAAACCGATTAAATCTTCTGCAATGAAGTAAAATACCGGGGGAATTATAAGTATTATCATTATCAGCGTAAGCCCGCTGCTTAATAAATATGTAAATCTCTTCAACTTAAAAAATGAATGCTCATCTTTAACTATGGCGGTTGAAGCACTCATCATCATAATTACGGGAGCTTCTATAATTAGTGCCAGGGCAAAAGCTACCCCATATGCAGCAAGATTATATTTCGGTTCGTCTAACCTTGCAATAAGAGCGGAAAGAAACGGACCCTCGATGGACATCATTAACCATGTGGCACCAAGGGGTATCCAGAACCGGAAAATGTTCTTATATGTTAAACGCGGGGAAATATTTTTGACCGACTATTAATATGCACTATGAACATTTAATTGTTTTCGTATTAAAATTATGAAGAAAATAACAAAAAGTTTTAGCACGTCTCTCCTGGAATTATCAATTAGTGTGAATTACTGGTTCGGTAGAAAAAATGAAAATTTATTAATCTTTGTTTAATCTTGATTTAATATGGCATTTGTAATTTTACAAATAAAGAATAAAAACCTGATGAGAATGAAAGAACATATACTGCTTTAATTGTCAATATTTTATTATCCAAATCAGGAGATAATTATGCAACAGCCCAATAATTCTAGCGAGTTTGGTTTTATGATTAGCGACCTTTCAAAGTTATCCGCACAAACATTTAATCTACTCGGTACCCGGTTTGCCGATGAAGGGAATTACGTGGAAGCATTAAGGAACTTCAACAGGGCAATTGAAATAGATCCCGATAATGCAACTGCTTATTATAATAAGGGAACGGTGAAGGTTAAATTAGGAGACCTTACTGGCTCTAAAAATGATTTTTTAAAGGCTTTCGATCTCAGGCACAATAGTTTTACTTCAGTGTAAAATTATTCACACGGATAGAAAAGCATGTGATTAACAAAAATTAATATGATTTTAAGATTTTGTTCATAAGCACAATGTATCATTGACCTGTGAATAATATTTTTTTATCAAAAAGAAAGGAAACGACTATATGAAATCCAGGTCAATTATTTTCAGTTTAGTAGTTTTGATTATATTTGGTTTAAATTCCGGAACATTTGCCCAGAATAAACCACCGGAAAAAACCAAAACATTAAATAAAACTGAAAAAGTAATGAAGGATAATACAAAATCGGTAAAAAGTGTAAGCCATAAAGCTGTTATGCGAACAACAAATAAACAAGACATGAAGAAAGTTAGAATGAAAAATGAGAAGATGACTCTGTCACAGAATATGACAAAAATCAGTGGGAAGGAAGGTATAGCTAAAAAGGAAAAAGAGCATACTAAATTGAAACTCGGGAAAGATAAATCAAATAAGAAAAATGATTCCAAGTTAAAGTAACATTTATGGAATCTTTGCATCAGTTATAATCAAATAAAAGGAGGGTTAATCTCTCCTTTTTTATTAACTTCAGTATATGAAAATACTTTTAATAGAAGACGAAAAAAAAGTTGCTTCCTTTATTAAGAAAGGTTTAGAGCAGGAATTCTATACTGTTGACGCAGTATTTGATGGTAAAGAAGGACAGGCATTTGCATTATCCGGAGAGTACGATTTAATGATACTAGACATAATGCTGCCATACAGAGATGGAATTACAATTCTTCGTGAAGTTAGAAAAGCGAAAATAGATACACCGGTTTTATTTTTAACCGCAAAAGATACTATTCCAGATAAAGTAACCGGGCTCGATTCCGGTGCTGATGATTATCTTGCTAAACCTTTTGCCTTCGAGGAACTTCTGGCACGGGTAAGGGCTTTAATAAGAAGAAAAGATGCAGATAAATCAGTTCTTCTTAAAGCGTTGGATTTAGTGCTTGATACACAAAAACATGTTGCCGAAAGAAACGGTAACGAAATTCAGCTAACACCAAAAGAATATTCAATTCTCGAATATCTTCTGAAAAACAAGAACAAAGTTATCTCACGCACTATCTTAACGGAACATGTGTATGATTTCCATTTTGATCCCGATACAAACGTTATTGATGTATATATAAACAAGCTGCGTAACAAGATCGATAAGGGATTTGAGAAACCATTGCTTAGTACGGTTCGTGGTGTTGGGTATGTCATCAGGGAAGATTAAAATTTTGGACCGATATGAAAAACAAAGTAGCGGCATTTTTTCATTCAACAAGATTTAAAACAACTCTATGGTACGCCACCTCATTCCTGATTTTTGAGATTGTAATTGGAATAACTATCTACCTCTATTTAAAAACCAACTTGTACGGACAGCTAGATCTTTCTTTAAGCAACCAGGTCCATATTATTCACGATCTGGTAGAAGATAGTAAAATTGATTTTACAAACTTTGCACCTGATTCAATTTACAGTTCCCCGTATGAAGCAATATATGATTTGATATTTGAAACAATAGCTTCATCTCCGCGTAATTCATATATACAAGTTCAGTTTGGTAATGAAGTAATTTTCCAATCGGAAAACCTAAAGGGACACCTGATAACTATTCCCAATATACAAGGCGATGAAATTCATTTAACAGATATAGATGATACTACTCTTAGTCCCAGACCAATCAGGGCAGCTATTTCAGAACAGGGAAAATATAAAATTGTAGTTGCATTTCCGGTCGTACAGATATTACAAACATTATCTCAACTAACAGATATTTACCTGATTATCGCACCGGTATTTCTTGTTTTTTCATTTTTGGGCGGAGCAATAATATCTGTTAAATCGCTTTCAAGAATAGATACGATCACCGAAAAAACCAATAAAATTACAACTCAGAATTTAGAAGAAATTCTTGAAGGTGGTGAGTTTGACGACGAATACGGAAGGTTAGTTAATACCATAAATAAGATGATTCACAGAATAAAAACCTCGATTGAATATATGACCCAGTTTTCGATCTCAGCTTCACATGAATTAAAAACTCCGTTAACCATTTTACGAGGTGAGACTGAACTGGCTTTGAGAAATAGTAAAACTCCGGAAGAATACAAAGAAATTCTCCGAAGCAATTACGAAGAAACGCTAAGGATGATAAATATAGTAGATAAACTTTTCTTTATCTCGAAGTTTGATAATGCGATAATAAAAGTAAACAAGTCTGAAGTATCTCTGAACCAGGTTCTTGAAAATCTTGTCGATCAGCTAAAATACTTAGGGAAGGAAAAGAAAGTTTGCCTGGAAACCCATTTTGACAAAGATACTATGGTGAATCTGGATGTGAATTTATTTAAGCAGGCAATAACAAACTTAGTCGATAACGCCATTAAGTATGGAGAAGAAGACAAGCCGGTTCTAATAGAAACAAAATTACTAACAAATAATAAAGTTAAGATATCAATAACAAATAAAGGGGAGGGAATACGGAAAGAAAATTTGCCAAAGATTTTTGAAAGATTTTACAGGGAAGAATCCTCGCGGAACAGAGATACCGGTGGTAGCGGTCTTGGTTTATCAGTTGTTAAATCGATAGTCGAGTGGCATAATGGAAAAGTTTTGGTTGATTCGGTTCCGGGGAAAAAGACAACTTTCTCAATTATTGTTTGATTGGTTAATCAATTCTGCTATCTCGTTTTCAATATCCTTCCCTTTATTTTTTCCATACCACAAATGAAGCTCTTTATTATATTCATCTTTCGATAAACCATCATTTTTTAATTTCTTTACGAGTTCTGTTGCATATTTTGGTCTGGCGCCCCATCTGAATAGTTCATGATTTTCTTCATCGTACACAATTAATAATGGAATGCTTCTCGGTTGACCGGGTTCATAATATTTGTCGGAAATTTCTTTGTGAGCGTCTCTCAATATTAATCTCAATTCTATGTTGGTATTTAATCCGGCGATCTTATTTATTATAGGAACAGACTGGGCAGAATCTCCGCACCAGCTTTCAGTAATCAACAGCCAGAATTGACGATGTGTAATTTTTTCTACAGCATCTTTTATTTCATTGCCCGGTTGATATTGTTTTTCAAGCCTCTTAATTCTCTGGAGGTTAATTCTTAAAATAGCAAACCGATTTTTTTCTTTTTGTTCAAAATCTTTAAGGTTAAAGTTTTCTAACTCCAGAGAACTCATTTCCCTGTATTCATCATACGACATGCCAATCTTTTCCTTTTCTTCACTCAATATTAAGGAGCTCAAAGATTCACCTTTTGTATCAATGTATATTAAGAATTATTGTCATCATTCATCTGATGAGAAATTTTGCAAAAGGATTCACAATCCTGATGAAAACGACCTTTTTTTCTCACAAATTTATTTTAAATTAGCACCTTAAATTCAGGTATTTTCTTATAAATATGAACACAGATATTAAATACTTCTCACCAACTGAGGCAAAAAATACGCTTCCCCTGGTAAAAAAGATTGTGAAGGATATACTTGATACTTCCAGGGAAATGCGGTTGCTTGCCGAGGACATTGGTCCTGATGCTGAAGATGATGAAAGAATAAAAAATTTAGCAGCGAATATTGATAGGTTTATGTCTGAACTGGAAGAGATAGGATGTTATTTTAAAGATTGGAATTTTAATATTGGTCTGGTTGATTTTCCCGGCTTAATTGAGGGGCAGGAAGTATATCTTTGCTGGAAAAGTGATGAAGAGGATATACAATTTTATCACGGTATGGAAGAAGGTTTTGCCGGAAGAAAACCTATCCCGAAGGAATATTACGAACCCGAATAAAAATTATTTAGACAATTCAAAGGTTGTCTTACTGCTGGTTTCCCTGTCCGAATAGTTATCCTTTATATTAAAAATCAATTCGTATTTGCCGGGCGCATATGTTCTATCTAAGTTGAATTGTGATTCAACCGGAACATCCATGATTTCCTCGTGTTTGGTGAGATCAATTTTATTTGCGTAAATATTTTCTATTTTTTCCCCGGACGGTGTAATAATATCAACGGAGTAAGATAGTTTGATCGAAAAGTTTTCATCATTCGTATTTTCACGTTGTTCATATCCACGCACATTCACTGTTGCATTAACTTCCCATACACTATCGATATCGTATGCAAAAGCCTGAGGACTAAAAGCTTCAAACTTTACTCCAACTTTGCCGCAGGACATAATCATTAAAAAGATGAGAGGCAGGAAAAATATAATTCTTCTCATATTTCAACTCCTTTATAATCAGGAAGCTGACTTATAAACAAGTTTGAACATAACAGTTGTGTTATTTGGGTCAGCAACTATTACCGTAAGTCAGCTTCCTTAAACATTAACCGTTTTTCTTTTGAAAATCTTTCATGAAACTTACGAGATCTTCCACTCCTTTTAAAGGGAAAGCGTTGTATATAGATGCCCTCAAACCGCCAACAGATCTGTGACCCTTTAGTCCGCTGAACCCTGCCTTTGTAGACTCATCAACTAATTTCTTTTCGAGTTCATCTGTTGCCAGGTTGAAGGTTACATTCATCAAGGACCGACTCTCTTTTTCGGCATGACCTTTATAAAATCCATCGCTCTCATCAATTGTCTTATAAAGAAGGGCAGCTTTCTTTTTATTTGTTTCATACATTTTATCTAATCCACCCATATTTAAAAGCCATTTGGTAACAAGCTTAATGATATAAACTCCAAATGTATTAGGTGTATTGTAAAGCGAATCTTTTTCAACATAAGTTTTATAATTCAACATTGTGTGTAGAGAATCCTGACTTCTTTCGGCAAGATCTTTTCTTAGTATTAAAAGAGTAACGCCAGAAGGCCCCATATTTTTCTGAGCGCCGGCATAAATCACCCCATACTTTTTAACATCAATTTTTTTATGAAAGATGTCTGAAGATGCATCGCAGACAAGAGGTACATTTCCTACCGCAGGTTCATTCTGCCACTGTGTACCAAATATTGTATTATTTGAAGTGATGTGAACATAAGCTGCATCAGGATCAAGTTTTAATTCGGTTTGTTTGGGGATACGTTTAAAATATTTTTTATCTCCCTCACCTTCTTCGGTGGTAGCAGCAATGTTAATAGTACCAACTCTCTTTGCCTCTTTCAGAGCTTTTTTAGACCAGCTTCCTGTTAAGATGTAATCGGCTTTATTCTTCGGTGGCATCAGGTTAAGAGGAACCATAGAGAATTGAAGGCTTGCACCTCCCTGTAGAAATAGTATCGCGTAGTCATCCGGTACATCCAGGAGCTTTTTAACGTTTGCTTTTGCATCCGCATGTATTTCAGCAAATGTTTTTGATCTGTGACTTATTTCCAACACCGACATTCCCACACCGGGGAGTGCCATTAAATTTTCCTGTGCTTCTTTTAATGCTTCTTCCGGCAAGATAGCCGGACCTGCACTGAAGTTATATATTCTTTTTTCCATAGTAGTTCCCTTATTATATATTTCGGTTATTCTTAGTGATCCTAAATGAGTTGAATGTCTCAGTGTTAAAACAATTTTACCACCGGGACATTAAGAACTCACAGATACACTCATATTAAGTGAGTTAATAATCCATCCCTTAGTTTCGGTTCAAACCAGGTTGATTTTGGCGGCATAACTTCCCCAGCATCTGAAATTCTCATAAGATCATTTACAGAAACAGGGTACATTGAAAAAGCGACTTTCGCTTTCCCGCTATCCACTAATTTTTCAAGCTCTTTTGTTCCGCGTATTCCGCCGATAAAATCTATCCTGTTGCTGGTTCGCACATCTTCAATTCCAAGAACTGGAGTTAATAAGAAATTCTGGAGAATACTTACATCCAGCGAATCTCCAACTGATTTGGATAAAGTATTGCTTGCCAGTACAGCATCTCTCGCTTTAAGTATATACCATTCGCCATCGAGATACATTCCAAATGATCTTTTTTGTTCCGGCTCTTTTATTTGTGATTTACTTACCTCAAATTTTTCACTTACTTCATTCAAAAACTCATCCTTACTTTTCCCGTTAAGATCGAGTACAATCCTGTTATAAGGAAGAATTTTTAATTGATCAGCAGGAAAAACAACTGCTATAAAAAAGTTGTATTCCTCTTCGCCTGTATGATTGGGATTCGCCTTCCTTTTTTCTTCTCTTGCACGGCTTGCGCTCTTTGCCCGATGATGACCATCAGCCACATATATTTCATCGATTTTCTTAAATTCATCCATAACCGGTTGATTATACCTATCCGGTAATATCCATATTGTATGTTGAATTCCATCCGGTGCGGTGAAATCATAGAGTGGTTCTTCGTTTTTTATTGTTTCGGAGACCGCAGAATTAATTAAGCTTGTTCCACGGTATGTCAAAAACACAACACCGGTTTGTGATTCAGTCGTAACAATATGATTTGTTCTGTCATCTTCTTTAACTTTGCGTGTTCTTTCATGCTTTAGAATGACATCATTATCGTAATCATCAACTGCAAAAGTTGCTGTTATTCCTACCTGCGATCTGCCATCCATTATTAACCTGTACAGGTAATAGTGGGGTTTTTCATCTATGACAAGCGGAGCAGAACTTTTTAATTTAGAAAGGTTTTCCTTTGCTTTTGCATATACGTCTTTTGCATAGGGATTTACGTCATCCGGCAGATCTATTTCAGCACGGGTTATGTGAAGAAAACTCAGATCATTACCCGCAGCAAATTGTTTTGCTTCTTCCCTGTTTACAACATCGTAAGGAACACTGGCAACAAGATAAGCGTTATTTTTATTTGGTCTTAATGCTCTGAAAGGTTTAACAATAGCCATAAATTAGTAAAATCTCCAAATCGCAAAAGAATTGAAAATAAGTGAGTTTAAAATCTGTATAATTAAAACAATAATCCATTTAACGCATATATTTTTTTGAATTTGAATTGAATTTCGGGAGTTGCCGTTTAGCAATACTTGATTAAAGTGGATTTTTTAGCCGGGTTACAAAAGGAATGATTTTAAGTTTGATTTTAGTAATGCTATTTTATTAAAGGAAAAATTTGTTATGATTTTAAAAGGTGTTAAGTGAAGTTTTACATTGTCATAGTATCAATATTTTCTTTCTTTTTACTAATATCCTGCAGCGAACAGAAAAAACCGGAAAATCTAACAACAGTACGTAAAGAAGTTAAAGAATATTATGAATCCGGCAGATTCTATAATGAAGTAGAAAACGTTATTAAGAAAGCAGAGGAAAAGTTTGATAGGATAGAAATAAAAGACAACTCTGCAGTTGTATTTGATGTTGATGAAACAGCACTTGATAATTACGGATTGGCAAAATCGATGGGATTCGGTTACGTTTACAAAATGAACAAAGAGTGGAATGCAGAAATGAAATCTCCGGCACTCAAACCGGTAAGAGAATTTTATGATTATTTAATTGCAAAAGGTGTTCACATAATATTTCTAACCGGAAGAAACTTTCCCGAATATGAAGTTACTTATCAAAACCTGAAGAATGCAGGATACACAGTTTTTGATACATTAATTACCCAGATCGGTGAGGAAACAAAAATGAAGTCCCGGGACTTTAAAAATTCAAAGCGTGTTTTCTTAACAAAAGAAGGTTATGATATTATCGGTACAGTCGGTGACCAGTGGAGCGATCTCAGGGGTGAAGATCACGGGATACAGGTAAAAATCCCCAACTATCTTTATAAGGATGAGTATTAGCAGCCCACGCTTAGTCTCCGCTCAGCGTGAACTAGTAAAATTATTTTATGACCAAATAACTTTTCTTCTTTCTTCCAGATGTATAGTATATTTTTCTTTCATCTCTTCAGTTAAAAAACTTTTATCGATTAGTCCTGTTAACGCTCTATAAGAAGCTTCAAACTTAGTATAAATGTTTTTTAAAGCTGTTTCATTTATACCCAGTTTATCTCCAAATAAATCAAAATCTTTTTTTCTAATGTTGTTTTTCTTTCCGTTAAGTGTTAAAGCCATATCTTCTTTGTCTTTTGGTATAAGCAGCTTTGTTGATAACAGATCGTACGCAGGCGAAAGCAATATTTCATCATCTTCATTTCTTATTAAAGAAAAATTCTTCAGGTGCATGTCGGAATTACCTGTAATGAATGAAAACAATGCAAGCTCAAAAAATCTAATTGCATCTATACCGGGGTAGCCGGAATACTTCATTATCATTTTTCCGATTTTCTCCATCGATCCTCTGTATTTATTTTCTGTTAGAGTTTCTGTGAGTTGTGCCATGTCTTCAACATGAAGCTTATCTTTATTCACTCTGTCAAACCGTTTGCTAATGTAAGCAATTTCACCGGATCCGAGTCTTACTAAACTATGTTCAGCGGTCTCAATATTAAGTGCTTCCGCCATATGCATTGTAAGGTCTTCAATTTCAGGCATTCCGGGATACTCTTCAAACGGCGGCTTTAAAATAAATTTTCCCCATAAACCAACTATAGTTAATCTGTTTTCTTTTCCTTTTTTACCTTTCAGATCTAATGATAGTTTTGGCTGAACACCCGTAACTGATATGCTCCTGCCAAGCGATTCAACAGCAAGCTCTTTTATCTTCTTCATATCGAGATCGACTAAGGGCGGTGTTGAAGAATTAAAAAATTTTCTGCTGCAGGCTGAATGAATATCCGTTTCGTCATTTTCAAGTTTGTTATAACAATAAAGACATTTATTCATTTTCATCACCTTTAACTATACTTACAGCACCGATTGTGTCCCGGCAAAAAGCAAGCAGTAACCCCATCCTGTCTCGTGGTTCGATCTTCCAGTTTTTTTCAGCAATTTCAAGCAGCCATCCTTCGGGTATCAGCCCATCGAAGAACGGAAGCATCACCTTATCCGTATAAGGCTCTTCTCTTAACGGCATTGTTAAGCTAACAGGTTTTGAACTTTCCGCTTCTAAATAATTTTTATCGTAAACAAAAGTAATCCCATCGGGTTCTTCGCTAATAATTCCCGCAAACATATTTTTGTAATAAACTTTTCCTTTTCTCATAGATTACCCCGTATAGTTTTTTTTAATTGGTCCGACTTCGTGTCCGAATAGATGAAGTACCTGGTTAACTTTATTAAGTTGCAAAGTTTCTTTGCCTTGTTCAAGATCTCTTATAAAGCGTAATCCCACACCGGCTTTGTTTGCAAGCTCAATTTGTGTAAGCTTTAATTTTTTACGTTTCGCTTTTACAAATGAAGCAATTGGGTTTAAATTTTTGTGCATTATTATACCTGTTCGGGTATGTTTATTTATTTATTTTGTAAAGATATACCTTTACGGGTATAAAAACAAGTGGCTAACGTAAAATAACCCTGTACGGGTATAAAATATTGAAAAATTAAATTTCTATAACCGTTCGGGTATAATAGTAAGAACGTTGGTAAGAGAATTAAAAATAGAGAAAAGACGGAAATGATATGCTGACTAACAATGGAGAGAGTTTGGTTAGCTCAGCATACCATTTCGGTATTAGATAAAGTTAAGAAGAACGACTTTATTTATCCTTATCCATTTTGTTATCCATCATCTTATCATCGTTCATTTCATCTTCTTTCATACTAAGTGATTTCCAGTTCTTCTCAGCCTTTTCGATATTACCTGTTTCATCTTTTCTGAAAAGTTTCTGAGCATCGGCGTTGGCATTTACATACAGCATTCCGTTTTTCATTGTCCAGTAAGCCGGGTCTGCGGGAACAAGCTTATTTAAGCCTAAAGCGTAAGCACAGTAACCTCCGAACTGCGGTGCATACTTGGAAGGATTTTCTTTGAACATTTTCATGTGATCTTTGCTTGTGAACCTCCAGGTAGCGCCTCCCCATTTGTAAGAAATATCCGACATTCCCATTTCGGGTTTCATATCCGTAAAATATGAAACGGGATCATAGCCATCGAGTGCAACGTCATCCATATTTTTGCTAATCTTCATCATCATCTTGTCATTGTCCATCATTTCCTTTTTCTTCATATTATCCTTCATCATATCCTTATCCTGGGCAAGGGATACGACGGAGAAAAGGATTATTAAAAGAAAAATACCTGTTAAAGATTTTGTAAAGTGCATTGTTACTCCTGTTTTTTTAGATTGTTAATATTTACAGGAATAAAAGTAGATTTGATAAATCACAAAACTTTCACAGAATGGTAATTAAAGTGTATGTGTTTGGGGTAAAGGTATAGGTAAGAGCTAATAAAATTGTACTTTTAACGGGCTTCTTAAAGTATTATTTTATAATTTTGAATCAATCAACAATAGTTATGATTTTCTTAAAATTTGTTCTATGCCAAATACATATTCTTCTGACAAATTAGTAAAAGAGTTCTTAGAAAAGGCAACGACTTTTCAGGCAGATGTTGAACAGTTAAAAGTTCTAAAATCACGCACGTACCAAATTGCAGAAGCAAATGTGTTGATTAGGGCTGCTTCCGAAAGCAATCGTAGATATTTCTTCGGACTTAATTATTTAACTGTTGAAGAAATAGCAAATCTCGATAATCCATTTATAGCCTTTATTTGTGGTTCCGTTGATAGGACTGTTTTAATCCCTGCAAAAATCTTATTCAGTCATCTTGACAGGCTGAGTCATGATAGAAATGGTGAGTACAAAATTAATATTGATAGAGAATTAAACATTGTTTTATCTGGGAGAGGGAATCGGCTTGACTGCAAGAAATACATAAACAATTGGAAATTGTTGCTATCTCCGCCTAAGATTAAACAAGCATTAAAAAATACTGTTGAGGAGAGTTTACATTCGATATTACAAGGAAGACTTATCGAAATTGGAAACATCAGAGGTTTCAAAACTTATTCCCCTAATAAGTCCAAAGTTTTTAATAATAAATCCCTGGAAAAAATGATTACATTACAGAACTGTCCTGATCTCCAATTTTCAAACTATAAATTGTTAAGACAAATTGATGTACTTTGGTTTAAAAGCAAAGGAGATCATTTCATTCCTGAAAAAGCATTTGAAGTAGAATTAACGACAGGGATTTGGAGTGGTGTAGGAAGGATGGCAACTCTTATGGATTATTCTAATGTTGGTTTATACGTGATTTCAAATGATAATAAAAAATATTGTCAGGTTATTTCTACCTATTCACAGTTCCAAGACCGATATAAATTTATTAATAAAGATAGACTTGGGGATTTATATTCGGCGGAAATCAATCTTAAAGATTTAAGAATTGACATCGGTTTGTAAGCAAGTTTTACTTCTTAACTTCTTCCACTTCTAAAGCATCATTTAAAGTTAATTCGATTTCAATAATGTTAAATTTTTGTAGAGATCTTTCTTTTTCATTTGATTTATCTTCAGGATCTCCCAAGTAAAATTCAACAAGTTTTCTTGCCAGGTCTTCGTTTTCTGCTTCTATCTGTACTTTATATGCTCTTGTTAATGTTACGTTAAAAGTTTTCATGGATGTCTGCCTTTATTTTCAATTGCTGGACAATAAAGTCTAAGGATTAGAAACTATAAAACATTGATGATGATTTATTATTAATCAACAAAAAAACAATTCAGCAGTAGAAATTCTACTGCTGAACTATTAATTATTTTTAGAGCTCTTTATATCCTCCCACGGACTTATTTTATCAGCAGCATCTTCTTTGTTGCCACAAAGTCATTCGTAATTAGTTTATAGAAATAAATTCCTGAAGACAGAGCTGTTGCATCGAATTCGGTATTATAAAATCCGGGTTGTAATTCTTCATTAACAAGCGTTGCAACTTCTTTCCCAAGAATATCATAAACCTTCAATGTAACTAATCCCGCTTTAGCAATCTGAAATTTAATGTTTGTGTTCGGATTAAACGGGTTAGGATAATTCTGCGCCAGATCGAATTTAGCTGGAAACAAGTCATTGTTTTTCTTATTTACATCAACTACAATGGTTCCCTTTATTGTTAAACCGGAAACGGCGCTAAAACCTATCGGACCAATAAGAGTACCAACACCGTTCGTAGTATCAATAAAAAGTAATTCGCTGCTGGTAACCTGGGACAATTTCGATGTGCCGAATAGTTTTCCTTCGGCATCGAATGCAATAGCCGGGGTTTGGGAAAATCCGG